>Ga0172379_10000419_pt1 | contig 107668 bp, 182 predicted proteins | sample GrowelOW334metaG_FD_119756 | JGI IMG/M metagenome (GOLD analysis project Ga0172379, IMG submission 119756) | Groundwater microbial communities from an aquifer near a municipal landfill in Southern Ontario, Canada - Groundwater well OW334 metaG | ecosystem: Environmental > Aquatic > Deep...
CGAGCCGAGCCGAGCCGAGCCGACGCTCCAGGTAAGCGTATGAGACGCTCATGGTACCCTGGAGCGGTCGCACTAGGTCGCGACCTTGATACCTTGCCATAAGCGTATGGCAAGATTGCCATGCCTATCGGCATCCATCGACACATGGGCATAAAAAAACCCTTACGAAAATTCGTAAGGGTTTTGTCGCTTGCTACCCTGGAGCCTAGAACGGTATCGCCACCATGCGCCAAACATCGGCCACGAAAGCGGCGAGACAGATGCTACCAGAAACCAAACCAAGCAAACCAAGCAAAATGAACATGCCATGTACCATGCTATCGCCGGGCTCCCTCTCCGCACGAGCCCGATAGCAGTAGTCAAAACTTTGTGTCCTGGAACGTACCATCGACCGTAGCACCATACGATTGCCTCCCGATTCTGAATCACTCTACACTAGATGCAAAAACCCTGATACCTTGCATCGTATGATGGCATCATAGGATTGCAAGATATCAGGGTTTTACTCATTTGATTTGCTTTTGTTACTTACCCTTACCCTTATGCTCCTTCGGCTCCAGGGACGAAACCCGGAAGTCCCGGATCTGTACCGTCTGGACAGGCGTGATACCGTCCTCCTGCGCAGGACCGTATCCCACGGCGTACATGCTACCATCGGACAGCTTGAGCACTCGGGCCGTGTCACCCGCACTCCCGACGAGAACGACCGGCGCCGACATCGACGGAACGGCCACCTTGATCAACGTGGACACGTCCCGGCCCTTGCCGCGCTTCCGATACGTCATGGTTTCGTCGCACGGGCTCCAGGACAGATGCAAGGCGCCAGCGACGATGTTACCGAGTACCGCCATGGCGTTTTGCAGCGCCCGATCCAGCAGCGTCCGTCCCTCGCGACCTTCGGACTTCCTGAACGTCAGGTACGCGCGTACCGCTACTTCAGGACCGAAACCTGCATCCTTCGGAACGGCCACGATCATGTCGGGGCCAGCGGAGGCGATCAGCATCGTCGTCGCCGCCTTGCCCACGGCCAGTCCGTCCGTGACGCTGATTAGCGTCACGCGATCCTTGATCGATTCCCAGGTCTTGCGCGGCGCGCGATCCTTCTTTTCCTTGGTCGCGTCGTTCGTCGCGTCGTTCGTTTCCTGAGCCTGAGCCGTAATCTTAGCCATGTTCCACTATCCTTCCGTTCCGTTCGATTTAGTCGTTTTGCTAAATCGATTTACTCTCTCACATGATGCAAAAAACCAAGCTTAGATCAAGCTTGGTTTTATTGGTTTGGTTTACGGTACAGTCTACAATCGGCATCGACGGTCGATACCTCAGTAGACTTGATCTACCAGTAAACCTATTCGCATTTTCAATGATCCTTGCCTAGCCGTGCCGCCCCTCCAGGGGACATGCTCGGGTCGGACAGTCTTACTCTATCCAAGATGCATGCCAGATTCAGAATTTTCGTAATAACGGCTCCAGGAGCGCATCCATTACCCTGTTACCCTGGTATGTTAGTCTCTTTTCATCCTATCTAACACGCAAAGTCTTTTTGCCCAAAGTCTATCCTCCGCTCCAGATGCCGATTCCACCTATGCATCGCTTTATCCTAGTCTCAAACCCTAACACGGTCGATTGATCCTATCACTCTACCCTATAGCCTATCCTGGAGCGCATCTAGCATCAGGCTCAAATTGTCCTACGTCTTACTTGCCGATACCCTTTGCGCCACTATGAGACTAGTCTAACACGATGCTAACATCGGCAGTTTTATTGTATCCTTTATCTTAAGAGACTCAAGCCCATGGCGTAGTATCCTCCGGCTCCAGGAAGCGCATCTAGCACCATAGTAACGTTCCGTTACCTCGTTTGTAACGATCCATGACTTCCTACATATATAGTAACGTTCCGTTACCTTGATCCTATCACATGTAACGTTCCATGACCTTACTTGTAACGATCCATGACCAACTGTTTCTTTTGTATTGTTCCGTTACTTGTCATGTCACGTTCCGTTACCTATCAAGTTTTGACTATCAATAGTTGACACTACCATCATTTTCTGATACCTAAGCTCATTTCTGGAGCCTACTTATCACGCAAAGACTCATGGCCATTCCTACCTCCGCTTATCAAATTTCGCTTGATCCTATCATGATTCTGGCATAGTTATTGAAACCCGCTTCACTACTGGATTCTTCTCCAGAATCGATTATCTAGGGTGTCATGGTGTCCTAGTACCTTTGAGCCTGCTAATGCTTCTCAGTGTAACCTGGAGCGTTTACGGGCATGGCTTGCATGAATAGCGATTCTGATACTGATAGCATCACGCAAAGGTATCACTACTGCAACAATTCCGAATTTTCGTAATGTGGCATCACGTTTGCTTGCTACCCTTTGCGTGATTCTACAACGGTAAGATTCTTGTGTGCTAGATTTTGAAAATAGTTGATCTATTTGATCAATTGTAATCCTGGAGCCTAATCTCAATACAACATGCGATCTAATTTCAATGCCGAAACGCCACCCTATTGCGATTCACGCATAGAGTGGAGGTAGTTGAAAATGAGCAAGCTGCTAGAGGCAATCGCAACTGGCGCCGCTCCTTGCATCGGCATCCTGGTAGGTTACTGGATCGCTAACGGCTTTACGTTCTAACAGAGAGGCAAAGGCAACATGATCAAGGGTTACAAGCTCGTCACTAGCACTAGCACCATAGTCTACTGCGCCGATGCGTCTATCGTGCGGCAGGCTCAGGCCGACGGCCTGCTAGGCGAGGTACAGAAGCATGGCGCCATGATAGGGTACGACATACGCGCGCGCCGTCCCGTAGCAGTAGTGTGCGTCGGGGCAGATATCTATGTGAAGTATGGCCGATAGACTCTAGCACTCTACTACCCTGGAGCCCATGCCTACAGAGGCATGGGCTTCTTGCGTTCCAGGGACCAAGCAAGCGCAAGGGTACTAGCCATGCCTAGTGCTAGGTAGGTCGCGCCAACATGACGCTAGCGTGAGGCAACCTGGAGCGCGCAAGATGGTACGTCACGCGTAGGCTCCAGGGTACTAGCACCATGAGACGCTGGCCCATGGGCATGGCGTAGTGTCACGCGTGACCCTGGAGCTGAGGTACGCCTAGCACCCATGCGTACCAGCCTAGCAAGTAACGAGCCATGATGGACTATTTCATGAACTAATGGACATGTGTGGAGGCAGGTGATCAACGCACAGTTTGGTTTTTTTTCGACTTTCCGAATCATTCGTAATCTATAGCGTTAAGGGTAAGGAAACAGGTTATCAGCGCACAGTTGAGTAAATTTTGGTTCTTCAGAAACGTTCGTAAACTGTAGAGATAAGGGTAGACTAATAGGATTTCGAGATGCGAGAAGTGAAATTTTTTTGGGTATAAAAAACCCTCCGTTCCGAAAATTCGGAATACGGAGGGTGTATAGTATCTAGCCCCATTGTGAAGCCATGGCATTTGCGATACCTTGGAAAGTTCTTGACCTGACTCTCTCTCTCTCAGCTTTTGGTAACTTGAACGATTGATTATACCAGGATTGCATACAAGCACCTGAGGAGAAGATTTCAGTCTTACCTTTGGAGACTATCTTAGTAGGGGTTAGGAGTGGAAGATTCTTGAGCCAGAGACAGGTACGCTTAGAGAATGGTTCACCAAACATGTAAGGATGAATGATTTGGTCGGGGCGGCGATAGAGTCTGTTCATTATACCTACAGGGTTCTCTATAGCGATCTTGTGGCAAGGATGAGTAGTGAAGAGACGAAAGAATTTGATAGCGTCTATCTGAAGACGTTGTTTTGAGATGAACCATCTTGCGCCAGAGACAGCTAAGTGAGTGCATGGCGGGAAAGCGATTATGAGATCCCAGGAGATATGTAAGAGATCCTGAACTGGACCTTGATAATGCCACTCGGGATGAGATCCTGAGGTTGGGAGAAGATCACAGGAGTAGGCACGACGACCTCTCTTACGGAATGCTTCTGTTACACGTTGAGACTCTTCACATGCTATTAGGATTTTGATAGTGTAGCCTCCTTAGTTATAAAAAAGCCTCTCCAGGGGGAAAGGCTTTGTTACGGTTAGTAGGTGTGTCTCTTTCAGATGTTGGGCACACCATAACCTATGTAGAGTCTGATGATCAGTCAGACTTAACACTCTTGCGATTGCTTCTTCGTGTAGAAAACGTGAACAGTAGCATGACGATCAGTTGGATCGACTTGCTTAGGGTCGAGAACGGCTATAAGGGTTCCGTCACCTGAGTCATCTACGAATAGCTTACCTGGACCATCATCCCAGCCTTCGTATACTTCATCTGGAGACTTGTAAGAGTCGATGAGAGTAAAGAGTTCATCGGTTGTGAGTTGATTGCCAGAGTGAGGGAGAAGAGAACGAAGTTCTTGCAGACGCTTCTTTGAGATTTTAGTCATTAGCTTGACCCTTTGCGAGTAAGTTCAAGATCGGTTTGAGTCTTGAGTAGAGCGGTAAGAGCGTTTTTGTAGAAGCTGTATTGATAGCCATAAGGATACATCGAAGAGACTCTTTCTTGAAGAGAGACGAGGAGACGCGGGAGAAAATAGCGCATACGCTGAACCTCAAGCTGTTCAGTCCAGTGTTCTCCTGTAGTGAAGAGGAGCGGGTCTTCTGGTTTAAGATGTGTAAATTCAGATAACCCACAGTCACACACCATCACTGGGCCACTTGAGAAGCCAGTCGATAGACTTCCGCATCTAGGGCATTGGATGATCATGAGTTAGAGTCCTTTGCGATTTTCCTGATGGTGAGGTCATAACCGGAGAAGCAGCCGCCTGCCCAACAGATAGCAGACCTCTTATCTATCTGAGGTAAGAGGTAGCACTCAGGTGTGACACCGGGAAGCTTGTGGGCTGCTGAGTATTCACAGTTGATGCATTCGACCCACTGTTTACGCTTTGGCATTAGGTTTTGAGTCCTTGAGGTAGTGCAACCACTTGTTATAGAGAGTGTGAAGAGGGATAGGAGCATAGTTGTATCTAGCAAGCATTTCGATAGACTGTTTGATCGTATTAGCCATCTCGGTTGCGATAGGGATGATGGCTTCCAGGTTGACCTTGTGCTGGCACTCAGGGCAGAAAGGAGACTCAGCTATTTTGGCTAAGGTGAGAAGAACTTGTGCGTCCTTAGATGAGATTTTTATCCAGTCACATTTAGATGCCTCAGTGAGTTTAGATATGAGCGACTTAGAGATTCTAGGATTCATTTTTCTAATCCTTCGTGTCTGATTTCGAGGAGACGTAAGCGGGCATGGAAATTTTGAACTTGCTCATTTCCTATTCGCTCATCTTGACGCACTCTTCGTTTGAGATCATCAACCTCACAAGAGGTCATTAGACAGTACATGATGAAAAATACTGCCATGCATCCAATAGGATGATCGTGTTTCTCAACGCTCATTTCTTATTCACTCTCTCTATGAACTTACACCAAGCAACGCCTTCGATCCAAGCTGTAGCTTCATCGGCTGTATAGAATTGCTTGATTGGTCCTGAGGTGAGTTCGGGCCAATGACCATCAGCCTTAGCTATTGAGATATAGTGCCCGTCTATGTAAGCGGTGAAACCGTTATGCTCTGCTGTCTGCTTAAGACACTCATAAATGAAACAGTCCTTTGCGCTAGTCATTTCTTAACCTCATTGATTAGGCGCCTAACTACCTCGTTATGTCGATCACGGAACCACTTCAGAGCAGCGTCAATCTTTCGCTTAGTGGGCTCAAACATGAAAAGCCACCCCTCACCTTTGCGGTCAGGTCTTTCTTTTTCGTTGCGAATAGCGAGTTCTATTGAAGCAGAGGCGTCAAGCAACATGCCTAGCGCACCTGGGATATGTTTGAATACCATCTCAAGTGCTTCTTCATCAGATCCAGCCGCATGTCCGTAGTAACCACAGTTGTCACATTGATATTGATGATGACCAGCAGAATAAGCAATTCGTGTTTCACCGCTCCAGCACACAGGGCACTGAGGTATAGTCATTCGTTACTCGCATATCCAGTTACGGTGACGTGAAGTTGATCGCCATAGTTCAATTTCTGTGTTAGAAGATAAGTGAAATTAGGATCATCGTCTTGACGAAGAACTTCTAAGATTGCATTTTCACAATCGAATGGATAACTAGGTTCTCGTTTACTTATTGTAATTTTACAACCGAATAGTTTATGATCTTCTATTAGTTCTTTGGCTGAATTAAACATACTATCTAAAAGCTTAGGAAGAATATCTATATCAAAATCTTGAAGAGTTATATAACTATTGTAAGTCTTAAGTTCATGAAATTTCATCTGATCCACCCTTACAAAGATCCTCATAGGTTTTGATAAGTGCTTCAAGTTGTTCTTTAGGAAGAGTATACCCGTAAACTATATAGTGATTGAGTTGATCTCTCAGATCGTTAGCAGCTTTTTGTAGAGTGCGATAAGGACACGAATCCATGTTCTTAGGTTGCTCATCGCTTGTGATCTCATCTAATGCTTTGCATTCAAACTCATAACAACAGCGTGACATGTCAGTATGTTTACTCACCTAGCACTCCTTAATGTGAGACTCTTCCTCTTTAACAGCTTCAATGACTTCCTGCATGAGCTTTTGACATGTAACTAAGATAGTTGCTATACGAAACATCTTGGTAGTGTCACTCATATTAGGGGCATCTAGGCAACCAACGTTAGTTGCCGAAGCCATGATTTCGTTAACTCCGTCAAGAGCAGAAGAAATAGATATACTCTGATTACCAAGCTTAATCTTCATTTGTTTCCTTCTTCCTGTTCTTTTCTTCTAGTTCGAGTTTCTCTAAGCGGTACTTCTGAACCATGATATCTGGATTAATGTCATGGTAGTGAACAAGTGCTTCTCTCAATTCACCGTAAAGAACATTGAGAGATTCTGCACGTCTAACCTCGCTGTTGTACCAGTCGTACAATTTGTTCTTATCGTACTCACTAACTTTTTGCTGTTGTTCAGCGTAGTTAACATATTCATAACAAATTATTCCACATATGATAAATGGTCCGACATGAAGTAAGATGTTAATTGCTGCTTGAAGTTCAACGCTCATGTGAAAGTCTCTCCTCCATGATCTTTAACCAACGATGAGCAGCCCGATTATAACAATACCACTTGTTCAGATCGATCATATAACCAGGACCGTAATACTCATCGTAATGTGGTTCACCTTCAAGTAGTTTTTTCATCAAGAATACATTAAACTTCTGTTGCCTGATTCTTCTACTAAGAATAACAGGATGCTGCCCAGTCCAAAAGTTTCCACATTTATTACAGTACCATATCCACATTCTTCTTAGGTTGTTATGTCTAGGAAGAGAGTGAACAGGTCTACCTAGATATGAACAGGTAGTGCATATTTCAACTTCGTCTAGGATCATTCTATCTCCTTCAAGAACTCTTCAATCTCATTTTGAAGAGAAGAAGTCATATCATTAGTTAGGCACCTAACTAACAAGTTCTTAGCTTTGGTTAACTTACTAGAATCGTCGAGTTCCCACTGGCAATCCATGTTTTTACGCTGCTCTGCTGTGTAAGTATCATCACTGTGGCAACAATCAGTTCCGCTATTTGATTCATCTCTCATCTTGGAATAGTTACAGAAACCATCGCTAGCGTCGTTCCAATATTTGCAAAAACAACACGCATCGTCCTCATGATTTTTACATTGCTTACGTTTGATGTTACGCTGGAACCACTGAACTTCCCAGTGTTTGCATTTGTGGTTTTCCGAAATTTCGGAACCACACTTATCGCACTTTAAGATAGATACCACCACCTATATTCGATACTCCACAAGAGTTCTTAATCACATCACCAACTTTAGGAACGACACCGTAACCGATCTTCTTAGTCTCTTCCATGTAGTTAGCAACATCTTGAGTAGTTCTCATAGTAACACCACAGGATTGCATCTGCTCTAACCAAACTTTGTTAGTGTCGTTCTGTCCGTCCTTCATACCAAGAGAGTAACAGATCATGCATGCTACACAAGCAAGGCATATCAGCAACAAAAGCCTGTCGCCCTCGTTCATTGCTGTCCAACCTTTGCGAGACAGCACTTCTTGAACTTCTTACCAGACCCACACAAGCACTTATCATTACGCCCAGGAAGAACGTTCTTGTGGTAAGTAGACTTATGATGAACTATCTTGACGAGTCGGTGCTTCTTAGCTGATTCACTAGAAGGAATGATCTCAATATCGTTATCTTTCTTATCTTCCACGTTAGTATCCTTGTCTCTCTTTTCTGGAACGTGTGTAAGGTTACGAATGTCAGCGTCCACGAGAATTCACTTTCTTACTATTCGGTTGTGACTTAGCAGCGTTAATCAAAGCTTCTTCTGGTGTACGATTTCTAGCGGAGTGTCGCCAATGATCAGAGCTACCAGTTAGCGAGCACTCCCAGTTATACTCAACAGAGTGAGATATGTACACGTCGAATTTATGACGCTTGATGAAGTTAAGAGCCTCAATGAGTGTCATACGTCATATCTCTTAACCATCAGTGATTCATAATCACTAGACAGTTGACTTCTTTTCTTCTTCCATTCATTATAAACGGCTTGATCTGCCAACTCTCTTCTATCAACTTTCTTAAGAAGGTCAAGAACGTCGGTGAGAAGAACAAAGTATTTTTCACTAAGCTGAAGTCGTTCTTGCAGCTTAGTAACGAACTCTAGTTTCGCTTCAAACTTACTCTTCGTGTCATAGATGTAATCATTCAACTCTTCGTCAGTCATGTTTTCTTCCTTGGTGCTATGTTGATAGGCGGTGGATTGTTAAACCAAATAGGGTCATTGTTACAGAACAGCCAACACAAGTCAGCCATTTTTTCTAACGGTGTACCTTCTACTAATTTCTTGAACAGAGAAGGTTTATTCCTGATCCTCTCATCTTCTTCTGTGTGTATCCAACGGAGGTCGCAACACTCACACTTGTAGTTTATCACGTTATTATCAGTGTGAAAATATATCGAGACATGATGCATACCACAGTTAGGGCATGAAGTTCTTCCGAACAAGCTCACTCCTTTGCGTCAAGGATTTCCAATTCAGCGGTAGTAGGCTGATAGATACCAACAGAAACCTTATCACCACGAAGGTTCACAGGTGAAGTAGACCCGTAAGCATTAACGACATAGACGACACCGTTATGAACAATCAACTGACCACAAGAGAAACGAGTCTTAGCAACATAAGGGGTAGCTGTAGGAACAGGAGTAGAAGAAGGAGCGATCTCAGTTACAGTAGGATTGACCTGAGTTGCAGGAGGAGTACAGAAACCAAAATAGTAAACGAGTCCACCGACGATAGGAAGGATAATGATAGCAAAGACCATTGAGAAGTTATTCTTCGTGTGACTGTGCATCGTTAAACCTCTTCTTAATTTCGTCGTTAAAGAAAGTCTTACCCTTTTGTGTAACTACAAAACCCATTCCGTTATCTCCATGATAAAACCTCTCGATGAAACCCTTACGAGCGAGAATGTAGAGTTTAGCATCGATGAGTTTAGTTGGAGCATCAGGAAACAGTCTTTGAATTTGTTCGATGTATATGTAGTCCCTTTCATTAGTGAGTGAGAGAAGCTTTACAGTGTCGAGATCCTTAGCTTGCATTTCACCAACTCTTCTTTGCATTATCGATGATAACTCTTGATCCAAAGTAACACATGCTAAGTATAGAAAAGAAAACGGCTAAACTTGTAAGCGTTGCTCTATAGCATTCACAACAATGTGTCATTTCTTCTCTTTCTTATCCCATGATGCAGGATCCAGGAGTCCGGTTTTGATAACATTTTCTTTCATCCATGAATCATATTCTTTCAGAGTCGTTTTCATATTTTCTGAATTTTGAAGAAATTCCTGTTGATAAAAACTCGAAGGTCCAGTAGGAGATGAAATGTTTATGCTTCCTTTCCAAGCAGAAGCATGTCTACTGATATTCTCTTTCTTTGGTTTGTACTCAGCAGTTCTATGTCCATTGTTATCAGATGACACAATCGCTTCTGTGTTCTTGATCAAGATAGATTCACCGTCAGGAAAATCTATTACGATATCAGAAGAAGCGGAGAAGAACTTGTTAAGTTCAAAATCTATATGACGTTGAAGCGTCTGCTCAAGATGCGGATCTCTTTTACCATCCTGATCGCTAATCCTAAGTTCAATTCGATACTTCGCTGGAGGGGTCTTGATATCGTCTAACTCTTTTTGAAGTTCCTCCGCTAATTCCTTAGGAAGTTCCTCAACCTTAGGTTCTTCTACCTCGGGTTCTTCAACTGGTTTCTCTAACCACTCTAACTTACCCTTAGGTCTAACTATAAGGTTTGGTCGTTCACGCATTAATGTATACCATACCTTGCACCGTTACCATCAATGCAGTTAACTTGCCCGTTGTTATAGTCAACGTAGAGTTGAACACCAGTAGTAGGACTGGTAGGAACACCGTAAGACCTATGGATAGAATTTGAATACCCAAAAGATGTTTGTGGATAAGACGGTTGAAGTTTATATTCAATGATATTCTTACTAATCTTGAATATAGTTTCATTCTTGAAGTTTACCTTCAAGTAACCATCTTCTGAAGTTTCAATTTCCCAGCCGTTGCCGAGTTCTTTTTCAGTTGACTTATTCTCTAACTTAACTTCGTAGAACCATGACTTACGTTCTGCTTGGTTCTTGTAGTTCAACAAAGTTTCAGATTGAATCTTGATTGTCAAGAACTGAGTGAAGATCATAACAACGGCAGCAATAGTTCCAAAAATCCACTTATCACCACCAGGACCATCTAAGTCAATTTTCATGACTACCTCTTAGCAATTCGCCAGTAAGAGTTATTCTCATCAACCCTGATAGGCTTACTCTCAAGAACATAATGCTTACGAGCAACACGAATCTTATTATTAGCAGGATTTATAGTAGTTGTTTCCTTGATGATCCAACGACTGTCAGCATCAATCTCAGCAAGCATCTTTGGAGCTTCAACAATTCCATTATCATCGAGCATCACATGGAAGTTCCAACGACGACCGTTGTTACCAGTGTGATACGAATCCCAAATAGTAGGATGCTGACGAGCGATACATTCGCACATCTGAGTGCGAGAAGTCATAGTGAAGTCAAGAGCAGAGAAATTCAGAGCAAGAGCAAGGATCATGTAATTCATAGTGATTCCTTTCAACGATTGAAAATCTTGATGACACTACAGATAGTAAACGACACACAGGCGAACATGAAAATAGTAGCACAAATGGAAAAAACAAACGCACAGAAAGCAAGGATCGGAGCGAAGGCTTCCTTCATCATGTGTACCTCCTACATGTATAATACTGTAGATCGTAGGAGGAATCAAACGTTTTGATCAATTACCATTTAACCCATCGATGAAGAGTATCACCAGTATAGCCACGCTTCCACACAAACCAGTTATAGTCTTTCGTTCCACCGGCAGGCTTAGGTGTTCCATCGGGCCACAACTGAGGTCGAGTAGAACAAGAGTAGATCATGTAAGGTCTACCCCAATGATTATCCGATTTCGGAATTTTCGTAAACCCGTCGTACCTGTACTGAGCACACTGGTATCCAAGCGGGAGAAAGAAGCAAATGTACTTAGTAGAAAACTTCTTTGACTTCGCAAGAAAAAGGTCTGCTCCTTTTTCCTTGTAGGGTGGGTTGGTGATCACAACTCCGAAACGCTTTGTGACTTTCTCAGGGTCAAGCTTGAGAAAATCAATCCCACCCTTACCATTCTCCCAAATGTTATCAGTTCGTATGTCAACACCGTAGACGTTCTTGTAACCAAGCTTAACCAGAACCTTTGCGAGTCTACCAGATCCGCAGGCGGGCTCAAGTATTTCTGTAGAGGCTCTTATCTCTTCTGAAGCGAAGAAGGATCTTACAAAAGCCTCAGTACAATCCTCTGGTGTTGAGTATACGTCATGACCAGTGAAAATCTTACGACGTACAATTTCATTACCGTTACGCATTAGTCCAGCTTAAGGAACATCTTGTAGATGTGATCGTTCAGCAATGAGAAAGCGTATATGTACTTCGGATGGTCGTCCATCAACTGATTATCTGGATCTAAATCCAAGATCCACTTGGGCTCTTTATGATCCTTGAAGTGACCATTTTCCTTATAGAACAGCATGTCTTTCAGAGCAGATTTGAGATCAGGAAGGCTTGGTGATTTTGCATTCATAGGACTCCTTAGCGCAATGTTCGCAGTAAAACTTAGAAGGTGCTCCAGGCTCATTACTGTTGATCTGAACCCAACCCTCTTTCTTTATCCTGGTGAGAAATCTTTCAAGCTGTCTCGAATGTAGGCAATATTCAATGTCAGCTTCTACATCACCGCAAGAGAAGCAGCTAACACAATACTTGATCATTCATCGGCCCCGATCATTATTGCAAACTCTTGGCATTCCTTGCAACGCTCGTCCTTCGGAGGAGATTCAGAAAATTCGTAATCTTCCACTCCGATGTAATACTTCCCGCAGGCAGAGTTACCCTTGACGAACAAGTGGAACCTCGACCTTTGCGATGGCATGATCCACCCGCTACCTTTTTCACCAAAGATATCGTTGTTGATCATGTCTGAGCTAGTTGATACGTTCAGAAGGAACTCACTGATGATCTCAGTGTAGATTCTCTTGAACGTTTTATTGTGCCTATGAGTCAGACCATCAGCAACATGAGCAAGCTCATGCGCGAGAGTATCAAGCTGAGTGAACAAAGGTAAAGTAGTGTCAATAGACACTATGTAATAGTCTAAGTTTGGGAACTTGACAGTATAACCATATACACCTAATTTCTTTTTCAGATTGTCGTTATAAACTACCTTCACGTTTCGGTTCTTTAAGTTGTGCTTCTTTTCGTACTTGTAGTACGCATCACAGACTGTCTTATAGGGATCGAATATGTTGATCATGTTCGATAGAATCTGCTGAACTTCAGCATATCGAACTTGAAGGTTCCTGGAATCTTCACCATGTTACCAGTACACTTCTCACAAGGATGAATCTTATCATTAGAGTCCTTGCAAGACTCAAGAAAATCTGTCTTGAATCCACACTTAGGACACTCGAATACATAAACTGGCATTAGATTATCCCCATCCTTCCTTGCTTACGTTCATTCCTAGCATACTTGGTCCACTTGATCATGAACTTAAGCATGTTATCAATATGCTTGTGATCGATAGGAAAATAGAACATGAACTGCACGCAAGGTATCGAGTTGTAACAGTGCATCTTACTGTTCCAGATTACTTTAGCTGTGAGGGTGCAGATACCTTTCTCTGCACCCCACATCGTACAAACGATTATCCTCTTGTTACCAAGATCCATGTGAGCCATGGTAACATCATCTTTGTTTACTTTCCTACCTAGCTCAAAGTGTCTGCTCTTAAGGTATTTCTTGAATATATCCTTAGTGATTATCATGTATCTCTTTCACAGCGTAAGACGTTTGTTCTTGTATTCCTCAAATGCAAACTTCGTCCACTTGATCATCATCTTGAGAATCTTGTCAACATGACTATGCTCAATTGGAAGATAGAAGTAGAACTGAATCATCGGAACTGAGTGATAGAACAAAGTCTTATCATTCCACTTCATCTTTGCTTCGAGTACAATCATGTTTTTGTAGTGACTAACGTCACCGACCATCCCAAAGCCTATAACTCTGTTCTTTGAAAGCTTCAATTCAGCTTTGAGAGCGTTCTCTTCGTTCGTTATCTCAAACTTACGAGCTTTAAGCCATTTCCTTATGTTACTCCTGTCGAGGAGCATATTCACGCCTTCCAAACGTGATAACGTAGAACCGATCATCAAAGTGCTTCTCAAGCATAGGCTTCACAGCAGCCCAGTCAAGCTCGCCATTACCGCAACCGGGGCGAACAGTAACAACCCTCTGCCATCCCATGCGATCAGTAAGCTTACGAATTCGGCTAGCACTACGATCAATCAGATCAAAGTCAGCCTTGCACGCCCAACCTGGAACAAATCGACCATCATTAGCAAACTTGCTCTTGTACTTCTCCATGACGAGATGATCGACTTCCTTGCAATACTTCACAAGGATAGGCTTCACCGGAAAAGTAACAACCGCGTAACGCTGATCGATGGTGAGGACAATAGGAGAGTTTCCGAAATTTCGGATTTGTGCTCCAAGCAAACGAGGGAAATACGGCCACTTGTCAGCAGCAGCCTTAGCGCACCCGCGTCCCATCACAGCACAACCATCCTTGCGAACATATCCGTTGGTAGTAATGCAGATAGCGTCGAAATTACCAAGACCAAGCTGCTCCGGCTCGAAAAGATTACCATTGACTTCACGCATTGTAGTCCCTTTCTCAGTAGTTGATAACGCACATCTCGTATGATTTATGTGCGTTACTTCCGTCCATTCGTAGATAGCGTTTAACCTTGATCCTAAAGATGCGGTTTCTAGGATCTTTCTTGTAGAGATTGAATGTCTCTTTCAAGTAGTTGTTAAACGCCATAACCATAACCCCTCTATCAGCTAGAGCACTCATCGTCTTTGCTAGTTTTTCTTGCTCATCAACTCCAAACCCGTCTCCGGTGTATGATGTGAAGTTTGCCGTGTTAGAGATCGGATAGTAAGGAGGATCAAGAACAACGAAGTCACCAGTCTTAGCAGTTTCAATTGCTAAGGACCAATCAACGCAAGAGATTTTGGTTCGGTTGAGCATGTGGTGGAGATCCATTATCGTCTCAAGCGTCGGAATCTTCCTATCCTCATGACCCTTTGCGTGGATTGGGGTGTTGAACCTACCGGATTTGTTGTAGCGGATTAATCCGTTGAAGCACTTAGAAGAGAGGTAGAGAAAGAGAGCAGATTGCATGATAGGATGGCAAGAGTGTTCGTTGAACCTGTCTCTAACACTATAATACAGTTCCTTGCTGTTAAGTACAGCAATTTTTCTTAATGAATTGAAAACTTCCTCTGGATACCATTTGATTTGTTCGTAACAGTTGATTAGATCAGAGTTCTTATCGTTGATGAACCAAGTGCGTTTATAGGATATATCTTTAAGGTAAAGAAATATAGCTCCACCACCTATGAATGGTTCATAGTAGTTCTTGAAGTCCGTTGGAAAGAGATGCTCAATCTTAGGGATTAAGCGTCTCTTACCTCCAACCCATTTGAGAAGTGGCTTCATAATGGTTTTTTCAAATCTTCGTTCATCGGTGGGGTGATATCAATCTTGACTTCATTCAAGAACTTTCTAAATTTCACATCAATGTCTGAGTAAATAGCACCCCAATGATTGATGCATACATCACAGTCACCGAAAACTTTGATGTGATTCTGTAGTATATCTATAAGTTCACTAGATTTCATTCATTTTCTGCTTTCTCTTCTTCTCGATCATGTGTTTGAACTCTAACCAACCAGATAATGACTTGTCTCTGAGCTTCTGTTCTGATCCTTCTTCGTGTTTTCCGAAATTTCGTAACCAGTTGAGGTACTCTTCAAGCTTTGAGACTTCCTTGATGTGAATCCTAGAGAATTTCTCACCGATAGGGCTCCAGAAGAAGTTCATAAGGAAGATTGAGAAGTCTACGTTGCCTTGATGAAGCCTATCTATGAACAAAGTCTTGATTTTACGCCAAGACTTCTTCAAATCTGGTAAAGATATGTCAATTTTCTTCTTTTTGCACTTCTCTTTGACTAAAAACAGCATTTCTTTCTCAGTAGAGGAGAATTTGTTGATGTTTTTAGGCTGTAAGAAGTCCATTCTCTTCTCTTTAATGCGTCTTAACCACTGTAATTCGCGTTTTGTCATACTTTACCAACCAAAGTATGCTCAACACAGACTACATTATGGCCTTTTCTAATCAATAAAGTCTTGAAAAATGACGGTTTTAGCTCTCTTTCTATGTATCCAACAGGCTTAAACTTAGCAGAAATCATCATATTTGCTATGTTTTGGACGAGCCCGACCTGCTTTCCCTTCCTAACATAGTCCTGTAAAATGATACAAATATGACCATTTTTGACTAAAGAAGCTCTACAGTTGTTCAAAATAGCTTCCATAAGAGGGTAAAAATGGTCTAAATTCTTCTGTTTTGCTAGGTCATAAGGGTTAGAAACACCGTAATCTTGACAAGAATAGAGGCTTTTCTCCATTGTGATAGAGGTTTGCTTCTTAGATGTACCAGTTGAGTGGTTCTGAAGCCCGTAAGGTGGAGAAAATAGGACTAAGTTAACTTCTTCTGAATAGTTCTTCTTCTTACAAGCATTACCAAGATAGACATTGCTTCTAGGGAAGTAATTAAGCTTGTGAGTGATGAAATCTATGCAAGTCTGAGTAAGAAGAACGTTCTTACTATGAATATCGAACCCTCTGAAGAGTCTCTTGAGTTTGATCGCCTCAACTGCCGTAGTCCCTGATCCGCACATAGGGTCCAGGACGACTTGACCCTCCTCGGAGAACTCTTTAATAAGGAAGGAAGCCAGCTTCGTGGAGTTCTTGCTTGGGAAAAACTTGATCTTCTCTAACGGGTAGTCGTTCTTACGATCACCAACTGTAGAGACTGTGTAATAGACATTACACAACTTCTTAAATCCATCTACCTCGAATGTGTTAATCTTCATCTATCTCGTCCTCGACTTGCTTGATTTTCTTCTCAAGCTTCTTAGGTGGATTAAGATCGATCAGTCTAATCTTATTTCCTGTAGTTAGAAGTTTAGCAGTAACTTCCTTGATGATCTTGTAGAGCTTCTTCATATTACTAAATCTAACATCATCTTCATCATGTCTCATATCCTTAGATATTATGATAGCACAATCGAAAGCTTCTCGTAATGCAGATCCGATAGAAGGATGCCAAGTAATTCTAGTTGATCCCTTGGTAATAGGATTACCATTCTTGTCATTCTTACGACCCTTAGACACCATACTTCTAGGATAAGTAACCTCAAGAGCAAACGAGTTAGTGTCAGAGTACAGAAGGATACCAGGATACACTTCAATTGCCATATACACCAGCCTTTCTACATATATAATACTACTCTTTTCAAATGCAGTAAACACTATTAAGGTGTACTGATGGTTTAAGTATGAGCCTCCTATTATATAAGTAGATGAAAACGGGGTGTTCTCATGTCCAAAGTTTTGGAGTCTTTGGTTCCTGATGTTGTAAAGTACAAGTACGACATTTTCAAACAGTTCGGTTATGTCCCTCATCGTGGGCAAGATAAAGTGCATCGCTCAATGGCTCGTTACAGATTTTGGGCGGCTGCTGCCCGCGTTGGTAAGACATACATGGCCGCGAACGAAGCACTTCCCTACATTATAGATCCTAGAGGTAACATCATATGGATCGTTGCCCCTACTTATGCTCTTACTGAAAAGATATTCAGAGTCATCTGGCATATCTTATGTGAACAGTATCCTTTTCCGGTTACTAGAAAGTCATGGAGAGAGAAGTTTATCTTTCTAGCTAATGGAACACAGATATATGGTAAATCTTGTGAGAAGCCTCAAGGTTTACTAGGTGAAGGTGTTAACTTCATGATCTGTGATGAGATGAGTCGAATTTCAGAAGAAGTATTCGACCAGTATCTCAGACAGAGACTTATTACCTTCAGTGGAGACTTTCTTGGAATCTCCACCCCTTGCGGTAGAGGTAATCTTTTCCATAAGCAATGGTTGCATGGCAAGTCTGGTGATCCGAGATATGCTAACTATGAATCTTTCCATTCTACTCTCTACGATAATCCACTTGTTCCTAGAGATGAAATCAGAGAACTTCGCAATACGTTAGGTGTTACATCACCTGCATCGTATAAGCAAGAAATTCTCGGAATGTTCATATCTACTGGAGGTTCAGTCTTTCCTAACTGGCATCCAGAAGTGTTCGTGCAAGATGTTCCAGCAATTGAAGGAAAAAATGTAGAGGCTACTATAGACTTTGGTGTTAGAAATCCATTCTCTTGTTTGTTCCTTCAGAAGTCTGGTCGGCAGGTTAGATTTTTCAAGGAACTTTACCGTCCAGGTTACAGTACGTTAGATAACGCTAAGTTCATTAAGCCGTACTTTGAGAAGTATAACGTCAAGCGTTGTGTGTGTGACCCCGAAGAGTTGGATCAGAGACTCATACTTAAACAACTTTTGCCAGGGTGTACGTTTGTTCCTGGAATAAACGACATTAGTGCAGGTCTTGAAGTTCTTCGTGACCACATGACAGTTGATCCTCTTAATAATGAACCTTTGTTGCTGATTGATAGAAGCATGAAAAACACCACATTTGAATTTGAGGTTGCTAAGTATCCGAAGGGTGAAAATGAAATACCCATCGATGCTAACAACCATAGCATTGCAGCTATGAGGTATTACATGATGAAATACTGCAATGATCTTAAGCGTGTGAATAAGAACGCTTATTACTCAGGTGGCGAACGACTTACTGGTTTAGATGATGGTGATTCGGATCATTCAATAATAGACGTTTACAATAAAGATCAAGAACTTTGGATGGGAGACAACGGGAATGAAGGCTAAGAATTTCATAACTAAGTCAAATGAAAAGTCGTCTTTTGCTGTCAATGCTAAGTTAAAGGGTTTGGCTACAAAAGAAGATTCGATGGACGCTACTGCTGCCAATACTCAGATTGGAGCAGTTACTTCTTCTGATAAGAATGGTGAGTATGAAGGGTATGCTCAGAACCCCGACTTGCTCATTCAGAAGAAAGGTCTTAGCGTTTATGACTACATGATGACTGACGATCAGGTATTCATTTCTAGTGCCATTAAGAAGATCGCTCGTTTGTCAACTGACTTTGACGTGTACCCAAATGGAAAAGACGCTATCGATAAAGAGATTTCTGATTTCGTCCGTTACAGTCTTTTCGAGAGCATGGATATCACGATCAGAGAGTTGATCTTCAACTTGATGACCGCACTTGATTACGGCTATGCAATTGCTGAGAAGGTTTGGAAGTACGAAGAGGTTGGTCCTTACAAGGGTAAGGTAGTCTTTAAGACTATCGCTCCTAAAGATCCTAAGGGTTTCCTTTTCGATAGAGAAGAGACTGGCGAACTGAAGAAGAACGGTATTGTTCAGAACACAGGTTGTCTTGTTTTCGGTAACTGGTCACAGGACCGAGACAAGATGAAGATGATGCCTCATTATCCTACTGATAAGTTTGTCGTGTTCAGTTACAACTCAAAGTTCCGAAACCCTTATGGTATCTCTGACTTCCGTTCCGGTTATCGAGCGTGGATCTCCAAGGATATCATCTCTAAGATTTGGAATATGTATCTTGAGAATTACGGCTCACCTATTGCGATGTGTGAAGTTCCTGCCGGTGCTGATAGTGAAGACATTACGAAAATGCAATCTGTTCTGAGTTCATTGCAGCATCGTTCTTCGTTTACTTATCCTGCGGGTTTCAAGCCTGGATTTATGGAGTCAATGCGTCCTGCTACTCCTGGATTTGAGAAGAAGATCGGTATTGAAAATGGAGCACTTGTTCGTTCCTCTGCTCTACCTGAGTTGCTGGGTTTTTCTGGCGGTTTTGGTACTGGTGGATCTTACGGATTAGGTAAGACACAGTATGATATGTTCATTATGTTACTGGACTTCATTGGTCTGATTATCGAAGAGACGATCTTTGAGAAGCAGATCATCAAGCCGTTAGTTGATATGAACTTTCCTGATGTTAAGCGTTATCCGATATTCAAGTTCTCTTCGATGAAGCGTGAGACTCGCAAGGACAGGGCTCAGATCCTTCAGATACTTACTTCATCTGGTATTATTACTCATCGCGCTCCGTGGATGCTTGGTTTCGTTGATCTTCCTATTCAGCAGGAAGAGTTCCACGGTTCTGGTGAGGAGATAATCCTTCCTGGTAAGGGTCAGCAAGATCCTATTGGCTCAACCGATGGATTACCGGATGAACGCGGTGCTACTAGAAGTGGTAGTGATGAACAGTCAATAACCGACGATAGTAACCCGAACGTTAAGGATTGATATGAAAAAGGTCAGAAGCAACAATACCAATAACATCAAGTATATGGATGCTATTTGTGTTAAGTTAGCTGAGATGATGAAAGAGGGGGAGTATAAAGAACTCCACTTCTGTATCAAGTTTGCTGACGGGGTTATCCAGTCAGCAAGCATTAAGCCTTTCGCAAAAGGTGACGCTATAAGGATCGAGATATGATCGACAGGTATTGCACAGAGCGAATGAGGTTAGTGTGGTCTGAGAAATCTAAGTACGACACCTGGCTTTCAATCGAGTTAGCGTTAGTCAGAGCATTGAAGAAGATGGGTAAGCTCTCTCAGGAAGAGTTAGAAGTCATTGAGCGTCGTGCAAGTTACGAAATTTCGGAAATCGTAACCTTAGAGAAAGAACTAAGGCACGATGTTGCTGCATTCGTTAGAAACGTTGAAGAGAGAATCAACACATCTGAAAAGCTTGGTCGTTTCATTCATTACGGGATTACTTCTTCTGATGTTGTTGACACAGCTAACGCCGTCCTTTGCGTGAAGTCTCTGAATATTCTCATTGGCTCAATCGATAAAGCGATGATTCTTCTAAAGGCTCTCGCTTGCAATTACATTCACGATAAGATGATGGGGAGAACGCATGGGCAGCATGCTGTTCCCATTACCTTCGGTCTTAAAGTCGGATCTTGGTTCACCTTCTTAAAGCGTTCACGCCAGCGCGTCATAAACGCTAAGAATGAAATTGCTGTTGGTAAACTTTCTGGTCCTGTTGGTTCGTGTTGCTACCTTCCTCCTAGTATGGAGGGTGAAGTTCTTTCTGAGTTCTGCTTGACTCCAGAGCCTATTGCTACTCAAGTCGTCGCAAGAGATCGTTACGCCTCGTTAGTATCATCTCTCGCTATTATGGCCTCATCGATTGAGAAAATCTGCACTGACATTCGTTCCTTAGCTCGTTCCGAAATTTCGGAACTCTCAGAGGGTTATGGGGTTAACCAGCGCGGCTCGTCGTGCATGTCACACAAGAAAAACCCCATCTCTTGCGAGCAGCTTTGTGGGTTAGCCAGGATAATGAGGTCTTACGTCAATGTTTCGATGGAAAACATTGTTCTTTGTGATGAGAGAGATATCAGTAACTCTTCTGTTGAACGCATTATGCTTCCTGATGTGTTTAACCTCTCTCATTATATGCTTGACTCTTTTTCATCGATAATTGAAAACCTCACTGTTAACACCTACGCTATGAATTACAACTGTGGTGAAGGCGAAGCTAAGTGGTCAAGCGGTGCTATCCTTCTCAAGCTCATTGATTACGGGTTCTCACGGGATGAAGCTCATAAACTTGTGCAAAGTTCATTGGAGATGTACGGCTCATTCGATCCTTCATCTTGTCTTGACTCATTTGATAAGGATGATTTTGAGAAGTGCTGTGATGTTGGTATGCATATCAGATTTATAGAGCTTATCTTGAACAGAGGTGGGATCGACACCAAATTAAGGTGAGTAAACACTAAAGAAATACTGATACCTATTATATAATGTAGGTATCTGAGAAAGTAGTTCTTTACCCGTTTCTTACTATATTCTCTCAGAGCCTTCTTACTAAGATTTAGAAACGAGGAAGTTAATGAACTCAACTTATGAATACTATGAACGTATTTATAATAGAGTTAAGATAGGTCATCTTAAGTACATCGTACTTCCGTATGAGTCTCCACTTAAGATTAACCTAAAGTGTAATAAGTATAACGAGGACTTGTTTGTTGATCTTCAGTTTCATATGCCAGCAAAGCCTTGGAGTTTTTCAAACTATCAACATCTTCACTCTGTAACTGAAGATATAAGAGCTAAGTTATTTCCAGGTGTTTCTGATTATTTTATATATCAGATTAAGAAAGTGAGTAACAAAATGGCGGCTTCAATGAAGATGATCTCCCGTGAGAGAATCTTCAGAACAGGAACTTGGAAAGGTCAAAAGTACACTCTTAATGATCTTGATGATATGATTGAGAACTTCAATGATCTCAAAGACACCTATCAGCCTTCTCTGAAGTGTGGTCACGACGACACTTCTAAAGAGGAAGCACTTGGTTGGGTCACTGATCTGTATAAAGAAGATGAGTGGTTGTTAGGGGATTTCTCATTCCCCATTGATATATTTGAGTCACATATAAAGACTCAGAAACTTCGTTTCAAGTCTTGTGAGATTGTTAGAAATTCTGAGTATGCTGGTAAGAAGCGTAAGAACTTTCTTACTGCTGTGGCTCTGTTAGGTGTTAATCCCCCTTGTGTCTCTGGCCTCAAATCTATTCATTTTTCAGATTCAACTAAAGCCGAATTTATAAACAAGTTTGATTTCGACACAGAGTTAGAAAAAGAAATGGAAGATACTACAGATAAGAAAGGAAATGTAATGGCTGAGGTTATCAAGACTGATGAAGTGAAACCTGATACTTCAGAGGTGAAGATTGAGACTCCTGTGGTTACTCCTGAGGTGAAGGTTGAAACTCCCGTTGTTCCCGCTCCTGTTGTTGAAGCTAAGGTTGAGACTCCTGCTGAGGTTCCAGCTCCTGTTGTTGAGACTAAGCTTGAGGTTCCCGTTCTGGATACTTTCAAGGCTAAGTTTGATGAGATGAAGATGGCTTCTGATACTGAGATTGCTAAACTTAGGGCTGACTTAGACGCGGCTAATAAACTTGCTGCTGATAACGCCACCAAGGTTGAGCTTTTCAAGTATCAGGCTATGCTTGGTGATATTTCTAATTTCACTGAGAATCTTGTTCGCAATGGTAATCTGATGCCTAAGAATAAGGCTCAGGTTGTTGCAGTTCTTGAGGCTCTTACTGTTAGTGCTCAGAAGGTTAAGTTCTCTGAGAAAGAGACTCCTGCTTTGGATATCTTCAAGGCTTTCCTTGGTGGTATCAAGCAGGTTGAGTTCAAGGAACTCGCTTCTGATACTTCAGTGAAGGATGATCCTATTAGTCCTCCTTCGATGACTGAGCCTAAGAAATACATGAAGATCGGTGAGCACGATTATAGCATTGAGAATGCTGCTATTGCCGAGAAGGCTAAGATGTTAGTTGATGAAGCTACTAAGTCTGGTAAGAAGATCGATCTTGAAGAGGCTTTCGTTCAGGCCGAACGCGAAGTCAATAAGAAGTAAGAAAGGGAGATTCTAAAATGGCTGGCGAGTCAACTGCCAAGGCTACTGTTATCTCGATGAAGTGTCAGACGGCTGACATTACGAAGAAGTATCTGCTCAAGATTAACCCCGCTGCTCCTGATTACGTTCTGCATCCTTCTGCCGTTGGTGAGTGCTGCATCGGTATCGCTATGGACGGCGCCGACATTTCCGAAGGCGATATCCATGTTCCCGTTGGTCTGTTAACTGGTGGCGGTACGTTTGTTGGTCTGTCGTCAACTGACATTACCGCTGGTGCGCTTCTGATGACGGATGCCGTTGGTAAGCTGATTACTTACGCTTCGTCAGGCACACGCTATATCGTTGGAATTGCTATGGAGACTGTTACTGGCGCCGATAAAGACGTTCTGTTTGCTCCGTTTGTTCAGAAAGCCTAATTCATTGTAACTGTTTCAGAAAGAGGTGATATAACTTGGCCGGTGAATCAACTGCTAAAGCTACTGTTATTTCGATGTGTTGCTCTACTGCTATTACTAAGGGTTACTTACTGTGGCTGAAAACTGCTACTCCTGATTACGTCAAAGCCGCTTCGGCTGCTGGCGCTCAGTGTATCGGTTTGGCTATGGACTCAGCTACTACTGATGACGCTACCGTTCCCGTTGCTCTGTTAAACGGTGGCGGTACTCTTTGCGGCGTCGTTGGTGCTGCCATTACTGCTGGTGGCGTCCTGATGACGGATAACGTTGGTAGGCTGACACCTTGGGTTAACGGCGGCGGTACTGTGTACATCGTTGGTATCGCTCTCGAAAGCTCAAGCACAGTTGGTGCTAGTCTGCTCTTTGCTCCTATGATCCAGGTCACTGTTGTTTAAGTTTTCCGAAAATTCGTAATTTAGAAAGAGAAAGGTGCTTTCAGCATGTCAGTGATGAAAGATGTTCATGTTGATGCTGCGTTAACTAACTTCGCCCTTCAGCTTCCCGCCGAGCAGGATTTTATTGCGGATCTCGTTTGCCCGATTATCCCCGTCATGAAGGAGTCGGACAAGTATTACAAGTTCAATCGTGAGGAACTGAAGCCCGTTGATACCTATCGTGCCGATGGCGCTGAGGCTAAGGAATTCAGTTGGACTCAGACGACTGATACCTATTCCTGTTCAGAGCATGCTCTGAAGGCTCACGTTACGGATCGTCGAATTGCTAATAGCGACTCCGCTATTCGCCCTCGCACCCGCACCGTGACCAAGCTCTCCCGCGCCCTCAGGCTCGCGCGTGAGCGCCGCGTTCAGACCCTCATGCAGACTGGCGCTAACTGGGCCGCTTCCGCTCATCCGTCGAATCACTGGGATGAGGCTTCGGCTGATCCTGAGGCTGACGTGCATTCGGCTCGTTCAGCGTTTCTGCTCCAGGCTGGCGTGTATCCTAACACGATCATCATCAATGATGTTGTTCGTGATACGGTTGTGCGCTGGCTCAAGGCTCAGGCTGATGGTATCACGCTGATGGAGTTCATGGCTGCTGACGCTAATGTTATCGGCAAGCAGAGTTCGTTCTTCAAGGGCCTCTTTGGTATTCCTAACTGGATCGTTGGCTCGTCAGTGTACGATAGCGCCGCCCTCGGCGTTGCCACTGAGTCAATGGCTCGCGTGTGGAACGACTCGGCTGTGCTCCTCTATGTTGATCCCAATCCCGACATGGAGACGGCTTCGGCTGCTTATACGTTCCAGTCCCGCAATTCAATCGTCAAGGCTTGGCGCGACGAGTCCCGCAACCTGGAGTGGATCGAGACTTCCCACGTTCTCACTGAGGAGATCGTGTCCAACCTTTGCGGCTATATGATCTATAACGTTAACGGCTAAGAGTAACTAACTGGCGGGGGAAAAATCCCCCGCCAGTATTATGTACTGGTCTATCAATAGAATACGGGGAAACAATGTATAAGTATTTCAGATTTGTTAGTAATACCATTTACAAGGGTACTATCTATAAGAAGGGCACTTGCATGAAGGAGTGCCACAATGATAATGATCTCAAGTATATGTGCTTCTATAAGAGTGTCGGTTGTGAAGAAGATTCAAATGCTGTTGAGATAACTGAAGCTGATTATCTCAAGTTCAAGAATGTTGTTAAGGCTAATCTTCCCCCTCCTGTTGAGACTAAGAATGTTAATCTTATTCAGGTTCTTGAAGTTCCTAAGGATATCGTTAAGTCAGAAGTAGAGTTTGATGAAGACAATTTAGAGGAAAACGATCAGGTTTTAGTTCCTGCTGATGTTCCTTCATCCGAACCAGAAGATGAAGAGGAAAAGCCTGTTAAAGCTAAAAGGAAGAAGTAAATGTCTTATATAGCTGTTGCTAGTGTTCGTAGAGCTATGGGCGGTATAGCTTCAGCTTCAATTCCTGATAGTACAATTTCAGCTAATATCGAATATGCTGATAGTGAGATTGACAACTATCTTTGTAATAGGTACGCTACTCCTCTTAATCCTATTCCTAAGGTGATTGCCAACTTCTCTAAGATAATGTCAGTGTATTACATTGTTGCTGAAGCGTTTGCTACTGGTACTGTTCCTGTTGCTTGGGACACTATCAAAGATCAGTATGACAGAGTTATCAAGCGACTTATTTCTATTTCAGAAGGTAAACTTTCAATAGCTACTGCCGTTAAGCTCGCCTCAACAGCTTCCAAGATTCGTTCATCTACTGAAGATATCAGAAAGACGTTTGATCTTGATGATGAACTTAACTGGGGTGTTGATGGTATTGATCTTGACAGAGTGGCTGATGAAAGAGATGATAGAGAATCAAGACTTTCACAAGAGTCCGGTGATGACTGATGATGATATCTAGGTCAAGTCTATATGGTTTCAAGGTTGACATAAGTAATGCAGACCTTCTAAAACCTTTGACCAAGGATATGACCTATGATCTAACTCAGCCATTTGAAAAAATCCGTACTATGATGTATGCTATGATCAACTCTCATTTTCAAAATGAGATGAATCCAATTGGTGCTTGGAACGCATTAAAACCAAACACTCTGATGTTGAAGTCTCTTGGTATCGCTAGATTAGGAACTAAGAGAGGCGGCTTTAAGCCTAACTTATACGGGATGAAAGCCATGATGGGTAGTGGAAGTTACTACAACAGCTTACAGAAGTCTGGAAATCCACTACACAAGTTCAACGCTGTTGGAAATAGAAAGATGATCTCAATTGGAAGTAATGATCCTGCTGTGAGTAATGAGTGGGGTAAGATAAACGCTTCTAAGATATTCAGAGGAGCGTATGTACCTCAGCGTTCAGTTCTTTGGTTTGATGAGATGTTCGTTGAAAACGCTGCTGAAGTGCTGATAGATCATTTCAATGAGATATTGGAGGTTTAGATGCCAACACCTGAGGTTGGTAACTTAAAGAGAATCATAGATCAACTTGAGACTATCTTAAAGACTATCACTACCTCCAACAGTTATAATACTAATGTTGGTGGTGTGTTTACAAAGATATCTCAATGGTTGACGTTCAATGATTGTCCTGCTATCTACTTAGACTATGAAACTGGTGATGATGAACTCTACCCTGGCGAGCATTCTAAGATAGAGGACGGTTTCAAGCTCTATGTTAAGTTCCGCGAAACACTTGAAACTGATATGGATTTCAATAGCCAAATGGCTAAGTTCTTAAGAGACTTAAGAACATTGCTCTATAAGAACAATCCAACTCTTAAAGAAACTGCTACTGGAACTGCTCTTGTTAGTAGAATGAAAATAGGTAAGAGAGACACAAACAAGACAGACTTTCAACCATTTGGAATTCTTACAGTAAACGTTGAAGTTACTTACTGTGAAGACTTCTAATCATTATGGTGGATTAACACCTGGACGCAAGGATCTCGCTATTATATAAGTGGTGTTGACGAATAGAAAGAGGTTAAAATGTCGGTTGGAAATCTCGGTGTCCCTGCTGGGTCACAGGAAGGTGTATACGTTAGTCCCGAAACAGTTTTCGGTACTTTCGTTAAGCCGACCACAGCCCACGGCCTCAGAGTTAAGAAATCAGTGTTTACTTGTACTCAGGAGAGAGTTAATCGACTTGATAAGAAACTCTCTCGATCAATTAACGAGCGCATCACTAGAAGGAAGAAAGCTGAGTGGTCTTTAACACTTTACGCTTGTCCTTCTGGTTCAGCCGGTGTCGCGGCTGATGACGATCAGTTAATTGAGTGTGTTCTTGGTGCTAAGGCTACTTCTGCTTCCACACATGTTCTGTATACTCCTTCTCTGACTTATGATACATCAGTTACTCTTCATCGTATCTGTGGTGATTACGCTCAGTCTCTTCCCGGTTCGATTGTGACCAAGATGGAAGTTCGCGTTAAGGGTGAGGATGAAGTTGAGATTGAGTATAGCGGCGAGTCTGCTGATTATATTCACACTCAGTCAACTGTTACTTCAGCTTCAGCCGCTTCCGGCGCTTCTGCTATTACCGTTGCTGACGCGCATGACTATCTGATGGCTAATAGCATTATCAAGCTCGGAACTAATGATAATGCTGGTGCTGGTTATACAGTCGTTTCTGTTTCTGGAACTACTGTGAATCTCGGCTCCGCTCTTACTGGTAACATCGCTTTAGCTGCTACAGTTGTTCCTTTCTTCGCCGCTAGCACAACTCATGGTGTTCCTCTTGGTTGTTTCCCTGGCACTATCAAGCTCGATACTGTGGAACACAAGTTCCGTGAGCTTACCATCTCGATTGATAACAAGGCTAATATCCGTCGAGATACTTACGGCTCTGCTTCTGCTGATGGTTATACCGCCACTGACTTCCGTGAGATTACCGTTAACGGCACTACTCACGCTCGCGCTGCTTACGGTAAGTGGATTGGTAAGTCTCAGCAGTTTGATGATGTTGCTATGGAAGTCACATTAGGTGATACCGCTGGTGCTCGTATCGTCATCACGATGCCTTATTGCGAGTTTGACGTTATTCCTATTGAGATCCCTGAGACGGATCTTTGTACGTTAACGTTCAAGGGTATCGCAAAGGCTACTGTTGCTGGTGAGAACGAAATCTCGATCAAGTACAACTAACATTCATTAACCAGAAAGAAACGGGTACAGAAAATGCTTATCACTCGCTACGAGGTCGGCCAGACAGTTGAGTATGTTCCTGACTATTGCGGTAATCGTGACCTCCCTAAAGAGGATCAGATGATCGCTGTTATCAAGCCTTTCTCGAATCAGGATGCCCAGCAGTATAAGAAGCTTCTGAAAGTCTATCCTGCTAAGAAGAAGGATGACGGTATTCAGACTAACAGCCAGGAAGTTCAGAAAATCATAGCTATCAATCATATCGTTACGATCAAGAACTTCTCCTGGCAGGCTGCTGACGGTACTGTTGTTGCCTTCAAGGACGTTGCTGATTTCTACGATACCGCTCCTCCTGAGTTGGTTGAGGATATCCTTGAGGCGATCCAGAATCGGTCGCACCTCGACGAAGGTAAAAAAAAGGCTTAAAGGCGTTAATCCTACTCAACTTAGCTGAATTGAAGGATAAGGACTACGAAGAGAAATACAACTGTGAGACTTGTACGAAGAATCGGAAGCTAGAGCGGTATTGCGAATTTTCGGAAGATGACCAGCCGCCTCCCGAAGAACGACAAGTCTATATAGATACGACCTTACCTTGGTCGTATGTAGATAGGTGCCCAATCGCATTGATTACAGAGGACGTTCTTGAACTATGGGAGGACTTCCTTACATTCAATGCGATTGGGCATCTCCCATTTCCAGGGGGATCGAAAGATCAGCCTAATATCTTGATCGAAACATTCATGTATTGCAAATCATTAGTTGATAAATTGACAATGGACCCTCTCTACATAAAGAAAGCTCAGAAGCAGTACGAAGAACGGTCTAAGATAGCGGAAGAGGCTAGTGGTCCTGTAACTCTTGGAGACATAGTAAGGAATCGAGATGGCAAACCAAAGAGAAGTTAAAGTTGTTTTCAACTTTTTGAATAAAGGTGGAAAAGAAGTAGCTGAACAGGCTAATCAGCTTGAAAAGTTGCTTCAGAAGATCGTTGACTCGAATAAGAAAGCCGCTACTCAGCAAGCTAATGATATTGCTGCTATCAATAAGCAAATTGATAAAGAGATGAAAGTTGAGTTAGCTAAGAGACTAAGCTACATAGATAAAGAGACAAAAGCTAGAGAAGCAGCAGTTAAGAAAAATGCTGCTATTAACGCTTCTATTATTGCACAAATTGATAAAGAGATGCAGAAAGAATATGAAATCAGAGTAAATGCTGCAAAGAAGATAAACGATCAGTTAACCAAAGATAAGATCGAAGCAGCTAAAAAAGAAGCTAAATTCATAAGCGATATTGATAAAGCAATGGCTACTGCAATTAAAGCTGCTGAAAAAGAGAAGTATAAAGAACTCAACTCAATGCTTAAAGAGACTTCCGATACTGCTAAACCTGTTCTTACCTTTTGGGAATCTCTTTCAGTTGTCATGTCTGGTGTTAATGCAGCACTTGAAATAGTTGGTAAAGCATGGGACGCCTTTGTTGTAGTTATGAAGGCTGTCTATAATGCAGTTTCTTATGTTCTTGGGAAGCTCTACGATCTTGCTTCATTCTTAGCTGGTGAACTTTACGACGCTACTTTGAAATATGCTGAAGTAATTGGTAAGGTTTCTACTGCTGCTGTCATTCTTGGAACTACAAATGATGAAGTAATGAAGTTTGCTCGTAACATGGCTCCGATGGGTAAGTCTATATCTGAAGTTGCTTCTGGTCTTGAAGAATTAGGTCGTGCTGGTTTCAAAGCTACTGAAGCAATGAAGATGTATCCTATCATCTCAGCATTCGCTACTGCTCAGAACGTCTCGCTTTCAGAAGCAGCCACAATGACTATTGGCGCTATGAAAGCATATAACATGACAGCTAAAGATACTTACTGGATTACTAATCAGTTATCAAATGCTCTGAATGACTCAATTATCAACTTTGAAGGTCTGAAAGTCGCCTTCGGATATGCTGGTGCTGAAGGTGCTGTGTACGGTCAAAGCTTAGAGCAGACTCTTTCAATGATTGGTGCCTATAAAGATATCGGTAGAATGGCATCTCAAGCTGGTACGGCTCCTCGCGGAGTTATGTCAACGATGGGCGGTTCCGTTACTGGTGATAAGAAGAAAGTCTTAACTGAATTAGGTCTTACTCCTAATGACATAGTTATATCAGTTGGTCGTTCAGTTGGTGAAGCTTTCCAAATTCTTGCTGATAAGGGTATGGGAGTCGATCAAGCTAAACGATACTTTGGTAAACTGTTTGCTGGTCCTTCGTTCTCAATCATTCAATACATGAAGAGTGTTAAGGGTAAAGATGGGCTTAACTTCATTGATCAAAAAGCTTATGACATGCTCCAGCGTCAGAATACTGCTCTTGATATGTACGTTGCTAAGATTTCCAACCTTAAGGGTTACATTGATATTCTGAAGTCTCAGTGGGAAGCGTTCTGGACTGGTATTTATGAGAAGAGTGCTTCTCCTACTATCACTGGAATAGTTTTACTTCTCGATTTGGCTGCATTGAAGATAAATCAGTATCTTGGTTTAGTGGATTCTGCTGGAAAAGCATCAAAAGACATTAAACCGATGGATATAAAGACAATGGAAAAAGGTATCATTGATTCAGCAAAAGGTGTTCTTGATACCTTAGATAACACATTTAATGCTGTAAAAAAAGGATTAGCAGCAGCAGGGGCATACATTAAGGATTTGTTTAAGTCCATATTCGGTGAATTTGATTTAGGTGAATGGTTAAAAGACGAGTTAGAAAAAACTAATATTATGACAACTTGGGTTAAAGATTTCATTGTTGTCATAATGAAGATTCCTTTTGTGTTTGGTTCTATTTCTCAAAAAGTATCTAAAGCATTTCCAGAAGCAATTAAAGCAACATTGAGTCTAGTTAAAGATTTACTTGTTAACTTTGTTAAAACAATAGTTCTAACTGGTGATGCTTTAATTACTTATCTTGTGAAAAATCCAATTAATTATTTAAGAGGATTACCATCTGAAACAGTTGATATGCAAAAGTATGATTTTAGTATTGATCCAAAGTATTACAATAAAATGAAAGAACTTTGGAATGAAAGAACAATGTATGATGGGTTGAATGAAAGTATCGATAAAGGTTCCCAGATTATGCAAACTGGGATCGATAAGATATTCAACTTCTCAACATACGATAAAGCAGCAAACGCTGTAAAAAACGGACTTGGTAAAGTAAACACAGCCATAACCGATGGGTTAGTTCAAGCAAAAGTTATTCTTAAAGAAAATGAACATACATTTTCTGGATTCCTTGAAAGAGTCGTTTCTCCTCAAAGAGATCGAGATAAGTATAACAAGGATATGGCTGAAACTTTATTATGGCAGAATCAGGGATTACCAGAATATAAGAAGAGTACAACTGGTTATAACGTAGATACAACATCTAAGAACTATGCTGATATTAATGCAATGAGAGCATTCGGTAAGGCTAATGGTCCGAATGACTTCATGACTGACTTAGTAATGCAGGGTTCTAATCCTGCATTAGATAGACAGTATGGAGCCGTCGCCCTTCAGAAGTACGGAAATCGTTTTACTCAGTCAGAGAGAAATCAGCTACGCTCCGGTCAGATGAGTCTTGGTGATATAGCAGCAACTACAGCAAATGTTGTTGGTGCTACATCTAAAGATGGTAAAGTAACTGGTGGATCTCTTGATGTTGATAGGACCATGATCAAGGATATCGAGAAGCTTGGTAAAGCTAGGGCTAGACTTGGTAAAGAGTCTAAGCTTATGAAGCAGCAGTTCAAAGAGTACATGGGTGGGTTAGTTGACTCACTCTCTGGTAAGATCGCAACTGATCTTGTTAATGGTACTCTGAAGCTCAAAGATATCTTCAAGCAGTTCGTTAAGGATATGATTGCTGAAGCTATCAAGCTTTTCATCATCAAGCAAATCCTTGGTGGTCTTGGCGGGTTATTCGGTGGTGGATCTGCTGTTGGTGGCGCTGGTTCTGTTGGTAAGGATTTCGGTGGTGCTGAAAAGATGGGTTCTAAATTCGCTTTTGGTTCACTTATGAAAGGTGTTATCAAAGCTGCTGGTGGTTCACCTTCATCTGGTTTTGGTGGTGGGTATCAAGGTTCAGATTCAGTTCACGCATTACTTAAGCCTGATGAAATCGTTCTGAACTCATCTGCTTCTCAGATGTTCAGAAACATGGCTCTGAACGGTGGTTCACTTGGTGGCGGCGGAACTACAGTTCAATTGAACGTTACTACGATGGACGCTAATAGCTTCAAGCAGAATTACAACTCAATGATCAGACCTCTCATTCAAGGTGACTTCAAGAAAAACGCTACGTTCAGACGTACTGCACAAGAGTCAATAGAAGGAAAGATTTAATGACTAATGCAGCTTATATAATCGATTACGGTAGTTATAGCGCCGGCTTTAACAAGCTGGCGCACTCTTCTTGTTCTGCTACGTTGAACAATGAGAACACTACATACCCATTTGAAAATCTGATAGATCAAATGGCTAGTAAGCCATGCAGGTTCACATCTAAGAACGACAACATAATCAACATTGACTTCGTTACATCTCAAGAGTGTGATTACGTCGGTATCATCGGGCATAACTTAACATCGTCTGCTAGTATCACACTCGAAAATGACACAACTGACGTTTACGGTGTTCCTGACCTTGACGTTACGATACCATACTCATCTGATGAGATACACTATCTGATAACTGGAAATGACACAAATAGATATTGGAGACTCACTATAAGTGATCCGAATAATCCAACTCTTCCGTTCGTTGGAGAGATCATCTTAGGTAAGCTAGTGTATCTCACTCAGAACTTCAATTGGAATGTGGTGTTTGGTGAAGAGTACAAGAACGTTCATCACACTACAGACTACGGTAACGTATGGTCATACTATTTAGCTAGAACTCGCTCAGTGAATGGTATGGACTTCGTTAACATATCGAACACAACTGCTGAAGAAATCTCTCTAATGTATAAGGGGACAATGGGAGGCCGGTTCCCATTGGTGATGTTATGGGATATAGACACTTATCCAGACAAGTCAGTATTCGGTAGGTTAGCAGATCAGGTAGGTCGAGCCCTTGCGTTCGTGAATGTGAATACGGTTCAAGGAATGTCAGTACAGGGGTTGCCGTACTGTAAAGAAATAGATGATACGGAGTAAAGATGTTCGCTTGGGATGGATACTTCAACGCTTCTGCTGAACCTGATGCATCCACCCCCGTCTGGACTAAGACGGGGGTGGATCATGTCACAGCTAGCGCGAATACGTTAGTGTTCGCTAACTGTGGTACAGACCAGTGTTACTATGAGAGAACCTTTACACTCAGAGATGATTCATTCTTCCTGTTAGACTTCAAAGCTAAGGTTGAAACTGGTCTTGTTACTAGACAAGTATGCTCATTCAACATAGTCAACTTGTTCAATCAGTTCGTTGTATTAGACATAGTTGATGGTAAGATTTTCGTCAACAGGACCGATGAGACAGTTGAGTGGTTTGAAGATGAGATCGCTTACGACACAACTTCAGACTATGTTCACTTCCAGATAAAGTTCCTGTACACTGGTGAGTATTATGTGTTCATTGAAAACCAGTTGTTCGTAACAGGTAAGAGTACATATCAAACTCCATTCTATACAGCAAACAGAGTATTTTTCGGTAAGGTAAGCACTACAAGTGAAAATCATGAGTTCTTCATAGATGAAGTCAAATACGCTACTGTAAGTGATATCGGTGATGTGTCATCTACCTTTGCCGTTGAGGTAGATAAGACTGGTAATGAGCCTATCATAGCTATTGAGGCTCAGTTAGACTCTTCAGTTGTGAAAGAGTCATTCGACAGTCATACGAACTTCACAGCTTATGGGAGTGCTGATACTTTATCAACTGATATAGTTACTAAAGAGCAAGGTGCTGGTGCAGTAAAGTTCAATAAAGCAACTTCATCTGCATTAGTGAATGATGTTGTATATGATGGAGTAGCATTACCGGGTTCCTCTACACCATCATGGACTGTTGTAGGAACAGAATCAGCAAGTGTAGGAAGTGGTACATTAACTATAGCTGATTGTGGAATAGATCAGTGCATTTACAGTAAAACTATTACTCCTCTAGTAGACGGTGAAAGCTATTGGTTGAAAGCAAGAGTTTTTGTGGATGGTGGTGCCGGAAGCAATGAGAAACATTGTATTCGTTTAGGATCTTCTAAAGAAGTTGTCGTTACATTATACTGGAGTAGATTGTACATTTCTGGTACAACTGAATTAGATTATTCGGCTAACTTATCCTCAGACTTTGTTATAATCATAATAAGAGTAAAATACGATGGAACGTACTATGTGTATCTGAATGACACTTTAATTAGAACCGGAGCCGGTCATGATCTAGCGTCCCCTGCTGTTTCATTTGGAAAATCCAAAACAGGAGTTGCACCTGCTGGTCCGGTTCCGTTTTTTATAGACTATATTGAGTACAGCAAATTAAAAGATTCGATATATTCTTCATTGAATATGTACAACGGTGCTTACTCCGGTCTTACTCGAACTAACCACTTACAGCTTACAGACTTCAACAGAGGCCGCACCTCATTCTATATCCCCGCTGTTGATCTCGCAAAGGTTTCTAAGCTGCATGTTGTGTTGGATGAGAGTACAGACCTTAGTAAGTATTCACACTATGAGAAAACGACTGGTCTTGTAGCTGGATGGAACCACTTTGACTACACCTTAGCTTCACCTGATAATGTAGTCGGGACTCCTACAAGAGATGATATCTTGAGGTCGTTCTACTATTACGAATTTTCGCAATCTAGCGACACCTCTACTGGACTCATCATCGACAACAACAAATACTTCTACTTTGCGGATGATACTGCTAGGTGGGCTAAGACTGATATCTTAGGGTACACCAACAACCACTTTTGGGAAGGTAGAGTCTTATCATTTGGAGCAGTTGAGCGTTCACTATCTGAGAGACGAGGGCTCTTTGACATTGGTGGTCTGTCAATCGTATTAGCTAACACAGATAAGAACTTCTTAACTAAGTACAATAAGTATGGTAGAGCCCCAGGCTTTAAGAACAAGACTATCTCAGTCAAATTGGGTTATCGTAACATTCCGTATTCTCAGTGGGAAAAGATATATGAAGGAGTCATCGAAGAGATAGGTATTGCTGGTAGGTGCTTTACTATTGATGTAGCCGACTACACCAAGATGTATTTTGATCGTGTTCCGAAGAACTTATTAGATCCTGTTGACTTTACTGCAATAGATGAAGGTGACAAATACACACCTGCACCAATAATTTATGGTGCTATTAGTGCTACGGGTGGCGCGCTTCCTACTATATATGTAGGTGAGCATGTACACACAAAGCATTACTACATCATTGCAGGTCACTATTGCAAGTCAGGAACATGCGAACTTTACGTCGATGAGCAACTTTTTGCTTCTGGCGGAACACTCTTATATGGAGAAGGTGTAGACGAAGTAGCCATAGCTGTTTCATTCGTCGTTGACTACGATTACACGATCAACGGCAAGAACTACTGTGTAATCGTTGTCGATGAGATAGACAATCCTGATTATGATCCAGGTACAGAAGGAAGTTTAGAACACATCAATCCGTTTGATGGTCGTGATATCACTGTTAACATCAGTGGTAAGACGATTGATGGTACTTCTGCTGGAACTCTTCTCACTGACGTAGTTGATTCGTTCTACGATTTTCTCACTGTTGAAAATCTTGTACCTGTTGCTCTTATTGACACGGTTTCATTTGCTGCAACTAAAGTGATCTTGAATCAACGAAATCAGATCATGGCAGGTGCGGTAGTTGCAGATAAATCAACTGAAGATGTTATCGAGGAAATATGTGTTTCTCATAACATCGACTTTTACTTCACTAAAGAAGGAAAGTTTGCTATAAGCACTTTCAATCCAGCTAAGTCTGACGTTACTACGAAAATAGTAACTGACGAAAGTGATATTCTTCAAAGCTCGTTCAAGATCAATCCAGGTGTTTCGATCCTTGTGAATAGAATCAGATTCCGGTATGACTACAATTACGTTAAAGAAACATGGGAGGGGTCGAATAAGTCTGAACGTCAAGAGTCAATTGATAAAGCTGGTCAGATACATGATTGGCCCAACGGCTATTATGACTTCTATTGGGCTAGAACATATACTCCATGCAATAACGTCATATCTAAGCAGTTAGATAAGTTCAGTAATGGTCGTTTCACAGTAGAGATGGATCTTCCTCTCTCGATCTACGACAAAGACCTTACTGATAAAGTCAAGGTATCTAATGCTGAAGCTCCTCCTTCATTGGACTCTGGTGCTAACGCTGATCCAGGTTGGACTGAACACCTTTGCGTTATTAGAAGGATGAGCCTGGACTTAGACAACCTCAAGGCTAATGTAAGCATGGAGAACGTTCAAGACTTAGCTCAAGCATGTTTCTACTTCGGTGATCGAGATACATATACACCACTATGGGTAAATGCTTCTACAGAAGAGAAACTTCATGGTTATTTGTGTGATAGATCAACAGGTCAATTCAGTAACAACGATGCAGGTATTAAACTCTGTTAGGAAGTGACAATGACCTATCCTATATTCACAGACATAGCTGATTATGTGCTTGATCAGCTATACGGTTATCAGGATGCGAATGAGAACATTCATAATGCTATCAGACTTAGAGACGCATTTGACGTAGAGCATACATGGTCAAACACTGACGATACAGCTTTAGGTACTCATAACTTAGGGACTATGGCTGCTGGTTATCTTAAGACAAGTACATCAACAGGGGCAGTTTCGGCTTCTAATTGGGGTACTAGAATTTCTATTACTACAGAATATTCGTTTAATCCAACTATGAAAGTATCTGCAACTAGCGGTCATGAAATGTATATTGTAAGCGGTTATATCTCTAATGATTACCATCCTGCTTATGGTGTAACTGCTTTGTTAGGAAAAGATACTTCTGGTGGAATGTCAACTTCTGTATATAACACATTTATAACATTTGCTTATGATGGAGGAACGTCTTATTATATCTGGCGTTATGTTACAGCTTCTCCTCCTCATAATCTTGGTGAAATTGAAAACTGGGGTCAATTCGTTTATGTTCATAGAAAAAAATCAGATGGTAAACTAATACAAATAGCTACTTTCGATGATGCTATATGGGCTTCTGGTAAAATCGGTTTACCGAAAAATCATCCTTATAGAATTAAGTTCTGTCCTAATCCTTGGCCTGAGTTAGTTCTTGCTGAAGACGAAGAAATAATATTACTTGATCTTCGTCATCTTAATGTCAAGGAACAGTTCTTACGAGAGAAGTTCCTTTACGATAAACTTGTGTCTGAACATCAAATGTTCTTAGACTCAGGTATCTCTGAAGCTGATGTAATGAAGTTTGAAAATGCACAGTTAGAAAAAGTTCGTAAAGAAACTCTTCAGATCTCTAAAGCACAGAATGACAATCATAACGTCGCTGATGAAAAAGAAAAAGCTTTAAGAAAACTGAAGAAGAAAGATCTCTCAGAAGATGACATGTTCTTAGCTGCTAAGATCACTGATGATATTTTCAATCGTCTTCAGACAAAGATTGATCGTCGTCTCAAGTTCATGAGTAAAATCGATATCATCAAAGAAGCTTGTGATAGAAATGAAACGTCACTTGCTGAAGAGATAATGAACGGAAATCTTTCTGAAGTGAATGCAGAACATGAACTGAGTGACAAGCACTTACTTCCTCAGGTGGAAGAGTTCACAAAATCAGTGAGAGTTCTTTGTTCAAGTAAGAACACTGATATCAATGACTTCAAAACAAAAGCTCTTTTATCGGTTGATCGTCTGAAGAAAAATCCTGTAATTCCCAGTGAAGAACCTAAACCTCCCAAGGAAGAAGGGAAAGTCTAATGAACCGTCTGTTTATGTTCCTGTTGGCTATGTGTTTTTTCTGCTCATCATTATTTGCTACAGTCTCTATCACTGATATTCGTGAAAAAGGATACATGACTGTTCTCGGTTCTGCAACTGCTGTTGCTAGTACCGCTACAGTTTACACTGACCCTATTTCTGTTATGGGTACAGAATATCATGGTGTCTATTTCAAACTGAACGGCACTACTCCTAGCGTAAAGGTTTACATTCAGTCTTCATATTGCACCACATCAGCTACTTTTGGAGATATCAACACTAACTCCCTTTGCGCCACTATTGCTAGCTCAACGGTTCCTTTCATTGACAACATCACTATCCCTGCTATGGGCTACATTCGCTTCAAGATCGTCGGTCAGGCTGGTAATGGTGCTGGTACTACATTCGATGGCGTGATCTATCGAGACTCGAAGGTGAAGTAACATGTTACGAATTTTCGTAATCGTGGCGCTCCTCTGTGCTTGCACAGCGGAAGCGTCCTTCAACAAAGACACTTTCACTACTCCCACAGGTGTTGCGCCTATTGGCAACGGCTGGACGATGGACACCTCGTCTGGTAACTTAGTGTTCAAATACAATGACGTTGAGAAAGGTTCTCTTACTCAAGCGGGTGTCTTTACCGCTGCTACCGTTACAGCTAGCACCGCTCTTAATGCCGCTGCTGTTCGTGATGCTGCTGGTACTGGTGCGGTTGCATTAACAAATGGAGCCGTCGTTTCCGCGAGCAAGGGCGTGCTGTTCACTGGTGGAGCCGCGCCTACAGCACCAACTACCGGAATCATGATCTACGGTGGCACTCTTGCTAATCAATGTGTAGAGATTCAAGGTGCGAGCGGTGCTAAGTCTGGTCTTTCGGCTACTAGGCTCGCCCTCGGCCCGGCGGGGTCGGCGTTGCCGAGCTACGTCGGGTGCTACAAGGGGTATCCGACGTGGACCGATGGCGCCGTTGAGGCCATAGACGTTTCCGGGTCTGGCGTTGGCGGCACCGGAGATTTCTATGTAAAGGGCACCGGTAGCGGATTTGGATTCGCGTCAAGCGGGGACACGTCGTTTACGGCTACTCAAATAGGATCAGACGGCTTTAGGAGCAAGGCATTAACTGCCCCCGCTCCGCTAACCTACGGCCTCACCCTCCCCGGCAGCGCCGCCCCCTCCGCTCCGACGACGGGCGTCGTGCTCTACGCGGATCTCGTCGGCGCTGGCGTGAACCCGACGGTATATGCGCTCAAGGCCACGTCTGGCTACTCGAATATCCAAGCGGGGGTCGTTTCTGGATCAACCGTCTTTGGGTCAACCGTCAAGGGCACCAATTTTTATGGTGGTTCCTCCGCTAGCGGAGCGGGAACCGCAGTTCCGCTTAGTATCGGCGCTTACACGCCGACAGGCTACGGCATCGGCATCGGCGTTGCCGCTCCGACGTTCAACGGGCTCAGGATACTCAAGGGGACGAACCCGTTGGTGGGGTATGCGGATACTGCTGCTATTTATACAGACTCAGCTTCAGAGAGTTTAATCTGTACGTTTGACACTGGTGCTGTTACAGCCGTCACGCATCCATAGTGTTAACTTAATCTCACCTAGATACGTTCAACTCGTATCTAGGTGAGAGCCTATAAAGGAGGGCAATGTATCATTTAATCTTTTTCTTATTATTAGCAAATACCTTATTTGCTTCTGCTCCAGCTAACTTATCTGAGAACACATATCTCCCAGCAAATCATATCATTGAACAAGTTATTTTGTGGCCTGCTAAAGCTAAAGGACTTCAAGACCTCGGTCCTGATTGGCCTGATGCAGAACAACGAACACTTGGTAGTGGGATATTGTTACAGGTTTATGCTTTCAGCCCATCTGCTGTAGAAACTTATTATGGAACTTGGCATCCACTTCATCACACAACTAGATCAGGTCAGTGCTATTTTGATTTGCATTATAAGATGAACTCAGCAGATACAGGTACAGTTAGGATGACAGCTTCATTTTGGACATGTCATCCTGGGACTGACTTAGCCGCACTTGGTGCTGCTACAGCTACAACATCTTGGACAATTGACCCTAGAGACACAGCAGCTTATGACGATGCCAACTTCTATGCTATTGCGTATTCTGGCACTGTTAATGGTGGTCAGATGGGGCAGATCAACATAGCTGATCTTGGTCTTACGTCAATTCAAGATGAAGTAATTTACATGCTTAGGCGAGATGCAACAGACGGAACAAATGATACTCATACAGGTGATCTTGACTTAATTAGACTTGAAGCGCATTATGCTGTGTACGGACAAATCTTAAGCATAGGAGAGTAGATGACTAAGTATTTGATCTTAGCACTTGCAATTATTGTTGGAGGGTGGTGGTTAACACCACTTGAGGCACAGTTAACTCCTTCAAGAGAGACGGGCGTGTTGAACTGGGATTCTAACAAGTTTCAATTTAGCGTTAGCGGAACACCTGTTCTTACTGTAGCTTCTACTGGTGATATAACTTCTAAAACATTAATAATTGAAAAACAAAATCCTGGGATTGATCCAACTCCATCTACTTCTGGTTATATTTCATGGGTAGATTTAAATGGAATTGCCTGTTATCCGGTTATGCATATTGTTGGAAACGGAAGTAATTTGGCAATTGGAAGTTCTGCTCTTAAATCAAACACTACAGGAAAAGATAATTTAGCAGTAGGAACTCAGGCTTTATATTCAAACACAACAGGAAGTTATAACCTAGCCGTTGGAATCTATTCATTAGATGCTAATACAACAGGAAATAATAACTTAGCTGTTGGGTATAATTCCATGACTCGTAATACCACAGGGTATTCTAATTTAACAGTTGGAGATTCGACAGCGATATATAGTACAACCGGGAATAGCAATTTAAGTGTTGGTTATAAATCAAGTTACTATAGAACAACTGGAAGTAATAATTTATCAGTTGGCCGATTTTCGAGTTATTATGGAACAACCGGAAGTGACAACGTAGCAATAGGTGGTTATTCTTTAGAAAATGTTTCTTATGGTATAGGAAATATAGCTATTGGTTATTGTGCAGCAGAAAGTTCTTTAGTTGATGAAGATGAGGACATAGGTTCTTCGGTTAATAACATTATTGCTTTAGGTGCATATTCTTGTCGTGATGTACCAAATGACGCTAGTAACATCATATCATTAGGTTATTGTAGTGGGACAACTCCGGTTAGTAATAATGTGTATATCGGCGGTTTCCAAGATGGGGTTCAATATCCTCTTCATCATAACTGGGAAGTCCCTGCTGCTGATGTTACCGCTGCTGTTGCTACCGCTAGCACTACCAAATTGAAGATCACAATCAATCGGGTAGATTACTATATACTTATGACAACTGTTCCCTAAAGAAAGGATTCGATGATGCGTAACTTACTGTTCTTTCTGTTAGTGATCTGTTTTGTTTCTACTGGTTTCTGTGCAGAGAAGCGACCTGATTATCTCGGTGTTAATAAGACTGTGCTGAATGCTCAGTCTGTTCCTCCTGTTATTCTTTCAACTCCTGAGGGTATGCTTTGGTGGGATAGCGGTACTCATTCACTCAAAGGCTGGAACGGTTCAGCCTGGAAGTTAGGCAGCACCGGAACATTCAGTGATATCGAGTTATCAACCATTAGCGCGGCTGATGGTACTCTCGCTTTAACTCTCAGTAATTCAACTGCTCTCGCTACTTTTGCTGGTGTGATTGACGTTAGCGATGTTGAAGCTGCCACCGTTTCCGCCCGCGACGGCACCCTGGCCCTGACCCTGACGAACAGCACCGGGGTCGTGGCCTTCTCCGCTACGCCCACCGGCACCAACCTGGACTTTTCCGGGACGTTGTACGGGCATACCGTCAAGGCCGACCACATCGCAGATGAAGCCGGGACCGGCGGGCCGTCGCTCACCAACGGCGCCACGTTCGCGGGCGACCTCCTGGCGGCGACCGACAACGCTCGGGACATCGGCGTCTCAGGCACCGAGTTCAAGACTGCATGGGTGCAGAACCTTGACGACGGGGACGGCACGGTCAGCGTGACGGCCATCCTGGCGCCCGACAGCATCGTGAGCCCCGGCAGCATCCACGGGCACGCCATCGACTCGACCGGCGACGTAACCGCTTCGGTCAACGTCGTGGCGCTGGGCGAGGTGCGGTCGAACGACTACAAGGACGATACCGGCCACGGCGGCATGGTGCTCGACGCCGCTGGTGACGCCACGTTCCACAACAACGTGGCCGTCACGACCATGCTCGACACGCCAGACATCGAGACGGCCACCGTGAGCGCCCGTGACGGCACCCTGGCCCTGACCCTGACGAACAGCACCGGCAACGTGGCCTTCTCCGCTACGCCCACCGGCACCAACCTGGACTTTTCCGGGACGCTGTACGCCCACACTGTGCAGGCCGACCACCTGACGAACGAGGCGGGCAACGGCGCACCGTCGAGTAACTTTAGCGGCGGGACCGGCAACGAGTTCTGGGGGGATACGGCCGGGTTGTCCTCGACAGCAGTCTACAGTACCGCGCTTGGTGGCTATGCGCTTAGGTCAACGAACGGCGACCACAACACTGCCGTTGGGCACCAATCCCTCAATGCGTCTGACGGCTCCTACAATTCGGCATTCGGCCGGATGGCACTTGAGTCGTCGCCGGGTAGCAACAACACCGCTGCCGGCTACTACGCGCTGCGTGACTCCACCGGCAGCGACAACACCTGTTTCGGCGTAAACTCCGGGACATCGGTGGTCGGTTCCAGCAACTCTAGCGTGGGCAGGTATGCGCTCAACAAGGTGACGGGAAGCGAAAACACCGCCCTGGGCTGGGGGGCCCTTTCGGAGTCAAACGGCAGCTACAACGTGGCGGCCGGCTCAAGTGCGATGAACACCTCGCCCGGTTCCAACAACGTCTCCATAGGCACGAAGTCCCTTTACTTCGCCGCAGGCAGCAACAACGTAGCCGTCGGGCACAGGGCACTGGAGAAGGCCCCCGGGAGTAACAACACGGTCGTCGGGTACCATGTGGCAGAGCCGGCATACCGTACCGTCAACTACCTAGCCGCCCTGGGCTCGATGGCACTGGAGGACGTCACCACCGGGGCGAGCAACCTTGCTGCCCTGGGCTACATGGCTGGCCACACCGCTACCAACCAGACCAACCAACTCTACCTCGGCGGCTGGGATGGCGGCACGCAGTACCCCCTGACGCTCAACTGGGAAACGACTGCCGTGAGCGCGAGCCTCGGTGTGCGTGTGTTCGTGAATCGCACCGAGTACATACTTCCGCTGATGAGCACCGCAGGAACGCTTACGACCACGGGGCAGTTCGTCACGCCGAAGAAATCCGACCTCACCATCGCCACCGCTGCGATCACCGTGACCGGCGCATACCACACGATAGCGGCAGAGGGCGGCGTGGCTGACACGCTGAGCACCATCAACGGCGGCGTGGACGGCTCGCGCGTGCTGCTGCGCGGCGCGGCGGCGGTGGCTATCACGGTGGACGAGGCGGGGAACATCCTCGTGCCGGGGGCGTCCATCACCATCGACAACACGGGAGATACGGCAGAGTTCATCTACTCGGGCGGGATTACCAAGTGGGTCATGATCAGCGCAGCGGATAACAACTAGCCCCCAACGAGGGGAACGCATCTGTAAGATCGTAACGGATGACCGTTGCTGAGATTACGAATTTTCGGAATGTGGTAAGAAATGGGAACACATTAAAAGCGTAACTGATAAGGAGATCAAAATGAGTGTTGTTGATCATGGCTCGCAGGGTATCGTGAAGTTCGTTGTGGTCGTGTTGGCTGTTATGGCTTGTCTCTATTTCTACTTCGGCTATCTTCCTAAGTAGTTAGTAGAACATTAAACATCTCCCGGTAGGACTAACACTACCGGGAGAAGTAGAAAGGTAAAAGGAGATGATAGACCAAGAAGTAATTAGTCTAATAAACACTTTCATGAATAGATTAGAAAAAATGAATGATCGATTTGCAGAAGATGATAAAGTGATGGCTGAAAAAATAGCTGATATTAGTAAGAACTCAGCTTTAACTGCACAAGCTCTTGCTGTTATGCAGACAACTCATGTTAGTTGCATGGCGTTAAGAGAAAAAGAAGCTATCGCTAAAGCAGCGGCAGAAAAAGATAAAGCTGAAGAAGATAAGAAGAATACTGACTTCAGAGAGAAACATGAATTGTATGGATCATTGAAAATGAAGTTTGTGAACATTGCTGGTTCACTTGTTCTTATGGTTATTGGTGCGCTACTTGGAAAGTATCTTGGATGATAGAAGAAAAAGCACCCTCACTTGACCAAATGATTGATGGTCTTGATAAGACAAAAGAACTACATGAGTCCATCGAGAAACGACCTGTCCACTTTGAGATTTACGAAAAATCGGAACAGGCTATATGGATTTTCTTATCTGACTTACACCTTGGCGCAAGAGGGGTGGATTACAAATACTTCAAGTCGATAGTAACTCTCTTGCGGAAGAACCTTAATATTAAGGTAGCTATGGTTGGAGACTTGTATGATAACTTCCTTCATTTCGTGTCTTTACGAGGAGCTAATGACTCTGTTGCCCCTCCTTCAGTTCAGATAGATATGATAATGTCTTTTCTTGAGGAACTTGATGCTAGAGATCAGCTTCGTATAGTTGGTCTTGGTAATCATGATTTGATCCGAGAAGAAAAAGCAGTTGGGTATTCAGTCATAAAGAAGATATCAGATTCATCGATTAGATCGAAGATACTTGAGGGTAAAGGCAGAATAGCTCTTTCAGTTGGTAAAGATAAGAAGTCTGCTGAGTTGTATCAGATCATCATGACTCATCAAGCTGCTGGTCATTCGATTTATAACCCAGTTCATGGCGCGATGAGAATTGCTAGAATGGAAGGGCACCCTGACGTAGTAGTTACTGCCCATACTCATAATCCAGCTATGATGATCTACAAAGAAGCTGGTAAAGATATCATAGCCATTAAGTGCGGAACGTTCAAGACTAAAGACGCCTACTCTGAGTATTTCTATTGTAACGGTAAGATCGGCATACCGTGCATTGTGTTCTGTTCACATGAGCATAAGATGATACCGTTTGGAAACCCCGAAGACTTATTGGTTTATATGAGGGGAATGAAGAAATGAAATTCATGGAGATCAAGGAGATTGAAGAAACTTACGGTAAAATCGAATATGATAATCTTGATGGTGGTTGGGTTAGAATAACTAACTCATTTGAGAAGCTTAACATCATCAGGAAAGACTTCCCGTTGGTTGGTAAGAAAGCAGTTCATAAACTGATAGTTCCTGCATTGAACAAAGCGTTGCATGTCATAGAGCGAAGTTCGATGTTCGATACTAACTTTGAGTACATCGTAGATTTCCAGACATTCGCTCCTAGACATGTGATGAATAACCCTAAAGCTAGATTATCCTGCCACTCATACGGTATAGCCTTTGATATCAACCCTAGCGAAAATATGCCGGGGGTGAAAGACTATAAGATACCTAAAGTCATCGTAGATACATTTGAGAATGTTGGGTTCATATGGGGTGGCAGAATGAAAATAAAAGACTGGATGCATTTTGAGGTGTCCAGAGAGTTCATTGATTTTGCTGAACGTTGGAAAGGCTGATTTAATGGGCTTCCGTGATATCTACGTTCAGTTCATGGAAGAGAAACGAAAAAAGACTGAGATAGCTAAGAAGAAGAATCAAGAGAACACATTAGAAAAGATACGCAATGAAAGTAATACCAAAAAGAAGGAGGATCAAAACAAGAGGTTAGAGAAAAGTAGAGGAACGGGTAAACAGAAAAAGAAGAAGCGAAAGATGATCGAGTGCTTTGAGTGTGGTGGCTCTGGTGTTGGTGACAACGAAGTGATCTGTCAAGAATGTGGCGGGTCTGGTCTGAACAAAGAAAGGGTTGAAGAAAATGGATTGGCAGAAAATCGCTGAGTATTTTCTCCCGGCGCTTCTGGCACTTGTGTATACTCTTGCTGCCAAGTATGCTAGTGGTGCTGTTGGCAATTTACTTGAGAAGGTTGTTGAGCTTCTGATTAGCGCAAAGATGAAGGTTAATGAGAACAAAGTCCTTGCGTTCACGAAGTTCGATGATTATATCTTCGATAAGATTAGTTCAGTGGTGCTCGCGGTGAAAGACTCTTATGTTGACGATATCAAGGCGGCTTCGGCTGATGGGAAACTCACTGAGGTCGAGGCTAAGGCAATTACTGAGAAAGCCATTGAGATGTTCAAGGCGTCACTCACTAAGGACGAGTTGAAGAATCTCCAGAGTGTTGTCGGTGACGATATCAAGGCTTATCTCGCTAGCAAAATTCCTCAGGTGTACTCACAGGTTAAGTCGGCTATGAAGGCTGATGTTCCTGTGGTCCCTCAGGCGTAGCAACGGTTGGGGGCGCCGCGTTACAAGTGGCGGCTGCTGTTGCTACTACAGCCCTTGAGGATAGAGACTTAGTAGGTGAGTTCAAAAATAGGTTATCTACTAAAACTGCTGAGTATAGGCAGAACATCAAAACTGGAAAAGGTATGACCGGAGCTATCATTGATGCTGCAACTGGTATCCCTGCTTCGATAGGTAAAGTCAGGTCAGCCCCGAAGAAGCACAGACCCTTAGTTGCCTTACGCGAGGCTGGTAGACTTTACGGGAGAATTCAGTTAGGCCCTTTGTGGTTTTTAGGTGAAGCGATTACTAAAGCTCTCAGAAAAAAACGTCGGTAAAAAATTAACCCCCCAGGCCATTCGGCTGCCTGGGGGGTTTTTCTTACGTCTTACGCTCTTTGTCATATTCTCTTATGACGAGCATCATTCTCTTACCGCACTTGGTACAGTCCTTACGCTCTATCTTCGTCATAAGAGTATCTAGGCTTTCCTTGAGGCTACGCACCTTACACTTACGGCACACATGAAAGTAGTCTATGACGTAGCGCCGCTTGGTGATGTTTTTACGAATTTTCGGAGCGGCTGAAAGTGATGGAACAGTCTCAAACTTGGTGCGCTTCGTGAGTTTGTTCTTCTTCAAGTAGTTGCCGCCTTAGCCATGAGCATTCCAGTTACAGCAGCAGAAACTATTGACCCCGAAAGTCCAGCACCGTCACCGATGAAGTAATACCCCTTAGCGATCTTCGATTCAAAGTTCTTATCAACGTCGAGCTTAAGAGCCTGGAATTTGATCTCAGGTCCGTAGAGTAAAGTGTTGTTACCATCGTTAATCCCAGGAGCAAGATGATCAAGACGAGAGAGGTAATCTTCGATAGCTGACGTGATGGGATGATGAAACCCTAAGTGAATATCTCCAGGTATGCAGTTCTTGAAAGTGCGCTTCACATTTGAGAGATTCAACCTGTAAGTGTTAGTCCTCTTACGGTTACGGAAATCCTCTAACCTCTGCACGATTGGAGAGCCACCACCAAGGATATCAAACAGCTTCGCAATACCCTTTGCGTATTCGGTCGTGTTACTGCATGGCTTAGTAAGAGCCATCTTTACAAGAATAGCGAAATTACAGTTCTTGCTTTTCTTGTTAGCACAAGCATGACCGTTGACAAGATTGAATCCATCGTGACGTTCGTTAACAACAAAACCGAGAGGATTAACACAATAAGACCTGACGTTATAATCACCGTACTGAGATGAAATCTTGAAGCAGTATTGGATATCAGTAAGTGGTTTGGTGATTTCATCAAGAGTCTCTAACCTGATTCCCATGTCAATAGGTCGATGAGTGCCAGTAACAAGATTATCGCATATTGCATAATCAATAGTCTTGAAACCGCACCGACCAACAGCATAGACTGTTTTCTTAGCGAATTCTCTAGTTTGAGTACACAATGAATTGTTGTTAAATAACATAGTAACACCAAGAGACTTCAACTCTTCTTCAGCGTTCTTCATGGTGTTGACCATCTTATCAGAACCAATGTGCATCTCATTGAACGTCGTGAGCTTCATCCCATACTTCAAGCAGTTATACGCAAGAGTTTCCTTGGCTTGGGATGACTCAACGATTGGAGTTACACCAGACCATTCAATGAATTGGCGCTTCACTTCTGAGATACATTCGTTGATCGTTTTCTCATCAGCGTATTCGTAAAGGTCACAGCCACTCTGTGCTGAGAAGATAAGTTTACCGTCTGACTTACCACCAGCACCACCGAACCCGCTCAAGATGTTACAAGGGTTACACTTACATTCAGAATTTTCTGAACCCTTGTGGCAGATACGCTTATCGATTGGATTACCCTTGTCGATGATTATGACTGACTTACCGGCTCTTGCTAAGTGTAATGCAGCAAAGATACCAGCAGGACCAGCACCAACGATACAATAGTCTTTCATTGTTTAATCGCAATCTTCAGTAATTACTAATTGGTATTTGAAACCATGTTCTCTACAGATTTTTACTATCTGAGAGATTTTGTAATCCTTCGTTTGTATCTTCCTTAAGTTGAACTTGTTTATATCCTCACTGAAGTCTAACTTCATTTTCTCAATCCAATACTCATCGGTACTCTCGGCTTCCTCTTGTAATTTCTTGAATGACTTGTAATCGAATTTCTTTTTCATCAGTATTCATACCACCAGTCTTTACCTTTTAGGATGCCTTTAAGGAAAGCAACTTGTTCTTCCAGTGTCTTAAAGTTTCCAATCAATTCACGAACTTGATTTCTGAACTCATCAACGAACGGGAAGTTTCTATTTGATGGAGAATTGGCTTCTGCAATCTGATCTATCAACTCTTTCATTTGCTTCCATCACATGTCTGTCTCGGGAACAACTCAGGGTATTTCTTCTTCATCTTTATGTTAGCGTTTCGCCAGTAATCCTCGGCGTTATTCGGCAAGTCATTAGCAGTAACATGCTTTGTGTGCCATATGAAATTACTCTGATCTATCCAGACACCATAACCCTTCTCACCAGCCCGATAACAATAGTCGATATCTTCACCTGAGAGTGGGAACTCTTTGTCATCGAGTAACCCAACCTCTTTCAGACAATCGTTGCTGATGAACATAGCAAATCCTGTAATCCATAACACCCTACGAGGGATTACTTTGTTCATTCCCCACGAATACCCAAAGCACTCCTGCATAGCCGTTCGTGTCTGCATCTTCGTGAGGTCTTTAGCGTCACAGATATGTGTCTGCTGCAAGCCAGCAGCCCGATTAGTCATCGGCCCAACTATCCCAACCTTTGCGTATCGCTTGATGATGTTATACTGCTTGACGATCTTGGTTAAGAAGTGGTCATGAACAATTACGTCGTTGTTCAGTAACAACACATCTTCGTTAGTAACTTCTTTGAGAACTTTGTTATTACCCTTAGCGAACATCAAGTTCTCTTCGCTACGGATAACCTCTACATTATACTGACGAGGTGGCATGTCAGTCAACTTAGTGTTGTAAGTGAACTTCTCTTTTGAACCGTTGTCAAGAATACTGAGTTGAACTTTGTTGTAGTACAAAGTGTTCTTGAGAAGTTCGTTGATAGCGAAGTGAAGTGAGTATAACATCTTGTCTGTATCTTCAAAGTGGTTGCAGACAAGAGTAATGATTTTGAGTCTGTTTGACATGTTTTCCTTAGAGTAAAAAGTCGAATGAGAGTATAATGGACAGAACTTTCTTTACTGTGTTGATTGTAATCTCTTCAATTGGAAGAAGGATATTCTTCTTTATGTTCTGCAACTGCTTAGGAAACCAAGCTTCAATTGGATTAGCGTTTTCCCATGTCTTATCGAATAGAAACACCGTAGGTGTCTTAGACAAGAAACCGATGTTCTTGAGTCCGTTATCGAAACAGAAGAAAATCTTAGCTTTGTCAATGATGGAGTTAACTTCAATTAGAGAAGTCTGACCACAAAGATTGATGAGTCTAAAACTCTTGAAGTTAAGTTTATCAAACTCTTCCTTCTTACCACCTAAGAAGAGTATTGGTAAGTCCGTTTCATGAAGAAGAATATTGATCAAGAGTTTGAACTTATCCTTTGACTTCTCATGTTGAAAACTCTTGTTAGAGTTACCAGTGAGTGATACACAAATATACTCTTTGAATGGAAGATCAATTTCCTGAGTCTTAAGATGAATTGAAGTGTAGTCTATAGGATCATTGAGCTTAAGTACATTATCAGCATCATGAATCTTTAACTCGTATTCGTCCTTGTAAACATGATTAAGTATCATGTCAGGTAAACGGTTAAAGAAATGGACACACTGTTCTTTCATCTTATCTGTGATGATGTTCTTGTTATTTGAAACGTCATCAAAGTCAATCTTGAGAATTCGTTGAACTTTGTGATTCAGACCAAGGATGAGATCAGTAAGTTCAAGAACCTTCTTAGGCTGTAACGGGCCTGAGTAGATTAAGTTCACCCCATCAAAAGTTGGGAACTCTTGATTGAGATATTGTTTCATTATCGGGAACAGTATGAGGAGATCGCCTACTGCCCCTCGCATCCACACTATAGGATTATTCATGATCTAGAATATGTGTGTTATAAAACGACGATAAGAACATTTCATCATCATGATATCTATCAGAAACTTCACAGAAAGAAGCAGAAGGTGTATCAATAATTCTAGGTGCTTCAGAAGGGTGATACTTCCAAGGTTCTTTTGAATTCGACATAACATAAGTCTTATACCACTGGAAATACCAATCAAGGTACTTAGAATAAGTCGGATGATCTTTTCGGATCTCACTGAAGAACAATGACTTCAAAAACACCTGATTATCATCAACGTAGCAGAAATGATCACAAAGAGGATGACCAATGATAGAAGCAGGACGTGAGTATTGCTCTTTCTCATTACCAATAGCGGGAGGTCGATGATCTAAGAAATTCCAATTCTCGTTAACCTTGAAAATCCTAGCAGGGTGATCTTCCCAAACCCCACCGTAAAGCCTCTTGTAATTAATCCAATACTTATTCTGCTTGATTGGAGCGATGTTAGGCTGAACAGCCTTAACCATCTGCTTGATCTCTAACATCGCTTCATCGGTGTACCACTCGTCTGCATCAATCTGCATGAGGTAATCCATGCCATCATAAGCAGCTTCAGCATATGCAGCTTGACACATCTCAAGCTTCTCTGAGAAGTACCCTTCGGTTAATTGCATAATAGTGCATGTTCCACCTTCAAGATTTTTGTATGGCATAGTCTTAGGTTCAGTGTACTTAACCGGGACGACTATACCAAAATGATCATGAAGTGCTTTAATCTGAGGCTCAACAAATCCATAGACGACATACCACTTATCAAAGTGTTTATGAAGGCGATTGTAATTTCTTGTGAACCACTCTATCGTAGCTGGATACACAAGTGAGAAAGCTGAGAACTTCATATCATATACCTTTCACAAGTACAACAGTGTTCGATGTGTTCTTGCTTAGTCATTCTATTTCGGATCTCATTCATTCTAACCCCATTGAAAGCTTCATAGATATTCCCATAGAAAGGAGCATCAAAGAAGTCTCCAAAGGTACACTTAGCATTCAAATCAGCACAGCACTTACCAACTTGCCAGTTAGAATACAGAACGAGTGTATTGAAAGGGAACGAACACTGTTTCGGGTACTGATAGTTACAATTATCAGTAGGTCCATTATCCCAATTATGAGTCTTACGAACATATGTTCGAGAATTGAGAAACATTATTTCATTATACGCTTGAATTAAATTCACATCTGGAACATCATACATTATTCCATTAGGAATGATAGACTGAATAACGGTCTTAATGTTCTTAGACTCATACACTCTCTCGCAATGGTCCTTGATCCTAAGAGCTATATTTCCACGGTTCCTGATACCGCGCGTAAGCTCATAAGTATTCTCATCGTAACCGTCGAGAGAGAAGCTAATAGTGGTTACAGATTTGTCGTTAGGGAGCGACTTGAGGTGTTCCGAAAATTCGGAACGCCACAGAGAGCCGTTAGTGTGAACTAAGCAGTTATAACCTAAGATGTTACAGATTGAAATGAACTTCAAGAAATCAGGATGGGTTGTAGGCTCACCAGAAAGAAACAGTCTAATCTCAGGAAGATTCTCAGGGTGCTCGATCTTATATCGCTCAAGCACCTCATGAAAAATCTCAGGGTCCATAAAATGAACTAGTCGCTTTTTCTCGTCACCACAGATACGGCAGTTGTAATTACAGCCGTTAGTGATCTCAAAGTTGACTACCTGTAACTGAGACTTCACAACTTCACCGCTTCAATCCTGAAACAAGGCTCATCCTTTGCGTGATAGTCTGTTCCATCAGAGACGTTAGTGACCTTGAGATTAAGCTTTCCAAACATTTCGATGAGTTCCCACCGGCTGAATCCCCAGGTATGAACATCACCGATGTTACGGTCAAGTCCGTAGAAGTGCTTCTTCAAATTCCATGTAGCCTTAGTATCGTTGTAAGCGCATGCATCATAATACTTATAGACCAACTTATCGAAATCAGGAACTTCGATAACAAGAGTTCCTCCTACCTTCAAGAACTTAATCCACTTGATCAGGATATCTTCAGTACAGGTGTTGTACTGGCTCTGACAGTTGTTACGCGGGCGCCCAAGATGCTCAAGTGCATGATAAGACGAAATCTCATCAGCCACTTCATAGTCCCTCTGGAAGAACTTATAGAGGTTTTTGAGTGTAGTGATGTTGTCACAGAGGAAATAGTTAGGTGGCTTCATATCAGCCAACATAGGCTTAATGTCCACGTTCACATAACCGTTCATGTAACAGGCACCAGAGCCGAAGTTAAACTTTCGCGGGACGGTTCGCAATAACTCGTTCATTTTTACCAAATCTCTCTTCAAACTCTTTTGACCACTTATTGTAGAGTTTCTGCTTGTTACGCTCAAAGTCTTCCACTACTGTAATTCGGTTCTTCCTCTTGAAGTCATCGTAGAACGACAAGAAAATCGGAAACGACAAATAGTGAAAGTTCTTGTGGAAGTGAGTAAGGATATAATCCCAGTCAACCAATCGAGTGAACTGTTCATCAAATCTGATATCAGACTTAGAGAAGAAACACTGATTCAAGTCAATTCGATTACTCTGCAACTCAGCCTTAAAGTCCAGGTTAGGCTCAACCCTAAACCCAACGTGGAACAATCCTGGACTGTTGTGGTAATGCTTCTGCTGCCTGATAACAGCCTGCCCCACGCAAAGGAGGAGTCGTTGAGTAAGAGGCTCAAGCTGAGGATACTGCTTCATCAGCTTAATGTGGTCAGTGACTTTCTTCAACGCCTCGATATGATACCAGTTATCACAGTCAAGGAACCCGACGTATGAGCCTGCAACATTCTCAAGGCCAACGTTCCTACTGTAGCTCACACCTTTGCGTTTGTTGTTTACGATTATTCGGATTCTTGGATCAGCTAATGCTGCATGCATTTCATCTCTGAGACAACCCTGAGACTTTTTACCGTCAAAGATGATATTCCACATGAAGTTCGTGTGAGTCTGTGCAAGCATGTTCGTAACACAGACTTGAAAGAGTTCATGGTTTGGCTTGTATACAGGTGTGATGATAGTGATCTTATCATCTAAGTGTTGCTTAAGATCGACGATCATTTCGCTTCACAATTCCTTCCGCTGTGAAAAAGTATTTCTTGTCCTTGAGTGAGAGTTTGTGCTCTGAGATCATGTTAGTAAGTCTCTCAGCCTGGATAGAGTCTCTGATCTCACGCTCGTAGTCAGCCTTCTCATCCTCATCGATGTTATAGCTGAACGTCTTACTTCGCTCACTGAGATGATTAAGCACACTCATCCACTTAGGAGCCATCTTGTTAATGTGATAATTTTCCATCACATATTTATAAGCAGCCTTGCCAACCTCAGTGATCTTTGAACGGTTTTCAATCAGCGACTCAAGAATACCAGGAAAATCCTCAATCTTATCAGCCAAGAAACCATTCTCACCATTGACGATATCTTTGTTCCAAAGCTGACAATTAGAACCAACGAAACACCGCTTGAACATACCAGTCTCAAGGAACTTGATATTCGACTTGCACACCGAGAACTCATTTTCCACCAGCGGGGCAATGCAGATATCGAAGTCGAGACTGAACAGCATATCGTAGAAGTTGTTTGAGTTAACCCACGGGAACAACTGAACCATTCCAGTTTTCATCAAATTCAGCGGAGCCCAACCAAGGAAACAGAAATCGACCTTATCGTAATACTTCTTAACTAGTGGAACAAGCAAGTCATCAAGGACTTTCCAGTCCTCTTGATGGTGCATTCCACCCCACCAGCCGACAGAGATTTTTCGCTTAGAAATGAAAGAAGAACGCTGACTATCGATCTCAGATTCGCTATGAGATTGATATATCGCGTTCGGTATAACAACTATGTTTTCAGTTCTACCAGTAGCCTTAGTCACAGCCTCTTTCAACTGAGGTGTCGTAGTGGTGATGATCTCAATCTTAGACAGCGCGAGCTTATGAGTATCGATAGGGTCTTTCTTGGAAGTCCTCTTATACTCAAGCAGATCCCAATAGCAAGGGTTATGTGACGGCAGGGCGAAGAAGTTATCATCAATATCAACGTATGAAATTGACTTAAACCTATTCACTCTGTTCATCATCTCATCGCCCATTGGACGCTGGAACCCAATCACATCAAATTTGTGGTTCTCCCTACCAAACCACTCATAGTCAAGAATAACATCAGAGCCACATGCATCAATCTGATCTAAGTCATTCAAGTGGGCGAGAGGAATATATCCACGGTAAAAATAACACCCACCGTTATCAGGAGCCAGAAACAGAGGTCTTGGTTTCATTATTCTCCACCTTTGCGAAAAGCATTGCAGTATTGAGGAAAGCAAGTGCAGTAAAGACACCACCAATTACGTTATACCAGAAGAACACATGGTTAAGCATGAATGCAGAGAAAGCAAGTTCAGCAGCAACTACGATAGATTGTGCTGTAGCCTTACTAGATGAGTGAGTCATTGTTAATCCTTTTTGGTGGGCGTAGCAGGGTTCAAACCTGCAACTAAACGGGTAGAGGCCGTTTTCTCTATTCATTTGAGTTATACGCCCAGTAAATTGTTACTTCTTCAACTTCAAGAAAATCTCAGTAGGGATGATTCGGCTCAACTGCTTGAAGTCAGCCTTATGAGTCTCAAAGGTCGGGAGTTCATTCAGAGGCTCGTACTTCTCACCACAGAGATTCTTGATAGCAGTAAGATAGCCGATGTGCTTATCATCAGCATCATTTCGAGCCTGAAGAGCAAAAGCGTAACGCCAGTAATACTGCTCACCAATACTCATGAACTCAGCAGCAAGGCTAATTGCTCGACTATTGCTATTAACGATCTTGTTGATCCTATCCTTCAGATTAGATAGCACTATTTCATTAAGCAGCCTCGACTTCTTCATCGCATCATATCCACGCTGAAGGTCAATGATGAAATGAATAGTGCTAGGAAGTCCAGCAATCCTACCGTAACGACGAGTCCTAGAAGTGAAGAGCCCAAAGTAGAAACGACTCTCTTGATTGCGATTATTCGTAGTACCGAACTCATCATCACTGTCAATGGGCTTGAAGTAGTCTCCACGAAGTTGAACCTTATAGAAGTCATCATCATTACTACGAAGCTTTTCAAGCTTATTCATGATCCTACCACTGTACAGCATATCTAACCTTTCTTTACATTGTTCTGATGGTTCCGTCAGTTGCTACACCAATGAGAGCACCTTTAGTAAGTTCATAAGTTCCAGTACCCCAAGTAACAGGAACAAATCCAGATTCGATCATCTGGTGTCGTTCAGGACCACTACCAAACAAAACACAGGGGGTAGTTAGGTTGTTCTTCATAAAAGAAGAAAAAGCTTCAAAATTCTTAATTAAGTGCCCACCCCACTTGGAATAAACCCTAAATCCATCAATCTTTTCAATCATATCAGTTTTAGTGAAGCAAAGACCTGTGACTCCAGCCAACTCAATGACATACTTCAACTCTTCAATATCCAACCACCCAAGCACCATCGGTCGATTATTTGGATCACCGTATTCGTACTCCATTCCAATAGTACGAATAGTTTCAATTGTCTTACTAAATTCAACTGGTCGGCCCATTCGACCTGCACCAGTACGGGTGTTATATATCTTGCTAATTCCAAGAATCTCAAGATCACGAAGTTCTTGCCTCATACCAAATGAAGTAAGAACATTGGCAGGCATTGTTCGTTGACTAACAAAAGGATAATCACCGTGAACAAGATCAAGCTGAACACTCTGAGAACCTTCAAAGAGAACTCGTTTACCGTTGGAAATGAGATCATTAACAAGATCGAAAGTATTTACAATGAACACACCTTCAATAGAACTAAGAGTTTCATTTCCAAGAACAGTCATAGCAGTTCGATTAGCTCGTCGTGCAGCGGCGGGGCCAATACCTTTACCAGTAGTTAAAAGGCCGTCGTTAGGATGATCAGCCTTGATATCTTCATCGGTAATTACGATACACTTCTTATCGATGTAGAGATCAAACTTCACATCAGGATTAGTCTTACGAACGTAATCAATCTCGATTTCGAGAGTCTTGGGATTTACATAGCACTCAGGTCCAATGATGCACATCTTACCAGAAGCACAACCAGAAGGAAGGTGATTAAGTTCAAGCCGAATCTTATCATTGATCTTGATTCCGTGTCCAGCATTAGGACCACCGGTAAATCGAACAACTGCATCGTAGTTCTTGTTAGAAGCAAGATAGTCAATAACTTTACCCTTGCCTTCGTCTCCATGTGTAATACCAACGACACAGAGGCATTGACGATCAAACATCTTCTTCACCTTTCACTGTAATTGAGTTAGCAACGTTAGGAAGAACTGACATTCTAGTTGACATTGAAACGATCTCGATGCCTTTATTGTATTTATCAATCTTCAAATTGAAATTTCCAAACTTAGTCTTTATGATGAAGTTATCAGATATGACAACATAACTTTCTTGTGGAAGTGATTTATAGTAACCAACCTTAGACTTCTTCAACTTACATCTTATTTCTTCAAAGTAAATCTTCATCGTTTCTCCTAAGATATAAATGTTCTCACCGGCTAGAGTTTCTTACTCTAGTTCTTCCAAACTTTCATAGCTTAAAGATTACTGTTGGGCTACCCATGCAATTTCGCGGTAATGGGTTAGTTGAGTGGAACGCCTAGTTCTCAACTATTACAGAATCTTTAACTGAAAGACTAATGGCTGTTTTAGACTCATGAAACTAACGGTGAGAACAAGAAAATTGACTATGGCGGATGCTGTAGGATTTGAACCCACGAATGGTTTCCCATTGCCGCATTTCAAGTGCGGTGCCATCAGCCGCTCGGCCAAGCATCCAGTTGGAGCCGACGATTGGATTTGAACCAACAACTTACTGATTACAAATCAGTTACGCTACCGTTGCGTCACGCCGGCTCGTTCTACCTCTTACACATGTATAATACTCTAATCTTCAACTGGAGCCAACAATATCTTATGGTTGAATTTGATAGTCCCATCTTCATCTATTACTATAAGAAGTTTGTTCTTCTTCTTAGCCCAGTTTATCGAGTTGAGTGTTCCATGAGACTTCAAATCCCAAAAGGCTACACATATGTCACAGTCATCTACTATCTTTTCGTTTCTGATGAAGCCGGCGGCCTTACCTAATGTCTTCCAATCTGGCTTGTAAATCTTAGTTGGAACAGAACACATACTAGCTATGTTCTCAGCACACTTATCAACACCGTTAGCACCACCCGAAACAACAATACAGTTCTCAGGAAGATGTTTAACGAAGTTCTCCACTAACTTGAGATTACCGTAATCCCTAGACCCGACTATCGCTATTCGGAGTTTCTTTGGAGACTTGTTTTTCATAATGATACCCACACTTACAATGTACTAGCACGGTTTCTGATTTCCATGTTGGTAATTCTATTTCATCAACATGAAAAGCATCAAAGTTACCGCACCTTGAACAGTAATACTTTGTTCCATAACATTTGTGTTTAATACTCATAGTTTCTTAAAATGACACCCGTTCTCATCTCTATGAATATTGAATATCCATTTACCTATATCACCTGCCCCGGTTGTAGCAAATGGGTCTGTTCCAAATTTTACTTCTTCTGAAGTATCTGGATTACAACTAAAACCGTAAGGTTCTTCAGAACTGTTTGAAGGAAACACGATCAGTGTAGTTCGTGTTTTGTTTATCCACTCTGCTCGTATATCTCCATCAGGAGACGGTACAAGCCAGGGAACTTCTATATCGTAAAAAGCTAAAGCACCTTCTATGTAACAACTGACTCGATCTATGTGTTCTTTCGTAAAAGCTTTTCCGTCACCATCAAACCAACCGTCTTCCAAACCGGCTATCTTGTTTAACTCTTGCTGTAACTTTTCATTCATACACATACTCTCTTTTCAGACTCTTCCAGAGTTTGTAGGATTTGATATCACAAGGGTCACAGCCTTCGGGGAGGTAGATGCGGTTGAGGTCAACTAAACCTCTCAGTTGACTTGCTAGGAGTTTGGTGCCTGCTTCCCCGGCCTCGTCTGAGTCGAGACAGAGGTAGACTTTGGACCAGTGTTTGAGTATTAGGTTGATTTGTTCTGTAGAGGGCTTTGATCCAGATAATGATACTGATGGTTCTCCGTGTTGTAATACACGCCAGGTATCTCTCGGACCTTCACAAATGATGACATAAGGTTTTGATTTGGATATATCGATTCCGTAAAGGTAATGCTTTTTGGGGAACTCATATTTGTACTTTCCATGAAGATATTTGAGAGCATAGCCAACACAGCGATCATTATGCATGTATGGAAGGATAAGAGAATCAGAGTGCAGAAAGTTTCCCATAGGATCTTTTGCAAGATCGATACCGACACCAAGAGTATGAAGTACGTCAACATCGAATTTGTTCTCCAAGACGTGAGGATGGTTGTACGGTATCAATTTGTAAGTCTTAGGAAGTTTAACTTCCTGTTCCACGAACTTAAAGTTCTCGACTGGATCATCAGCAAACACATCAGTCGGATCATAGTGGAACTTATTGGTTAGAATATACTTAGCTCTGTCGTAAGTAACTTCAGCTATGAGCGTTACGAACTTAGTGATTGTCCCTGATTGCCCACAGTCAGCAGAGTAGCAATGCCACTTACCAGTTCGCGCATTGATTGAAGAGTTATGCTTTTGATGGCCTGAGGATTGGTGAAACGGGCAGAGGTACTTTAACTCGTCGTCACATCGATGCACAATTGGTACATCGTAGTAGTTAAAGACTTCTTCGACGGGAGGACGCATAATACTCTCGTATATCCTCAGGAGTCCAGAGTTCACCTGTTTGAAAGTCCAAGATATTTTGGTCGTTCTTATCAAGAAAATACTCGCAAAGGAGGCTGTGAAATCTGACCTTTGATAAGGACGAATAATCATCGGAAGTCAGTTCTACTCCATGAGGAAACACCCTCATTTTACTTCCACCTATGATTGGAACAAATTGAATGCAGAAGAACACACCACAACTCATGGTAAGTACCTCATAAACAGTTTAGTCAAGTGACAAGAGGTTTCAATCTCGCTAAGAGTCCAGAAGTTCTTTCCCTTAACGTAGTCAATGTACTGCTTTTTGATTAGATGCCTAATCACATTGTTGATCCTGGTAGTGGAGAAAACGAATTCCGAATATTCGGAAAGCAGCGCCGAGTCTTTGCAGGCGATGAGATTTTCTCCGACAAGTAAAACCGAAACATCTGACGGATTCTTAATCTGCTTGAAGAAGGAGCCAACCTTTGCGAAGAGTTGCTTTCGTGATTGCAGAAATCGGTCAACGTAAACAGAGAAAATCGAAGCATAGATCCCCCCTATGCTCAGAACAACATTCTTCACTTCATCGAGTCCTCTATCGTCAGTATCAACTGAGTAGTTGATGTTATAGTCTCTGAACAGGTTGAACCAATACTGCTTACCAAGCTTCTTCTTCAAGATGTAGTTACGCTCTGGATTCTTGGAGTTCCAGTAGTTGAAGATCAACGGTAAGCACTTGATGGAGAATGTAGGATTGACGAGATTAAGATCCTTCACTCTCCAAGTTTCCAGGGTATCTCGTCTAACAAATCGTCGGTCACTGAAGGATCGTGGCATTTGATGACTCCGATGATCTTATGCAAATTATCATAAGTGCTTTCAAGGATATGACCTATATCTAAGTGAAGTCCATCATCATCGGTCTTGAACGCAAAGGAGGGTTTGATGATGCCTAAGCCTGAGACGTTGAAGTTTTTCTTGTGAAGAAGTGTCTCAAAGAAACACTGTTGGAAAATCTCATAGAGTGAGTCAAGTGTCGGCTCGTCTAGGTTAGTGAAGCGGAGCAATTTCTTGAAGATGTTTTTGTTGAAGTTGAATGTCTCATGATCTTTAGTGTGCTCTTGTTTGAGCCATGAGTCAATTTTGTAGTTGCTGCCGTATTTCTTACGACTTGGGTTCATTGAATATCACATCAGATCGAGTCTTAACAATGTCTAACATCTTCTGAAGCATCTCTTTGATTTCCCACTGAGCGCCGTCTTTCCAGAGACGAAGCTTCAGAACGTGAAGAAGAGTTCTAGCATTCCAGGTGACAAGAATTGAGGTCTTAGCTGCACCTGGAAGTAAGTAACGGGCGTCCTCAAGTGGAATACCCTTGTCAATCATCTCATTGTATACGTCATACAGATCATTCACACAATCAAGATATTTCAAACCAAGTTCAGGATTATCGAAAATGGATTGAGGAACAATAGGATCGTTTTCTTGTTTGCAATACCTCATCGACAACTGATGGTATGAAGCTATTCGGTGCCTAACTAACTGATGAGAACAACACCGTGAGATACCTTCAACTAAGAAGGTGAACGAGTGATGCTCAAGCAAGCTTGAGTGATCCATGTCGATCACGAACTTCTTAATGAACCTGGAGACTTTTTCAAGTTCCGAATTTTCGGAACCGTCATGCTTATTATGACAAATCTTTGCAGCGTAGTAAGTAAGTTTCTCTAAGTCTGTATCACTATATTCATTGAGCTTGAGAAACTTCGTCTCAGCTATCAGTTCTACTTTCACTCTTCACCTTTGTTTTTCCATCTTCTATGTAAAATTGGTGTATCTGTTCGATTTCATCGATGTACTCAGGCTCATGCGAGATCATGATGATCTGAATATTGAACTGCTCACACAAGTTCTTGAAGAACAGGAAGAAACGAGTTCGTAAATCCCTTGAGAGGTTCTTGAGAGGTTCATCCAAGAACAAGATACGTTGGTTCTTAGGACACCTCTGAAGTATCAGGACTCTCATGATAAGGTCAACAACATCTTTGAGCCCACCAGCAGTATTCTGAATGGGTATCAGATAATCTTGACCTTCACGATTTTCAATCTTGTAGATGTAAATCTCTTGCTGATTACGATTGATCTTTCGGAAGAAGGTGAAGTTCAGATTATCATCTTCAAAGAGCCCCTTCATAATCTCTGAAAGGACCACTTCAATCTTCTTACGAATGCTGAACTGTTCATACACAGCAGAGATATCATTGAGAACATTCAATGCTCTACGCTGTAAGTTCTCATTCTTCTCTAAGTCAACTATCTTAGACTTCTTCTTCTCTAATTCATCTTGCTTACTCTTCAAGCTCCACTTGCTTGAGTTGTAAATCTCTCGTTTCTTGTTTAACTCCTGCTTCAGAGTTCCGATTGCATCCTGCAACCGTTGGCTTTCTTCAGAAAATAACATCTTTTGAAAGCTCCATTTCCATGATGTACTTCTGAATCTTTTCAAGCTCCTTCTGGAACATCGTAAGAAGGACTAGATTTTTCGAGTACCTATCACCGTTAATCTTGAACCAATGCATGAAGAAACTAAATCGAGTAAGTGCGATCCTAGCATCATCAGCCTTCTTCAACGCTTCACCAAAGAAAACCATAGCTTGAAGGAAGTCGTTGTTATTAGTACGTCGATGCTGAACTTTCAGTTCAGTGTTCAGATTAACGCCGCACCAACAGCACTTAATAGTGTCATCTTCACCAATGAAACAAAGGTGACGAGGATCATAGATCAGATTAACGTTCTTGAACCACTCTTCCTGAGGATTAGAAACAAATCGAACACCCTCTTTCTTACATCGAGGGCACTCGATATAGTACACGCTAAGGTCAGAGCACTTGTAATCAATACCCATCAGTCACGTCTCCATCCGAAAACATAGCGAAAAGGAAACAGAGAACCGTGATAGGCCATGCAATCGTAAAGAAAAGATGCTCCTCGTTGGTCATCTTCTCAAGTTCTTCCATCTTAGTATCAACATAATTGAGATACATATGAGTAACGATGATCATAGTAGCGTACATGAAACAGAAGTAGAACATGTTCTCACTCATTAGATATCTTCACTCTCTTCCTCTAACTCAATGTTAAGTAAACTCTTCAACTCATTCTCAACGGTTTCAATTGTGTTCTTCAATTCTTCAGTTGAACCGATCTGATACTCGTTATTCAACTCATCAAGAATCTCCTTCTTATTCTTCTCAAGAGACTTGATCTCCCAAGTAAGCTTTTGCTTCTTCTCACTGAGATCCTTCTGCATCTTGATAATCGACTTAGCCTTATCGATGACGAGAGTATTCACCCTTCCTCCTTATATAATACGTATTTACTCTTCAGTTAGCAAAGGTTTTTCTGTGTAAAGTTTCTCTAAGTAGTTGAACACATCTTCTTCGATCTTGTCATCTGACTTAAGTGAGGTTAAGAGCTTATCGAAGTCAAACACCTTGATCTCAAAGTCTTTCAGATTTTTCTTAACGTAGTCAACTAGCGCATTCGTTCTCTCTTCCATGTTCATAGGAGACGACTTCTCTTTGAACGGAGAGTCTTGAATGTTCTTAAGCTCGATCATCTCGCAAGAGAGTTTTTCGTCTACTGTGATCAGAGCGAAGCATGGCTTACGGTCGATATTCCGCTCAGACCCAATACCCCTTGCGAGAGATCCAGGACTGATGAAGTGTACTCCAGGCTTATAGGACTTGAAACCCTGAGGCTGATGATAGTGAGATATCAGGTACACATCATTTTTCTCTGAGTGATCAACTAACTCACTATAGAGTTTGTGATCCCATGGAACAGATTTCTCTACGACTGTCTCATGCATCAGGATAAAGTTGTAACCACCGATTTTGAGATTAGCTGGATCTTTATAGACTTTCATCAAGCCCATTTTTTGAAGTGTGAGTAGTCCAGACTTCTCGATAGCTGTATCGTAGTTACCCTTGATAGTATGATTACCTGAGATACAACGGATGATCTTCTGAGTTCCCTTGAGTGGTTCTAAGACTTTGGCTACTTTGTTTATCAGGTCACAGTTCTGAGTAGGTGAGTCAAAGAAATCACCACCAGAGATCCAGTAGTCGATATCATTCGCTAAGACGTAATCAACAACTTCCTTGAGCTTAGTGAGCATTGACTCAAGATAGTCATCAGTCCTAATTCGTGGCTGACGATTTGTGATATGCTCGTCAGTGGTGTAGAGGATTTTTTTCATTACCTTTTAAGCCATTCGTTAAACTTACTAAATCTTTCATGATTATGATTTACGAAATTAAATTTGAAATAGTCAATTACGTCAAAACGTTGTTTATCATACACACACAACCAAAAGGAACTTTCGTCTACAAGATCCGCTTCACACTTAACACCTTCATCGAAAATCTTAGCGATTCTATCTCCATCACAACAAAGGTAAACCCCCTTGAGTTTACCCTCATCAAACTTGTAAACAGAGATCATCACCAAGCATCCAGCATTCATCAGGTCAATCATCTTGGCCTTCTGACCGATAGTGTACTGGTCAGACTTCAAGAACCATGATTGAGTCTTATGAGCAACCTTACCCTCGATATCGAACTTCATCCCAAAGAATGAACCTGTGATATCAGGCTCACTCTTCGTGAACATATTACCATGAGTCTTATGACAAATGATCTTATTCTTGAAAGCGTCATTGATACTCTTGACTAAGATAGCATTACAAGCAGCCTCATTCATTGTTACTCCTATAAATGACGTATACTGATAAGATAGATATCAACACTGATAAAACTACAAGAATAACGTAAGGAGAAACTGGATCAGATCCAGAGTGAGAGTTCATTAGCATGTATGATATCAATCCTAATCCTCCAACTAATACACCAAGTAGAAAAGCAATAACAAAAATAAATAGATAAACCCACTTAGGAGTTGTCATCTTTCTTCCCTTCTTCCTTACTGGCAAGCATCTGCTTCTTCCTAGTTGAAACAGCTTTCATAATGAGGTCAACACACTCAATACAGATTTCAATCTTTGAATAACCGACTTTTCGCTCGACACTAGCAACTATCTCCTCAGGCTCAACAACCTCTTCACAAAAAGTACACTGTCTGATTTTGTTTCTCTTAACGCTGATCATTGTCATACGAAATCCAACCCTTCACTATCATCTTCCTTAGAGTTTCTAGGAACCTCGATGAGTCTCATGATATCAAGTCTGTTCTCAAGATTTATGAAGTCACCTTCAAAGCTTCGTCCTTTAACGAGGATAAGCCTCTTTCTCTTTTTGCTAAGAGTTGTAATAGCGAAGCAGGCGTCCATGTGATCGGGAATCTTGTCTGAATCTCTGAAGTGCCGTGGGGATATGTTTCGTAATTCACCATCAGCATCTCTATTAAGTTGGCAGAGTAAGAAGCCGGGTATGTTATACTCTTTGACGATTTCATGAAACTCCTTACTGATGTTAGACGCTGCATCTTCCTTCTTCAGCATAGCAGGATATTTCATGATGTTGAGATTATCTACCACCAGAAGAAAGTTGTTTCCCCACCTACGGTAGAACTGCCTAACGTAATACCTCAACTCAGAAAGATTAAGTGACGGCTTATCGATGATCTTAAACTCGTTCTTCCGCTTCTTTCGTGATACCTTAACGAGCTTAGATACGAATTCGTCTTTCTCTTCCTGTGAAGCCCAGTTACCTTTAAGAACTTTCCCGAAGCTAGTTTCAGTTCGTGCAGCGTCAAGTCTAGCTTCAAGTTCCTTATTGGGCATCTCAAGGTTGAAATGAAGTATGTTCATCTCAGAGTTATCAAAAGCGTAAACTTCTTCCTGCAACGCAAAAGCCGTTTTCCCTTGCGCTGTTCGTCCTGCAAGACAATAAGCTCTGCCTCTGGTCCATCCATCGGTCCAAGCATTGAGAGTAGGAAGAGTGAACGGAACCCCCATGACTTTTTCCGAATTTTCGGACTTGAGATCATAGACTTGGTTATAATACTCAACACGCTCTTTGGTGTTAGACTCATAGCCAACTATGATGATCTTCTGGTCGTCCCTGAGGAGACTTCTAAGAACTTCTTCCTCTTCCTCGCGCCATATCATTATGAACTCGACCATATCTTTGCCGAGTTTTCTAGCTTTAAGACATTCTCTCCTGACCATACACTCTTCACAGTCAGCCGTCTTAGTCTCAACCGTGAAGCATTTGTTCTTTGCCATCAAGTATTCTTTCTTCGACATTTTCATTCTAGCTCGAAGAATGTAATCATTGACGGCACACTTCAGTTCAGTCTTCCAGGTATCGAAATACTCATCGTCTGAGTTCTCATCGTAAAGCTTCTTAGCCTTGTCGTAGACCTGGAAGTATATCTGAACCTTTGGGTTATCGTAGACGGTATCAGGATCTAGGTTATGGAGATGCGATATCATCTCCTTATAGCGAATGAAAGTGATGACTCTGTTCTCAAGCTCATAGACTTTCTTCAGTATGTAAACGATGTTCATTAGAGCTTTATTGTTAGAAAGTAAACTAAGTGGAAAATCTGTTCTCGTCATGAAATAATTGAGAGCGTTGACGTTGAAGAACAGACCACCTAGAATAAAGTACAGTCTGTCTTGCATCCTTTATCCATTCATACTGTTCACGTTTACCTTTATGCAAACCTTACCGTAATACTTCGGTTCCCCTTCAGCTATGAATATATCGAACTCACTAAGCCACACACCTAACAGCACTTTGTCTTTCTTGTCCTTATCCTGACAAATCCATCTGGACACAATTCGGTTAGGAGTAACCCCAGGCTTATCAGACTTTCGAGGTATCCACCCTATCTGTATCCACTTATCTTTCTTCGGAAGATGCAACTCAATCGCAACAGCATTCGGATCTTCATCACCCTCAGACTTAAACGGCTTATGAGTGAGTCTGATCTTCGCCTCACTCACCTTTGCGTAGTTGTTCTTCAGATGCTTGTGGATCTTACCAGTGAGTTCACTCATGTTGATCCCAGCAATGCGAAACTCAAATATCGCTTCACCGTCTACATCTTCATGAAGTCCCATGATTTGTGTTCCCTTAGGTCTGAGTGTCAACTCTTTCAGACCTGCATTAGCAGAGAACAAACTCTGATTCTCTGCTCTATTGTATAATACGGATCTACCATAGCTATTAGTAAACGATTTCTTTGACTTGGTAAGGTAGATGTGAAGCATCTGATCTGAACACTCAGACTCAAATGTTAGTGCCTTCTCAAGTGTAAGACCAAATCTCTCAGCGTAAGTCCAATAGAGAAGCGGATAGTCAAACGAGTAAGCATTAACTGGCCTGATAGGTGTGATGACTATCAAATGATCTCTGCACACTCTAACACTTTGCTCGAATAGATCACTGATGATTTTGTAATGAGCGAGCAAGTCTTTGTTAGGAACATCAGCAATATCAACTATCATATTCTGCATTGCTTTGTTAGCGTAGTCTTTGATAGCTTCAACTTGATCTTCTGCATAAGAGATCACTTGAAGCTTAGTCTCATTTTGCTTACACTCTATCTTGTAAGCTTTCAATGGTGAGCTATCAAGTGAACTGATACCAACAATAGGAAGCCCCATGTTGGTAAACTCTCTGAGGATAGAACCTTTGTTAGTGAATGGGTTTAAGTTGTTCTCACTTCCATGAACAAACCCCTTGATCACTTCAAATATCGTCACTACTCGTGTCATGGTTAGCCTCAAAGAATTTCTTGCAGCCTTCTGCTATTGGTTCACCAGAGTAAGGACAAAGTTCCATCTTGGACTTAGAGATAATCTCTTTGCAGTTCTCTTCTTCTTTGGTGATATCAGTAAGTGAAATCCTAAGTGAACTAATCTTAGAGTCAAGTGAAAGCACTTTCTTGTATGACAACATCATCTTAGTGTGCTTCTCAAGTAACTCTTGTGCTGCTGGAATATCCTGGCACTTAGGTAACTCAGAAAGCTGAACTTTGAAGTCCTTGAGAGGCTTAATGACTTTCTTGAGTCTAATCACATAACCATTAAGCTTCTCAAACTTCTCAATCAGTGGAAGTATCTCATCGACTGATACTTCCTTCTTTTCAATTGAGTCAACCTCAAGTTTCTTTGCTTTGATTTCCTTCTCGTCTTTGTCTAAGACGACACACTTCTTAACCATTGCAAGATACTTGATCATCAACTCATCAGCATGCTTGAAAGTATCTTCAGTCTGAACATAGTCTTTCTCTATACCAGCGAAAGACTTCTCCTGATTATCAACTTCACTTGCAAGCAACTTACATTCATCAACATGAATGTTCAGTGTTCTCTTAGTCTTGAGGATATCTTTCCTGATGAACCTATTCAGTTCATCAACTATATCATTACCTTCAAGGATAGAAAACACTTGATTGAGTTCAGCGGGAGACAACTGCTCAAAGATGAAATCTTCATGCTGGCCTCGGAAGCCTGGGATAACCAACTTACCATCTTGAAGTTCCAATAAGAAGAGAGGAAAAAGTTTCTTGATATCATCTGGAAGAGATGAATAACCCTTACCTAACTTCTCATTAGGAACACCGTCGATGATGTACTGGTCATTAGACTTCTTACGCTTGATCTCAATCTTCTTAGACTGGCACTTAGGGCAATGAGCAAACTGCTGCTTATCCTCATACTGACAGAGTAAGCAGTAATACTTAACCTCATCTGAACGCTTACGTTCGATTACATTCTCAGAAGTCTCGATCTTGATAGACGAATCTTCCTCATTGTAACGTGTACCAATTGGCTTGAAGAAAAAGAAAGACTGAAGTGCTCTGAATAAGGCACTCTTACCAGTGTCAGAAGAACCAACGATAGCATTAGTATTTTGGAGATTGATCTTAGTAAGTTGATGAGACTCTATATTCTTGAGAACTAACTTCTTAATCATTCATCAAACTCCGAGTTAAAGATTTCAGGGTCAGCGTTGAGCTTATCGATGAAACTCTGCTTCTCTTTATCGATGATCAACGTCGTGAGCTTTGACCAGATTTTACTACCTGCACCTGTAATCCAAGCGATAAGTTCCTTCTTATTCTTCGCAACAGTTCGGGACTTCTCACCCTTACCGACTCGATAAGATTTCTGAGTACCATTCTTATCAACATGAAGTAACCCGAATTCTCTAGCCTTAATGAGATACCACTTGTAAGGGGAAATACCTCGACGGAAGTAGAATGAAAGACCTTCGATAGAAGCCATAGATGAAACAGTTGACTTAGGTATCTTGATCAAAAGGATACGACCAAGATCCTTTGTAATACCGTTCTCAGTCTTAGTGATCTTCTTACGGGGATAGATGAACCACCTAGTTGAAGCGAAGAACCTAATCGTCTCACCTGAGGTAGTTTCATAGATAGGGTATTTGTTCATGACTTTACCCTTTTCCTTCAGATGATCGATGCAAATGATTGACTTCTTATTCTCAGCAACACGATTAACAATGCTCCTGAGAATACGATCAATCAAACCAGCCTGGGCGCGTTGACGCTCATTCTGGTCTATATTCTGCTCAATAGTAGCCTTAGGTATGATGGCCTTGAGACTATCAATTACCGTGATGATAACATCAGGATCGTCAACATAGTTAGAGATAGTTGTCCCACCATCTTCACCGTTGGTAGGACGAGCATAGAGTATCCTTGAAGGATTCACATTATAGAGCTTACAGAAATATCTAATCATCCTAAGCTGAACACGACCCTCAAAGTCAGAGAAATATGCTTTGAAGTTCTCGGCTAACTTAGAAAGAGCAAACACTACCATTTGACTAACAAGAGTTGTCTTACCAACACCGGAAGGACCGGCGATATGCATTATGGCGCCAAGAGGAATACCACCAACAGAAGAATCTATCTCACCGATACCAGTAGGAAGAAACTCTTGATCTTCATCGATCTGATCTAATGACTGAACCTTAGTCTCTCCTCTGGATTTCTTTCCAGTTTTCTCTAAGAGTTCTTCAGTGGAATCTTCATCCTCAAGAATCTCTGACATGAAAAAACCCCTTAATGGAAAGCCCCCCATGGTAGGTTTTTGATTTCCCACCATGAGGGGCTGATTAGATTAAACTAACGTCCTAACAGCACAGTCCTTAGCCTCAAGCAACTTACGCAAAGCGGCAGTTCGCTCAGGTCCATCGGGAAGAGTGTTGACAATGAAATTAGCTAAGTCACAGAAAGGCTTAGAGACAGCCTGGAGATGAACAGGAAGATGCTCGTACTTGAAATACTTGATGATATCAGAACCCATTTGTTACTCCTTAGAGATCATCTGTTTGATTCAGATAACTCATTTCCTCAAAACGGAATGTCATCATCACCACTATCATCGTCATCAGACTCAGAATTAAGCTCCTCGTCCAAGTCATCGCTCTTAGCCTTCTTCTTAGGTTTGTCAGTCTTCGATTTCTTGGGAGCCTCATCCTCGTCGTCATCAGACTCTTCTGCCTTAGCAGGCTTCTTAGAAGGCTTCGGCTTCTCCTCTTCATCATCACTGGTCAACTCATCATCGTCATCCTTCTGAGCAGCCTTCTTCTCGGACTTCTTAGCAGGCTTCTTCTCATCCTCATCATCATCGAGGTCAAGGTCGTCATCATCAGACGACTTAACTTCCTTCACGTCCTCATCGTCAGTATCACTATCTTCCTTGGCGGGCTTCTTCGGCTTCTTAGGAGGGCTTTTCTCTTCCGAATTTTCGGAATCAACTACCTCGCCGTCGTCATCCCCAGGAGCCTCTTCCTTATCGACGCCAAGAACACGATACTGATCCTCAACAGTGATAGGACCATAGAAGTAATTCAGATCAGGAATGAGATTATTCTTCTGACACTCAAGCAGGAAAGCATGATTAGCCTTAGCCTGCTTGAGAAGCTTCTCCATCTTCAGCTTCTTCTCATCAGAAAGCTCCTCAGGGATCTTGAACGGGAGAATCGGGAAGTCCTTATCCTTAGTCACAGCCCAATTCTGGTTAATCCCCTTACCCGACTTCTGAACATTAACCACAAATCCCTTGCGAGGATGCCAGAACAAAGGATACTTAGCAGGACACTCCTTCAGCCACTTCTCCTTAATTGCATCCTCGCTCAAACCAGCAAACTCAGGCTCGTCTGCATGCTCCTCACAATACTCCGCAAAGGGAGTCGCGCGCTCCTGCATGAAGTTAGCGAAACTCTTCTGCCAGAAGAAATCAGAAATCTGGAACATCTCAAGCACTCGCTCGAATCCAGTCTCTTCCTTCTTCTTATAAAGAGCAACACCAATAAACCCAACCACCTTGCGAGCCTTAGCGGCCAGCGCATTCTTTGAAATCTTATTGGCAAGCTCCTCGTTACCATCAGCCTTAGCCTCATTGAACTTATCCCACCAAGGCTTGAGACGCTTGCAAACAAGACACTTATCATCACCAGTACACTGAATAGAATACTGACGAGTATGAGGGAACAGACCACCAGTCTTAGAACCCTTCATAGGACCGATAAAACTATGGATCTTCTGAATCTTCGGAGGAGGAATATAAAGACCGTTGAATGAACCGGAGTTATCCTTAGGAATGCAAGCGATATAAACTAAGTGAGAAGTGCTCTCACCGTCACGACCCCAAGCATGCCTAACAGCCTTAACGTAATCCATCTTCTTACCCTGACCGCTGCTCTTGCTAGCGTCGAGAAACTCTTCCTCTTCCTTGGTCAGAGTGTAGTCGCCCTTACCCATTGATCATTTCCTTTCTACATCTTGACGTGAGTACGGTTGATGATGTTCTCATAGGACTTCAATACGTCTGGCATCTTCGTGATCGGCCAGAAAATCGTGTTCTCTACAAGCTTATAATAGTAATCCCACCTTGCTATTATCAACTTTATCTTCTTATGATCATTATTAGCGTATAACTCTGCTTTTACATCAGACTCCTTTAATTCATCAACTATTGTTGGCTGCTTCTCTTTCCTAAGCTTCATCTGAGTCTTGATAGTATCCTTAAGTCTAGCCTTTATCTGAATCTGTTCATTAGCCTTCCAGCTATCGAATTCTATCTCGAAGTTGTTCTTCATCTTGTAGATGTAAGCTAAGACCTTACCCCAATCAGAAGACTTCTTTACGATAGTCGATAGCTGTTTCATGATGTTGGTCGGATCAACATTAAGGATGAGAGAGTCTTTATCTAACTCTTTCAGCTTCTCATTAAGCTTCTTCCTTAATGCTGGTTCCTTAGTGAAAATCTCAGGTATCATTCTCTTTGTCCAAATCGTAATTAGACTTGAGTTTTAGAACAATTTTGTCCACGGTCTTAATCAACTTACTATCAGGATGATCCTTCTGTTCACATGACTTAAACTTATCAAGTAGGATCATCCTACGATCAAAGTCAAAGTTAGTGTACTCGTAGATCATCCTGAGAGTCTTTTCCCTGTCATTCTTCTTATTGATCCTGGTCATTAGCTGCATGAATCTCTTATTCGCCTTAGCAGCTATATCGGTATCGAGACTGAGCCAAGGAAGTTCTGGAAACAAGAACTTGAAGATACTCATAACCTTTGAGTATATCTCAACATTCCAATACTCATCGAAGGCTAAAGGTTTGGTCGTAATCTTGTCCTTTGTTTCCAGGTAGTAAGATACTTCCTCGCCTTCCTTCCTGGTTCCACTTCGTTTGAGTAGAACATATTCAAGTATAGAACCGAGTTCAAAATTTTGTCCTCTAGCTCCCATTCTTTCAACGATGATAGATTGAAGTGGTTGGGACTTATATTCCCGTGCATACTTAGACACCACAACACGCTTTGTGATATCTCTGATATTATCTTTAGTCCACTTGGTATTGAAAAAGTCATCCTTAACCTTACTTATCCACTTAAAGCAATCTTCTCCTGTTGGGATTTTCGGAGACGTTAGTAACATCTCCATCATCTTCTTCTGAGTCTGAGCAGCGAGGTTAATCGTTTCACGACGAACGAACTCAAGACCCTTGATATCGATCTTGTTTTTCGTTTCACCTGATTTCCAAACAAGATTACCAGCATAACGCTTCTTAGAGACTAGAACAATTCGAGAATAGACTTTCTCGAAATCTAGCTTAACTGAAATCTTCTTTGGGTCACAATGAAACGCTTCCTGGATCTTCTGATGAATGAACGGATGATACTCAGTCTTTAACCTAGTAGTAAGCTTATCTTCTGGATCAACAGAAGGAGCTATTACATAATTTGAGTCCGTGTCGTTATAAATGACTTCATATCCCCCGTCTTTGAACCATTCGGAGGTCCAATGAGTGATTGTTTGACCTCCGAGACAAATGGAAGGTGGAATACAATAGTGGTAAATTCTTGCTCTGAAGTAACCCATCTGTCCGTAGACAATGTTCCCGAGAAGTTTGAATACATTGATCATTATCTCCGTTGAAACGTACTCAGGATCTTTCTCTGATACCTTCTTCTTAATCAACTCTTCCATGTACTTCTTATACTTATTTCTCTCGTTAACGTATGTTTCGAGAGCTTTCACAACTATCGATTGCTGATCCTTCCTGAAGAAAATAACCTCAGGAATAGTGACCTTATATGTGTGCATTACGTTGTTCTTCCTATTCTCCTTGAAGAAATAGGTTAAGAACGTTTCGTAATGCAAAGTGAAATACTTAGATGCATGCTTATGAACTTTGACCTTGCATGCTTCAACTGCTTCTGTCTGGTCCTTATTGAAAGTGAAAACAGGAACTTTGATGTAGTCTATCTCTTTGGTATCAATACGGAACTTGATACCAGCAGCGATCAATGCATTGTAGAACAACCGCATGATCTTCAAGTTGAGATAGGTGTAAGGACTCAGAATTTTCGGAACGGACTTATCGATCAGAGTAGCGTAGTCCTTCATCGTCAAGATGGTGTCAGGCCCCATGTTGAAGGTACGCATGATCGAGTTATAGTACCCTGAGAAGTCGAAAGTCTTTATAGGTCCGTAAATCCCAGGTTTCTTTATGAACACTCTTCCGCCTGGAGGCTTGACGAGGCGCGGTTGAATGTCTTTCTTGCTTGGTAGCCTTATGTGGTTATCCCTGGATAGACGCAAGAGGAAGGAGTCTGTGAGCTTAGAGTGAGAAGCCTTTGCGATGAAGCATCCACAGATTACAGACTGTTTGATAATCTGATCGGTGATGTGAAGCTTATCGTCAAGCTCCTTCATGAGCATACAGTCAGTGAGGTTATACTCTACGAGCTTCTTACGGTCAGTCTGGAATAACTTCCAGATAGCGCCATGACCTCTACCTACACCTTCAGTCTTACCCTTACCGATGAACTGATTAGAGCATCTATCGAGAGAGAAAGACTCAACTTTGTCTTTGATACCACCAGTTGATACGGCTTCCTTGAACCACTCCATCATATCAACATGGTTAATGTGCCAAAGAGGAAATTTGATATCATGAACCTTGCAGCGTTCCTTGATGTAATCCCAGTCGAATGACTTTGAGTACCATCCAACTAACATCGTGAACTCAGCAAGTTTCTCTACAGCAGAGCGAAGCATTCGCTTTTCGTCGTCAGAGCAGAAGAAATAGCGATTACCGGAATGGTCGATAACTGAAATAGAAAGGATTGGTTCCTTACCGATAGTGATCTCGGGATTAGTGTCCTTAGTCTCGATATCGTAGTAGCCGATGTAGTGCTTGTCAGTTATCTTGATATCATGATCGATAACGTATCGATCACAAGAATTCAAATCTGCTTCGTAGGTCTGAATTCCCTTAGCGTTAAACTCCTCAAGTATCTGAGTCTTAGCGTCAAGATCATCGTCATCAGGCCAAAGGTTCTTGTTCTCACAGTAGATACGAACGTAGTTACCCTCGTCCTTGAGAGACTGAATCAAATGCCCATCTTTGAAATCGTTGATGAGATCCTTGTGAGCGGTGTAATCATCCTTGGAGATACAGAAATACCAAGGGAATTGATCGGATGAGATTCGATCTTCGATTATTCGGTTTCCTTGGAGTCTATAGAGGATGATTGTGTCTTTATAGACTTTTCCGTTGAAGTATTCCCGGTCCATTTGATTCCCTCTTCGTTAATTACTGAAAGAGATCCAGCGATTATAGTGAAAGAACACTCACCAGCTAAAGACAATGGACAAAGATGTGCTGTATTTTCTGGATGCTTTGCAGGACAACGAACGTCTTTCTTTTGAAAGGGACAGAGGAAGAATTTGGTAGCCATTACTTCACGTCACAACTCTTCTTAGCAATTTCGATAGCGTATTTGACATGTCTATAATAAGAACCAATACCGTCTAATTTACCTTGTACAAAACACATTTCAGTTTCATCCATTGACTTATTGGTATCTACAAAATGATGATCATACTTATTATTGGTAACAGACCTAACCTTAAAATTTCTCTTGAGATATCCGATTGTATCGGAACAAAAGAAATCGATTATCTTGTTAACATCAGACTTCTTAATGTCACGATAAAAAGAAGTAACGGTTGACCACTTTCTCTTCTTCATTTGATGCCCCTTTTCAACAGAAAATAAAAGAGGGGAGGAAACCCATTTCGTTTATAGGGCTTCCTCCCCTCTATTTACCTATCAGTCCTCATCGTCGATAGAGACTTCCTTGCGGGGGCGCCCACGCTTCTTAGGAGCCTCAGGCGCGGCTTCCTCCACGACCTTCTTCGGGCGACCGGGCTTGCGCTTCACGGGCTCATCCGTATCAGCAACAATCTTCGCCGCTTTCTTAGTAACAGTCTCCTCAACAACGGGGTCACAATCAGCAAGCATCTCCTTAACCGCAATAGCCTGCTTGCGAAGCTTGCCAGTGAACTTAACCATCTTCTGAGCGACAGTACCCCACTCCTTAGCGGTGTGACCATGGAACGTGAGATTGGGCGAACGAGACATTTTCTGTTTCTCCTTTTTGATAAGTGTTAATTACTCAGCGTCGTCATCAGCGGCAGCAGCTTCAGCCTTCTTAGCAGTAAGCTTGTACTTCAGCTTAAGCTTCTGCACACACTGATACGCTTCCTCAAACCTAGTAACGAATGCAGCAACAGTCTCAACCTCAGTCTCGGTGAGTTCCTTCTTAGCGATAAGCTCCTTCCCGGAATAATCCCTAAACTCATCCCAACTCTTATTCACAAAACCAAGGGTCCGAGAGACATAGCGGAGGAACTTAGTCTTAGGAGACTTATCCTCCTTCTTCTTCATTCCCTTAGCATTCTTGAACTTATCAACGCACTCAGTCAACTGGTCAGCACTAAGCTCTGCAAGCTCAAACTCATTCTTTCGGATCTTGTACTTCTCCTGGTCAAGAAACTCCTCGATAAGCGCGGGCTTCTTCAGAGTAACAAGAACCTTCGCGTGACCGCTACCGAAATTCGGACACTCCAGCAACTTGGGAAGATGCTCACCGAGAGTCTTGGAAACCTGGATATAGAAACGAGCCGACCCGTAACTCATACCAGTGTACTCAGTAACCCAACTGGTGAACTCCTCGCGGTCCTTCTTGAAATGCCTAGCAGCCTTCTTAAAGATCGAACCCATCTTAACCGAAGTCTTGAGCCACGACTTATTCAGTTCCGAACTAAGGGCGGCGATTTCCTTAGCAGCCTTGTCGGGTTGGAACTTGCCGTCACTACCGTCATCGTCCTTGTCCGTAATCAGAGTAGCCTTGGTTTTCTTACCGTTGATCTTAGCGTCAACCTTCTTCGACTTCTTAGCAGGCTTCTCCTCTACAACGTCCTCATCATCGTCATCATCAGAGTCGAGGATATCAGCGGAACCCTCATCAGAATCCTCAGTCTCCTCGTCCTCAGACTCATCATCAGAATCCTCGTCATCGGATTCCGAATCTTCGGAAAGATCGTCGTCCTCGTCAACCTTAGCGGGCTTTGCAGGCTTCTTCTCAGCCTTGATAACAACCTTCTCAGCCTTAGCCTTCTTAGCAGGCTTCTCCTCAGGCTCATCCTCATCGCTATCATCGTCATCATCAGCAGCGGGAGCAGCCTTCTTCTCGGACTTAGCAGGCTTCTCCTCGTCAAGATCCTCAACGTCAAAATCCTCAAGCTCGTCAACATCAACAGTCTTAGTAGCCATTCTTGCGTTTACCTTTCTGTGTAACGGTTACTGTCGTCACGATATAATACTGCTGTACCCCAAATAATTAAAAGAAATCTTTCGCAATCGCCCTAAAAAACTTCGGAAGAACGTACCTGTCTCTCCGAACCTCGAAACCAACTCATCGATAGAGCCGAGGATCTCAAGATCCCCAGTCCTCACGATATACTTCACGACCTTCTGCTGAGACTTAGTAAGACCAGATGAAATCTTCTGAAGGTGTTTAATGAAATCCTTCAGTAAGATGTTAGTCTGGATCTTCACATCGGCCCCATTGTCAGGAACGTTCTTCAGATACTCTTCCTTAGAATTACCAATCCCTTCATTTCCAAGAATGTAACTGTTACCGAGATTATAGTTGTTAAGGCAGTTCATTTCCCTTTGCGCCATCTTAGTGTTCTCAGTCCTGATAGCGCGAATCTTCATCCTAAGACCATTGAAGATCCACGCTTGAAGATTCTTAGCGCAATGGAAGTTCTGCTTCTCCTCGTCATAGCGAGGAAGGATATACATGAAAAGATGCTCACCGAGAATGGAACGGAGGTCATCACGGGTAAGCCCAAGTGAAAGAAACAAATCAGAGCCGAGAGTGTAACGATGGATGAGATAGTTGATCATTGTGTTACAGTGCTTCAGAAGGAAGCTCTCAGCTTCTTCTTTTTCAGCGGGAGTCTTAACGCTGTAGTAGTATTCGTAAAGATGTAAAAGTCTAGCACGATAGGCTTTATGATCTTTCACTACTTCCCCTTCTTCAAGAACTTTCTCAGTTTCTCACACGTCACGACTCTGTTCAAATCTGATTTCTTCTGAACTGCTTCCATCATGATTTCATCCACCGAGTTATTGGCTACAAGATGGATATAAACTATCTTCCCGTGTTTCTTGGAATTGGGAGTATAATTCCTCCTGGAACTTTGTTCGTAAAGATCAAACCTGTAAGTTCCATCGTAGTAGATAGCATAACTAGCTTCGCTCATGTCAATGCCTTCTCCACCAATCGCAGGGGAGGATAGCATGATCATGGTCTTAGTGTCAAGGGCAAATTTGTCAACGGCTCTGGTGCGCTCCTGGATTGAATCTTCGCTAGACAGTGAGGCGAAATTCAGATTTTTCTGAACGAGGAGAGCCTTGATCATCTTGAGCGACGGCAAGTAGTAAGTCCATATGATGACTTTCCTACCTTCCTTAGAAATCTGATCAAGTATGTCGCTCAGAGCCTCAAGCTTAGGATTAGGTTTGATCTCGATGGCTTCCTTGTCACCATTGTAGAGATAACCGCCAGTAACCTGAGCCATTTTCTGAAACTTAGTAAGTGCTTGAGTAGTAATTACATTACCCTCAAGCTCAGTGATAAGTTGTTCCATCAACTCGTCATGGTGACGACGCTGCTCAGGAACCATATCAACTGACTCAATTGTAATTACTTTCTCAGGCATGTCGTGACAATCTTCAATCATCACGCGATGAGAACGAGCTTGATACCTCTTCTTAAGATCCTCAAAGTTCTTTACTCCAACGGTCTTAGTGATGAACCCGCATCCAGTAGGTGCTACTTCACAATACTTTCTTTTGTACTCACTGAACGTGAAATTGAACACGTTCTTATCAACTATCTTCATCTGTGAGTACAAATCTTCTACCGTCTTAGTTATCGGAGTGCCGGTCATGCAGATTACCAAGCCACCACGCTTATGCACGTCATCAGAAATTATCAGAGCAGCTTTAGTTCTCTGTGACTCTGGATTTTTGAATCGGTGAGACTCATCGATGATTAGAGCATCGGGTTTCATCTCATCGATGATGTAATCAATCATGTCGTTAGTAACGAGTTTCCCGTCAACAGACTTAACCCGAATACTATCGTGATTAATCACATAGAACTGAGGCTTACCTCGCTGAGTAACAACATCACCCTCGTTATTTATAACGGAAATATTGTTACGAGCTAAACAAGCAATTCGATGCTTTATAGCGTTATCAGTAGCGGCTAGGCCAGTCAGGTTAGTGTGCTTATACACGTCCTTAATCCACACTGTTTCCATAATGGACTTAGGACAGATTATCAGCGGCTTCTTAACCCTACCACTGGCTATCGCATCCTGGAGACAGTTCGCAACAGTGAAGGTCTTTCCAGTCCTCATATCCCAGCAGAGCAGAAGCGAGTCCACTTTGCGAAGAATGCTGAAACCGATCTTCTGGTGATGCCAAGGTGGAGTCTTGAACTTATAATCAGTTATCTCAATTTCATCAGTCATCTTGAACTGATTGATGATTTTACTTTGCTCACGAAAGTTCTTTTCTTCCTTGAACCTAGCTGTTACATAATCACGGTACTTTTCTGTAACTTCCCACTTCCAGTTACCGAAGAGTTCTTTGAGCATGTAAGCGTTGTCAAGGCTAGCCCCAACGTAATACTTACCATCTTTGAATGGAGGAATCTCAAAAGGGTTTACGAGCTTCAATCTACGAAGCTCATTGTAGAGTACCTTTCCCCCTGTACTCTCATCAGAAAAGAACTCAACTTCAAAGCGAGTTCTCTTCAAGTCGATTTTAGGCATATGAGAAACCAATCGTGTAGATTTCTTTATTGAGTGTGATGTTACCAAAACCAGGAATGTTCATTCCCTTGATCGGGATTATCAACTTATAGTATTCCTTGTTCCTATCACCGATCAATATGATAAGGTTTCTTCCATCTGCATAGCATTCATTGAACATACCACTTACAGAAGAAATCTCTTCAAACTTCTTATCGAACAACTTGAAACAGATCATTCCGTTCTGGTAGAACTTGAAGATGAATGAAAGGAAATCTATAGTCTGTTGAGTGTAGAACTCTGGTAAGTTCTCTCGAATGTAGTCCTTAACTTCGTCTAAGTTCACTTAATTACCTTTCTTACAACCTTCTCATTATCTGTTATCTCAAAGACCCAACAGTTATTTTCATTCCACTTGACGAACTTGAAGTAGATTATCTTGTTAGCGAGTATCGCTTTCCTGATCCACTTACATTCCGAGTTGCACATGTAGTTGTAGTTATCTATATGTGTCTTTCTACCACTGGCCTTGAATATGAACACAGTAGCTAGCTTAGTCAGAGGGAGCAGCCATTCATTTTGATAAACGGCTTTCTTCAGTTCAGATCCACAGATCCTAATCTGACACTGTTTCATTTACCTCCCAACCCTAGCTGGTGATAAAGTGTAGTTTTCTACACCATTAACAAATTAATGTTAACGTCACCAGCTAGGGGTTTACTTCTCCACGCCGCGCCCGGCGGAAGTTACTTCTTCTTACAAATTAATTCAGACACTATAATATCTAAACTATCAATTTCATACATATCAACAAAAGTTTGATATATGTCATCTATAGTCTTGAAAATAGTTCTTGCAAAGGTTTTAGCAGGAGTCATGCTAATGAAGATGTATTCAAGAACCCTCTTATCTGGAATGTCAGTAGTTAAAGTTCCGTCCTTTCTACAAAAGAAAATACTACCTGAAATATTATGCTTTTGAGCACTAACAACGTAGAACTTCATTTTTACTTACCCTTCTTCTTATATGCACAATCATATTCTGAAACTTCAAATACTTCGTAAGTTTTCACCCAAACGGTACGAATACTTTTATCTTTCTCTCCAAGATACTTAGCAAATTTCTTAAGTTCAGTCTTATTAGTAAAGATATATTCATCAATATATTTATTATTTATATTCTTTGTAAACTCATCACACATTATATTGAAATGTTTAGTAACAACTCTATTTTTCTTAGTAACAAATTCAGCACTAACAACGTAGAACTTCATTTTTACTTACCCTTCTTCTTAAGGATACTCTCACTGTCCCACAAATCAGCCCAGTAAGTATCAATAAACGTTTCAGTAATATCGTTATCACACTTGCAAATGAGCCTAGCACAACTCTTAGCATCTTTCAGATTAGTGTAAACATAATCGAGAAGGTTCTTATCAGGAATGTTCTTAGTAAGCTTACCAGAAACCTTATTGTAGAACTTTAGATCCTGATTAGTGTTTTCAGCAGCAACAGTATAAAACCTCATTTTTACTTACCCTTCTTCTTACGATAAGTAATGCTGCAATCCTTAGGATCAAGAAACGGAACAGTGATCACATAACTATCAACGTACTCATCGAAATGCCTATTTGCACGATCAATATCGTCAACAATCCTCTTTGCTTGATCCTTATTGAAGATAATATATTCGCTCAAGTCTTTAATAGACGTAGAAAATTCACCAGCCCCATAACTGAAGAAATACTCAGTGATCTTACCCTTAGTATTCTTGTCCCGATAACCAACCAAATAAAACTGCTTCTTCATTTTCTTACCTCACTTCACAATCAAACTGTGGGTAGGACTCTTACCCTTCTTAGACTCTTCTGCCAGCTTCTCAGCCTCAGACTTGCTATCCCGGCCAAGCTTATCGATTTCCTTAGTCCATTCATCCTTCCAAGCAACACTAGCGCGAGGCTGAGAAGTCTTCAACTCAGCGAACCTCTTACCCTGCTCAATCTCTTCAGAATTAAGGAGAGCAGTAAGAACTTCCTTCTTCTTAGCGTCAAGGTTAGCCTGGAGAGTAGCAAGCCTATCATTCATCGGCTTGCACAGTTCCGCGATATCAGCGTTAATCTTAGAAATCTCAGACTCAGCATTGAGGATCTGAACGAGCGTCTTCTGTGCGATCATTTTCTTCCTGTCCTTTCAGTAAGAGTTTATGACCAGAAAAGAACTGTTTGGTCCCGGCTCCCGAATTCGAATCGGGACGGTTGTTTAGACCGAGGGATTTTCTTACCACTATGATTTTCATCACCGCAAGACTCTTGCGTTTGTGGTCTGGACTATACCTTCACCCTAATATTAGGGGCGAGCCGTCTAGTCTCTACACATTCCCATTACTTTACAGTAATGGTTAGCTCGGTGTTACCTCGAATTTTATCAGGGGGTTCACCGAATTTGACTCGATTCACTCTTAGAATTACTTCTAAGGTGCTCAAAATAAATCAAGTCCCCTGCGTCTACCAATTTCGCCAAGCCGGGATAAATCACTTAATTAGCTTACCATTTCTACGATAAACTCTCTTCTCTTTAGGGTAAGAAGGTTGAACTGGTAATCTTTTGGTTTTTCCATACTGAACAGAAGAAGAGTATTTTCCAGAACAAGAATGAGAACAAAAAGGACCAGCTTTTCCCATCTTAGAATTATGTGTTAAAGAACCTGCTTTTTTGTATGCTTTCTTTTTACACCAAGCACAGATTATTTCAATCTTATCTACAGTAACAGCATCTAAAGTAGCATGCTTCTTTCTAGTCATTAACTTTAGATTACTAGATTTGTTATTCTTAAAGTTTTCATCATCATGATGAACAGTTATATTGAAATCTCTTAGTTCTCTCTTCAATTTCTGTTCCATTAAATACTTAGGATATGAAACAGTTCTTCGTGTTTTATCATCATAGATGATAATTACATGTTTTCTTCCGTCTTTTCTAAGATATGGCCCGTATACTTTCATCTTGATCTTCCTGTGTCTACCAATTCCACCAATTCGCCACGTTTAGAACTAAGTTGTTTGCACTAGCTAGAATTTTCATCTAGCGAAGTAGGTTTCCTTTGAATAATCTACTGTAGTTTAATAGCCAATAACGGCTCCCTTTAATGTAAATAATTAAAGGGTTACAAATCATTCAAGAGCTAGTTCACATCTAGCCTACTTCTTAACTAGCCTCCCCGTAACCGGATAGTGCAAACAAGAATTGAATTAGGTATGGGTCCGGCGGAAATCGAATCCGCATCAAAAGATTAAAAATCTTCTCGTCTACCATTGACATACGGACCCACGATAACTAACTAGATTTCTTTAATCCCCCTTTAATCTCATTTACCCTTCCTCCTGGTAGCAGAGCTACCAGGAGGCATCTCCGATCCTTACATGTATATTATACCATGCGCGTCAATTGTAGTCAAGAACTATCTTCTACTTTCTTTTTCCGAACTCTACGATGAAATTCCAAAAAATCTCTTTCTGTGTCCAGTGTGGTTGGAGATTGAAATTGTTCCCACACTCACTACAGAAACACGCATTTCCTATTACATTCATCTCATTATCACAATCAGGACAAATAAAGCTACTGAAAGTATAGTCAACCCATGCTGGATCTTTTGTCCCAGGTACTTCTCTTCTATCGTGGATATCTTTTCCAAACTGTTGACGAGCGCACCTTTCATACTTCTTAACCACACTTACTCCAACCACATTTGGTACATTTCATACAACCTTCGGTTACTGTAGCATCAGCTTTACACTCAGGGCACTTAGGCTTGTCTGCATTGACAACATACTGAGAGAGACAGTTAGCTATGTTCACAGGAACCGAAAGCAATGACTGATTACGAACTGAAGTAAGCTGCTTGACGATCAACTCAGGTGAAACATTATGCCTTAACGCAAGAGAGGAGAGGCGACAGAGAGCTTCAGTTAGAACAAGTATTTCGCCTGTTGCTGTAGATGGAACTGAGAAAACTTCAACGGGTTTATCGTTATGCTTGTTCACGGTGATATAGAGTTTACCTTCGGTGGTTCTGACTTTGTAAGTGTCACCCGAAAGAACATGTGGGCGCTCGTTCAGATTTTTCGGAATCTCGGTAGCGCCGGTCGAGAGCACTTGACCCTTGCGAGAGCCGTCACGATAAACAGTTGTGCCCTTACAGTGAAGATCGTTGGCTAACATGAATGCTTTAGCTACGTCATCTTCGGTTGCAGAGTTCAATAAATTTGTGGTTTTACTCACCCCAAGATTAGTGAATTCTTGGAAGGCTGCTTGCATTTTAACATGCTGCTCCCAGGGTACTTGATTAGCTGTGACGAAGAGTTCAGCTTCATTAGAAAGTAGATACTTTGTGTCTACACCGTTCTTGAATGTATAGTCATAGATTTCATCTTTAGTGGCCGAAGTCTGCATCTCTTCAACTAACTTCTGGAACAACGGATGAATTTCATTCATCTCTTGATCTGCTTGACGACGCTTCATCACATACGCAAAGTTAGGCTCGATACCGGAACTGCAACCGGCGATGATAGAGAGTGTGCCAGTCGGTGCTATTGCGGTAACGGTTTGGTTCTGGTAATTCCTCAATACCCCGTAGTTAGTAGCTTCAGTGTTGATGAAGCTCATAAGGTCTTTAGCTACAGAGAGAGCGTGAGGGCTATTGTAGTTAATGCCAAGCTTGATGAGAGCATCAGCCCAGCCCATTATACCAAGGCCGACCTTACGGTTTTTCTTGCAGATAGTTTCAATTTTCTTGAGAGGATATTTGTTCTTGTCAATCATGCGGTTGAGGAAATCAATTGCCGTATGAATGACTTTCTCCAGTTTGTCTTTATTGAAAGGTCTGTCTTTAAGTATTCGGCCTTCTACATCAACGAAATTAGATACATTAATTGAGCCCAAGCAACAGGCTTCATAAGGCAGTAGAGGAGACTCGCCGCAGTTGCCAGTAACAAAACCATCCAGGACCAACGTGTTAAACTCAATTCCTGTTGCACAGTACACGTCCTCATACTTACCTGTATCTGTGATCGATTCGATAGTGTCTTTGTAACCGCTCTTATCTTGGGTTTTTTCAGTGAGAGTCTTAGCAAAGACCGAGCGCATTAAGTTAAGGTCTTTTTGGAAGAAACTGATATTCTTGAGCCATGTATGAATAGGTCGTCCAGGTCCAATGAATAAGTCATGTGAATCTGAAGCTATGGTAACTCCAGAGATTTGTTTCTTGTTATAGCAGGCGGGTTTAATCTCGCCAAAGACTCCCATGCAAAGGAGTCTCTTCTGAATGTCTTTCAATAAACTGAGTGACTTGAAGTTAGTGAGCCAGAAGCAGTTCTTCCGCTTAAAGACATTTCCATTTACCTTGAAGAGCATCTGGAAAAATCCGCGAAGAACGCTTATCTCACAGTTCCAAAGTATCTCAGGTAACTTCGTATCAGTGATAGGATTTACCTTGAGAACACTGAACAAGAAATCAGTTATCTCAGCAGAGTAGAAACCGTTCTTGTATGGATGAGTCCTAGGACGATAGATATTAGCGTACAGTAACTCATCAAATGCCGAGTCTTTCTTAGCGAGATTAGAGTCACAGAACTTAGAATGAACATACTGTAACCCTTTGAGTAATGATCGATAGGTTGAAGCAAACTCTGACTTACGAATCTTCTTAACGTCAACAGTGAATGTCAACTCACCAGCATCATTCTTTCTGAACCACAAATTAGGCTGAGTGTAGAGTGAAGCTAAGAAATGACCGAACTTGAGATTGTTCTTAGAATCTTCATTATCAAGTCGATGAGGCTTAACCCCCATCGGAGTATCAGTAGTGTAGATCATAAGCATCTCACCAACTGATAACTCTTCTAACTTCTTCTCAGAGTATGAGAATGTTCTTCTATCGCTTTTAGTTGTCTCATTAGTCTGCTTCACAGTGAAGAACTTATGATACTCAGTAGCCTCAATCTCAAGACCTGACTTCATCGTGATCTTATATATCGGAGCATTCTCCGCTGTCCGTCTAACCTTAGTGATGTTATGATGGTGATTATTATCAGTGACTCTCTTATCCATTATAGCTGAGTAAATACTGTACGGATAGCTAGGTCCAGCAGCATCCTTCATAGTAGGACAGTGACCTGGGAACATTATCCTCGTAGACCCAACAACGCAAGGATTGGTGCTCTCGATTTTACCTTGCTCTGGTGTCGGGTTATGACGGTTGATCTCATCTAAGAATATAAGGCCGGGCTCACCGTTGAGCCAAGCGTTCTTTACGATTTTTCTGAATATCTCCTTTGCGGGAAGAGTCTGAACGACTTCACCGTTCTTCGGATTGATAAGCTCCCATGGGAGATCATTCTTAACAGCGTTCATGAACTTATCTGAAACACCAACTGATATGTTAAAGTTGTTTAATGACTTCTCATTAGTCTTACAATCAATGAATTCCAAAACGTCAGGGTGACTCACTTCGAGGATGCCCATTAAAGCCCCCCGGCGCACCCCCCCTTGCTTGCAAACGTCCGTTATGGTGTTGAACACCTGCATGAACGTGACTGGCCCTGAACTTATTCCATTTGTCGAGTGGACCTTATCATTTCTCGGTCGTAACTTACTGAAGTTAATACCAACTCCACCACCTGATTTGAATATCAAAGCACATTCTTTAGCTGTATCAAATATGCTAGCCATCGAATCTTCAATTGGCATAACATAACATGCGAATAGGTTTCCTAACTTAGTCCCTGCTCCGGTGAAGGTGACTGAATTTGGCAAGAAATCTAATTCATTCATGATAGTAAAGAACTTCTGCTTCTCTTCGTCAGTGTCACCTAAGAAGTTGGCAACTCGCTTAAAAAGCATCTCAGGTGTTTCAATGATATTTCCGTTACCATCACGAAGAAGGTAACGCTTCTCAAGCACTTTTATAGCATTATCGGAAAGCATTTAATCCCCTAAAGTGTCGATGAACTCAGTAAGATACTTGATCGCGTGTTCCTTAGCTTCCTTGAAGTTAGTAAAATTGACCTTACCGTAACACTGTGCAGAACTCTTATAATTCCAAATTTCAATATCATCACTATAAAGACTGAAAGGTACTCCAACACCTGGGTTCACATTCTGAAAAATCGTAACAGAGTAGTTACCCTTATCACTGATAGCGTCAACAGTCCACTTGACATGCTTAAGAATCTTGATAGTCATTCAGTAACCCCTATGGTGTTCTAACGTCTTTGACAGAGATTCAGATATATCATCCAATTTTTCATTTGTTTTGCAAAGTTCGTTAGCACTCTCCAAATACTTAGTTATACAAGCAAAAATCTCACATTCTGCATCGTTTTCATTCCAAGCATAACATTTATAGTTTTTACAAAGGTCTTTGATTAGTGGACAGAAATAGTTATCCATGTCATTTCACCTTCTTAAGTGCTTCAGCAAACATAGAAAGTGTCTCAGTCCAAATCTTCTGTTGAGATTCAATCTGCTTTGAGTGAAGATCGCTCTGTTCAAGTATAGACTTGAAGATCATCTTATGACTTTCTTCAACAGTCTTCCACAAGATGACTTGAGTACAAACAAGAATAACAAGCAAAGTGATAATGATAGCTTCCATCTTACTCTTCATCCTCCTTAAACATTTCATCCTGACACTCTTGACACAAACAACTAATGTAGAACTCTTTCCTACTAATTTCATCCTTGAACTTATCAGCTAACTTACCACACTTGATACAGTGTTTCCAATCTGCTTCCTTACCGAAGAACATCTTCTGAACATTTCCACGAAGAGTCATTGAGTTACCTTCACATCTATAGTAACCTCGACCAGATCATAGATGAAGTTTGGCCTGAGTTCCTTCTCAATCCTAAGACACTCTCTAGCCTTCTTCTTATCCTCAAAGAAACAATTACTCATATCATTATGAAAATCATGATTAGCATCCCAGGTATGAAAGCTATCATCAATCCTACTGTAGAAAGCATTAGGGAACTTGAAGTTACTAAGCTGAACAGTGTAGAACGTCTTAGTCGTCATTGAGCCTCCAGTACATATATAATACAGCGTCACTTAGAAGAAGTATACGATTTCTTCAACATATCAAAACTATTTGCATCCAACTTCATGAAAGTCTCGTTCATAACTTGAATAGTAACGATGATAGTCCTTACAGAAACTTCAAGTTCTCCAAGTTCAGAACACCTAGTAAGATAATTCACATCATAGTTAAGAATTAAACACTTGCTACCAAAAAGTTCACCCTTAGTTATCTTGAAGTGTTTCTTATCAAGAAAGAGAACTTTAGAGAAAATAGTAATAAGACCATTACAATGCTTCTCAGTGAAGCAACTATCAAAACTGTAAATAGGAACCCAATTAGGTTTCATTGTCACTCCTTAGACATAATAGATTGGGTTTGTACATTCGTAATAATCACCATTACGACCATCAAAAACATAGTAAAACTTCCTAGTCTCCTCCTTCACAATAGTAATCGTCAAATTCTCCGCCACTACTATATGTGAATTCATTATCAGCAATGTCCCTTGCTTCCTTCAAAGACATATGAAACTTCTTCATCAGATAGATCATTCTCTCACGAATCCAGTTATGCTCATACCTCTTCCAATCTCTATCATTTCGTGCGTAGACTTTCATAGTGTAGTTACTGAAACAACACTCCTTAGGATTAATTCCATGTCTCTCACACAACTCAGAAAGAGAGTAATCTTTTCGCTCAGGAAGAGTAAGAACAGTCCTTTCAGAATTTTCGGAAGGAGGAAGAGAAGTACCTTTAGTGTTTTGCCTATCTATAATTATAGCCAGATTTTCACTTATCTTAGTTAGTGTGTATTGAGATAGTGGAGTCATTTCGTCTATTACTACAGAATGAAGTTTAGCTCCTAAGATTTCTCTGAAAGGAATCTCACTCATCACTTATACTCCGTACTAAACACAAATACGTTGTTCAGATCATCATTGGCCTTGTAACATCGCATGGAAATATCAATTCCACGAAAAACTAAATTCCACCTATCAGGGAAACTCATACCAGAATAAGCGTCATCGAACGTATTGCAATCAAGCATTACATGATACCTACGATAATGCTTATCGTAGTAAGCCTTAAGATCCTGTTCATACCTACCATTGATAGGATCACTACAGAAAATCTCAATACATCTTTTAACATACCTGATATTTACAAGCTTACCAGTGGTATCAGTGAACGTATACAGTGGCTTCCAAAGATGATTAGTCTTCATGTTTTATCCTTCAATTCATAGGCTTCAGAACAACACAGTTGTTCTCTTTAGTCTCATCTTCATCTACGATTTCCCAGTAACACGAATCTATAGGTTCGCCTTCAGCTATGAAATATCCCCGACAAGGACTGTAAGAATTACCTTCTGAATCCTTACTCATGATAACTTCATAGTTACCACAACCACTGTCCCTAACCTTGATAAGTTGTCTAATCAATTCATTAACTTTCATCGTTCATCCTATAGGCCAGTTTGGCCTTGCTCCATGACCCATACATATTTCGAAACATGTTCAGTAACTCTTGCTTCAAGTTATGTGCCTTACGCTTACGTCTCCGAACAAGTTGTTCATACTTAGTGTAATGATATGCCGTAGTTGACACAGCGTTATGACCTAGATGAATTCTTGGTTTGATCACTCCTAATGGTTTCACGTACCATACTCGCAAAGATATCCCATGCCTTTTCTCGTCGTATCCTGTGAGTGTAGAGGTTACGAAATTTCGTAATGAAAGTCTGACGACACTTATGATCCTTCTTACGCTGCTTAACAAAATCCCTTTGCGCTATCTTATCGTAGTAAGCTGTGCTATGCGGATGCGCGTGTTTCATCTCATATCATCCTCTACGTCATTACCACCAAAATCTTTGTCATACTTACTAAAATCACAATTGATGTTATCTCTAAGGGCTCGAAGCATTCCAGTCACACTTTGAATAGTATACTGAAAAGCGAAGTTACCGTATTTCTTCTCCTTAACGCAAGAGGTAATGCTCTCACACTCACGATAGATACGGTCGATAGCGTTGTAAATGTTATAGGGAATCTTCATAGTCAGTCTGCTCCTGTTCGTATCCGTAGTTGTAATCCAGTCTTACAGCATGAAACAAATCTCTGATCATCTTAACATGAATATTCAACTCAATCTCTTTTGGGTGCTCCTTCTTAATATCTTCACAAAGGACTTGCAGCTTGTTGTCTATTTCATTAAAAAAATCATTGATAGTGTAGTCGTGTTTCATAATCACTCATCCTCATCTGGAATAGCATTGTCACTATTGTAGTGCTCGTTTTCTATCTTAGAAGTATTGGCAATCTTGGTTAAAATTCCAACGACATTCTTAAGAGAAGAAGCAACCTCACCTTCATTATTGATATATGCAACACCAGACAGGATATTAGTCTCCCTACAGATTCTTAGAAGATCACGCTTGAATTCATGCTCATAAACCATATCAATCGTCCTCCCCGTCTTTAGCATAGTGCATACTCTTCATCGTTTCCTTGAGTCTCGTATTCCTATTCAGTTCCTCGTACAACTCATCCTCTAGCTGAAATATCTTCTTAATCAACTCCTCTTTCGAGCGTTTCATAAGGTCTATTACAACTTGATCTTTCATATCAAGTTCAATCCTACTCATCGCTAACATTCCTTCCTTCTATCAACACGTCGCAAGAGGCTATGATCATCTTCAGAGCAGTAATGAATTCTCCATCACACTTGGGATCATTCTCAGTATGAACAAGAACACCCCTGAGTTCATTCACAGCTACACAGAACTCGTAGTTAATACGTCTCGATATGTTCATTCAGTTTCACACAACCATTCAATATGCTTAAGCAACACATGCTCAACTTCAGTAGGAATTCTCTTCTCAGTCGTTCCATCTTCATAGAATATCTTAATCAGGTCAGGTTCTCCAACGTCAACTATAAGAGTAGCATGAGCAATCTTACTCATCTTCTGGATCTCCTGAATTTACACCATTACTAATGTCTTGAAAAAAGTTTCCGATATTTCGTAAAGTGGAGTTAAGTACATAGTTATCAGGATGCTCATCTTCTGCAATACGAATTAGAGAGAAAATAACACCACAAAGAGCATCGAGTTTCTTTTCAAATCTCTTAGAGCACTTAAAGTAACTCACTTCTCACTCTCCAAGCAATCAAACAATCCTTGAATCAGTTCAGATATCGTTCTTACAATAAGTCGAAGAGGAAGATTGTTTGGTTGTTCACGGTCAACGGTATTAAGCAAGTTTACTGCCATCATACACATGATATCTACTTCTTTTGCAAATCCCTCAGAACACTTCATTCGTACCCTCCCACTCATCACAAAACCTATCACAAGTCATATCTCTTACAGCTTCATCGTAGTGATCCTTAGCACATTCCAACTTCCTAGAAAGTCTCCTGGCTACATCTATGCTGATCTTAATGTCGGTGTTCCTGTTGTCCAAAGGGTGATCCAGAATAGCTAACATGAGTATCTCAATGTCAGTTTTCTTAGTCATCGTCACTCCTCTTACAATCTTCCTTGTGGTGCATAGTTCTCATCATCTCTTTGAGCCTAGTAACTTCATTCAGTTCGTTGTACAACTCATCTTCCAGGTCAAGTATCTTCTGAATGAGTTCACCCCTATCAGCATTCCGAAATCTATCAAGGTCAGATAGACTTATATCACTCATCCTCAGTCTCCCTGATATCACAATCATCATGCATACCTTGAAGAGTGTACTCCATCGTTTTCAGAATATTCGTAAACTCAACCAACCCTTGCGAACGAGCCGAAGCCGCAAGGGATCTGGCATTTCTCATCATGTTCCAAAGCTCAGACTTAAAGAGGTCGTCACACATGCTCATATGTCACCACATCTTCTCAGGTCCGAGTATCTTTTCTATCTCTTTGATCTTCCTAGAAAGATCCATTAACTCTCTGCAAAGAAGTCTATTCTCAGTTTTAAGCTGTGAATTTTCTTCTTTGAGTTCGCTCTTAGTAAGCTCTTTCTTAGTCATAATCTATATCACTTTCTTCTGAAACTTTTACATATACCAACAATTCTTCTGCTTCATCAATTGTGAACTCGACATAAGGAGTAGAAATACTGTGTTTATAATCATCGATAGCTTTTTCAATGACTTTACTCAGCAAACGTCTAGTCATTTCGAGTTCTCCCTATCACAAGTTTCCCTAGCTTCCTGTTCATCAGCGAAGCACTCACTATCACACCGAATGAACACTTCTTCAACACCAGTCATATTGTACTTAATACCAAGAGAGTCAATAGTTATCCTCGTAACTCTCCCACTCTTAACCTTCATCTTAGTAACAACACTCACATGCCCGCAAAGCTTGCAAGTTTCCTCGACATTATGACTAGGAGTAAGAACCCAAAGAGTATCACCGATATTAACCATTTTTCTCACTTCCCCTTTATCGTCATGCTCTTATCAAGAGAAACAGCTATCCCCATGATATCACCGCAAAGGTATTGGTTGGCTATATACCTAGCAAACCTCATCCCCATTATCTTGAATCGCTGTTTGAATTTCTTACCATGTCCCACATACGGATGAACCAACACATGGCACAACTCATGGATATAAGACTCACACACTTCCATGAAAGTAGTGTCACCAATATCAAGACCTATATGAAAAATACTATCCTTCTCATTATAAACACAGTAACCAGCAGCATCGACACTCTTGTTTCCTCTTCTTATTGGTATCGTCGATCTATGAAATCCAACCACTATCTTGCTCTGATGCTTCCTTCTCTTATACACGTCGTTGAACTGCTTTTCAATAACCTCAAGCGGTCCCATTGTGTTCCTCCAGTTTTCCGAAAATTCGTAAAAAGACACCCCGAAAATAAGCATCTGGATCATGAGTTAGACACTTAGAGCATCTACTAGCATCTTGACCCTTAAGAAGTACTCCACGCTATCAATTCATAACTTGCCTTCCGGCTCTAAACCGTGTTGCCTTGCGGTACTTCTCATTTACCTTCGGAATCCAGCCTCTTTTCTTTTCTTCGTCTTACCGAACGGAGAGAGGAAAATACGCTTCGCGGCGCCAGCCGCGATGGGGAGAGTGTGAGAGGGGAGGCGTTAAGCCTCCTCTTTCACTAGCAGCTATTCAGAATTTTCGGAACCGTCATAGATTGTCGCCTCACAATCTCTTGCGGTTCTTCCTATTCTATAGAAGCTGCTTTGCTCTAAGGAGATGAGTCATCTCGCTTAATTCAGTGAACTTTCCACCTGATTGATCTCAATCATCAGAAAGTCAGATAGACGCACTTCAAGATCCTGCATCTTAGGATAGGGATCTCGCTATCGATTTCCATACCCTAAACTTGATCCAGTTGCAACCTCCTCCGAATTACGAATATTCGGAAGTATGCAGACTCCACCACGATAAGGCTCTGCTGTTCCTTATCGACCGCGCTTATCTAGTTTCGCGCGCCCATGCAACGAGTAACGAGTTCGTGTTGAAGGGGGCTTCATCTTCGACCAATAAAGTTGTGGTAATCCACCCGCAGAGATGCTATGTTTAGATCGTAAGTAACAAAGCATCTCCGCACTCAAGGACGAGGCTAATCTACGCCTTACGGCAGGACATTATACCAGAGAAGTCTTAAACCCTACGTCTAACTGGACTATCGTTAGATTTCGAATATACGACTATTCAGTGAAGGCTTCGCTTAGTGACCTCAACGCTGAAGATTACTTACTAGGTATTTTGGCGGGAGCTACCCACTCTCCAGCTAAACCACTTTACTAAGCCTCCGAATGAACGTGTCCTAATGTCCTCTTAGCACCCCATCACAGTGAAAACCTTATCTAGCCACAGGTCTATTTACCTCTAGCTTGATCTTCCGGCCTCGAATCAGTAGGCTAGGTTCACTCTCTTGCGATTAGCTACTCCCGCAAGATCATTACCCTTTTGCAATGCAGCTACCTATCTACACCGTATTCATCAACAACGGGCTTGATCCATTTCTGGACGTGGCTTGCCCGTCAAGGAGATAATACATTAGAGGAGTAATGTTAGCAACAAGTTTCTTTTGTCTTTATTTTACTAACATTGTATTATACATGTAGGAGGTTCTTGTTATATGATTGAAAAAGTATCTGAGTTAAAACATAAGTTAGGGAACTACTTTAGCACTAGACGTAAGATTGGTAAAATCTTATATGCTGGGCGTTACTATAATATGAAATCTTGGAATGATAATGGTTTCATTAAGCTTCAAGTTCATCTAGGATTAAAGAGTCTCATTTTAACTATCTTAACTGAGCACAGCGAAGAAGTATTAGAAGAAACAATGACTCGTTTCTCTAAGAACTCTAACCCTACTCCCTTTATACAAAGCCTTAGTTCAAGGATACTAACAGGTAAGAAGCCTAAAACTTGGAGGTCTAGTGCAAATTTCCAACCTGTTATTAGGATAGTCAATACACCGAAAGTTCAAAAGAACTACGTTGGAAACAAACCAAACATAGAATTCTTGAACAAGTTTGATGAACACTTTGGAGTCTCTACTCATAGGCTTATCAGAAGCCTAATTATGTTCTATTCAAGTTTGTCTTTGAAGAATCGTTTCAATGATGGTATCGTAACAACCTTCTTAGATGATAAGAAGGTTGACTTGAAAGACAACGATACTCAATACGAAATCTACAAGAAAATCTATGATGAGTTCAACGATCCATTTGTACTTAGGTTAGCTCTAACCCCTCAGTATCATTTCAGATATCAGGGAGTGAACTTCAACGGCTTCTTTGAACTACTTAGGTCTATCTACACTAGGATCTATTCACCTAAACCTAGAGGTCAGCAGTACGGTATAGTTGATAGAGCTACTTACAAGCAACTTGTAGAGCGTCTTAACAACATCAAGGGTGATGTTAATAAGATGATGCACTTCATGAAGTTATCTGCTGCTTACTCTATCTGGTTATCTAAGTCCAAGGGTATTGAACTCATCGTAGATAAGTCTCAGTTCCTCATTGACGATAAGTTCAATCTAGGTGTATGCTTCTTAGAGCAACGCCGAATGTTCGATCCGTTCCCAATCGAAGACCTCAAGGAAATGCTCTCTTGCGGTTACTTCTATAACCCTTGGGAGTATCTACATAATATACTCTTGGGCTCATCACCTAAGAGTATTGCTTATCTTGGTAATTTTAGGAAGATCAAGTACCAGTTACAGTTGGATAGATTGGATGCTAAGAGTGAAAAAGAAAGAGTGCAAAGCGATAGTTCCGTCAAAGAAGGATCTAGCAGTATTCAAACCGTCTCTGTTTGACAAGATCGATGAGAAGAAAATCTCTAACTACATAGCGATCATCAAGCAAATGGAAACTAACAACTTAGAAGATAAGCGCATCTGCACCGTGTTAGGTTTAACTCAAGCCCACCTCGACCTTTTGCGGTCTAGTCCTGATTACGATAGTACCTTTATGACGAACGTAGACGACCCGGCAGAGGCTATCAGACAATCAATGCAGAACACCGCTATAAAGGCTTCTGAGCAATTGGAGAGGCTTGTAGCGCAAGGGGATATGGATGCTATCAAGGTGGCACTGAAATCAGTTGGTGCTGACAAACCTGCTGAAACTCAAATGGCAGACACCACTAAGTTTTTCCTGGATTTGCTTGGTAAGATCGGGATCAAATCGCACGATAGAAAAGCGAGCGATCAGATTGAACAGTTGAAGTCAAAGAAGAAAGATGCGAAGTCTGAAGATCAGTTAGCCGACGAAAAGATCATGGATGCGGAGTATGAGATTTTAGGTGACGACGATGTTGATGAGGGTCTAAAGGAAGAGGTTCCCGTAAAGAAGCAGAGCGACATGGAAGACACCGAAGACTAGGATCGGTACGAGGAACGTACCTGAGATTCAGAAAATTCGGAAGAGTGAGATAAGGCCCCCGGATTTCCGGGGGCCTTTTTGTTTCCTTTGGATTTTAGAGCGATTTTGTTTTAGCGCAATTTCAGAATCTTAGGCATCTCTTTAGTCTCTTTTGCTTCGATGAAGGCGTTTGTGAAATCCCAAATCCAGTGGTTGCTTTGGTTAGCCCAATCTTCGTGATTAAGCTCCAAGCAAACCTCGTCAACCATGGTATCGTAGTCTCTTATGTTCTTAGTCCAGATGTTCTCAAGGATATGCAGGACTTTCTTCTTAAATCCAAGATGCATTGTCATTATGAAGTCTTCGTTTTTGAACGATTTCATATACCCCTCTCAGTGAATGTAAGTTGCGAATTGATACATCTTACCACGCTCATCATCAATACGCAATTGGTTCATCATCCTAGCGTAGATATCGCCTTCCTCTTTGAGCTTCTTCTCAAACTTCTTAATGAACTTCTCGAACTTAGTCAGAAAATAAGTCACGTTGTTTTCATCGTCAAACTTATGAGGATTTTCCTTCACAAAGTTATCGAAGTAGATGATTAGGTTGTTTGCTCGAATATCGTACTGGATGATTTTGTTGTACCCACGAATTACAATCCCGATGATTTTACTTAGCCTTAGCATCTGCTTATCTCTTATTATGTCTGATTCAGTCATGTAGTTAGGACTGAAACTAGGAAATGCTTCGTAATTGTAGTTGATCCTATCGAAGTACCCCTGCCTGATGATGATATCACATATTCTTGTGATATATTCAGTTTCCCATTGGTTCTTAGATTTCTTTAGTTCGTTTACAACTTCACCGAAATAGTACAGATGCTCTTCTTTCAAGCACTAATCCCCCAATACATACTTAAGCCAACAAATTACCAACACGGTAGTTCCTAGACCAACGTAAAGGATTATATCTTCGTTCATATCTTCCTAGCTACAATCTCAAAACTGTATTCGATTTTACCACGATTTTCGTAATCGTAGATACCGTTAGGTGGGCCGTAACAAACACAGTATTCGAGTTCAGTGTTACCCATATTGATTAGAACGTCTAGCACATCTTCTGGATTGAAATCATGTTTGTGACCCTTGTTAGCCAAAGGATGACCGATATTTGGATACCACCTACGATGAGGCAAGTAAAGGATAAGATATCCGCCTGGTCTAATCAGATCAACCCATTGGTCGAGAGTAGTTTCAGTGTCAGTGAAATCTTCCAAGGTATGAGAAGAGAAAACGTAATCAAACTCACCTGGCTTGAACCAATCAGAAATTTGGTTGATATTGATAACCATATTCACTCCAGGTTGAATACGACTATCTATACCAATTGCTTCTGGACTAATCTTGTCGTCACCGCACCCGATATCAATTCCATGACCTTGACAATACTTGAGTACCCTTTCACGGCACTTAGAAGTCTCACCCATTATTCCTCATATCCAATCCTAAACTTTCCGACCCGTCGTTTTTGATCCAGTTCATTATCATACACACATTCAGAACAGATATACTTAGTCTTACCGTACTGAGTAAATGAAACGAGTTCATCTATCTCAAACAAAGAGTTACAACCCGAACACTGTCCTTGACTAAGAGGATTATCGAATACAGTTTGGTCTTTGTTAATCCAGGAATGTATCACTGTTCAACTTCATCCTTCTTATAGAACCTACAGCGTTTCAACACAGTATTACCTTTGTCGTCATGTTCTACGTTACCGACAATGTTATAGATATTTCCAGTCTCTATCTCTTCCTTCCCGGTGTACTTAATCAGAACTTTACCGATTTGGTTACTCGCGTAAATGTAATACTTCATACCGTATTGCGTTTCGTAACCCTTGCATGAGTCGATCTGAAATGTATCGTCAATCCTAGTGCCATCCTGGGCGTTGTAGTGGCCGATTTTGGCTACCTTTGTGGCCCCCTCTTCCTTAAGTATAATATAAGGAATACTAGCTAAAATCCCACAATATTTCCACTTCGGTTTTTCCAACGCTACCTTACAGTTAGATATGTACTCACTGAATGGCTTAGTGTCAAGCCACAACTTAATCCTCTCAAACCAAGGCTCAGTAACTACCGTCTTGCAATCTTCCAGTTCTGTTTTAGCGTGCTTCTCAGCCCAACCCTTGTCAGTGAGCATCATCATAAGGAAATTGCTTGTAGCAAGTACAGGCGGATTGCTATCACGGGCCATGCTCGCAGTAGTAAACTCACCTTTGCGGGAGTAGTGAGCGCAAAGGGTAAAGAACCTATCAAGATCCTGGATATACGGGTAACTTCGCTTGAAACAACGTTCCGAAAAATCGTAATCGTCCTCGTTCAGAGTCTCTACACCTTCAAAGACGACTTCAAACTCTTTGAGAAGTGAGCTAACAGTAATCTCAAGGTTCATATTCTTAGCGCAAGAGCCACCGACTTGCATAGTCTTACCTTTGAGACTAACAACAAAGACCTTAGTACGATTTCGGTATTCGTTGCAGCAGTTACAGATGTTTGGGTTGAAAGTCTTAACGTAAATCTCATTCCAAACGTAAGTCGGGTCGAGACTCATGATCATTCCGTCTTTCCAGATACCAAGGATATTCGGAAGATCATCTTGCTTCTTAAGTCGAGGCTGAACAAGTAACCAAGTAATCGGTTTGACTTCATTCTTGTCGATGATTACGAAATCAAACTTAGGCCACTTATCGCATATCTCCTGATACTTATCTTCGTAGATCCATTTAGCATATCCTCGACTAATCATTTCGTGTACCTCCTACTAGATGCAAAAAGCCACCTGGATTAATCCAGGTGGCTTGATGTTAGATCGTATCACTAAGACAATTCTTATTCTTGTCAGTGATAATGTAATGAATTCCTCTATCGTCGGGAGTAACAATTAGGGAAAGGATTTTCTTAGATTTACCGTCGATCTTAGTATATACAGTAATGAAAGTTGTATCATTACTGTAGTACATCTTAGCAGCAGGACGACCACTTGAATTCTCACACTTAACTGTAAAATTCTTCATATCTAATTTCCCTTCTTAATCCTGGTATAATACCTGCCGTTTACGCGCACGGCGGTACGTTCAAGCCCGTCGTAATCCAACCATGCCCTTGCAGTACCTTGCATTAAAGCCTTACCAATTGGATTAGGCAATCTACGGGCATGCTTGCTTGTTCCGCATGTGATGCTAACCTCTTGAATTGTACCATCATTATGATGGACAATCAACCAACGATTAAATACTATCATGGTTTTCCTTATCTTCCTCCAGGAAAATCATTTCAATGTTAGTAAGTTGATTACGATACTCGGCTATCTTGTTCTTGGTTGACTCTCTACTGCAATCACACTCGCAATTCTTTAGAAGTTCAGTGTAGAAATCAACCTTCCCTCGAAAATAACTCTTGGTAACGTTAAGACGCTCACGTTGATTGTTGCTAATCACTTCTCCTCCAATACAGCATTAAGATGCTTAATCAGATTTTGATAGTTCTCCATTTGATTGAAGTGAACCACACACTCATTATCAGGAAGATTCTTAGCACATATCTTATGACAATCAATCCATGCCTCCAGACGTTCCTTGACAAGTATCAGGTTTTGCTTCTGAGTTTCACTAAGCATTTGACTTCTCCATCTTTTCGAGAGTCATTCTAATACCAGTTATCAGCCCCATCATTTCACCTAGCATGTGAATATTGTGATCTTCAAATATCATCTTGATCTTATAGCAGTAACCCCTTTTGTAACAACTATCGTTGTACTTTTCCCAATCGTATGTAGCACGATAATACTTTGGTAGAAGTTCCATTACGAACTTCAAATGTCTCTTATTCAAAACTCTCCCGATATCACTTACCATGTCACATCTTCTTTCTTACGAATGCCCTAAGTATCAGCATGAAAATCAGTATGATTTCCATCATGCTTCATCCACGAACACTTCATTGAACTCAGAACTAACAATGCTAATCAGTTCCTTATCATCCCCACCACAAGGCTCAGTATTCACAGGATCATAGTCATTGTACTTACCAAAGAAAAGACTCTTAGGATCAATCTCGTAATCACAAACACCGTTATCTCGATCTTCAAAGTAGACATTCAGAGCGGCATATTCATTACTATCGTATTTGATTCCCTTGATTACGAAATCAGTATAGTGCTCATGCTCGATCTGGTACTTGTAGTATTCCATGTCAAGGTAATCGGAAACAAACTTCGGAAGATCCTTTACCTTGCTGGACAAAACAGAAAACTTCAGATCAACAGTGAAGTCATTGTTATCGTAGTTAATCAGGACGGACTTATCATTGTCGCATCCGATTCCTTCCATGATGCAATTCTGGAGAAGCCAAACGACCTTATCCCACTTGGTCTTAAAGAATTCGTTGAATTCCTTAACAGTGTGATAGTTATTCCGAATGAAATCCTTGAACTTCCTACGATCAATGGTAGAACCCCACTTATTATCAGCCGTCAACGCAACCGTAATCCAGCAAGATCCTTCGGTAGCGTAGACCATATCAGATTCAAACTCTTCGATCTTAATGTATGAGCAACTAAGCTCATAGGTGTCCTTATAGAAATCCAAAGTCGGTCGGTCGATCTTAATCCAAAGTCCACTATCAGGAAGATCCTTATAGCATTCCATCCACTTATCCCACTTAGCACCATCATCCAACCGCTTATCGTAAAGCCTATCACGGATCTTCTCGCGGAGATTCTTGTAAGACTCTGCATAGTTCCGAATTTTCTGAACCATGAAATCAAACATGTCGTCGTCACTCATGAGACTGAAAGAATGATCCATTTCAGGCTCGATATCACAAAACAGATCATGAAGCTCATTAGGCTTGCTGGTCATGACAAATCTCCATTCAAGTAATCCGCAAAGGCATCCAGCTCCTTTGCGGAAAGTAGAAGCATGCTTTCAATAGGGTAAGGATACCAGTCAAAGTCACTCATCATTTTCCTCTGTAGCGTTAAAGTGCCGATCAATCAAAGCTTGGAAATACTTGTCAACACAACGACCAATGAATTCCTTCCTGTAAGTCTCCTTGAAATAACCAGTATAGAGGTTTGAAATAATGGACTCTTTGAGCCATTCCTTATCCCAAAGGTTAGAGATATCACTTGTGATGTCTGCTATCGCATTGTAAACGTCTTTAGTTTGATTGTCTAGATTCGTGAAACTAAACAGGTAATCATGAAATGCTTCAATGAACTCAGCATGATTGACTATAGTTTTCATGTCAGCAAACCTCCATGAAATTCATTGGGGTAATCTTACCGTTATTGTTATCGACCAGATACTTCCTCATGTAGTTGTCCATGATATAATACAGATTTCCCTTCCCGTAATAAACCTTGTTGACCTTAGCATCCTTCTCAAGCCCATGGATCTTAGTGTCAACCTTAGGCATTTCTAATCCTTTCCTTCGGGCTTTGCATCGTAGTAATAGAACTCATACTCCGGGTTATTTGCAGGAGCAGAGTAAAATCCAGCTTCCCCATAACCAATCGGGAAGCTGAAAATCTTACCATCCAAATCGTAAATCTGAACCGAATTCCTACTAAGTACCTGGAACATCATTACCTTACCAGCGATTCTCATGTGCATGCACACTTCGGAATAAGGCATGATCTTTACTCCGAAATCACCGATATTAACCAAATGACTTCGCTTGTGATTTTCAGTGATACCCATTACTTCACCATCTTTCGCTTCATCGGACCATAAGGATTACACTTCAGAAAATCCCAACCCGTAGCGCCAAACCCATTCAACTGACGGTCCATTACGAAACCAATCGTAGCAGGCATTCCGTTTTGCTTCATACACTTAGCGTAAACATGAACCATCATATTGCTCCATTAAGCGTAGTTACTGATTTGTTTTCGTTCTCCATACTTACGACACTGATACGTTATCACACTAACATTATCCTCGGCTTCGATGTTTACAAGTACCCAATCATGCTTGCAATCTTCCATCGTTTTACTCCTTTATCGGCCAAAGAACCGTTATCAACTCACCAATGTTATACTGTTCCAGAATCTTCTTAGAAAATTCCATTCCCATTTTCTTGAAATACTTCTTGAACTTCTTACCATGCCCATTGGTAGGATATGCAAGAATATGGGCGAATTCATGTATAAGAGTCTCACAGACTACTTCAAACGGAGTGTCACCTAAGACTATCATTACTTGATAGTTGTTTTTGCTTTCATTATAGAATGTGTAACCAGAATACTTATCGTGAGACTTGACGAAATTTACCATAACAGGAAGAGGGTTCTTTCGTCGCTTGTAGATTTTCATGAAAATCTTGTAGGGGAGATCAAACATTACTTTGCCTTTCTTAGTCGTGATTCTGAAAAAGTATTACTACGGCATCTACCGTTTCCATTTGTGAATATTTCTACCCAACATACCTTATACTCTCTATATCCTTTTCTACTACGTCGAACAAATAAAACTTTTCCTTGATATTCTTTTTTTCTTATGATGTATGAAGGAGCAGAGTCAGAATATGTTATCATGAACTTGACAAGATCACCATTCTTAAACATTTTTACCTCACTTTCACATGATGCAAAAAACCCCATTACGAATATTCGTAATGGGGCTTGATGCTGCTACCATCGTGAGGGATAATCGTCCAACTTCTCAGCAATCGATCCTAAGTCAACGTAGCGATTGCCAAGGTACAAATATTCGGTATCCATGGGGCGCATCTCGATCAGCGTGTTACCATCGTTCCAAACGATAGCAACAATCCAGTAAGTTCCATTACCTTGATTTATGAAAACCTCCACGTAATTCTCACCCATTGTATTTCCCCAACGGCTATCATCAATCTCGTAATACTCTCCGATTTCCATACACTGATCAAGTACAATCTGTCTAACTTGAATGAATTCATCCGTTCGATCATTTGGGAGAGTAGTTCCAGATCCCCCGCCGCCGCAACCCGTAAGCATAACACTAAGAACAACAGGAACTATGATCTTAGGCCACATTTTCGTCCTCCTTATTGATATAGTTAGCAAGAATACCAATCTTCTGTTCAGTACCAAGCTTGCAAGTGTTCCAATCTAACACTTCCGTATCACTCCACTTTGCGGGGAGATTTGCTTCAACGAAGAACGCAAAGTCTATCTCATCCTTGTTTTCATCGTCAAAGTAAACGACGATTTCGTGATACGTTCCGAAGTCATGTGGAAAAGACTTCCTGGAAAAGTAAGATCCCTCAGGAGGATTAATGAACCTCTTATTAAGAAGTTCGATATACCTCTTGCTTTCTGCCTTCATTCGTTCAGGGTAATCAGGACTTCCAACTTGAGCACAATCTTCGTCAGCCGGGACAGAACTAAGACTCACGTAATCACGCATTTTAGTACCATTTCCTTCCTGTTAGAAAATCAGCCAAATTACTATTTGGCGATCCTAGTCACTAGATGCAAAAACCCCACCTAAATTAATAGGTGGGGTTAATATTAAGCGTAGATTTTGCTTTCAATTCGCTCATGATCTTGATGCGTACTAGCAATTGGTTCGCGCGCACCAATCCACAAATTATACCAAGTCCATGCCCAAACCCAACCGTAATAATGATCCCCAGTTGACTTATTCACTTCAACTCGGAATACTTGCTTACCGTTTTGATCATGACAACAAACCGAAGTCGCTTTAGTGTGATTGATCTTCCATTGTGCTTGATTGATAGCACAACCAATACCAACACAAATCATTGGTCTAGTTCCACGAACGTTAGACTTAATGGTGTAATCCATTAGATTTCAACTCCATCCTTCTGAGCCATAATGTAAAGCGGCTCGTAATTCATAACGAAATCTTCTCGCTCCTCATCATTTATCTTAGTTCTAATACCGTTTACCATTTGATAGTAAGCGGTAATAGTGTCTCTGTTTTTCTTAACCCACTCTTCAATAGTCATTTCAGATTTCCTTTCGGTTAGAAATTACTACTCATTAGATGCAAAAAACCTCCGCTATTTCTAGCGGAGGTTTAGTATTACTTGATTTCTTCGATGGATATCAGAACCGTTGGATGCTCTCTTCCAAAGTAAAAATTAACTATTCGACTCGCATTACACTTTCGTTTGAATTTCTTTGCTTCATTCTTATCTTCAGTGTACATGCCAAATACATTGTCGGAATAGTACAGAACCTTATTCTTGTAACTTCCTTCCAACGGCTCAAGCTTGATTCTGAATAGCATTTTACATCCTCCAGAAGTTAAACTTAGCGCGAGTGAATTCGTGAACTTCCCAAAAGTTAGCAAAATGAAAATCTTCCACTGGATTTTGACTGAACAACTCATTAATCCAGTAAATCTTATCCTCAGTCGGATGCTTGGATTCCTTTTCCAAATTCGCAAGTTGCTTTTTGTTGTAAGTCATGTACGCTTGCCAGCTAGCGTAGCCGTAAGGCTCATTCTCAGCGTAAACAAATAGCCAACTACCGCGCTTCCAAACGTAAACATCGTCATTGATACTGAAATTCACCTTGATGAATTTCTTGTTGTAATAGAAACGAGTCTCATTATCCTCTTCAACTACCTTGAAATTGTAGATTTTCCTTGCATTTGAAATACCAATCTTCATAAATTCCTCCATTCAGTAAGTTTAGACTCTTCACATGATGCAAAAAAGCTAGCTCCTTTTGGAGCTAGCTTTAATGTTATGGCTTCTGAAACATCTTACGCTGTTCCAGGAGAATACTCACGTCGAATATCGGAATATCGACGTAGTAAGTATTTCCATAGTTGTCCTTCTGTTCGACCTTAGTGGTTCCGATAGGCTTTATCGGAACGTCAGCACCACAAGGGTAATCATCGTCTCCCCATTCAAGACACATTAACTCTACCGTATCACCACAAATCGGACACGGTTCCTTTACCACCGGCTTACTATCGACCATATAAGAGTAATCCTCATCACGCTTACCACAACAACCATGAGGATTATCTTCCAGCAAATGACCGTTAGCGCAGAAATAAGCGGTAGCAGGCTTTCCCATTTTAGATTTCCCTTTCGGTAACAATTAGTGTTCTCACATGATGCAAAAAACCACTATACCGATTAAGGTATAGTGGTTAAATGCGTTAACTGATCTTCTTTACGAGAATTACTTTACCAGCACGAAACTTACCATCGGTATGAAACGGAACTATGATTCCGGCTGCTTCTGACCAAGGTATCATGCACTCCCACAATTCAGCATCTTTGTATTGACTATCGCACCATTCCTTAGTTCCGACATTTACACCACATGCACATTCAGTTCCACGATCAGGATTAACTACTTCTTCAAGAATTGCATTCTCTTCGGCTTTCGGCCAGTAAGAAGGCCATTCTTTTGTGGTCTTACCAATTCGTTTGTAACAAATGATCCCAAGATCATTCGCTGGGAGGTTATTCTTAATCCATTCACAAGGATTAAGGATTCCCTTTGCGTTACTCAGATTAGCGCCATACAGATTAGCGCCACTCAGATCAGCGCTACGCAGATCAGCGCCACTCAGATTAGCGCCACTCAGATTAGCGCCATACAGATTAGCGCCACTCAGATTAGCGCCATACAGATTAGCGTTTTGAAGTGAACCACCAAAAGAGACGATTTCGAGAACGATAGAACGAAGTTCGGAATTCATTAGATTTCCTTCCTGTTACGTTTGTGTTCTCACATGATGCAAAAAACCTCACTCATTTAAGAGTGAGGCTTAATTGCTAGTAACAAGTCTCGTTCAAAGCTCGCAGTACCTCTACTGCCGTCCCCAAATCCCAAACCTCAGTCAACTTCAGTTCCTTTCCATCGGGATCAATCGCAAAGATTGCATATCCCGAATCGATCTTCCTCGACTCGAACTTGCACTTGTAATGAGAGTCGTCCATTTCATTTCTCCTTTCAGTGAACATTGTAGAGATAAGTCTCGAACTTGTTAGGATAAAGTTCAGACTTGAAGTAGACCTTAGCGTAGTAGTTGTTCTGAAACTTTCCTCCATTCGTCAGAACATTTATTCTGGATGAAACAAGATCCAGAATCTCACTTTCATCCCTTACGTTTATGGTTTCGACAGCACCTTCATTTGAAATCGAGGTTCCGAAAGTTGAAACCTTTCGTGAATCAATGATCTTGACGATGAGCATGTGAAACTTCCTTCCTGTTACGTTAGTGTTCTCACTAGATGCAAAAAACCCATTCCGAATATTCGGAATGGGTAATTTGTGTTCTAACCAAGCAAGTTCCAAATGTAGATAAACAACTTCACACTAAGAGCAATTCCAGCGATGAGAACAGGAATACCAACAACACAAATGATCAGTTCGATAAGAGTGTACCCATTACGATTCATTTCATCCTCCATTTTCTAAACCGATTTTAGACCGATTTTCCTACAGAAGATCCCGAACCATCTTACTGATTTCGCTCCGAATGTACTTCGGAACGTTACCGTAGAAAATCTCCACGGCGTCAAGGTTAGCTCGAAACTTACTAACAAAACCCGTACCCTTGCGAATCTTTCCGCAAAGGATTGGATTACCGTTCCGGTCAGTATCGATAGAACTAACTGCCACATTCCACGACGTGTCATTGTAATTCATTCTAGCTACTCCTTTAGGAATGACTCGACCAAGTGTTAGTAGACTCATCGAAGATCAAGCCGATGGTAATGAAGCGTTTCATAAGAGTAGCAACACCAACGTCTTTTTGAACTTGATTTACTTCTAGGATGAAACTCTTCTTACAGAAATCAGGAAAGATGTTGACTACGGTAGCAATACCGTTTTGCATGTATCGTCGAATGAAAAGCGAAAGATAACGACCAAGCCCGTTTTTCTTGAACCAACAATGATTCTTCTTCGCCCATTGAACAACGTTATTCAGCCGATGTTCCTTATTCGGGTGTTCTTTGGTGAAATCCACAAAACCACCAGGAATTCTCATCTTAATACCTCCAAAATCACGCTAACATTAGTCACATGATGCAAAAACCCCACCTAAATTAATAGGTGGGGTTAGATGTTTAGATCAAGAGTCCGGCATCGTTCAGTACATAGTACAGATTAGCAAATAGCACCGAAAGATTAGCAGGTTGACTGTAATTTCCGAACATATCCTTTTGATATGCGCGGAAATGTGCATTGTCCTTATCAATCCAACTCTTTATGGTAAGAGTTTCGTCGTATTGCATTATCATTTCCAGCTTCAAAATCGGAGCACTGTCCTTTTCACCGCGATAACCATCGATGAAATCCCACGAAATTGGCGGGTCGTTTTCTATTGCCCAATCGATGATAGGAATCAGCATCAGTTTAATTCGATCCTTGAATTCTTCCGTTATCATCGCGTTTCCATTTTTTCCTCCAGTTTTAGTCCGATTTCGTTTTTAGTCCGATTTTCATGCCGATTTCCGCATGGTCACAAGTCTAAGCGAATAGGCTATCGTCACATAACTAAAGCTAAGTCATGTGACGATGTTAGCTAACTCTGGAGCCGCGCCACCATATCAGGTTAGGCACGACTACCATTAACATTGTCACATGATGCAAAAAACCCCTGCAAGCAATTAAGCTCGCAAGGGTTAAATGCTATGGTCGGTCGTGATAGTGAAACATTGCTTGTTCTGGAGAGTACCAATCAAACGGAGAATCGTATTGACTTTCGTTGACGAAGAAGAATTCAATCTTACCGTTGGAATTGTCGTGACGAACATATCCGAAAGTCTCAGTGTAGAAATAGATCGTCCAACCGTTTCCCAATTCAACGTAGAATGCAGGAAGTGAAGGATAAGGACGATCAGGATCAATGTGAAGCTGATGGAAATGTAGCACAACACTCCAATCTTCCGAATTTTCGGAATTTGTGGCCGTCACCAAAATCAGCCGAAACCAATCGGCTGAAATTTCACAAGTCACGTCGAAATTTTCCAGGATTTTCCACAAAGTTACCGCCAGATTTACCCTAGAAATTACCCTCAGAATTACCTGGAGGCATTTACCAGGGTAATAGCACTCTAGCAGCATTACCCTTTGCGTGTTTCAGAAGTCTAACGCAAAAGGTTTCAGCCTAGCGCCGTTCAACTAACCTGGAGCCGATTGAACTAGCACCAATTGGATTTAGACTGAATCCGTATTAAGTCTATCGGCATGGTGCTATTTCATGACATGAAAAAACCCCATAGATCAAATTTGATCTATGGGGTCGATTGACTATCAGTATCACGACCGATGATGCCGATGGTAGTAGTGTCCTGGAGCCGCAAGAGTCTAGCAGCCGAGCCGAGCCGAGCCGAGCCGTGCCGGGACGAGCCGAGCCGAGCCGAACCGAGCCGAACTCCACTGAGGTGAGCTGAGCCCGTCTGACG
>Ga0172379_10000420_pt1 | contig 107370 bp, 100 predicted proteins | sample GrowelOW334metaG_FD_119756 | JGI IMG/M metagenome (GOLD analysis project Ga0172379, IMG submission 119756) | Groundwater microbial communities from an aquifer near a municipal landfill in Southern Ontario, Canada - Groundwater well OW334 metaG | ecosystem: Environmental > Aquatic > Deep...
ACTTTACGCGAAAAAATGAATAATATCAAGAAAGTTGCCAAGTTTTACAACTACGACCTCCTCCTAGCCAAAAAGTAAAACGTTGTTGCCCCTTGTCTGCCCTTGGGGCGAGCTTTGCACCCCAGGTAGACCTTCGACACCACTTGCAACCATAGCCCACCGGTTTGACGAAATTTGAGAGTCTAGAACGATTTGCTTAACTTCGGAAAAGTTAAGCAAAGATGACTCCGCTGGACTTGTTCCGAGGGCAAGCGTATGTTCTTGCTTGCTATGGAGGACGATGACATTGAAGCGATCCTTGCGACCACCAAAAACATAAGAATGCCACATCGACGCGGATCATTTAATCCGTTATCTTCACTTCCGGAACCAAAAGCTAAAATAAAACAAGCTATCAAGGAACGAATCAAACTCTTGGTCGGTGCTTATATCTCGCTGGCCGGATTTGTGGACGATGACGATATTCGGTTTGCCGAGGATAATCCTAAGTCAAAGAAAACTCGAGCAATATATCTTAAGGTGCTCGAGGATATGGAAACGGCGGAAAAAGAAATGCGAGAGTTTAAGATTTTATAACTGACTTACCTTTTTCGGCTTTAAGCTGTTGCTCTTTGGCTAAAACTTTCCGAGCTGTTTTAATTAGGCTGTTTCGATAGTCTCTCATGTGCATATCAGCCTCAGAAACTTTATATTTACCGAAAACCGATTCGTTATCGGCCAATAAATAGATTTTTAGATAAATATTTCCCTGTTCATCTTTTAGGTCTCGTGATTTTAATTTCCCTTGTTTTATGTAGGCGTTAATAGTTTTTTTGGGTAAGTTAAACCGCTCACTCAAGCCTTGAGCACCACCGTACCAACTGCCATGATCCTGGCATACATATCCGGGTATTTGTTTTTTATCAACCGCTCTTTGACAGTCAAGACATTTAAAGCCCCACTTATCCTGCCAGCCAGTTTTTTCGTCAATTTGCGTCCCACATATTTGGCAGTGTCCTCCTCTTTTACCACTTGCAGGCAAGCCTTTGGGATTTTTGAGAATTGCTAACTCAACCTCCATGTCTTCCCAGTAAAATCTGGAAAGTGCATCGTAGTAACCGACAAGATTAAAAGCAACATCGTGCAACTCCTGATCATTAAGATCGGTGTTAAAATCTTTTTTACAAATTTGTCTTAGTTCTTCAAGTCTTTCTTTGGAGATTTTCATAATTTAGCATCTACCTTAACTCAGTTTTTTCATTGCTTCGGCAAATTCCTCGTCAGTCGCCGTCTCTCCCTTAAGAATTTCGCAGTCTTTGCCTTGCCAATACGGCTGTTGGCTCATGTTCTTTCTGGTGATCTTTTCCGCCATTTGGCGATCGCCTCCAATTCGGCTCATAAAGAATTGCACTCCACCCTCAAATATTTCTTCACAAGATTTCAAACTGCCATCGGCATTAACGCAGTAAAGACAAAACTTGGCGTTTTCATCGCCACCGGCAAAGTCTTCTTTTTTCTCAAGTGGCATTCCGCAAGATTCGCAATATTTTGACATAGTTTTATAGTTAATTATTAATTTAAATTATTTTTTATTATAATATTTTTGACGACATAATAAATAAACGATACTCAATATCAGTGCGATGCCGACTGGCGGTAACGCATACAATACGAGATTAGCGATGTTAAACAATATCGATATGCTTGTATTCAGAACGCTAAACAGCCACGGCACAAGATAGGCGTAGGAAATGTACATCAAGAATGCCCAGAGTACTGCTTTGATGAAATTGTAGAGGTCCCAAAGACCAAAAGCTTTGACTACAATGTCGTGTAGGACTTTATAAAATTTAATCACGTATAGAAGCAAGCCGATCGTACAAAAAGTAAAAGCACTATAAAACACCCGGACAAAAATGCTCGGTGCAGACAGTGGACTGATTGATTGCCATTGAAACTTGATCCCCAAAGCAAAATGCCAGAGCAAAAATACCAAAGCCAAAATCACGTAGGTCGTTGCCGAGCTTGCCACCTCTTTAGCATTTTTGATTATTGCTTTTTTGTACCAGTCGTTATTTTTCATATTTATTTTTTAGCCTTGTGTTCAGTTAATGGCTCGTGTTCCTCATGCAAAATATTTTCCGTTTGATGCTCTTTAACAATCTGATGATATTCGTTTTTTTCACGATTTACATCCATATACACATCAACGCCTTTATTTAATTTTGGATCACCGCTGGGCTTCCAGCCCTGTACCACCTTACGAAGCCAACCGAAACCAGGTCTAGCTGTTTTAATCTTATAAAGTTCTTTAATGCTTATTGTTTCTTGAATCGTAAAACCCTTCCAACTATGACCACAAATATAATTAAAGCAAAAACTATTCTCAGCTTTTTCCATATCAAAGACTTCAATTGGATTATTACAACTAGGACAGACGCCAGCTATCACTGAACGCAAAAACCTTTCGTACTCAGGAGATATAGTGCCTTTGGGTGGCAATGCACGATCTAAGTTCTCTTGAGCCAATGCAATGAGTATATTTTTATAAATTTTCATCTGCTCAAATTTTTCGTGGTCAACATTTTCCACTATTCCGTTCATTGTTAAAACTTTATACTTTGGGTCTAGCGTTTTTCTTGTAAGTCTTTTTTGTTTAAAATACTTCGCTAAAAGTTCGTTATGGACAAGAACCATAAAATCGCCGAGATAACATCCAATCCCATAAGCACCGTCCCGAATATTGTCGGCTATTTTCTGGATTTCGGCTCTATCCCATTTCCTCCAATCATGCCCACTTTTAACTGAATACATTTGTAAAAGGTCCGACTGTTCATTAATCGTTTTTTGCAATAAGCTAATTTCTTTGAATAAGGTGTCTTTTGCTGGTATTAAAGAACCAAGGGCCGCTGTCCAATCCTCGAATACATAAAGCAGAGATACGTTCTTATTGCTAAATTCTGAATAAAATCTTTTTATATCCTGAACATAGCTCGTCCATTTTTGTTCGCCCTCAAAAACACATTCGGACTCGCTATAAGGCAACCAAACATCCTTAAATTGTTTTTTTAATTTTAGATCAAATGGAATCATGCTTGATTCCATAAGAATAAAAGGTGTGCCGGTGCTAGCACCTAATTTACTGAGAGTATCCTGAGCCTCTTTGTGAATCTGCACAAATTGCTTGTATATGTCGTATTTAATCTGAATTTTATGTTGCTGTTTGATATTTTTTCCCTGAAGCCACAAAGCAAAAATCCAGCCAAGAACTGCGATGGCTATTGTTGCTATAAAAGTATAGAGATTAATATCAAAACTGTTCATATTATAAAAGTTATACCAAATTCTTTTCCATGATTTCAAAGTGTTTCGGATCTGATTCCTTGACGATGTTTAATAAAATTTTGATTGCATCCTTACTTTCGCTTTTGTCCTTATGTTCAATTGTGCTTGTCGGATCAGAATTGTGCGAAAATTCATTCACCAGTTTATATGCCTTGCTAGCGTCGACAGTGGTTATTTTCTCATCTGGATCATTGATGTTTTTAATCAAGACTTCCATCTTAGATTTTTGATCTCCTGTTGTCGGTATCTTAAAATCAGCAAAAATATCAAAAAATCTTCTAGCCATATTTCCAATGGTATAAAAATCTTCGTATTGCGTGTCTTGTTTTTCTGAAAATTCTTTAAGCTTGGCAAATAAGAAATGATACTCGGATTTGTAGTTTCGTAGCGTCTTATCAAGCTCAACAATTTTCGCTTTTCGGATATCTGATTCGGTAAAATTCTCTACCATAAAAAACTCACAGCATTCATCTTTACCTTTATTCTTTCGATTTTGGTTATTTCCTATAAACCAATCCTTAACTAAATTGAAAAGTTGAAAGTTGTGTGTAGAAATAAAAAGTTGCCCAGCATCCTTAAAATGTGTATTTAATAGTGAAAAACAATGATAGATAAAATTTGAGTCAAAACTAGAAATTGGATCATCAATAAAAATAATGCCGTCCTTGATTTTGAATTCTTTTTCTTCGACTTTAACAATGAAGTACGAAAAAGCTATCGCGGTCTTTTCCCCCTCACTTAAATTTTTTGCAGGTTGTCCATCTCTCTTAATAATATATCCCTTTTTGTCATCATCTAATTCAAGTTTTATTTCTTCTCTACCAAAAAATTCCTTAAGATGCTTATTAATTTCTTGAACAGCTTTGCCAATATTTGAATTCTTTTTTTCCAACTCTGATATATCAGCATTGTTTTTATTCACAACGGCTAAAGTATCTTTTTCTTTTGCCTCTGATTCTTTAACATCGTTTTCAAGTTTTTTATAATCTTGCCCAGCAAGAGCAACGGCGATAGAGTGTAGCTCGAGCTTTTCTCTCGCGTTTTTTACTTCAGTAGCATGATTTTTTACCTTGTCATTGTGATTCAAAACAATTTTATTTAGTTCTTCAATAATTACATTAAAATCACCTGTAAAATCTTCTGGTTTTTTAGGACTTGTGATGACTATGAGAGGATTGTTGTACTTTTCGTCTAACTTTGAAATCGCCAAAATTAGCCATTCATTTATTTTTTCAACAACACCATTTAATGCTACTGCTTGTGTTGTATATTCTTTTCTTAAATCAGGATAAAAATCGTCATTTTTTGAGGAAATTTTTTCCTTCTTAAACTTTGAAATTTCTGCCTTTAATTGGGTGGCGTCTTTTTGTAAATCCTCATAGTCCTTACTGAAATGTTTTGAAAGCGAACTTAAAAAATCTTTATCAAGTGGTTTTTGACAAAATAAACATTTTTCTTTTTCTTCCTTCGTCTTATGCAAATCAAAGCCTTGCTTTACCCATGTGTTCAGATTTTGGTCGTCTTTCAAACGATCAAGAGTCTCTGATACTACTTTCTTATTAAGCAATTTTTGGATTGCTTCAAATATACCCTCAAAATTATTTATTGTTTCAACGCCAAATAAAAAACTAAATTGAAATTTTGCGAACTGGCTTTGATTTTTTCCTTCTTCATTCTTACTTATCGCCTCGTATTTTTTCTTATCTTCGTCAGAAAGTATTTTGTCTGTAAATTTATCAACCCCAACACTGTTAATCTTTGACTCGGCTTTTGTTTTGTTATATGACTTATCAAAAAGCACATTAGCGATTTCTCGTCCTAAACCAGTCAAAAAACTACTTTTTGATTCTTCTTTTGCTATTTTGTCCTTTTTTGCCTCTTCAAAAGCTTTGCCTATGTCGACTTTGTCAGCTTTCAACTTCTCAAGTTGTTTTTTGCTTTCTATGTCTTCCTCGCTTACGTAAACTATTGGATTGCAAGAATTTGAAGGATCAAATGAAATATTGTCATTGATAAAATCTTGATTAAATACTTTAATTGGCAAAGTGTTTGTGGCAACATCGGTATTTTTTACTGTTGTATTATCGCTGGTTTTGATTTCAAATTCGCCGTTCTCTGGATATTGCTTAAATTTATCAATATCAAAAACATATTTTTTCTCACAACTCACAAAAACACGGGAAACTGTTGTCTTTCCGCTTCTGTTCGAGCCATAAATCAAATTGAATTTCTTGAATTCTGGCAGTTCTGCCTTCCAAGAAAAATCATGAAATATACCGAAGTTTTTTAGTTTTGATATTTTGCTGATCATGATGCATATTTTTAATTTCCCCAAACCCCAGCCATTTTTTCTTTAATTTGATCGTTGAATACATCGACTAACTGCATATTAACTGTGACGGCTTTTTGTTGTAGATCAAATTGTGATGCAATATTTTCCTGTGTTTCTAAATCAGGCAAAGGAATTTTAATCTTAGATAAGAAATCAAAACTTATTCGCGGGAGCTGAGCACCCTTCAATCCTTTGAGGACTTCAGTATTGAACTTATCTGTTCTGAAGTAACAAGAATAAAACTTATTAGACAGATCATTGTTTTTCTTTCTCAACACAAGGATGTCAGTTGAACAAATTCCAGAATTATCAGCCAACCATACTTTGTTTAAATTAGGTCTTAATTTACCATACAAAATATCGCCAGATTCAAACCTATTTTTTATACTCTTGATTGTCTTAACGTCGACGGATGTATTACCGACAATTCTACCCGAATTTGATTCGATGTTTTCTAGGCCTATATATTCAACTTTGTCGCTGTGTTTTTTAGGATCCATAGAATCATTCACTTTTTCAAAAAAGTCTCCCAACTCAACCCAATCGCACTTTATCCTTTCAAAAATTTGTCCAGAATTCGCTCTCTCTCTCTCTACTTTCGTAATAAGCTCTTTAGCGTTTTCGATGATAGCTTGTTTGCTCTCAATTTCCTTAACGATTTGTTCCTGTGCTTCAATAGAAGGAAGTGGAATTTTAATCGGCTTTAAATCCGCTGGAGTAACGCCGGCTTGAGCCGCTCTTGCTCCATACTGTTCTATTTTTTGCTGAATATAATCAGACTGCAAAAGATAATACAAAAATTTCTTATTCAATCTCGATGTGTCTGGTATAGCCTTAAGAAGTGCCACATTATAAGCACCTTCTAAACCGGTACAAATTCGACCAAGCGATGCACCATATCTAGCTATAAAAACATCATCTTTCGCGCTCAACTTGTTTTTGGATGAGATTGGAATATAAGTCTCAACACCATTTTCTCCAAAATCTCTAATTTGAATAAATCGTACATAGCCATCCTTTGGGGAGTAGATGAATTTTTCTTTTGGCGGTTGGGACCCTCCTGAAAAATCGCAAACGTCGCCAAGATTAATTATTGGCCATTTATTATTTACACTGACAAAGATTTCACGATAACGATCCCCAGTTAAATTATAATCACCACTTTCTGAGATTTTTTCCTTTGGAACTATGTGAGCAAGGACTTGATCTTCTTTACTCAGAGTATGTTTTTTTCCTGACTTTATGGAGTTTGTATAGTCGCGAATTATTTTTTGCGCTACTGGCAAATCACTAACTTCAATCTCTCTTCTTTGAGCACCTAAATCATAGCCGTCGTTACTGATTTTTATAAAAATAATGTTATTGGAAATTTTTGCCAGTGAATTATCAAAAAGTAATATACATGTTTTAACTCCTGAATAAGGGTTAAAGACTCCTGCAGGCAATGATATAACTCCAACTAGCCCATCTTCCACAAGAATTTTGCGGAGATGTTTATAAGCCGAACCTGATTGAAAGATAATACCCTCGGGCACAATAATACCGGCTCGGCCATTTGGTCGCAGATGCTCTTTAATGTAGTCAACAAAAAGTACTTCGGCTCGATTGGCCTGAACGCTAAACCGTTTGTGCGGTCTGATTCCGCCTTTTGGAGTCATAAATGGCGGATTGGCCATTATTACATCATAAGTCTCATCCCACTTCTCCTCGCTAGAAAGCGTGTCGTATTCGTAGATTTTTGGCTCGGCGAAACCGTGTAAATACATATTCACTTTTGAAAGCCGAACCATATCTGGCGAAATATCGTAGCCGACCAAGTTTTTCATCAGTTTACTTTTTTCGTCTGGATTGAGCGGTTTGTTTTTATGCTCTTTGAGAATATGCTTATAAGCCGAGATTAAGAAACCGGCCGTACCACAAGCTGGGTCCAAAACAGACTCGTCTTTTTTAGGATCGACAACTTCAACGATAAAATCAATAATGTGACGAGGTGTGCGAAATTGCCCGGCATCGCCCTGAGAACCAAGAACCGAAAGCAGGTACTCAAAAGAATCACCGAGATCTTCGCTGTGATCATAACTAAAACCGTTTATTTCTTTCAAAAATAAGCTAAGAGTTTCCGGACTGCGGTATGGGAGAAAAGCGTCTTTGAACACATCTCGAAACAATTGCGGAATATGCTTATTCTCGGACATTCTGGTTATAGCTTCAGCATACAATTCCAATCTTTCATGACCACCAAGCTTTGGATCAAGAATCTTTGACCAAGCATATTTCTCGTAGCCATTGGTGAAAAATTGAGCTTTACCGCCCGGAAGTTCCTGCGATTGCTTATCCATATCATCCATAAACTTATAGATGAGGGCGAAAGTAATCTGCTCAACTTGAGCCTTCGGATCAGGCACTTTGCCGACCAGAATATCTCGAGCGTTCTTTATTTTTTGCTTGGTGTCTTGATTGAGCATATTTTTTAATTCATGAATGTATTAAGAGAAACATAATCCTTAACATATTCCGGAACGACCTTGATCCAGCCGTTAAGCTCTCTTAAGTCTTGTAATGTTAACTTGGCATTGGTAGCTAAGCGAGGGTATTCTCCACTTTCAATAATGTCACGGATTTCTCCGTCCGTAATATAAGCCTTGATATAGTTTTTGATCGGCATAGCATATTTGCTTTCCGGTTTATAGATAGACACGAATTTGTCATATTCTTCATCGAGCAGTTCGTCTTTATTTTTGAAGTTATCTAAACGACCAAAGATTTTATCGATAATTTCTCGCAGGGAAAGACGGCGATCAACTTTGACCGACTTGCGGAGTTTATCCAAGCTGAAATAATCCTGCGGTTTATCAAAGATTTCTGTCTTCACATAATCCTCAACTGCTTGAATGTCGCCCTGCTCGTATTTTTCTTTGATGAACGAGTCGGCTTTAATCGCTTCCTCGAATTTATCAAACAGTTTGCGATCAACTTTCATTCCTTGCGGTCCGATAGCTTGCTCTTGAAAAGTTTTGAGCGGATCAGGAATAGCACTGATGACCTCATCAATATTTATTGGTTCCGGTCCGTCTCCGCCGGGGCCAGTCATAATATGAGGCAGTTTGAGAATCTCATCATAATCGTACTTCTCTTCGAAATATTCACAGTTAGCAAAGAAATCAAACAGTTTAAACTTATCCTTGGCTTCTTTGGTGGTTTCTGTCTCGCCATTTTCTTGAGTTTGGTTAGTGAAGGTGTATTTGCGAGTACCACGGCCTTTGATCTGAATAAAATCAGTCGGTGAGAAAATCGGCCTCATTAAACAAAGATTGAGAATGTCCTGACAATCATAACCGGTGGTCATCATGCCGACAGTCACGCAAACTCTGGTCTTGCTGGACTTATAACCATCAAGCCACTTGGTATAACCGTTAAGATTATTATTAGCAAAGCTGGTAGTGAAGGTTTGGGCGTCCGGAATATTGGAAGTAACTTGGACAGCAAAATCAGAATTATATTTGCCCGGCCAATGTTGATCAGCCAATTGATTTAAAAGCTGAGTAACTTTGCCAGCGTGTTTTTGGCTGACACAAAAGATAATACCTTTGCCAACCTCTTTGCTTATTGGGTCAAGCAAAGCATTTTTAAGAAAGGTTTCGCAAAAAATCGCATTAGTCTTATCCGAGAAAAACTTCTTTTCAAAATCAGCCTGATAAAAAGTTTGTTCCTCTTTACCTTCTTCGGTATCGATAAGCATTGAATATCCTTCATCGGACAAAAGTTGAGTGGTGATTTCCGTTCGAGCATCGGCAACAATCGGATTGATTAGATAACCGTCTTTTACACCATCGAGCAAACTATATCGGAATGTTGGCTCACCAGTTTCGCAACCAAAGGTTTTATAAGTATCAAAGAGCTGACGGCGTTCCCATGCTCGAGGATCACGGTCGCCAAGCTTGGCCGGATCAATTCCTTTGAGATAATTCTTGGGAGTAGCGGTTAAACCGAGCTTGTAACCAACAAAATATTCAAAGACTGCTCGACTATTACCACCAATAGAACGATGGGCTTCGTCAGAAATTATCAAATCAAAGTCTGTGGGAGTAAAAAGTTTCTGATATTTATTGCCGGCCGACAAACTCTGTACGGTAGAAACGACAATCTCGGCCTTTCGCCAGTCGTCACGGTTTTCTTTGTAGATAACAGTAGTAAAATCATTGGCCAGCCATTTCTTAAGATTTTTAGCGGCCTGATCTTCGAGCTCAATACGATCAACTAAAAACAAAACTCTTTTAGCGTTACCGGTCTTTAAAAATAATTTGATTACGCCAGCACAAGTCAGAGTTTTACCGGTCCCAGTAGCCATTTCAAACAAATAGCGATCTTTGCCAGCCTTAGCCCAGTCTTGTAAAGCCTCAATAGCTTTAAGCTGATATGGTCTTAAAAATTTGAGATCGTACTCTTTAACCATTTCTTGCTTTAAATTCTCGTCAGTCCAACGAGGATCTCGCATATAGGCTGGATTCTGAGTTAAAGCAATATAGTCATCGGAAATTTTCTCATCTACTAATTTTGTAGTGTCTGGTTTAAATGCTTCAAAATGTTTGAGCGATTCGGCTGTTGGAAAAACAGTAATGATTGTTGGATTACCTCGTTCCAAATCCCAAAAATAATGCATGTTGCCATTAGACAAAATAACAAAGCGAACATTTTGCGATTGGGCATAATGACGAGCTTGTTCTTTACCATCTAACGGATCTTTATCTTCAGACTTAGCTTCAAGAACTACATAAGGAAAACCTTTGTCGTCCAGCAAAAGAAAATCAATAAAGCCGTTTTTGGTTTTATCAAAGTCATTGCCTAATTCGTCAACGGCTTTCTTGGTAAGTTTTACGTTATTCTCTAAAACAATATTTGCCGAACCTTTTTCATCATCGAAAAATCGCCAGCCGGATTCTTGGAGTATGTTATTTATTTTGATTCGGGCTTTAGCTTCTTTTTGCATAAATTTATTTATTGATTACTTCGTAGTCTCCTTTATTCCTATCGCCACCGATGCGAATATAATCCTCGCATCCATCCACCCATATTTTCTTGCATTTGCAATACGTGATTTTTTTATTGGTATTCCAAAAAATCTCATCTTTGCAATGAGTGCATTTGTAGTAAGTTTCTTTTTTGGTTTTGTTGGCGATTTCCTGAGACATATATTTATTTTTCGCTCTCCATTCGAGCTTTTAATAAAAAGATGGTTTCTGATTTTAATTTGGCTCGAGCCCAATCCTTTTGCGGTTCTGTTAATGCTTCCCCTAAACCAACTAATAAATTACGATCCTCGACTTTTTCCATCTGATCGATACACTTTTGCAATGTTTCCCCAAAAGAAACACCCGACCTCATCTCGACTATTTCTTTGTTAATCGGCCAGTTATTCTTTAAGAAAAACCAAACATCATAAATATCACGACTGGTTTTGCCTACTCGTTCCAGCATGGCTATTAATTTATTGGCAAACATATCTTCCGGAATCATAACTAACATAGAAATTCCCAATAAGACTTTTACCTCAAATCTTGATCCAAAATTTCTTCTGTTAACCTCAATTTTTATATTTTGCGATACAGTATCATAGGAAATGACATTCAATAAATTGAATTTTTTTATTTTTGAATCAGTAATCTTGCCATAGCCTTCTGCAATCTTTTGAATTTTTTCAAAGACCTCTTGTTCTTTACTCTCATCCAATAAATCGAAATCTAAATCAAACGAATCTCTATTTAATCCATAAAAAAGATGGGCGGCGGTTCCGCCCTTAAAACCTAAGTACGAGGAAATAGAAGTATCGGAATAAACATCCTTTAATATTTGCAACAATATATTTTTGTGCTTGGCGTAATTAACGGTCATACGTTTGAATTTTTATAGTGTTTAAAATAATCATTAACTCTCTTCTTCATTTTTTTATTATGATAAATTGGCAAAATTTCAAAAACCTTGTCCCAATCCAAAGAGTTCAAATTATCAAAATGGTAATCTTTGCTAATATAAATCCTGTCCAAGAAAGCCCTCTCTTTGGTGGCCACGGCTATGCCTTTTTCATGCTCAATGCCAGAAATATTGCTTAAAACATAATCCTTCATACGAATGAAAGATATTTTTTGCCCCTCTATATCAATTTCCCGAGTAACATACGAAGCTACAAAAATACTGTCATACTTTTGAAAATTTATACCTGATCGAGTTAAAACTGTCTCAAAACTGACATAGGAGGGTGTATAGATTCTCGTTGCTAATTCAAAACGATCATAATCTTTATCTTTTGCATAAAAACCACGGCGTAATCTGAACAACTTTCCAGCCTTGGCGTACTTATTTAATCGTGACGATACTTTTTGCTCTCGTTCTTCTGCCCATAACAAAGCAACATCTTTGATAGAAAAGATGGTTTTAGGGGATCTTAATAAAACATCCAAATATTCTCCTTTTGATGGCTTTTTGTCCATATGTTTACTGTTATATACCTTAAAGGTATCTTGCAGTTCAATTATATGCTATAATGGACATAAATGCAAGTAGCTAAATAGTTGGAAAATAAGGATATCACGCAAAGCTTATAATATAATAAGCTTTATGCTAAGTTATAAATAAGGTGTTTATAATATTATAAACACCAAATGAATAGTATGAAAAAACAGCTAAATTTAGTAATAAATAAACTAAATAAACACCCTCTAATATCTCTATCCATTGAGGAATTAAGGCTATATTTTGATTATAGGCTGGAAAACCTAATCAAAGACAAAAAAGTGCTTACAAGGAATGAGCTAGACTATCTCCTCTCGGAGACCGGTCCGGGCAATAGGCGTATCGATCCGCAGATAATATCAGAGATGGTACATGACAATATTTTTACTTGTCCGCCATATTCAAGTCTACCCGAATTCCAGCAACTGGCGGAACGGAAAGAAGAACTTGAAAAATATATTGCCAATCAAAAAACATCTGACGAGACAAATAAATTAATTGTTGAAATTTTGGCAGAGTATACAACAAGCATAAAAATCATAGAAAATAACCCTTTAACTGTTGAGACGAATCTTAATAATATACCCGTTACTTTCTTGATTAAGAATGGTGACTGGATTATTCCTAATACCGAATTATTTATCTTCCTGAAAGATTGTCAGGAACAAAAGCGGATGCCCATAATCATTGCCAAAAAGATAGCTGGTATTTTATTTCCCGTTTTCAAAAACATCTCAATACTAGGATTGAATCTATATAAAACTTATTTACCGGAAAAGGCCGAGGAGTTAATAAAGAATGCTTCATATAAACCAGAGGAAAACTTTATATCAGCCATAAAATATAACGGGCAGTTTCAAATATTAAACGCCGAATATGTTCACGGTATAAATGATGAACATTGGGAGGGAGATCAGTTTAAAAATTTCTTTGAAAATGTTTTACCGAAAAATATTGAGACTTACTATGGTAATTTTTTGAATTCCAAAATCAAAATAGCTGATAATTTTTTAGGTACAGTATCACAATTTAGAAAAAACAAGGCTTCAAAAGGATTAATGCAATCATATGAGACACAAGAAAGCTTAATCAAGAAATTGGCCTCAGTTCCTAAAGATGATATAATTAAATCAACAAATAAATAATTTTTGCCTCAAGGGGCAACCTGAACGGTATTCCGTGCTCAAGGGCTCGTAATCGCTATCACTTTTTGTGGTATCGGTTACGAGCCTTTTTGTTTCTCGGGGCATAAGCAAAAAATATGGAAAATGAATATGAAAAATTGGCTTTTCTTAAGGCCTTGATTGATCTTTTAGATCACCAAACAAAAACTCCGAAAAAAGTGTTTCTGTCGGCGTACTTCCCCGGATTTGAGATAGACAGACAAAAAGTACTACTCGGGGAGTTAAAGAAACATAAACTGATAAAAAGTTTTATCTGGGAGAATGGCGATTTTATAATCACAAAACCAAGCCGGTCCGGAATAATTGAGTTTTTTAATAAAACTGAAAATAAAAAGAGTAAGTCAAAAGAAACCGGTCCGATAGACAACAAGATCAGATTTAATGAACAAACCGGAATGATAAGCATGGGAGGAAAAACCTGCCCTATTCCGATTAATACTAACCAATACTTCCTATGCAAAACTATTTTCGCAGTCCCGTTTGGCACAATGGTCAAAGAAATAGACTTTTTGGATTTAATGGACTGGGCAAAGGATAGTAAAGACAGCGTCTATGACGCCATGCGAGCGATCAACAAGAAAATCAAGTGTGATCTTGGAATAGACAAGTTTTTGAAATGGAAAGTTAGACGCATATTTATTGATTACAAAACCGAATAAGGTGGAGTCCGTCCTGATTCGGACAGTAAAGAGCAGACTGAAAGAAAACGGCCTGCTTTTTTATTTGCGGGCCGGTAAAGAATATGCCGAAGACAATAATCACAAAGAAAATACCGCCTCTCACACCAGCTCAAATGGAGGAAATTTTTATGGACAGATTAGCCGATCTAATCGTCCGACTTTTGGATTATCGCTACGAGCAAAAAGAGAAAGAAAAACAATCTAATAATCAAAATGAATATGAAAAACCAAACACCGGACAATAATTTTATTACCAGCGACTTCTACACCGCTTGCCTGCTCTTGGCCAGCGACTACCATCTTGTCGGTATAAACAAAGCCGATAGCAAACGCTATCGTTTTATCTTTATTGATAAGCAGGGTCGGGCTCAACTCGTTGGCGGATACTTTGACGGTCTAATAGATATTAACACTCGCAAGTTTGTAAATGCGATTAAAGAGCTGAAGTCGCTCATGTATAACGACGCGATCAGTTAAAAATATACAAATATGAAATATGGAAAATTTGCCATTCAAAATAGACAATAATGATTATGTAAAACTGCCACGCAGTTTAAAGACCGCCTACTTAGACGGTTTATTAAAGTTTGAGGATTATACGGTCCTCGTCTGGCTGTGGATCACGGCCAACCCAAGAAACGGCAAAACTCATGCCAGCTATGCCGGACTGTCCAAAGATTTCAAAAGCAAATACTCCAAAAACTTCATTAATCAGATCATGTTGAGGCTTAAGCGACAGAAGTGGATATGGTATCCAAAACAGCAAGGCCACAGAAGTTCGTTCAATGTGGATATCGCCAGTTATCCCTTATCTGACGGCACTTTTAAGGATATTGGCTTTCGCTTTTTAGAGAAGCCTGACAGAAGTGGAAATGTAAGTGATGAGGTATCTCTGACAGAAGTGCCGACAGAAGTTGACGACATTCAACAGAAGTTAAAAAGCGACAAAAAGCTTTTGGTAGAAAGGTTTTCCTTCAATCCGGAAAGTCCGCCAAACAGAAGTTCTAAGAACGACACCGAGAAAGAAAATGAAAACAACCGATCGAGAGGTCGACGGCCGGTAAGAGGATTCTCTCCCAAGTCTTACGAGGAACAGAAATGTTGGGAGATTGCCCAAAGCTTAGGAGAAAAAGATATGACATTTATTCTATCAGCTTTCAAGAAATACGGACTGGCAAGAATTGAGGAAGCTCATCAATCAGTAATGGATCAGCCGAGCGATAAAGTACGAAATAGAGGTGCATATTTCAATAAATTATTAACCCTTTAAAAGATACTAAATGATACCCAAATGGCCAAAAATGTAGACATCAAAAACGAAAAATATCAGAACGCAATCCGCTTAAAATATAGCGATTTCACTTATTTAGAGATTGCCCGAATGCTTAAAGTGTCGCATGTTAGTGTTAAGCGATGGTTTCGAGCTGACGGATTACTCAAAGACGAGTATGACCGCTATGAAAAAGAAAGGAATAAAATCCGCGATGACGAGATAGACACGGCTCTCAAAAAACACGCCGAAACCGCATCCAAAATGTTAGTTAGTCTTATGGGTGCCAAAAGCGATGCTATGAAATTTCGAGCCGCTAAAACCATTCTTGATTTTGTCCGAGGTCCAGCCGGAAGTCGAGACAGCGATTATAGCGATGAGGAATACAAACGAAGTAGCCGACAAATTAGCGAAATATTAGAGAAATACAAGAATAAAAAGACTGTGGGCAACTAACGCTTAGCTTGTTGCCAAAAATAGCGTATGTTGTGTTTGAAAGCTAAGCCTAAAATTATTAGCCAAATTAAAATGAAAATAATATGGAACATGCATTAATTTACTGTCGAGTCTCAACCGAGGAACAAGCCGAGGACGGCCACCACTCCCTTGCGACCCAGCTCAAGCTCTGCAAACGAGCGATTGAGGAAAGCAACAAATATAAATTAGCAAACGACGGAGTCTTTGAAGACCCCGGACGATCAGCCACCAACATGAACCGGCCGGGCTTGCAGGACATGCTTCTCCGGATACAGGACGATAAAGCGGTCAAAGCAGTTTTTATTCAAGATACTGACCGACTGGCCAGAAACGCCCTTGATCACATGCAGATCAAGGCGATTATGAAAAAGCACGATGTCGAACTTTTCTCTGTCTCCCAGCCGGGCATTACCGACAGCCCTGAGGGAAATTTTATGGACTTGGTTATTGCCGGTGTGAACCAACTCCAATCTCAAATCACTTCGAGAAAAACTTTGAAAAGTTTAGAGCAGAAATTCTGGGACGGCTGGTGGCCGACCGGCGTGGCCGTTGGATATTTAAATGCTGGCGATCCAAACGATGAGAAAAAGAGAATTATTATCGTGGACGAGGAACGAGCACCACTTATTCAAGAAGCGTTCAACATGTACGTAACCAGCGATTATTCGGTTTATGAAGTTCGTGATGCTTTATACAAAAAAGGATTCAGAACCCATGCAGGCAAACGGCTCGCTCACAGCAAGATGATTGAAATACTAAAAAATCCATTTTATTACGGCGAGATGAGGTGGCGAGGATTGGTTAACACTGGAAAACATAAACCACTTATTGATAAACATTTATGGGAACGAGTTCAACTGGTTATGGCTGAACATAATAGATATGCCTGTCGCCGACAAAAGTTTAACTTTATTCTGCGAGGTCTGACCTTTTGTGCCAACTGCGGACAAAGATACACGGCCGAACATCATCCTAAGAAAAATAAATCTTATTATCACTGCAACCGGTCCGGTGATCAAATCAAATGCCGAGATAAGTATGTAGAAGTCTGGGATATAGAACAGCAGGTAGCTGACTTGTTTAAATATATTGAATTTACTCCCAATTTTACCGACAGACTGGTAGCCAAGATTGAAAAGATTTACAGTACCCGAAAAGAAGTAATCAACAAAGACAAGCGAGCCTTAAATACTCAAAAAATAATGCTGGAAAAGAAGCGTGACACTGCCGAAGAAAAACTATTTGGCGGACTGATTACCGATGACGACTTCACCAGAATCAAAGTAAAAATAAAAGATCAGATCGAAGTCTTGCAAGACGAACTGTATGCTCAAGACAAAAAGCTCAACATGAGAATTGACGAACTGCAGGACATGCTCTTGTTTGTCCGCAACGCTTACGAAGCCTATACCAAATCGCCAGACGAGATGAAGCGATTATTCCTCGGTCTTTACTGGGAGAGATTTGAGGTGGCCGACAAAAAAGTCCAAACCGTAATACCAACGCCGATCATCAGAGGACTGATGCAAGCCGAAAACATGGTATTCACCAAGAAATACAAAGAAATCACCGGACCAAGAATAATAACCGACTTGGCCGTAGAATTTACACCATTCATAGCCGGCAAATCAAAACCATTAGTTGCCCCTAAAACGCAAAAATCCCGACAAATTGCCGAGATTCCTGCAATGATATCCAATCAACCGAACTCGGTTATATTAGATACCGTTTGGGGTGGATAATGGGACTTGAACCCATAACCTCTGGTGCCACAAACCAGCGCTCTAACCAATTGAGCTATACCCACCATAATAGTAGAAAGTAAAAAGTTGAAAGTTTATAAAGTAGCCTTTGGTCAATTTATTACTTTCCAATGATTATCAATGTAACAGAAATCATCATCATTGTCTAGGCTAGACTAATTTTGTCTGATACATATTAACCACTGGTGTCCCCAAGAGGAGTCGAACCTCTGTCTAGAGCTTAGAAGGCTCTCGTTCTATCCGCTGAACTATGAGGACTTAAAAAGCAATTAAATTATAGTGAAAAATTGGTCATTTGTCAAGATAAAAACCCCGATCACGTTGGATCGGGGTTAATTTTTTAGTGTTTAAAAATTGGTTGATAACTGAACAGGATAATCAAACCAAAGGTTAAACCGGTAATTCCTAATAGTTGTAAGCAAGCGGTTAAAGAAAAAATTTTTAACCAGTAAGCAAACAGCCACATTGACAAGACTTCGCCCAGACTGACGGCCGAAGATTTGAAGGAAGCGACCGTGGCGCGATTATTAGCATTAAGATAGCGATGTAGCATGTGGTTAGTGAGGGGCGTCATATAGCCACGAGCGACATTTTGTAGTAATACTAGTAAGGCGGCAGCCTGGCTGACAAAAATTCCCATCGCAATAATTGGCAAACTGACCACCAAGACCATTAGCACGGCACTGTAAAACTCTCCTAGTTTTTGATACAACCATTCTGAGCTGTAACTACTAAGGGCAGCTGTGGCATTGAGAGCTAAAAAGATCCAGCCAAAAGTTTTGAGGGGTAAGTCGACCAAGGTAAAATAAGGGTTGTAGGTAAAAAACCAAATTTTAGAAATTACGCTGATTAAAATCGAAAAAATAATAATCCATTTTAGTTCGCGATGGTTTTTAACAAATCCAAAACTGGTTTTAAACAACTGGTAGTAGCCGGACCAAGTTTTTTGGTAATGTTCTACGACCGGTGGATCAATTAGGCGACTGGCCACTAAACAATTTGCAGCGATGAAGATTACGCTTAGATAAGCGGGTAGCCGTAAATTTAAATTAGCTAAGTAGCCAACCAGTGGAGAACAAATTGCCATTAAGGCTAAGCGGTAGGAATTTGCTTTACCAATAATGTTTTTGAATTCTTTTTCTCGACCCGCAACTTTTAGGGTGTCTATTAGTAGCGAAGAATCGGCATTAGACATTAAAGAATAGGCTATCACCCAAATTAAATTAGCCAACCAAACCGTTAGTTGATTGTTGGCCGCAGCGAAGAGTAAACATTCCAAAGTAATCAGTAGCCGCGACCAAAAAATGGTGCGTCGTCGACCGATTAAATCTGCTAAAGCTCCTGCCGGCACATCTAACAAAACTACACCCATTACACAGCACGCTTCCATAAAGTAAATTTGCCCCAAACTCATCCGTCCTACATTTTGAATATAGGTAATCAAAATTGGTCCCCAAAATAAGGGCTCGGCTAAAAGTTGTAGCCAATAGTAAAGAATGATGTTTCTGTGAACTTGTTGTTGGTTCATTAGTTATTCCTCCTGTTGTTGTAAAGTACTAGCCGCCAAAAATAAAAAACTCGGCAGGTCTAGCCGAGGAAGTTTTTATGAAAAAACAGTAATTGATTAAGTAATTAGTTTAAACACTGCCCGGGTTAGACCACAAGTAATAGCACTGGTGCCGTAAAAATCGGCATCAGTCCATAAGCTCATTGGGGTGTGTTTAAATTGTTGTTGCATATTAATTTAACTGTAGCATATTGGCTTAAAAACTGTCAATCGGGTTGCCAGGGTTTATAGTAAATAGCTAAAAGTAGACTTGACAAAGTTAAACAAATCTAGTAAGATATTAGCAGTTAATTAATAACGCCCCTCTGGTTTCTTGCTCATTGTCAGGCATAAACTAGGGAGTGCGAAAAGAAAGGAAAAACCATATGTTGGACAAAAAAGTCAAACAGCGGATTATTGACAAGTATAAGACCCATGAAAACGATACCGGGTCGCCCGAAGTACAGATTGCTTTGTTAACTGAGGAAATTAAAAACCTCACGGAGCATTTAAAAATTCATAAAAAGGATTTTTCTTCACGTCGTGGTTTATTAAAAAAGCTTACTGAAAGACGCCGGTTGTTGCGCTATTTAGAAAAAGAAAGCGAAACCCGTTTTGAGGAATTAGCTAAAAAATTAAAGTTAAAAATTGCCAAGCGGACTGACGAATTTTCTAAGTTGTTAGCCGAAGCGGCCACCGAACGTGATGAAGCCGCCGAAAGCCAACCAGTTGTCTAATTATAATCTATGATCAAACATAAAGAGCAGCGAGTGGGAGTATTTATTGATGTGGCTAACATGTACCACTCGGCCAAGAATTTATATTCTGCTCGAGTTAACTATAAGGAGATTCTTACTAAAGCCGTGGCCGGTCGTAAATTGATTCGAGCCATTGCTTATGTCGTCAAGGCGCAAATTGGTGAGGAAGAAAGTTTTTTCTCGGCTTTAGACAAACAGGGCTTTGAAGTAAAAAGTAAAGATTTACAAATTTTTCCCGGTGGCATGAAAAAAGGCGACTGGGATGTTGGTATTACTATTGATATGATTAAAATGTCGCCGCAGTTAGACTCCATTGTTTTGGTAACTGGCGACGGTGATTATTTACCAGCGGTACAATATTTACAATTTCATGGTCGGCAGGTAGAAGTGATGGCTTTTGGTAAAACCACTTCCGCTAAATTGGTAGAAGTGGCCGATGATTTTATTGATTTATCAACCGAATCACGTCGTTATTTAATTACCAATCGTCGGTATTAAGTTATTTAAAATTTAATTAATAAAAACTTTTTGGTGTAAGTTGGGGTTATTTGAAAGAGTTAAATACAAATTTGGTTTAGGTGGTTAAAACTTAAAATGTGTAATTAACTTTTTCAAGTATTTCTCGTTACGACCAAAAAAGTAGAAAGGAATTTTTTATGTCTGAAGTAAAAAAATTCTCGACCGAATTTTGTGGTCGTACTTTGACTATCGAAACTGGACGGATAGCCAAACAAACTAATGCCAGTTGCACGGTGCAATATGGCGAAACCGTGGTGCTAGCGACGGTAGTAATGTCCAAAGATCAACGCGAAGGCATTGATTTTTTTCCGTTATCCGTAGAATATGAAGAACGGTTATATGCGGCGGGTAAGATTAAAGGTTCGCGTTGGGTTAAACGGGAAGGTCGGCCGAGCGAAGAAGCAGTACTGTCTGGTCGGATGATCGATCGCGCGATTAGACCATTATTTCCTCAAGGCGTCAGAAACGATGTCCAGATAGTTTTGACGGTATTATCTTATGACGCGGAAAATGATTCAAATATTGTGGCTTTAATTGCGGCTTCGGCGGCGTTAACTATTTCTGATATTCCTTGGGCCGGTCCTTTGGCGGGAGTCAAAGTCGGTCGCGTTGAAGGTAAATTAGTATTTAACCCCACCCCAGCCGAAAAAGAAAAATCTGATTTAGATTTAGTAGTGGCCGGTTTAAATGACAAAGTTTTAATGTTAGAAGCCGGGGCTAAGCAGATTCCTGAAGCCGAGATGTATGAGGCGATTGCTAAAGCCATGGAGCCTATTACCGTGGTGCAGAAATTCTTGCAGGAAATACAGACGCAAATTGGCAAGGTTAAGTTACCAACGGAATTTTTTGCCGCCAAGATTACCGCGGAGCAACAAGCCGAAACTGAAAAAATTCAACAGTTGGTGGCAACTTTTGCCGCCGCTAAAGTTGAGGCCGCCTTATTTAGTAAATCTTTAGATTCCAAATCCTCACGCAAAGAGGCAATTGCTAAATTGGATGAAGAATTGGCTAAAGAATTAATTGCCCAAGGCTTGCCGGTTGAAAAAATTGAGTCAGCCCAAGGATATTTGTATGAATTAATCGAAGGTCAAGTGACAGAAAATATTTTAAAGCATGATCGACGGGTGGATGGTCGTTTATTAACTGACGTTCGAGTTTTGGTGGGTGAAGTTAGTATTTTACCACGGACTCACGGTTCCGCGATTTTTTCTCGTGGCGAAACCCAAGTGCTTTCTTTGGTTACCTTAGGCTCTCCGGGAGATGAACAGCAACTGGAAGGTTTGGAAGAAAATGGTAAAAAACGCTACATGCATCATTATAATTTTCCTCCTTATTCTGTTGGTGAAATCGGCAGACTAGGTTCTCCGGGACGTCGCGAAATTGGTCACGGAGATTTAGCGGAACGCGCTTTAGTGCCGGTATTACCGACCAAAGAGCAGTTTCCTTATACTATACGGGTAGTTTCAGAAGTAATGGGTTCTAACGGTTCTTCTTCAATGGCCTCTACTTGTGGCTCAACTTTATCCTTAATGGATGCTGGGGTGCCAATTACTGCTCCCGTCGCGGGAGTGGCCATGGGTTTAGCTTCTGATGGCAAGGGTCAATTTAAAGTACTAACCGATTTACAAGATTTAGAAGATGGTACTGGTGGCATGGATTTTAAAATCACGGGTACTAGCCAGGGAATTACCGCGATACAATTAGATACCAAAACTGATGGCTTGCCACTAACTGTAGTAAAACAAACTTTGGAGCAAGCCAAACCAGCGCGGCAACAAATTTTAGAGTTAATTACTAAAACTATTCCGACGCCAAGATTAGAAATGTCAAAATATGCGCCACGGATTATTACTTTCAGTATTCCGATTGATAAAATTAGAGATGTAATTGGTCCAGGCGGCAAAATGATTAATGAAATTATTGATGAAACGGGAGTAACGATTGATATTGAACAAGATGGTATGGTTTATATTACTTCGGCTAATGCTGAAGCGGCAGTTAAGGCGCAAGATTGGATAAAAAATATTACTCGCGAAGTAGTGGCCGGCGAAGTTTATCAAGGTACGATTACTCGGATGTTAGATTTTGGTGCCTTTGCAGAAATTTTACCTAAACAGGAAGGTTTGATTCATGTTTCAGAATTAGCCTGGGGTCATGTCAATAGAGTAACCGATGTGGTGCAGATTGGCGATGTGGTGCCGGTCAAGGTGTTGCAAATTGACGATCAAGGACGCATTAATTTATCTCGTAAGGCTTTAATTCCTAAACCTGAAGGTTATATTGAAGAGCCACCAATGGAACGGCCCCGACGTTTTGATCGTAATAGCGGTTCGGGTGGTCAAAGACCTTTCCGCCGCTAAAGCATTTTTCTCGTTATTTTAAAAACCCATAATCAGAGCTGATTAAGCTTAGATTATGGGTTTTAGTTAAAGATTATGTGGTCAAAAATCAAAGCATTAAAACTTAATTTAAGGCAAAGTATAATTTTGGTTGTAACTTTGTTAATTTTAGGTTTGCTGGGCGGTTGGGGATGGTATGATCAGAATTTTTTAGCGGATAATTTAGCCAGATATTTGCCAGAAAATCCGGTTTACTATGTGCATCTAAATTTAACGGTTAAACCAATTGATGAATTAAGTAAAAGTTTTTTAAATAGTCAGAGTAGTATTCTTAAAGAGATTTGGCCCGAGCCGGATTATTTATTAAGCCCAGAATTTTTAACTTTGGTTGATCGCGAGGTCGCATTGGCGGGTTTTTGGCAGACGACTGAGCAAACTAAGACTTGGCAAACAGTAGTAATTGTTAAAACTAAACAAGCCGGCGGTTTGGTTGATTTGGCTTTAAGTAAAGGTTTGGCGATTAAAAAATTGGCTAACAATATTTATTTGTTGGGTCAGTTAAAGCCAGAATTAAAAAAAGCAGTTTGGTCAAAAACTGATCTTTATCAGTTGTATCAAAGAAATTGTTTAAAGCGAGCAAATTTTTGTGCCTATTTAAGCGCTAACCAAATTGAATGGCCTAGTAATTTATCAGAGTTACTTAAAAATGCTAGTTTACTGAATAATTTAGCAGTGGATCAGCCTAGTTTTTTTAGTTGGCATAAAGAAGCTAAAAGAATTGTTTGGCAAATTGTTCCGGTGGTTAAACTTAAGCAGAGTTTTGCGCCTGTACTTTGGCGGTTGGCGCAAAATCTTCCCAAAAACGCTTTGGCAGTTGGTTATAACTTGCCGGTTGATCAATGGGTGAGTCAAGAATTAAATTTAGTAGGCTTAAGTTCGGAATTAAATCAAGAGATTATCAATACTTTAAGTGGTAGTAGTTTGTGGTGGCAGTTTTTAGTTAAGGATAAACCGGTTAATTTATTAGTTTTAGCCGTGCCAGAATTAAGCCAAGACCAGGTTAGCAATTTTTTGACTAGTTATCTGGCTCGGTTGTGGCCAAAAACTGAAACCCGAATTTTGCCGGACCGCAGTAGTTATCAGGAATTAATCGTTGATCAAACTACAATTAGCTTACAAAGTCAAAAAATTGCCAGGCAGGTGGTTTATAATACTTGGTTGCCTTCACAAAAGGCCTTAGTTTGGTGGCAAAAAGATGGTTTGCTGTTTTTGGCCGATTCTTTGGAGGCGGCTAACCAGTATTTGTTGGTTGATCAAGAAAGGGTTGGTTGGAATTACGCTAAATTTTTGGCCGGTTTGGGTAATAATTTACCAGCTTGGTCAGTTTATTTAACTGGTGATTGGCTAGAAAAACTTAACTTAAAAGGCTTTAAGACGATGCTAATTAAGCAAGAAAATGCTAAGTTAACTGGTTTTTTGCAGTAGTTAATGTTTAGCTGTGGATAATATGTGGATTAAATAGTATTTTTTTGATTCGTCTAGAGAGCTATCCACAATTGAGTTTTAGGGTTAAAAAGTTTATAGCTGAGGTTAGCAGAAAATAATGATTGACCAAGAGCAAATAAAATGTTATAATTAATAATGTTAACTAATGCTTTAACTAAAAAAGAGTTGATAAGTGGCTAGACTCAACTCAAATAAAAACAAAATCAAAGGTAATTTTGATTGGTCGAAAGAAAAAACCAATTATTACTACCAATTATAAGGCATAGTTTGTCCCTTTCAGCTTTCTGCCACAAAGCGTCCAAAAACCTTAGCACTGTAAATCTTCACCTTCTAGCTAAAAGTTAGCTGGAAAATGAGGTAGAACTAAGGCCTTGGGCGTCTGTCGGACTAATAAAAAACTCATTGTGATATACAATAGATTAGCGCCGCACAGGCGCCCTTCTTTTTTTGTAGAAAAATCAATTTTAGTATTCTTGACATCTACCCCAGATGGTTTATAATAGTAGCTATTAAGTTTAATTAATCTTTTATGGATAAAATTTTTATTGATGAGATAAAAGAAAAGCTAATTCAAGAGCAGGAGCGGAGTCAAAGAGAATTAGCAAAATTTTCTAAAAAAAGTATAGAAAACGACGCTTCACGAGAAGTAATTTTTCCTGATTTTGGTGACAAGGAAGATGAAAATGCCGAAGAGGTGGCGACTTATACCACCAATCTTTCTTTAGAAAAGAAGTTAGAAGAAACCTTACGCGATGTGGCTGGAGCGCTAAAGCGAATCGCCGAAGGCAAATATGGTATTTGCAAATTTTGTGGTCAAGAAATTGATAAGTCGCGATTGTTAGCTCGGCCGGTTTCCTCCAGCTGTGTTAGCTGTAAAAAAAGCTTAAAAGGAGAAAATATTAAATAAAAATTGTTGTGTCATGAAAAAGATAGTAGTGCTTAACTTGGTGGCTTTGTTTTTTTTCTTAGTTTGCCGTTTTATCGCCTATTATTTATTATTAAACCCCGAGCTTGCCAGGGGTTTTATTTTTTTGCCGATTTTAACTTGGTCTTTAAAATTTAACACCAATTTAGCTTTTAGTTTGGCCTTACCAAATTTTTTGATCATAATTTTAATGGGACTAGTGTTAATTTTTTTGGCCTGGTGGTGGTTTAATAGTTTAAAAAATTTAGTAGCTACCGAAAATTTTTATTTAGCGTTAATTATTGCCGGCGCCTTGAGTAATTTAAGTGATCGTTTAAACTGGGGCGGAGTGCTAGATTATTGGCAGTTTTTAAATTTATCAATTTTTAATTTAGCGGATGTTTTGATTGTGGTCGGAATTATCGGATTATTGCTAAAAAATTTATTAGTTAACGAAAACAAAACTTATGTCCGCTAAGGTTTTTTCGGCCGCGGTAGTGGGCCTAGATTGTCAGTTAGTGGAAGTGGAGGCTGATGTTTCGCCTTTTAGTCAACCGGGAATTACCATTGTTGGTTTGCCCGATAAGGCGGTGGATGAAGCCAAAGAAAGAGTGCGTAGCGCCGTTAAAAATTCTAATTTGCAATTTCCTCGGGGCAAGGTGACGGTTAATTTGGCTCCGGCGGATTTAAAAAAAGAAGGGCCAATTTATGATTTGCCAATGGCCGTTAGTATTTTAATTACCGCCAAAGAATTACCGCAGATTGTCAATAAACAGCAATTATTTATTGGGGAATTAGCGCTAGACGGTTTATTGCGTCCGGTTTGTGGTGTTATTTCAATTGCGATTTTTTGTCGCGAACATGGGATAAAAGAATTGTTTTTGCCAGAAGCCAATGCGCCCGAAGCCACCTTAATTCCCGATTTAATTATTTATCCGGTCAAAAATTTAGGCCAATTAATTAATCATCTCAAAGGGCAGGAGTTAATTGAAGTGGCTAAAGCGTTGGTAATTGAGGCTGAGCAAGTTGTAGCGGTAGATTCGGCGTTTGATTTTGCTTTTATCCGTGGTCAGGAACAGGTTAAGCGTGCTTTAGAGATTGCCGCGGCGGGCGGGCATAATATTTTAATGTCCGGGCCCCCGGGCTCGGGTAAAACTTTGTTAGCCAAGGCTTTTCCGACTATTTTACCCACCATGACTTTAAGAGAAAGCTTGGAAGTGACCAAAATTTATAGCGTGGCCGGGGTGTTGCCAATTGATAAGCCGTTAATTGTGCAACGTCCTTGGCGTAATCCGCATCATACGGCTTCGGGAGCGGCTTTGGTCGGCGGTGGCGCTTGGCCGCGGCCGGGAGAAATTTCTTTAGCACATCGCGGCGTGTTATTTTTAACAAGAGTCCCGCAATCAGCATAAGCAATTCTTTACTCATAACGATCCCGATTCTCTCAGAAACCGAGAGAAGACGGGAGGTTTTGGCTACCAATCCAGGAATGCATCGCGGGCGTAGTTCTGTATGATTACGTACTATCTGAAGATATGGCGGCAATTTATGAAAAATAAAACGACATAGTACTACATATGAAAATGCTTCAGGAAAAAGAGGATTTCCTCAAAAATACAATCCGCAACGCCATTGCGGTTAATCCGCTTGTTTCAATTCGCAGGATGCAGGAGATTGTTGAGAGTAACACGGGCCGTTCAATCAGCGACAAGTACGTTTCTAAATTGATGCGTAAAATCAGACGCCAAGCGGTTATTCAATCGGATCGGAAACAGATGAACGAGCGACTCGCCGAGATTAGAGAACGATTCAGGGTACTCACTGACGATTTATTCAGAACAATTTACTGGAAACCGGACTTTATTAAACAGTATGGATTATCCTACCCATCCCAGAAAGAACGATTCGCGGCGATGAAACTACTCGCTCAACTGGACCTCGCGCTTTTTCATGCAGAACTGGACGCCGGAATGTTCGAAGATAGACAAAAAGCCATAGGAGATATACTCCAACAAGGAATGCTCCCAAATGAGCTGAGAGAGCAGGTTATAGGCGTATTCAGAACATGGAAAATGGCACCGATATACAAAGGGACTAAAGTATCTTCTAATTTATCAGTAATGCCACACACCGATGGCTCGTAAAAACATACCAACAAGCGGATATGATGCAATAGAGATAAGAGCTATGATCACATCATCCAAAATGGAATTTCCAAAGAAGTGGAATAGGATCAAAAATATTACAAGCGTGAATAGCTTGTTGAGTATGGATCCGAGCTCACTATGGAATGATCGTTTACTCATCGTCGTCTAATTCGTTTTTATCAAGTATCGTCAAATGTGGTTTAGCCCAATCCTCTCCATAAGCATCGCGTGTAATTTCTAAATGAGAAGGATCAGCCGCTTGTTCAATCGAATCCAGATATTGGAAGAACTCACTCTTGGTATTTGGGCTGAAAACTTTTACAGGATACCGGGACATATCAGTTTTAATCGGTTCTTCTTGTAAAAGCGCGGCCATACCGTTATCGATGAAAATCGCATCACAATACGGCAATAAGTTTGCTATGGCATTAACATCTGTGAACGTCCCTTTATTGGGCGGTTCCTTTTGTCCACTGGATGCTTTTCTGGCGATACCGGCGTAAAGCAACGAAGAAATACGCACTGACGGAATCTCCGTAACATATTTGGATGAAAGATACTCGATGGCTTTTTTGATGGCATCTTCACCATCAATTCCTCGGCCGCGCAATGTTCGAATAAGGGCTTGAATAAGCTCGCTGGAAGGAGGTGGAAAAATGTCATTCAGGTCGATGTCCGGCTCTTTTCCCTGAAGATACTGATCGGCATACTTTTGTGGCAGCGCAGCCTGCTTTTTGAGGAACTTTAAATGAGCTAAAACAGTGCCTTTCCCAAAAGCATAGGCTTCTTCATTAACCCATTCCATGAAATTGCGTCCTCTCTCCTGTTGCCATCGCTGAAATACACTTTTCATAGCTTCGTATTGGCTATTCCTTTCCTTGTGGACCGCTTCAAGCTGCCCATCATAGGGGCGCATGTTTACACTAACTCGCATTCTTCCAAGCCATTCATGGAGACGACCGTGCACGATGTTGTCGACTTTAAGCTCGAGCGGCTTATCCGGCACATCATTCAAATAATTTTCAAAATGCTCCTGCACTTGAAAACGTAGGATTGTATGATGATCGTAAAAAGTACACCCACTGGAAAGTCTTTCATAGACCTTCTTTAGCGACTTATATGGTGGGTCACCAGATAAGAGTGATTCATCCGTGTGAAATGTAGAGTCAGGACAAACCACAAGATTCAACATCAGCAACCGATCGAGTTTTTTATATGCTTCAAGCCAAAATGGTTGAGCAATAACCTTCTCATGACTACGAGCTGTTTTATCGAGTGCCTTCGTCATATTGCTGATAAGAAATTGGTCAAGATAGATGATTTTCTTTTTGATTTCGGGTAGAGAAAAACCTTGCTGATGCCAGCAAGTAGTACATTCACGCGAATATCCATTCCCGCCGGTTCCCACAAATACACCAAATGTCTCCTTCCCGCATTTTGGGCACGTCTTATATGGACCAGAAATAAAATCTGCACGGGTGATGTGCTTTACGCGTTCTTCAAGTTGAGCCCTACGTTCATCTTTGGCGAGGCAACATTTCTTGTATTTTTTTCCACTGCCACAGGAACAAGGGTCATTTCTTCCAACTTTAGTCATAGGATTCCGATTCAACTACACGATACTTTTATTGCGTAATTATATGTCCACAAATTTGCACTGTCAACAAAAGTAAAGTATAATAAATTCCATGACATTGAAAGACGAATTTTATACGGCCGAAGAACTGGCGACAAAGCTGAAGCTTAACGTCATGACGATTTACCGGTATATTAAGGCCGGTAAATTAAAAGCGCTCAAAATTGGCAAAGAATACCGCATCAATCGAGCCGAATTTGCGAAGTTTCTTAATAAATCAAAACTATAATTTATGATCAAGCTTAAATTACTTCCACCAGAAGACATAAAAAATAAAGCGATATGGTTTCAGAAATTTCGGAACGAGTGCAAGGCATATCTTGCCAAGCACGGAATTGACTACGACAAATTTACCATAGTCGAACACGACGGTTACATTGGCTTCATCTCCGAATGGGTTCTCTCTCAGTACATACGTGACGAGTTTCACGATGCAATCAAGGAGTGTTCTCCATGGGAGGACAAATTCGATCTTAAGCGAATCGAAAGAATTATAGAAAAAAATTCCATGGACGAGGGAGATGTAGCATACGTAAAAGAGTATTTCTACGACAGCTGGGATCTAATGGTTGCTACCAAAGAAGTCGCTTATAGATGTGACATAAAGACGGCCCTAACCAAGAAAGAGCCACAACTAAACTGGAATTTTCTCTATCCCATAATTCAAGCAGAAAAATCGGGCAAAGACCTAATGATACTCATCTATTACATCTATGAGGGGGATGATTTTCACAATCTGACTGGTGAGGTATTGATAGGCGCAACAACATACGATGCGATAAAAAAGTGCCCCGTCTTGAAGAAAGGAGATACCAGTAAATTCGGGACGAAAAGTCAAGCAGACAATTACGTAACTGAGCTGTCGCGTGACTACTCTGAATTAAGTAAATTCATTCACTGAACATGAAAAGGAAAATAAACTACGACAATTGGTCAAAAGAGGAGCTGATTAAAGAACTACGCCGCATTAAAGAAACTAAGTACGGCCTTGTTTGGCATCGCGATTTGCCGGAAGAAAAGATCGACATATTGATCAATCCCGATGCCCGCACGCCCAGCGAGATGTTCCCGAACGAAATGGCGGGCCGGCCATTCCCTGTCCTAAAAGAGGTTAAGAACCGCGCCATCGAATCCGACGGCTCGAAGCCGGTTAATCTACTCATCGAGGGCGACAACTACCACTCACTCGCCGTTCTGAACTTCACACACCAAGAAGCAATTGATGTTATCTATATTGATCCACCATACAACACTGGGAATAACGATTTTATCTATAGGGATAAATTTGAAAGTGACTATGTGAAAAATGATGATCCTTTTCGGCATAGTAAGTGGATCTCTTTTATGGAACGACGGCTGAAGTTAGCGAAAAATCTATTGTCAAAAAAGGGAGCAATTTTCATAAGCATTGATGACAATGAGTATGGGCCATTAAAGCTATTGTGTGACGAGCTTTTGGGGGAAGTGAACTTCTTGGGAACTATAGTAAGAAGACGCAGAGGTTCGCAAGCGAATTTATCAAAGAACATTTCCACGATACATGAGTATGTTCTCTGTTACGCCAAAGGCAGAGAGACACAATTAAATCGACTGACGTTTGAAGCGAAAATAGATGACTTCAAAAATCCAGACAAAGATTCACGGGGCCCTTATGTAACAATGCCCTGCACAAATAAAGGTGGTGCAAAATATACAATTACTACTCCTACTGGCAAAAAACATACTGACGAATGGCGATTTAAGGAAGAAACATATCTGGAATTGTTAAAAGATAGCCGAATTGTTTTTCCCAAAAAAGGCGATGGCAAACCTCGATACAAACTTTTCTTAAAAGAAAAGGAAGGGAGTGGCGTGATCGCCAGTACTTGGTGGGACGATGCCGCTACCAACCAAGAAGCGACGTCGGAGTTAAAGGCCTTGTTTGGAGGAGAGTTGGTATTCAACAACCCCAAACCCGTTGGTTTAATAAAGCGAATCATAGCATTGGCATCAGATAAAAATTCAACGATTCTCGATTTCATGGCCGGATCAGGAACGACTGGACACGCTGTTATGGAACTCAACAAAGAAGATGGCGGCCAGCGGCAATTTATCCTCTGTACTAACAACGAAAACAACATTTGTACCGATGTGTGTTATCCCAGAATCAAAAAGGTTATCGAGGGTTACAAAAACTTGAAGAAAGAAAAAGTGGATGGATTGGGAGGCAACCTGAGATACTACACTTGCGACTTTGTCGAAGCTAAGCCGACCGATCTCTGTAAACGCAAGCTCGTAAATGAATGCACCGAGATGCTCTGCATCCATGAAAATACCTTCGAGCTGGTACAAGATGATAAGGACTTCAAAATCTTCAGAAACGGCGACCGATACCTTGGTATTGTATTCTACGAAGACGCAATTGATGACTTCAAAAAAGCGATCGTGAAAATTAAAGGTCACTGCAATGCATACATTTTCTCGATGACCGACGATCCAAACAAGAGTCAGTTTGCCGATGTCGCCAGCAAGGTGACACTGTGTGCCATACCTGAAGTGATCCTGAAGGTTTATCGGGAAATCTTCAAAGAGCAATAATATGACAAACGTCGAACTCAAAAATTATCAAGAAAAAGCAGTTGCGGATATCCGCGACAAAGGAAACCGGCTGTTCGAAAAGGACGGCAGCCGCATTTTGGTATTCAAGGCCCCGACTGGCTCGGGCAAAACGCTCATGATGGCTGAATGGATGATGCGACTATGTGATCCATTCTCACGCACCGATGGCAAGAAGTTCTCCTTCATTTGGATCGCAGTCAATAAACTCCACGACCAAAGCCATAACAACCTGAAGAAGTTCTATGCGAAAGAAGGGCTTGGTCTCCGGTGCTCATATTTTGAGGATTTGGAGGAGAGGCAGATCAAGCAGAACGAAATTCTATTTCTCAACTGGGCAAGTATTAACAAGGAAGGAAACATATACATTCGCGCCAACGAACGTGATAACAACATTTCGAACGTCATTGAGCGGACAAAAGAAGCTGGCCGCACGGTCGTGCTCATCATCGATGAAAGCCATCACACTGCCAAAAGTGACAATTCACGTGAACTTATTGATGGCATCGGCCCGAAGCTCACTGTCGAAGTGTCAGCTACGCCTCAGCTCACCAATTTCGTAGACGAAATCGTGACCGTCGAGCTTGCTGACGTAAAAGACGAAGGCATGATCAAACGAGAGATAACCATCAATCCGGGCTTCGAAAGCTACAAGTTCGACAAGAAAATCAAAGACAAGGCAGCCGATGAGATCGTGATCGAAGCGGCGCTCAAGGCGCGCGCTGGACTCGTGAAAGCGCTCGCCGCAGAGGGATCGAGCGTCAACCCGCTCCTTCTCATCCAGCTACCGGATGCTCGCAAGGGACTGATCGATAAAAAAGACATCGTGATTCAAATCCTCGCAAAATACGGCATCACAACAAAGAATGGCAAACTCGCGATCTACCTTTCGGAAAAAGACAATAAGATCAATCTTGAAAACATCGAAAAGAACGAGAACGAAGTGGAAGTGATGATCTTCAAACAAGCGATTGCGCTTGGCTGGGATTGCCCACGTGCTTCAATTCTCGTTCTCTTCCGCGAATGGAAAAGCATGGTGTTCTCCATTCAAACGGTGGGCCGGATTATGCGTATGCCGGAGCACCGCCACTACAAGGACCCGGCACTGAACATCGGGTATGTCTACACCAGCTTGAGCGACATCACCATCGCTGAGGACATCGCCAAGGAATACGTGACGGTCTACTACGGACGCCGTCGCGACGATTATAAAAACATTGATTTCGCCTCCTATCACTCGAAACGCTTCCGCGAGGAAACGCGTTTGTCGGCCGACTTTGTGCCGATCTTCTTCACTGCCGCAGACGAACAGAAACTTAAAACCAAAATCTCGCTCAAGCACAGCATCGTAGATACAAAGCTTATAGCGAGTGGCCGGATCACAGATGTGGACAAGGAAGCTAAGAGTATCGAGAAAAAAGGAACGCTGGATATACCAAAAACAGAAACCGAACTGCAGGCCGCGTTCGACAATTTCGCACGTGAGAATCTTGCGCCATTCGCGCCGGAGCTCCGATCGCTCAAACGAATCAATGACTCAATCTACAGATTCTTCGATAAGGCGTTCAAGATGGGACTCGATGACTGGCCAAAAATTCAAGCCATCGTGCTTGCAGAAGAAAACCGACAGGCCCTCGTTGACGTCATCAATCGCGCAAAAGAGCTGTATCAAGAAGCGGTCGGCAAGGGTAAGCATGAGGTAGTGCAAAACGATGAGCCGTGGAACGTGCCGGAGGAAATTCGCTACAACATCACATTCACAAAAAAAGACTATAAAAAATCCGTCATCCAACCCTACTACGCAAAAACACAAGGCGACAGCTCGATAACGGACTTTGAGGAAGATAGCGCGGTCGAGGTTTCATTTATCGACACACTCGAGAAGGCAAAAAAGGTGAAGTGGTGGTTTAAGAATGGCAGTAAGGATGGATCGTATTTCGCCGTGCCTTATACCGAGAATGGAATGCAAAAAGCATTCTACGTAGACTTCATTGTCATGCTGACTGACGGATCAATTGGCCTTTTCGATACCAAGGGCGGCATCTACGCGCAAACCGCAAAGGATCGTGCCGAGGGACTTGCCGCATACCTCGCCAAAAGCAAGAAGCTTTTCGGCGGCATTGTCGTCAAAGATAAAAACAGCTGGCGTTATAACGACAATAATAAATACAACTATGATCAGAACAATCTCAAGGATTGGAAGTTCTTGGACATAAGCTAAGCACCAGAATCGCGTTAGACAAAAAAATTGGAGCCCCCAGAGGAGTTGTGGCAAGATTCGGAGATTGATAGGGACTTCTGGCTAAAAGCGCAACCCTGAGAGCCACAGCAAGAACCATGAGCAATTAAGTAGATTTATTCATATGAATACGGCATAATAGAAATCGACAATTGAATATCAAAGGACCTAACCCTTTCGGATTAACCCGGGAGGTATGGTCGAAAATCGCATGACTGCAAAGATCCCATCATCAGGATCGCAGTCATGCGTTATGCGGGGAAACTCGCATATGAGCCGCAAGGCTCTACCTGGTGGTGGGTTTTTTGCAAAAAAGACCCGGTCAAACACCAGGTTAAGTAATTAACTTAACCAACGACTATGATCAGAAAAATAAGCTGGATCTTCTCGATACTGTTTGGACTCGTGGGCATCGCCTCTTTAGCGAAAACTCCCATATTCGGACTTCTCACGCTCGTACTTGCGATCGTCATCTTTCCAAAAACAAAAGAGTTCATCAAAAATAAATTCGGCTATATTCTATCGCGCAAATTAAAAATAGGAATTGCTATTGTGTTATTCATCGGGATGGTGATAGCCCTTCCCGGAACCAAAGTCACACCAGCAGTAGAAAATCAACAATCAACTCTGCAACAGGCCAACGAACAGGCGGCCGCCACTACTTCTCCGGAGGCTACGACTCAACCTCAGTCCGATTCGATTTCCACTCCCCAAACTCAAGTCGCCGACGGCCAACAAAACAATCCGGCGCCTACTCCGACTCAAGCGCAACCATCTGGCCTCGTAAAAGTCGTGTCAGTAACCGATGGCGATACAATCAAAGTATCAATAAACGGTACTACACAAACAATCAGAATGATCGGCATGGATACACCGGAGACGGTTGATCCGAGGAAGCCAGTCCAGTGTTTCGGCAAAGAAGCATCAAACAAAACAAAAGCTACATTGTTGAATCAGATGGTTCGATTAGAGTCCGATCCAACGCAGGGAGATTTGGATAAATACCAAAGACTGCTCAGATATGTCTTTCTGTCCGACGGCACCAACTTCGAGAAATCCATGATCGAACAGGGATACGCTTACGAATACACGTATAATATTCCATACAAGTATCAAGCCGAATTCAAGGCCGCACAGAAAGATGCCCAACAGAACCAGCGCGGACTGTGGAGTCCGACAACCTGCAATGGTACGACGAGTCCAACTTCGGGAACGACTCAGCCGACACCAACTCCAACAGCACAACCAGCTCAGACAAGTGGCCACACATTTTATTTGAGCAGTTATAAGACGGCAAAGTACTACTACTGCGATACCGATGACGGCTGGAAAGGACTCACTCCAGAATACCTGAAGTCATATCCATCAGAACAAGCACTGCTCAAAGACTATCCTTCGAGGACACTACACGAAGCGTGCAAATAAAAAGTGACCCTATATTTTCTTTGATTTTAGGCCGTTTTTTCGGTATCATGATATTACAACAGTGTTAGATTAACATGACTATTAACCTAAATTATTATGATGCTCGAGGAAGAATTCAACAAAGATATCTGGTCTCTTTTGCAGGAGATTAAGAGCAAAATTTTGCGTGCGTCCCAGGGGTCGGATGTTGAATTTCTTAAACCTGCAACTGAACGGTTATCGCTTTTTAGTAAATTAAAGGAATGGGGCGTAACTGATGATGATTGGGTATTTGCTAAAGACTACGTAGGGCTTGAGAAATTGATTTTAACCGTCCATCAACCGGAGTTTGATCAACTCTACGACAAATTTAAATACGAATTTTCTCCCAAAATACAAATTTTGGAAAGAGAAATTATTAGAGAAAGACCAGAGCAAGAGAAGATTACTAAAAACAAATTCCCCTATAGGTTGCCGTCAGGCACAATATGGGCAAATGTTACCATCAAATTTTTAGACGATGAAAATATATTCATCCAAGTTGGGCGCTTCAAGCACAGCACCAACTATAAAGAAATGGGGTTTGTTGGCAAAGGCAATAACCCTAATCCAAGTGAGGGGTGGGTATTTCTAAGGGTGTTAGCAAGGGTACATGGCGAGCTAACCCTAAAAGACCCTGAGGCAAGAGATAAGTATAAAAAACAAAAGGAATTATTAACAAAATCACTTCAAGATTATTTTTCTATAGACTATGATCCATTTTTTCCATACCGCTCTTCTACAGAGAAACATGGCAATTCCTATCAAATTAAAATAACCTTAATTCCATCATTGTCAGACCAAAACGAAAAAGGGCCTGTTGATGATGACAATGATGGGCTCGGCGTAAAAGAGTACTTAGATAGCCAAACCAAACAGGTATACGAGGAAGAATAGCGAAACTCGCCTATAGCGCTTGAATAAATAAGAAGACCTAAACTCCCCACAAAATGGGGAGTTTTTACATTTTTTCATTTTCAGCGTGAAATTCGCCATCTATGAGTAGACGAAGGTAATTAACCTAACTAAATTATATGACCAAAATATTAGCAGACCAGGAATTAGACAGTTTTGACGATCAGGTAAGGTTTTTTAATACGTTTGATTTAGGCGCCGCCGCATCACTTGCTACGGCGGGTTTTGAGTTGATCACTTTAGATAAGTCAAACCCTCGCAAAGTTCAATTCGTCTTTTGCCGGACAAACGGCATCGAAAAGGTCGTGGACGATTATTGGGCCGACAAGTTGGAGGTCAAAGCGAGGTCGTTTTTTGACAACGTAAAAATGTTAAAAAATCGTATTTATAGCGAATAAATTATATGAACCAAAATAACGAAGAAAATAAGATTGACGATGGGGACTTGATAATCATTACGGTGGAGATTTCAAAGGAAGAAATACAATCGTTAGCCAGTGGCAACTTCGGCAGAGAACTCACCGACATTGAAATCAACAGGATTAAAGAATGCTGGTATGACTCTGACGCTGTTTTTGATAATAGGTGTGGTTTAATTTTGGCCGCAATCGAAGATGCAACAGATGAGAAAAATGGTTGGTGGAATCAAGTAGATAAAGATTTTATAGATCAGCAGAAAAGTAAGTAGCCGAATACTAAAGCCATGTCAGAAAAAAGAGAATTACAAATAAAAATAGCAACGCAAGTAATACCCGAGGACGTTTCAGATCGGACACTATTCGCATTGTTTGATTTTCTTTTGACTGACAAAACGCAACAAGGCAAAGATGAAAAGGTCGAGCCGATATTAGCAACAACTACTGATTATGAAAACAAAATATAGACCTGGAACCTTCATCACGGTTCCCAGTAAATACAGAATCAAAGAAATTGATGCGATCGGTCAAAGCGTCTATATGTGGCTTTCTGATCACGCTAATTCAGCCGGTCTTTGCTTCCCGAGCATCAACAGATTGGCAAAGCTTTGCAAGGTAACCAAAAATACAATAAAGGATCGTATTCGTAAGCTGGAGAAATTGGGGTTAGTAAGAAAACAATTGCGAAAGAAAAACAACAAAGAGAACCAATCCAATTTATATCAAGTCGTAGAAGATAATTGGATGCCGACCGATAAGGGTAGGTCAGCACATGACCAACCCGGGTCACCAAGTGACCGCGGGGTAGATCAACAGATGGCTGGTAACTCAAATCATTCTGAACTCAATCCACAGGACCAAAGCATATATATGCCCTTGCCTCCTCGAAAAACCGCTACAATCGATTATCTTGAAAACATTTCCGAGAGTGATGTTATGGAAATCGCCGAGAAATACGGAGTAAGCCGCGAATTTGTACGTGACAACGTAGAAAACGTAACCCTCCATTGCGCTTCAGTCGGTAAGGAATACAAAAATTATAAAGCCACTCTCATCCGTTTTATAAAGATCAACAAAGAAAGAATGTGGGAAAAAGAACATGCAGGAAAGCCCAAAGGAATTTTCAAGTCGTACCACAGCAAATACGCCGGTATTGGAGATAAATGACAAGCAATATGGGGCAACTCATCCATTACCTTGACTTACAATCACTATCCCGGCACCTGTTGTAGTAAGGTCGAAAATTAACCAATAAAAATATGAACAAAGCAACAATTACAAAGAAGAGGGCGGCGATCTATCTTCGGACCGCCAACGATGATCAACAAGGGTCTGGAATCGCAGAGCAAGAAGTACAGTTGAGGGCTTTTGTAGCCTCGAACGACTACTTGGTCGATAAAAAGCACGTATACAAAGACAGTGGCGTTTCCGGACTACTTCCATTGGAAAAAAGGTCAGGGGCAAAAAAATTATTTGAAGGCGCGGAGAGGCATGAGTTTGACTTGATAATCGTCAAAGGAGTCGACAGAATCTCCCGAGGCTATCACCATTTTTTTGAAATGTTAGACAAATTCTCACGCCTCAAAGTAGGCATCAAGGCTGTAGATGGGTCGATTGATACGCTAACTACTTCCGGTAAAGCAAGGGCTGGACTTCTGACAACAATGATGACGGCGATGGCGAGGTTCGAAAATGATGCCCTGCGAGAAAGATTAATGCGCGGAAAGCTTGCCGCCAAAGAAAGACGACCAATGAATAAATAATTAAAATTAACCAATAAACACCATGGAAACAATAATAAGCACGAAGAAAATAAGAGCGGCGATCTACATGCGAGTTTCCACAGACGAACAGCTGAAGGGGCATGGAATGGCGGTTCAAGAAGAAAAATTAAGATACTTCGTAAAAGCCAACGATTACATACTCGAAGAAAAGCACGTCTACAAAGACGAAGGGTTTTCGGGATCACTGCCGGTTGAGCATCGGCCGGACATACAGAGACTGATGGAAAATGGAAAGAAATCAGAATTTGATGTAGTTCTGGTTTGGAAGCTTGATAGAATGTTTCGGAGTGCGCGTCTGATGCTCAACATGGTCGAGGACTTATCGAAATATAAAGTCGGGGTAAAATCTGCAACCGAGCCATTCGATACGACAACCATTTTCGGGAAAGGAATGGTCGGCTTCCTCGCAGTCATGGCAGAGATGGAAAGGGACACTATCAGGGAAAGGACCACGGGTGGAAGAATCAGGGCCGCGCAAAGTGGTAAGTGGGTAACAGGAGTCCCCCCTTACGGATATAATCTCATAAAAGAAACCGGACAACTTGAGATAAATAAAGAGGAGGCGAAATGGGTGAAGATGTACTTTAAGTGGATTGTTGCGGATCGATTGCCTCTGCGTGAGATTCAGAGAAGGGCTAATAATATGAAAATACCGATTGCTCGCAGAAAGGTCTCAAACAAAAAGACTCATAACTACTGGCATACTCGAACGATTGGCAGAATGTTGACCAATGAAACCTATACTGGAACAGCATTCTTCAGAAAGTACAAAAGACCATTCAAAAACCTGACCAGCGTTACCGACGAAAGCCTTCTCAGGGAAAAAGCCGGATGGATAAGCATTAAAGTCCCGGCAATCATTACCAGGGAGTTATACGATACCTGCATAAAACAACTCCTCAAAAATCGTGAGTTTTCCAAACGGAACCTAAAGCGAACATATCTTTTTTCAAAGCTTATTTATTGTGGATCATGCGGATTCAAGCTCTTTGGAGGATATCAGCCACCAAGGAAAGACGGGCGTGCGGGTACCAAGTACTATCATGGTTGGTGTACCAAAGCTGAGGTCGGGATCAGCAGAAGATGCCTAACGTGTGAGCAGGTATCAGAGATGCGCCTTCTTCCGATATGGGAACGACTGAAAGAAATCCTGAAGAAGCCGGAATTAACACTGGAAAAACTCGCAAGGTACAACACTGAGAAGATTAAACAGGACGATACAGAAGAAAAGCTGGACCAGATCAAAAAGACCTTTGAGACGCTGGCCACCAAACGGCAAAGGCTCGGAATGTTATTCTCAGAAGGTGAATTTGACCATGACAGCTACAAGAAGGCTCTGATAGAATGTAAAAGCCAAGAAGAACAACTCCGACAGGAACAACTAAGGCTCGAGCGTCAGCTACTCACAAAGAAAGAGATCCGGGAGATAGCGAACGTCATCGATGGGCAGTATAAGAAGCTCATAGCACGACTGGACTCGCTGACATACGAAGAAAAACAAGAAGCAATCAGGCTGGTAGTAAACAGAGTAACGGTATATCCTAAGAGGGCTGAGGCCGAAGTAGAGTTCAACTTCAATCCAAATATTCAAACACCATCGCCTCTTATTGGGGCAATCCGGGAGCCTGTCTATGCTCAATTGCAGGACAATAACGCTAAGACCGGTCTCACAACCATAACGGGGGTAGGGGTAAATAGTGGGTTGCGGGGCGTTAGCCTTGGATGAATTGCCAGAATTTCCTCGTCAGGTTTTAGAAAATTTACGTCAGCCTTTAGAGGATGGTATTATCTCGGTGTCGCGAGTGCAGGGAACCTTGCAGTTTCCGGCTAAATTTATTTTAGTCGCGGCAATGAATCCTTGTCCTTGCGGTTATGCCACGGATCCAGACCGGCAATGTATTTGCGGCGCCAGTCAGATTATTAAATATCAGAAAAAGATTTCGGGACCACTACTTGATCGAATCGATTTGCATGTGGAAGTGCCCAAAGTTAAGTTTGAAAAATTGGCTGACGATAGTTTGGCCGAAGATTCGGTTGCTATTCGTCAGCGCATTCAACAGGCGAGAACTCAGCAATTAACCCGGTTTAAGGGGTTAAATTTAGTAACTAATTCAGAAATGTCTCAGCAGCAAATTAAAGAATTTTGTCAGATAGATGTGGCAACTCAGCAGCTATTAAAAACTGCCGTGGAACAACTACAACTTTCAGCTAGAGCTTATTTTAGAATTTTAAAATTGGCGCGCACTATTGCGGATTTGGCCTCCAGTGTTAAAGTAGAATTAGCCCATGTGGCTGAGGCCCTACAGTATCGGCCTAAAATTTCGGAATAAATTTTTAAATAAAAAACCGCTTGATTTACATCAGGCGGTTTATTTTTTGGTAAAGTGGCAATAAGCTTTGTTTGCCAAAGATAACTTTTGGCCGCTTGCCCTTTGAATTAAATTTGGCGATAAACTTTATTTTAGCTGCCTCAACAATAGCGAGAAGGGCGAGATTGTTCCTGTTTGGTCGATAAACAACTAACAGTATATCAAACAGAGCAATTTCTTTTGCTTGGGTTTCAGTAAGAAAAAAGGAAACATCAGTACTTCCGTGTTGTCCCTCGCACCTACCCGTTATTAAAAATTTTTGTGTTTCCCGACGCCAGTCTTTTCTCCCAACTTCAATTCTCGCTATGTTTGTAAGGGGAAAATATTTTGACATTAGCCATGCCTCCTGTTATTTTTTTTATTGATTGCAACTTAACATTTTATTCGGCAATTGTCAAGAGGTTTGTTAATTTTTTTAATAAATTATTAAGAGCTATTTTTATCTAATATAACTTAGCGGGTTGACTCTAGTGCCGTTAACCCCGCCTAATCTTACTTCAAAATGTAAGTGTGGCCCGGTGGAGCGACCAGTTGAACCCATAGCCGAAATCAATTCGCCACGTTCAACGGTTTGTCCTGGTTCCACATAAATTTTGGAGTTATGTCCGTAAAGAGTATATTTGCCATTGCCGTGATTAATAATAATATAGTAGCCGTAACCGGTTTTACCATAAACGACTTTAGCAACCACGCCATTGTCGGCCGCATAAATTGGGGCACCTAAGCCACAAGCAACATCAGCCCCGGTATGCCAGATACCACGGAAGTATTGAGTAATGCGGCGACAGGTAGTAGGCCAAATCATCCCGCCAGCACTAACGGTAGTGCTTTGATAAACTGTTGTTGGAGCCTTGGTTTTAGCTGGAGTAACCACCGCCGGGGCTTGGTAAATAATTTTACCTTCAGGGATAACCAAAGTGTCACCAATGGTTAAGGTATTATTACTAACGTAGTTAAAGTTTTCAATTTTTTCTTCAGTCGCTTGGTATTTTTTAGCAATTGAGGAAATGGTGTCACCTTTTTTTACTTTATGTAAAACACCACTGACCGGCAGAATATTCAAAGTCGCACCGGGCTTTAAGTAAGAATTTAAGGTTAGGCTGTTAGCCCAGAGAATGGTGTTAGTAGAGATATTAAAGCGTTGGGCCAGGGCATAGAGCGTATCACCTTTTTGGATTATATATTTTTGGACGCGAGTACGTTTAAGTTCTTCGGGCGTGGTAATTTCTGGTTTAACTAAAGCGCCACTGCCAAGCAGTAAAGATTCCGCAGAGGTGTTGTCACTTTCGGTTTCGTTGGCAAGTTGATTAAGAATTTCGCTGGCGTCGGGGTTACTAACTACGGCCACAGTATTAGCCGGGCCGCTGTCTTCAATTAATTCTTCATTTTGTCCTAAAATTTTTACAATTAAACTTTGTTGGCCATAATCTTGGGCTTGGACGCGATTAGAATTTAGTAAGCTATAAATAATTACCAAGCCCGCGCCAAATACAAACAGTACGGTTAAAAAATGTTGGTTGGTAACCAATTTAAGCCAACCTTGGTAACTTTTTAATTCCCAATTTTTAAGTTGCCGTTTAAATTGTAAATATGATTTATATAATAATAAAAATAGCCAGCGAATTAACGGAGTTAATTTAATTAAGAAATGTTGATAAAAATTTAACCACATTTGGCCTAGTAAGTGACTAGACCAAGTTAAGATTTTTAATAAATAAACTAATAGCTTGACTATTAGTTGTTTAGTTTTGTAGATAATTTTATGTAGGATATTTTTGCTGAATTAACTAATTAAAATAATTATTATTTCAGCCGGTAGTCTGCAAGGTATTTTAACATTTATAGCCAAAAAAATCAACCCCAGGATTTGGCAGTTGGCTTTTTTTGTGCTAAGTTAATAACAAATATGCAAAACTTTAAAGTGATTGAACCCCTAGTTTATTTTGAGTTATTTGATTACCCCTTAACGGCGGTAGAAGCTTGGCAGTATCAACGACAGAGCAGTAATTTGGCTGAGGTAATTAATAGTTTAACCAACCTAAAATCCGTGGAGGGTTATTATTTAATTACTGATCGGCCAGAGCTGGTGGCAACCAGAAAAGAACGCTACTTATTAGCCGAGCAGAAATTAAGAAAACGGGGCTGGGTTTTAAAAATTTTAGCTAATTTGCCGTTTGTGCGAATGATCGCGATTTGTAATTCTTTGGCTTATAATAATTCCCGAGCTGAGGGGGATATTGATTTATTTATTATTACCACGCCCGGCAAAATTTGGACCAGTCGTTGTTTGGCCAATCTTTTTTTGTGGTTGTTTAATCTTCGGCCCAAAACTACGCAAACTCAAGATAAGCTTTGTTTATCTTTTTGGGTGACCGCTGATAATTTAAATTTACAGCCGGCTACTTTGGGAGAAGCTGATATTTATTTTCAGTATTGGCTGGCTACTTTGTGGCCAATTTATGATGCCGGGGGTTACTATACTTCTTTAGTTAGAGAAAATGTTTGGTTAAAAAAATTTTTACCTAATTGGTCCGGTAAATTGCCGCCGCCTCGACGGCGGGTTAATTTGGGAGCGTTTGGTTATTTTTTAAAAAAGCTAGGGGAAAAATTGTTGGTGGCTAACTGGCTTGAAAAATTAATTCGGGAGCGATCGTTAGAAGAAATGCCAAAAGCGTTGACAGATTTAGCCAACCAAGACACCCGGGTGCTAATTAATGAACAGATGTTAAAATTACACACCAAGGATCGTCGTCAGGAATATCAAGATAAATATCAGCAAAAATTAGCCAGTCTTTATGGACCACAAAATTCTTAAAGTCGCTCGAGGGTTATTTTATCTCTTTATTTTTTTATTGCCGTGGCAAACTCGGTATTTTTTGCTGCGCGCCAGTAGTGGGGGCTATGAATTAGAGGCGGGCAATTTGGCAATTTACGGCACGGAACTATGGTTGTGGGTAATTATGATTTTAGCCATTAGCAGTTTATTTAAAAAAAGTTTTTGGTCGGAAGCAGTTGGTAAAATAAAATTTTTAAAATTTAAGCCACAATTTTTGGTGGTGAGCTTGTTTATTATCTGGTCTGGCTTATCAATTTTTTGGTCAGTTAATGGTGCAGTGGCTTATTGGCAGTGGTTTAAATTATTAGAAGCCATGGCGGCGGGCAGTTTGATTATAATTTTGAAAGTTGATTTTAAAAAGATTGCCACCATGTTAGCAGCCAGCGGGGCAGCACAAGGTTTGCTAGCTTTTTGGCAATTTAGTACTCAACAAATTGTGGCTAACAAGTGGTTGGGGCTGGCCGCGCAAAACCCCGCAGATTTAGGAGTGTCGGTGGTAGAAAACACCGGCCGTTGGTTGCGGGCTTATGGCTCTTTTCCTCATCCTAATATTTTAGGTGGTTTTTTGGCCGTTACCATTTTAGTTAGCGTCTATTTGATTATTCAGAGTGATAAATTGCGAATCCGGTTGTGGCTGTTAGTCGCTTTAGTTTTACAAGTTTTGGGATTAGTTTTAACTTTTTCACGAGCGGCAATTTTTTTGGGTCTGGGTTTGGCAATAATTTATAGTTTATTGTTAATCAAAAATAAGTTAACCCGCCGCCGGGCTGCGGTAGTTTTAATAAGTTTGGTTTTAGTGGCGACAGTAGGCTATGGTTTGTGGGGAGAGTTGTTAATTAATCGTTTTACAGACAGTCGTTTAACTATTAAATCAAACAATGAACGACAAATTGAACTAGAACGGGCTTATTCTATGATTAAGGCTCGGCCACTTTGGGGTTGGGGGTTAGGTAGTTATCAGTTAGCTTTGCTTAAGTTAAATCCGGGCCAACCGGCTTATCAATATCAGCCGCCACATAATTTGTTTTGGTTAACGTGGGCCGAATTGGGTTTGGTGGGTTTAAGTTTGTGGTTATTGATTTTAATAATTACGGTTTGGCAGGCGATTAAACAAAAATCCGGCTTTGTGGTCTACGGTTTGGGGTTAATTTTTTTGTTAATCTGGTTTGATCATTATTTCTGGGCCAGTTGGTCAATGTTGGTAATTTTTTGGTTAATGATCTATTTTGGCCTAATAAAAAAAGAGGAATAAAATTCCTCTTTTAGGTTTAATAAATTTTTAGATCCGGCTCAATCTTTTCCAAGAGCCAGTTTTTTAAAAATTGTCGGGAAGATCCTGCGGCGGTCCATTCTCGGTCACCGCAATCTGTAATTAAGTGTCGTTTGTTAATTAACAACACCAGTGGTGTGACATTGTTTTTAATGGGTTTTTCAGTAACGACGCAACAGCAATCGTTTTTGGTACACCAAGCAGTAAAGGTTCGGCAGGTAAACAGGTTGTTTGTACCAATTAATTGGTCTAACCATTCTTCCTTTTCTATTTCGGTGTTTTCGTTATCTTTTGCTTCAGATAATAAACTAGCTAAATTCTCTGGTCCTTCTGGTTTTAGTTTTAGATGTTGGCATCTTGGCATGTCAATATCTGCCCACCATACTTTTTGGGTTTTTTGGTCCATATTTTCCTCCTATTTGTTAGTTTGAATTTAGCATCAAAAAACAAAAAAGTCAAGCCCGGCAAAGTAGGCTTAGTTAGCGGCTCTTGACAGGGTGGTCGGGCTTGGTTAAAATAGGAATAGGTTATAAATTAGCACTCTACCATTTAGAGTGCTAAATCATCTCTTTATTATTAATCATTAAATTCTATGAATTTAAAACCTTTAGGCGATCGTTTAATCGTTAAACCTTTAGAGCAAGAAGAAATTACCGCGGCGGGCATTGTTTTACCGGATTCGGCTAAAGAAAAAAAAGCCGAAGGCGAAGTTTTAGCCGTGGGTAACGGTGAAAAGATTGTTAAACTACAACTTAAAAAGGGCGATAAGGTTTTGTACGGCAAATATGCCGGGGAAGAAGTTAAGGTAGGTGAAGAGGAATACAAAATTTTAACTCACGAAGATGTGTTAGCGGTGGTGGAGTAAGGTAAAAAGTAAATAGCAAAAAGTAAAATTAAGGCAGGCGCTTTGCGCATAAATTGATTAAATAATCGCCGCAGGCGATACTAAAATTTTAAACTTTAATTTTTAAATTTTAAATTAACAATTATGGCTAAACAAATTTTATACAGTGAAGCCGCTCGGGCGGCGATTAAACGCGGGGTAGATAAAATTGCCAACGCGGTTAAAGTCAGTTTGGGCCCTAAAGGGCGCAATGTAATTTTGGACAAAGGCTTTGGTTCACCGGTGATTACTAATGATGGCGTGACCATTGCCAAAGAAATTGAATTGGAAGATAAGTTTGAAAATATTGGTGCTTCGTTAATCCAAGAAGTGGCTAATAAAACTAATGATGTAGCAGGCGATGGCACTACCACGGCGACAGTTTTGGCGCAAGCGATTATTGAAGAAGGTTTTAAGAACGTGGCGGCCGGTAATGACCCGATGGATATTCGTCGAGGAATTGAAAAAGCGGTGATTAGCGCGGTGAAGGCCTTAAAATCAATTAGTAAGCCAGTTAATGGTAAAAAGGAAGTGGCCCAAGTTGCCACCATCTCTTCGTTGGATGCGCAAGTGGGAGAGTTAATTGCGGAAATAATGGACGAAGTTGGTAAAGATGGCGTGGTCACAGTAGAAGAATCACAAACCATGGGTTTAGAAAAAGAAGTGGTTAAAGGCATGCGATTTGATAAAGGTTATGTTTCGGCTTATATGGTTACCAACACCGAGCGGATGGAAGCAGAATATAATAATGCTGCAATTTTGATCACCGAAAAAAAGATTAGTGCGATTCGCGAAATTTTACCCTTGTTAGAGAAATTAGCACAAAGCGGTACTAAAGAATTAGTTATTATTGCCGATGAAGTTGATGGCGAAGCCCTGGCCACTTTAGTGGTTAATAAATTGCGGGGCACTTTTAATGTGTTAGCGGTTAAAGCGCCAGGTTTTGGTGATCGTCGCAAAGAAATGTTGCAAGATATTGCCGTCTTAACTGGAGGCACAGTAATTTCTGAAGAACTGGGTCATAAATTAGAAAACACCACCCCAGAACAATTAGGTCATGCCCGAAAAGTAGTGGCCAGTAAAGATTACACGACGATTGTTGAAGGCAAGGGTGAAGAAAAATTAATTAAAGATCGAGTAGCCCAAATTAAAAATGAATATGACAAGGCTACCTCGGATTATGATAAAGAAAAACTGCAAGAACGGCTAGCCAAATTGTCCGGCGGAGTCGGTGTCATTAAAGTGGGCGCGGCAACGGAAACTGAAATGAAAGAAAAGAAATTTAAAATTGAAGATGCTCTGCATGCCACTAAAGCCGCGGTGGAGGAAGGAATTGTGCCTGGTGGTGGTGCCGCTTTGGTTAAAGTAGCTTATGCTTTGGATGAATTAGTAGGCAAAGTGACCGAAGAAGAAAAAGTTGGCGTGGCGATTATTAAACGCTCCTTAGAAGCACCATTGCGACAAATTGCCGCTAATGCCGGAATTAAAGATATTGCTTTGATTGTTAATGAAATTAAAGATATTAAAGATGCGCATTCGGGTTATGATTTTGCTAAGATGGAAAAAGCGGACATGTTAGAACGTGGCATCGTTGATCCGTTAAAAGTTACTCGTACCGCTTTAGAAAATGCCGCTTCGATTGCCGCTACTTTATTAATGACCGAGGCAGTGGTAACGGATATTCCAGAAAAGAAAGAAAATGCTGCCGGCGGTATGCCGGGTATGGGTGGTATGGGTGGTGGTATGGGGATGGATTACTAGGTAGTAGAAAGTAAAAAGTAGAAAGTGGAAAGTTGAAAGTTGAAAGTGGAAAGTTGAAAATTTAGATAGATAGAAAGTGCCCCGCTTTGCGGGGCACTTTTCTTGTCATTCCGGCCTACGAGCCGGAATCCAGGCCCACTTTTTTTGTTATTTGTTTTAACAAAAATTGGGGTGGCATTTTTCTTAGGTTTTGTGCTATAATGCAATCAGTCTATGTCTATTTTTAAGCAAATTGAACCCTTTGATCAGGCTTTTTATCAGGCGCGGTTACGCTTGGTTTTGTGGGTTTGTTTAATTTTAGAATTAATTTGGCGGTTAGGCCTTAAAATCAGCCTTTACACTTATTATCAACAATATCAAGAAAGAGTCAGTTGGGGGTTCAAAATAATTTTTATCTTGTGGCTGATTTGGCAAATTTTACGGCGGGCTGAATGGTCCAGCGCCAAAGCGGCTTATCAATTGGCGATAGTTTTGGCCCTAGCGGTTGGTTTGTGGTCAGCAGTAATTAAAGTTATTTTAGATTTTCAGTTTTGGACGACTTTAAATTTGATTACGGAGCCAGTGCTAGTGGCTTTAGTTACGGCGGGGCTGTTGTTTGCCACAAATTTTGTTTTATTAAAAATTAACGTTTTAGTTAATAAATTAACTCATAAATAAAAAACTTGATATGCAAATTCCCAAGTTTGAAGCCAAAGAAGTAGAGGATGGCAAAATGGCGGCAGTTTTAGCCTACCTCGGCCCGTTGTTTTTAGTGGCCATGCTAACCAAAAAAGAAAATTCTTTTGCGATGTGGCATGCCAAGCAGGGTTTAGTGCTATTTATTTTTGAAGTGGTTATTTGGGTGGTTAATATTGTGCCATTCTTAGGACAATTTATTTGGTTGATTGGTTCAATCTTTACAATCGTCGTGTTGGTCATGGGTATTTTGAAAGTTTTGGCCGGCGAAGGTTATGAAATTCCTTGGATTGGTCAATATGCCAAAGAAATTAAAATCTAAAAGATTAATGGCTGTTTAAGTATTACAAATTTTTTAGTTAGATTTTGTCACAATCGGGCCGGCTAGCAATAGCCGGCCTATTGTAAAAAATTATTATTTTTTGATAAAAAATCTTCTGGTTAGATGATTTTTGAGATAAAAAAAGACAGCTGACCGATTTTTGGTCAAGCTGTCTGAAATTTTTAATGCGGTTAATTACCCTTCACGGTGTAACTCATAGCCACTTTTTATTACCCAAACCGCTAGGGTAGCAAAAAATGCGGTGAGCATCATGATTGCGCTAAGCAATAAGGTGTTGGCGAAGCCAAGAAATGGTCCGCCAAATATTGTCATGATGCTGGAAAACAGGCAAATCTCAGCAAAGACCTTTTTTGGTTTTTCGGTCTCCTCCCATGGCTTGCAGGCCGCGGTCATTATTATTGCTAATAAAACCAGAATATATTCACCAACCTTAATCACTGTAATGAGCGGAGTTGGATAGCCGGCTAATAGCACTACGCAGAGCACAAAGAGTAAAATCAGACCGAAGATAATTCCTGCACAAACTGCCCCACTTTCTTTTTTCTCGTCTTCATTAAGTACCTTTGGTATAATCCAAAGGTACTGTCCGAATATTAACATAATGGACAGAGCGAAAAGATATTGGTCACTCCAGCGGTTGATTTGGCAGCTGAAGAACGAATATTGGAAGGGATATAGCATGGTCAGTGGTACTTTCCAGCTGATCAAATACATCGTAATCAGATAGATTAATTGCCCCCAAAAACCTGCCAGAAGTACCACCTTTGCTTTTTCTTTGTTATTCACGTATTTAACCCTCCTTTCAAGGGTAAATCAATTTTTTATAATTTTTTAAGGTCCAGTCTAACGTTTTATGGTAGCACAGTATTTACTTTTTGTCAAGACCTTAAATAACCATAAGTATAAAGTTTAGTTTAATATTTAAATAAGAAATCGCCTGGACAGGTGGTCTCTTGGTTGTAACAAATTTAGTTTATGTTAAGAATCGCTTGGCAGGGTAAACATTTTGGCGAGGAACCGCCGTTGGTTGGCAACAAGTCACAGGGAGCTGGGGGCATATTTTTTTCTGGCTGTAATTTATATTGTGTGTTTTGTCAAAATTATCAAATTTCTCAAAATAATTTAGGTCAAAATTACTCAGTAGAACAAACCGCGCAAATGATGTTGGCGTTGCAAAAACAAGGGGCGGTTAATATTAATTTAGTGACGCCGACTATTTGGCAACAACCGCTTAGGGAAGTAATTATCTTAGCCAAAAAGCAAGGCTTGGTTATTCCAATAGTTTGGAATTCTAATGGTTACGAAGAAGTGGCTGGGATTAAATCCTTGGCGGGCTTAGTAGATATTTATTTGCCGGATTTTAAATATGCGGATGATAGTTTGGCTGATAAATATTCTGGCGTTAAAAACTATGCGGTTAAGGCGAGGCTTGCCATTCAGGAAATGATTAGCCAGGTTGGCGAATTGCAAGTTAAAGATGGCTTAGCTAAACAGGGAGTAATTGTTCGGCATTTGATTTTGCCAAATAACGTAAAAAATAGCCTGGCGGTTTTAGATTTATTAGCGCCACTTAAAGAGCAAATATATTTTAGTTTGATGTCGCAATATTATCCGGCTTATCAGGCTAAAAATTTTTCAGAATTAACCAGAACGATTACTCAAGCGGAGTTTGATCAGGTTTTTGCTAAAATGTTGGCCGTGGGCTTAGATCGTGGCTGGACTCAAAAATTATCTAGCGCGGCAAATTTATTGCCAGACTTTACTTTGACCCAGCCGTTTAAATAATCGTTGAAGGCAAGTTAGCTTTTTTGTTAAAATTACGGTATAATTAATCAGTATAAAGTTTATAAAATATAAAGTATAAGGAATAATATTTATGCCAAAAAGTAAAAAATTGTTATTGTGGTTTAAAGAAGTGGGAATTAAAGATGTACCGTTAGTGGGTGGTAAAAATGCTTCTTTGGGAGAAATGTATCAACATCTCACTAAAAAAGGAGTTAGTATTCCTAATGGTTTTGCAATTACCGCGGAAGCTTATCGCTATTTTATTAAATATAACAAGCTAGATAAAAAAATTAAGGGTATCTTAAAAGGCTTAAAGTCACATCAGGTTAAAGATTTACAACGTAAGGGTTTGCAGGTTCGGCAGTTACTGTTGGCGGCCGAGTTACCGCCAAATTTAGCCAGTGAAATTAAAGAAAATTATCATAAATTATGTGGCGCTAAAAATTGCGCGGTGGCGGTACGGTCTAGCGCTACGGCGGAAGATTTACCGGATGCTTCGTTTGCTGGTCAGCAAGAAACTTATTTAAATGTGGTAGGCGAGGAACAAGTAGTGGAGGCAACTAAAAAATGTATTAGTTCATTATTTACCAATCGAGCGATTTCTTATCGTCACGACAAGGGCTTCGATGATTTTAAAATTGCTTTATCGGTTGGCGTGCAAATGATGGTGCGGTCGGATTTGGCTTGTTCCGGAGTAATGTTTTCGGCGGACACCGAAAGTGGTTTTGATGATTTAATTGTGATTAATGCCGCTTGGGGTTTGGGCGAATATGTGGTTAAAGGCGTGGTTAATCCCGACGAATTTTTTATTTATCAAAAAACTTTAGAGCAGGGTTTTAACCCTTTAATTAAAAAGAAGATTGGCAGCAAAGAAGCTAAATTAGTTTATGCGGCTGGCGGTGGCACAGTAAAAAAAATAAATTCACCGACCGAACGACAAAATTTTTGCTTAAGTAATCAAGAAGTTTTACAGTTAGCCCGTTGGGCGGTAGTGATTGAACAACATTATCGTCGGCCGATGGATATGGAATTTGCCAAAGATGGCCAAACCGGTAAATTGTTTATTGTCCAAGCTCGGCCGGAAACAGTAAATTCCGTGCAGGATAAAAATATTTTAACAGAATATAGTATTAAACGTCGAGGCAAAATTTTAACCACAGGCATTTCGGTAGGTGCCAAGATCGGCCAAGGCAAAGTGCGAGTAATCTTGGATGTAAAAAATTTAGCTGATTTTAAAGCGGGTGAAGTATTAGTAACTAAAATTACCGATCCCGATTGGGAACCGGTGATGCGGATTGCTTCGGCAATTATTACCGAACAAGGCGGACGTACGGCACACGCGGCGATTGTCTCGCGCGAATTGGGTATTCCGGCGGTGGTGGGCACGGGCAATGCCACCAAAAAATTAAAGACGGGACAAGCGGTAACGGCCAGTTGCGCCGAAGGAGAAAGTGGTTTTGTTTACGAAGGAATTTTACCATTTACCTTGACTAAACATAATTTAAAAAAATTAAAACGTCCCCAAACTAAAGTAATGATGAACATTGGTAACCCTGACACTGCCTTTGCCGATTCGTTTATTCCCAATGATGGTGTGGGTTTGGCGCGTGAAGAGTTTATTATTAATTCTTACATCAAGATTCACCCCTTGGCTTTGTTACAGTTTAAAAAAGTTAAAGATCCGGCGGTGCGAAAACAAATTGAAATTTTGACGGCCGGTTATACCAATAAAGCACAATTTTTTGTGGACAAATTAGCCGAAGGCATTGCTCAAATCGCCGCCGCTTTTTATCCTAAGGATGTAATTGTGCGTTTGTCTGATTTTAAATCTAATGAATATGCCAATTTGATTGGCGGTAAATATTTTGAACCCAAAGAAGAAAATCCGATGATTGGTTGGCGCGGCGCTTCGCGTTATTACAGCCCGCAATACGAACCAGCTTTTGCCCTAGAGTGCAAGGCCTTTAAAAAAGTGCGGGAAGAATTTGGTTTAACTAATGTTAAAGTAATGGTGCCATTTTGTCGCACAGTAGCCGAGGGTAAAAAGGTGGTGGCTACCATGAAAAAATATGGTCTACAAAAAGGGCAAAAAGGTTTAGAAATTTATGTGATGGTAGAAATTCCTTCTAATGTTATTTTGGCGCAGGAATTTGCTAAAATTTTTGATGGTTTTTCCATCGGTTCTAATGACTTAACGCAATTAACTTTAGGCGTGGATCGCGATTCCGCTTTGGTGGCGCATATTTATGACGAACGCAACGCGGCAGTTAAAGCGCTATTAACTTTTGTAATTGGTTCGGCTAAAGAAACCAAGACCAAAATTGGTATTTGTGGTCAAGCGCCTTCGGATTTTCCAGATTTTGCGCAGTTCTTGGTTAGACAAAAAATTGATTCTATTTCTTTAAACCCCGATACAGTAATAAAAACTACCCTAAAGATTTTGCAGGAAGAAAGGAAAAGACGCTAAGCTAGCTTGACAAGGTTTTAGATTTTTTGTAATATCAATTTTACATTTAGAGGATTGAAAGTTAGTTAAATTTCCAAAGAGGAAGGGGGGATAAATTTTGTGCAAAGTACAGATTAAGTGGAATCAAGATGGCGAAACAAAGAAATTACTTTGTGATCGCAATTCTCCAGAGTATCAAGCTAAGATTGGAGAATTAAAAGACGCCAGAATTCGTTACAGAATTTCTAACGTCGGTGGGAGACCCGGACCGGTTGGTAACTTTATCAACCGTCAATCGGCCCACATTTAGTATTTTTTCTAACCCAGCCCGCAGATCGGTCACGACTGCGGGTTTATTTTTTGCTATAATATAAGCATATGATTAGTTGGTTACATCATTATTCACCCGAGCGGATAATTTTTAGCCTAGGGCCGATCAATTTTTATTGGTATGGTTTAATTTTGGTACTAGCGATTTTAGCGGGTTTAGCAGTGGTTATTAAGTTTGGTAAAAAAATAAATTTAAAACTTGAGCAGATTTTGGATTTAGCTTTTTATTTAGTGCTTGGTGGTTTGGTTGGCGCCAGAATTTGGGAAGTGCTATTGGTTAACCCTGGTTATTATTTAAATCAACCGCTGGAAATTTTTAAAATTTGGCAAGGTGGCTTGGCGATTCACGGAGCCTTGGTAGCCGGTTTAATTACGGTGGTGGTTTATTGCAAAAAACAGCAGTTAAATTTTTGGTTGACGGCGGATGTTTTGGTTTTAGGTGTAACCTTGGGTCAGGCGATTGGGCGGTGGGGTAATTATTTTAATCAAGAATTATTTGGTTATCCGACCAACCTACCTTGGGGTATTTTTATTGCGCCGGCTAATCGGCCGGAATTATTTTTGGATTTTAAATATTTTCAGCCAACTTTTTTGTATGAATCGTTGGGCAGTTTAATTATTTTGGGTCTGTTGATTTGGCAGTTTAAAAAAATTCAGCGACCTGGTTTAATTTTGGCTGAGTATTTAATGCTCTATTCGGCCTTAAGATTTAGTTTGGAATTTATTAGGTTAGATCCGGAAATGGTTTGGTGGGGATTACGTTTACCGCAATGGATTAGTTTGCTGGTAATAATGGCGGTTAGCAGTTGGTTGCTTGGAGTTAAAAGAAGTGGTATAATTAAAGCAGAATAAAAAACTATGAAATTGACCAAAAAATTATTACCTTATTTGTTTTTAGCTTTATTAATTTTGCCAGTAACAGTTTTGGCGGCCGAGCAACTGCAAAATCCTTTAACGGGAAATACTAGTCCGATTACCATTGAAGGTTTGGCGACTAATATTATTAATGGGATTTTGGGCTTTGTGGGAGTGTTGGCTTTTGGGATGTTTTTGTACGGTGGTTTTATTTGGTTAACTTCGGCGGGTAATGCCGACAAGGTTAAACTGGGAATGAATGCGATGGTTTGGGCAGTTTTAGGAATTGCAGCGATCTTTTTAGCTTATGCTATTTTGAGCACGGTGTTGGGATTTTTTCAAACTGGCGCCGCCGGAGGCGTTCAATAATATTAAACAAAATATCAGACAGAAAAACAGCCTTAAAGCTGTTTTTTGGTGTTTTGATTTGTTCTTGACAAAATCATTTAGATGTGCTATATTATAATGTTCTTTACAATTGAACGATAATAATGTTATTAGGCGTAAATTCTGGAAGATTTATGCTTAAAACAATCTACGAAAGGTAGGAATAACACGATGTCAAAAAGCAAGAAACAAAATAATCAAACACCAGCGCCTGCACCCGCAGCGCCACCAGCTGATCCTGTCAAAAAAGACACTATCATCAGCAATTTAGTTGATACTTTTGGCCAAGGAATGATACCAGAAGTGGTCCATTTTCTTGATGATCTCTTGAACAGAGTTGGTTTCCGGGACTTCGTCAAGAAAATGTATGCCAAAAATGCTTTTGGCACTAAGGTTGCTCTTGGCGCACTTTCGGTGGGTTTGCAGAAAATCCAGCCGAAAGGAAAGCTCGGCGACTTTGTTCATGATATTTTTGAGGGATTATTGCAGAGCACGCGCAATGATGCCGAAGGAAAAATCGGAACAGCCGGTCAGAATCCGGTCCAACCAGTAAAAGGTAATGGTTGGAAGAATCTGAGCGAGACCGAAAAACAGAAGACCCTGATGGAAATGTTGGCAGACCCCAAGTTAAACAAGGAGGCTAGAAATAGCTTTCTTGAAATGCTTAAGGGTCAAGATTTTTCTCCGGAAGAGAAACAGGTTTTGGTCGGACTTTTATTCTTATTAAAAGATCCCGCTAAGATCGGTATTTTTCTTAAGGCCAACGATAATACTCAGACCAAAGAGTTGCTGACTGTAATTGGTCAGATAATTCCTGAGGAAAAGGAAGTCATTGTGGCCGCTGGTCCAGACGTTATGGATCAGTTGAAAAAAGTCTGGGAAAAGACTAATCAGAAAGCTGATAATTTTTCCAAAACTGTTGATGGCTGGACGGCCAGCATCAATAAATATCGCCAAGACAAGTTTGGGAAGAAAGGAAATCGGCAATGAAAAATTTACTGAAGTCAATCGGAAATTTTATTGTCGCCATCATACAGTTGTTACTTGATGGCACGCAACACATCACGGAACAGGTGGTGGCAAAAGTAAAACCATTTGCTACTGCTTATATCTGTATCTTGGCTTTCTTAGCCTTTGTCTCCGCGGTGTTACCCTTGGTAATCTTTGGGGTGGCCTTGGGATTAAAACTGCATTGGTTAATTGCCATTGCTGGTATCGTCCTGGCTATCCTACATCTAGCGGCTGGATATTTGGCAACGCCGTTAGTAGTTATTCTTGGGGCTTCTCTAGTGGCTTTAAAGTCACCAATTAAAGTGGTAATGGGCACAATTAGAGGAGACCAAGATGGAATTATCTGCCAGATGGAAAAGATAGCTAAGTGGTGGGTAAATAGCTTCATGATGGTTGTCTTTTGGGAAATGTGTGTAGTATTGTATACATTTATTTTTCCAGTCTGGCAAAATGCCGCCAGTTTTATTGGATTAATTTTTGTCGCCTTATTGTCGGCGATTATGGTGCAGGCATTTTCTATCAAGTCAACGCTTGTACCAAAATTAGTCCGGTGGTTGGTTGTTCCGGCAACATTTTTATTTTTGACGTTGTCGTTTATTTTACCGCAAACAACAACCGCCTTAGGGGACAAGATTCCTACTTTGGATAAAAATTGGTCTGAGGTAGTTAAAAATGGTCCCAAAGTTCAAGATGCCATACCTCAACCAGTGGCACCACAGGTATTGCCGCCGGTAGTTAATCAGTCTACTACGGTTGAAGATCAGGAAAAGCATCTGACCAAAGGTGAAGTCTGGGAATTTCGGATTGATCCTTTGGCCAGGCACTACGAAATTCGGCCGGAGATGGATGTGGAGTTATCATATAACCCTGCGTCATTTCCCCCCGGAACCAAAGTGGACTATCTAATTGGTCCCAGTCGTCCGTATGTTACAACACCCAAAGCGGTGCAAAATATAATGGGAAAAATTACAGCCCAGGCTGACGGGAAAGTAATTATCTTCCAGTCCCGCTAGCCTTAGCCTATCCGGCGGAAGTTTGCGTTGCACACCAAGTTGCAACCGACTTCCGCCTTATTTTTTTGGTTAATTTTCACTCTTGCCAAATTAAGATTTTTCTGTTATAATCAGTTTGTTATTTTCAAAGTAAGTTAGTAGATCAAGTGTTAAATGGATCGGTGGTGTAGCCCGGTTAACACGCCTCCCTGTCACGGAGGAGATCGCGGGTTCGAATCCCGTCCGGTCCGCCAGTGTTACGATATGGTTTTAGCAAAATTTTTGATTTAAATAAAACAGTAATTTTGGTGATAAAAAAATCGGCCTTCCGTCAGGGGGCCGATTTTTGGTATTTATCAAAGCGGTAGATTTCTGTTAAAATACAGACGTTAGTTAGATTTTTATATTTTTTCTAGTCTAAGTAAGTTATGAACTATCACTTTTATGCTACTTCCGAAAAGGCTTGGGATGCCATGCTTAGTAGTATTAAGCAGGCTGAAAAATCCATCTATATAGAGATGTTTATTTTTTTGGATGACACTTACGAAAGCCATGATTTTTTTAGTTTACTCAAAGCCAAAGCTTTGCAGGGCCTAGAAGTTAAGGTGATTGTTGACGCCTACGGCAGTAAGGGTTTAACTGCGCGATCGGTAGCGGAACTGCGGGCTACTGGAGTGGAAGTTTTATTTTTTTCGCAATGGTTTCGGCGGATTCATAAAAAAGTAGTGATTGTTGATGGTAAGTTTGGTTTTATTGGTGGGGTTAATATTGGTAAGTATATGCGGTTGTGGGATGATTTACAGTTAAAAGTTTCGGGTGCGGTGGTGAGAAGTTTATTAGCCAGTTTTGCGCGAGCTTATAAAATCTGTGGCGGTCGGGATTTAACAGTAGCTCGTTATTTAAAAAATAAAAAATTTAAACGAGCTAAGTTTTGGTTGGTAGAAAATTGGTCGGAGTCGGGAATTTTTACGCTAAAAGATTTTTATGAAGAAAAAATCAACCAAGCTCAGCAAAGTATTATTATTGTGACGCCTTATTTTTTGCCCAAACGTTGGTTAATGGCCATGTTAGATACCGCGGTTAAGCGGGGGGTTAAAGTGTTAGTGTTGATTCCACAACGATCAGATTTAATTATTATCAATCGCATTAATTTTTGGTTTTGTTCAAAACTGTTAGCTAATGGGGTAAAATTTTATTTAGGCCAGACCATGAATCACGCCAAAGTTTTTTTGATTGATAATAACCAAGCTTTAGTCGGTTCACAAAATATTGATTTTTTGTCGTTTGATTATAATATTGAAACGGGGGTATTTTTTACCGATCAAAAAATTATTGCCGATTTAAGTAAAATTGTTGAAGGTTGGCTGGCGGTCGCGGTAGAATTTAACCCTCAAAAGTATCAACCCCGCTGGTATGATAAGTTAATTGGCCTAGCCTTGCGTTTGTTGAGTCCTTGGCTATAAAACTTGACGATATAGCCGGGATTGACAGGTTACTTGACTTATTTATTTTTATGTGGTATACTATTTAAGCAAAAATATTGTGTCTCAAAAAAGTGGTCGATTTTTAAACTCTTTATTAAATTGCGATTTTATAAACTAAGTCTTAAACTTATGACAGGTACTATAAAAACTCTATTGACCGAAAAAGGTTTTGGTTTTATCAAAGCCGAAGGTCAAGAAAAGGATTTATTCTTTCACAGCAATTCCTTGGTTGGTGTCCAATTCAGCGAATTACGTGAAGGTGATGCCGTTTCTTTTGAAACCGAAATGTCTCCAAAAGGAATGAATGCAGTCAATGTTCAACGCGCTTAATAGTTCGTTAGCAAGTAAGGTCCCGCCCAATTTTGTTGAGGCGGGATTTTGCTTGGAATAGTTTTGGAGTTTTTGGCTCAAGCTATTGCTTTTTGTTGTTTAAACGACTATACTCTAACTATAATTAACTATAATAATTAGTCTAAATAAATTATGAAAAATTTTAATCGAGGTGGTGGTTTTGGTGATCGTAAGAGTAGCGGTGGTGGTTTTGGCCGTCGAGATTCGGGTGGTCGCGGTTTTGGTCGCGGTGGTAGTGATACTGGCCGGCCGACAATGCATCAGGCCGTTTGTACTGAATGTGGTCAGGCTTGTGAAGTGCCATTTAAACCAACTGGTAGCAAACCAGTCTATTGTAATAACTGTTTTAAGGGTAAAGAAGCGGCTGGTCCTCAGCGCGCGGGTGGCGGTTTTGGCCGTCGAGATTCTGGTAGTCGCGGGTTTAACCGTGGTGGTAGCGATGGCGGCCGGATGGCGATGCACGAAGCAGTTTGTAGCGAATGCGGTCAGACTTGTGAAGTACCATTTAAGCCAACTGGTGATAAGCCGGTTTATTGCAATAATTGTTTTAAAGGTAAGGACGCCGGAAGCTCGTCACGCTTTGGTGGTCGGGATTTTGGCAAGGATAGTTTTCAAGATAAAAAAATGTTTAAAGCCACTTGCGATAATTGCGGCAAAGCTTGCGAAGTGCCTTTTCGGCCTTCTGCCGGTAAACCAGTTTATTGCAGTGATTGTTTTGGCAAAGTTGATAATGCCGGTGGCAAAAATCCTTCTGCCGATCAATTTAAAGTTTTAAATGACAAATTAGATAAGATTTTGCGCACCTTGGGAGCCAGTTACCCTACGGCAGTGGTGGCCAAAAAAGAACCAGTTAAAGAGGTGGTTAAAGAAATAGCCAAGGAACCAGTTAAAGAGGTAAAAAAGATTGAACCTAAAAAGTTGGCTAAAAAAGCGGATAAGAAGGTGGTCGCACCCAAGAAAGCCAAGAAAAAGTAGCTTACAATAAATTTTTAGCGATGGCCGTGTCTGTTCAATTTAATATTGCGTAGGCCTTGGTTTGTGGTAAAGGATAATTGGGTGATAATTAAGTAAAGAATAGCGCGACTTTGCGTAGAATGCGATACTTTGTATAATATATGAAAGCACTTCGCAGATAAATAGGTTAGGCGAAATAATTTTATAAATTTATGAAATATAAATGGAATGCTTATGAAATTTTCTCCACGGTAATAGCACTATTTGCAATTTTAGTAGCGATTTATTTTGGATTTCGAAATTCCGCCTTAAAAAAGGAAATAAGTAATACGAATTGTTCAGGAGGTGATATAAATATAAAAGCTGGTAATGGAAGTCCTTACGGCTCTGGCGGATCTGTTAAAATTGGCCCTGGGATATACAAAGCGGGAAATGGAGGAACTATTAATCAATAGTAGAATAATTATTTGTAACTTTTTTATTTTTTATGCTTGATTTAACGTTGCCATTTATAATCTCACAAGTTGCGATAACCATCGCCATGGTTTTTGATTTTTTGAGTCTGCAATATAAAAAGCGTGAATATACATTTTTATGCTTGATTGTTTCGGCTAGTTTAATAAGCGCTCATTATTTTTTATTGGGTAAAATTGCGGCTGGTGTTATTGTTTTAATTTCTGTTCTAAGATTTATTACTTGTTATTTTACGACCAATAAAAAATACTTGTTTATATTTATTGCGTTAAACACGATTTCCTTATTTTTTACATACAAAAACCCCACTGATTTAATTATTTATGTCGGCTTAATTATTTTTATCATCGGTAATTTTCAAGAGGACAATAAATTAATGAGGAAGCTAATGATGAGCGGCACCTCTTTAATTGTTTTGTATAATGCCATTATTCTCTCGCCAATGGGAGTTGTTGCAGAAGGTTCGTTTTTGATCAGCGGTTTTATCGGTTATTATAGGTTTTATATAAAAAACAAGGAAAAAATAAAAAAGTCCCAAGTAATTTAGTAATTATTTAAAATTCAAAAAATATTTTTAGCAGGTTTTGTTTAATAACAATTAAAGGAGGTGTTGCTATGTTTAATTTCTGTTCCGTAGTCAATTTGTTATTTATTGGCCTGTACAATCTCGTCGCGGTCATTGTTAAAATGTTTGGTCACGAAGAGACGGCCACTAAAATTCGGAAACGAGCCGTAAGATGCAGGAAAAAGATTGAGTTTTACGAAGGCGAAGGGCCTTATCCAGAAAAAGAAAAAGTTTAAATTTTTTACCTTCAAATGGGGATCATCACGATCCCCATTTTTTAAAAGGGAAGACCGGGCGGTCGCGGCCCATTAGTTGTTATTAATAAACAAAAACACCCCCAAGTTGGAGGTGTTTTTTAGGCTAAAATTTATTTAAGACTTTTAACAATGGCCGCGAAAATTTTTGGTTCTTTGACGGCTAATTCGGATAAAACTTTACGGTCTAGTTCAATTTGGTGCTTTTTTAAGGCGTCAATAAATTTGCTGTAAGAAAAACCCTGTGGCCGCAAGGCAGCGTTTAATTTGATTTGCCACAAAGCGCGGAAATCGCGTTTTTTATTGCGACGATCGCGATAAGCATAAACTCCCGCTTTGGTAACGGCGGTTTTAGCTAATTTAATTTTACTTTTGCGTCCCCATTTAAAACCCTTAGCTTGGCGTAATAGATTGCGGCGACTTTTAGCATGATGGACTCCTCGTTTAACTCTAGGCATAATAGTTTATAAACTAAAAATTAGATGATTAACGGTTAAGTTTAAATTTTACAACTGGGAAGAAATTAGACTCTTGATGTTTTTAGTGTGACTTTTGGCCATCACTTCATCACGACGTTTATTGCGAGTAGTGTTGCTTGATTCGCGGGCGTTAAAATGACCCTGGCCGCCTTTGCGACGAAGTAGTTTGCCATTTTTGCTGACCTTAAATCTTTTGGCAATAGTTTTTCTGGTTTTTAATTTCATAGTATTTTCTTAAAAATTTTTAATTATTTGTTGGCAATAGTAGTGGCAATTTTTCCGCCTTGTTGCGTAATTCCTTCTTCAATTTTAATTTCACGAGCTTGTTGTAAATCGCTGATAAATTTATTAATAATTTCTTTAGCTAGTTGGTGATGTTGTTTTTCGCGACCGCGTAAAGCCAGTTCAATTCTAACCTTGTCGCCATTTTCTAAAAAACTTAAGGCTTGTTTTTGACGTACCGCCAAATCATGGGCACCGATTCTTAAAGAAAGCCACAAATTTTTAATTTCTACTTCTTTTTGATGAGCCCTGGCTTTACGTTCTTGTTTGGCTTGTTGGTATAAAAATTGGCCGTAGTTAATTAATTTAACCACGGGTGGTTTAGCCGTCGGAAAAACTTCTACCAAATCAAAACCTTTTTCTTGAGCCATTTGTAAGGCTTGGCTAAAGGGCATTACTCCCAGCTGACCGCCCACTTCGTCGATAATTCTAATTTCTGGTGCAGTAATTTGGTGGTTAATACGATAGGCTAATTTGCCAGTAGCCTTAACTTTTTTGTGATAACTTTTACGCATGATAGGTTAGATCAAAATTTAAAAATCAAAGATTAGTAATTTTAATTTTTAAATTTTTAATTATTTATGGTGGAGATGAGGGGAATTTCACCCCTGTACAAAAGTAATTTTAAAATTGTTCTACCAATATAGCTAATTTAAAGGTTGGCCGACAAACTAAAAAACTAGCAAAAAGCTTGCCAGCTGAGCCCGCAATTTGGTCAACAAGTTTGGCAGGCGCAAAATTGTCCAAGTCTAATAAATGACACCGGTAACTAGCGATTAGACATAACTAGGCCGATGGCTTTAGGTATTAAGCTAAAGCAGGAGCAAAAGTTAAAGAGGCAAAAGCATCCTTAACCCTGCTAATAAGTGAGTTGGCACTTATAAATTTGATTGAAGTTTAACGAGGTTCAATTTGCTCGACTGGCACAATTTTAAAACAAGCTCTTGGCGATTTAGAGACATCCCCGTAACTTGTCTATTGTCTACTTTTCAACGTTCGGTTAATTTCTCGGTCAAGTTCGCGTTTTTTTATCGTTTGACGTTTATCAATTTTTCTTTTTCCTTGACCTAAAATTAGTTTGACTTTAATAAAACTGCCCTTAGTATACACTGAAAGTGGCAAAATTGTCAAGCCTTGGCGGGAAACTTGGCCGAGCCAGGCTTTAATCTCGGATTTATGCAAAAGTAGCTCCCGAGTACGGTCTGGGCTGTAGTTTTGTTGGTGATTGGCGGCCGGCGGGTAAGGGGCAATATAAGAGTTCAAGAGCCAGGCTCGGAGGTTGCCATCAATAATAGCATAGCTGTCTTTAATAACTAAACGCCCGGTTTTAGCGGATTTAACCTCTGGTCCAGTTAATTTTAAGCCCGCCTCCAAAGTTTCTAAGGCTTTGTAGTCAAAAAGGGCTTTTTTGTTCTCAGCTAAGGTTGGCATAAAAGTTAACTTTATATTATAATAAAAGCAGACTAAAGGCAATTGTTTAACCTTAATTTTTAAGTTATAATGTATTTATGAACCAACCAGTTCAAAGAATTAAAATTGAAATTAGCACTTGGGCGGTAATTAAGGTAGTACTAGCGGTTTTAGCCGTGCTGTTTTTGTTTTATGTGCAAGATATTGTGTTGATTTTGTTTGTCTCTATGGTTTTGGCAGCAGCCTTTAATCCTTGGACCGATTGGTTACAAAAAAGATCTATTCCGCGCCCTTTGGCGATTTTAACTTTATATTTATTAGCGTTAATTGTTTTAATTCTAACTGTGGGTTTGTTAATTCCGCCGTTAAGTCAGCAGGTTAGTCAACTATCAGATAATTTTCCGGTTTATTGGCAAAATGTAACTAAGGGTTTTTTCCATTTGCAGCAGTATTCTCAACAGTTTGGTTTAGAGGATAATGTTAAAAACTTTTTTGCCGGCTTACAAGGTAGTTTAGACAAAGCAGCCTCGGGTTTGTTTAGCTCCTTAATTTCTTTTTTTGGTGGTTTAGCGGCGATCATTATTATTTTAGTGTTGGCTTTCTATTTGGTGGTAGAACAAGGGGCAATTAAAAAATCAGTTAAACAAATGATTCCGCTACAGTACCAAGAATTTATTATAAGATTATACAGTGTAATTCAGGAGCGGTTAGGCTGGTGGTTGCGCGGTCAATTAATTTTAGCTTTAATTATTGGAGTTTTTGCTTATATTGGTTTGACTATCCTAGGGGTAGAATATGCCGCTGTGTTGGCATTGCTATCAGGCATTACCGAAGTGATTCCTTATTTGGGTCCGGTAATTGCTGCTATTCCTGCGGTATTTTTCGCTTTTACCCAATCGCCGTTTAAAGCTTTAATGGTGATAATTTTGTTTTACGTAATTCATTGGACCGAAAACAATTTAATTGTGCCCAAGGTGATGCAGAAAACTACGGGATTAAATCCGATTGTCGTTATCGTTGCTATTTTATTGGGTGCCAAATTGGCGGGCTTTTGGGGAATTTTGTTGGCGGTACCAACAGCCACGATTATCAGCATCTTAGTAAATGAATTGTCGGCGGTTGGCTGGGATCCACGCTCTAGCTTGGAAAAATAATTTTAGAAGTGCTATAATTAACACACTTAATAAATAATTAATTTGGTCTCTTATTTGGAGACTTGCTAAAACTATGGTTTATAAAACTAACCCGACTTTAAAAAAATTTTCACCCGAAGAAGATCTTTTAGGTGAAGAACAAGTTGCCACAGAATATGAATTACCTCGTCCTAGCAGTAGAAAAATTTGGGGTTCTATTCTTTTGGTGGTAGTAGTAATTATGGCTATTTGGTATTTAGTGCCAAATTTTACGCCGTTTAAAAGTTTTCCGGCCCTAACTTATCCTTGGCCTTCTAACCAATGGCAAGCCGTCTTTTTAACCAATGGTCAAGTTTATTTTGGTAAAATTGAAAGAGTCACCTGGAACGCAGTGGTCTTGAAAGATATTTATTACTTGCAGTTAGTCACCAGACCACTGCAAAGAACCATTGAGGGCCAGGCTAGTTCTACAGCGCAGGCTCAGACCACCCAAGAGCCGACTTTGATTAAATTAGGCAACGAATTGCATGGTCCAACCGATCAGATTGTAATCAGTCGTAGTCAGATTATGTTTACGGAATTTTTAAAGACTGATGGCCGGGTAGTGCAAGCAATTAATGATTACGTTAAATCTTTGAAAGAAACCAAATAGTTGCCAAAAGTTAAAAAATTAGCTAAATTATAAGGGTGGCTTAAGCCACCCTTTATAGATTAAAATAAATTATAAACGTAGTTATATGGATTTAATGGAAAAAATCGTTTCTTTGTGTAAACGTCGTGGTTTTGTTTATCCCGGTTCAGAAATTTATGGTGGTTTGGCCAATGCTTGGGATTTTGGGCCATTGGGGGTAGAAATGAAAAATAATTTAAAAAATCTTTTTTGGCAAAAGGCGGTGCGAGAGCGCGCTGATATGGTGGGTTTGGATGCAGCAATTTTAATGAACCCTAAAACTTGGGAAGCCTCGGGTCATCTTAAAAATTTTACCGATCCGTTGGTGGAATGTAAAAAATGTCATCAACGTTTTCGGGCGGATCAGTTGCCAATAGACCACGCTCAAATTTGTGGCGGTGAATTAACGGAATCCCGACAGTTTAATATGATGTTAAAAACCTTTTTAGGACCAGTGGAAGGCGAAGCTGGTACGGCTTATTTTCGGCCCGAAACGGCGCAAGGCATTTTTGTGAATTTTTTAAATGTTATTAATACCTCACGGCAAAAAATTCCTTTTGGGATTGCACAAGTAGGTAAGTCTTTTCGCAATGAAATTACGCCGGGCAATTTTATTTTTCGGACTCGCGAATTTGAACAAATGGAAATTGAATATTTTGTTAAACCTGGCGAAGATGAAAAATATTTTGAAGAGTGGCAAACTTGGCTTTGGAATTTTTTTTTAGCGGCCGGTTTACAAGCTGAAAATCTGCGGATTTACGAACATCCAAAAGAAAAATTGTCGCATTACTCTAAACGGACGATTGATATTGAATATAAATTTCCTTGGGGTTGGGGCGAATTGTGCGGTTTGGCCAATCGAACTGATTTTGATTTAAGTCAACACGCTAAATTTTCTGGTCAAGATCTAACTTATCGCGATTTAGAGACTAATGAAAAATTTACCCCATATGTAATTGAGCCATCTTTGGGGGTCGAACGCGCGGTTTTGGCTATTTTATTGGATGCTTACACCGAAATTGCCGGCGGTCGCAGTGTTACCACAGAAGCGACCAAAGAAATGGAAATGGTTTTAAAATTAGCCAAGGCCATTGCGCCAGTTAAGGTGGCGGTTTTGCCTCTATCTAAAAAAGAAGAATTAGCCAAGCTGGCTAAACCGTTAGCACAAGATTTGCGTAAAATTTTTATGGTAGAATACGACGAAACCCAATCAATTGGTAAGCGTTATCGACGTCAAGACGAAATTGGCACGCCGTATTGCGTGACAGTTGATTTTGAGAGTCTAGTAGATCAAGCCGTGACGGTGCGCGATCGCGACACGATGCAGCAAGAACGCATTAAGCTGGCGGAATTAAGTGATTATTTAATTAATAAGTTTAATAATTAATAATTTTTAAGTATGAAAAATTCTAGCAAATGGTTAATTGGCATTGCGATTGTAGTAGTAATCATCGCAGTGTGGTTGGTTGGGGCCTACAATAACTTTATTAAATTGGATCAAGAGGCCCAGGCTCAGTGGGCGCAGGTAGAAAGCCAATATCAAAGACGGTTTGATTTGATTCCAAATTTAGTGGCCTCAGTCCAAGGTATTTTAAAACAAGAGCAGGCGATTTTTGGTATGATTGCCGAGGCCAGAACGCGTTATGCTGGGGCGCAAGGGGTAGAAAACAAAGTGCAGGCCGCTAATCAGTTGGAATCAGCTTTGAGTCGGTTGTTGGTGGTGATGGAAAATTATCCGACTTTAAAATCTAATGAAAATGTTCAAACTTTAATGGTGCAACTAGAGGGTACTGAGAATCGCATTGCGGTTGAACGCGGACGTTATAATGAATTAGTTAAAATTTTTAACGTTTCGGTGACTAAATTTCCTAGCAATGTTTTAGCTCGAATCTTTGGTTTTTCGGCCAAGGGCTTTTTTGAAAGTACTGTGGGAGCAGAAATAGCTCCCCAAGTGAAACTAAATTAGTAAGTTAATGTCTCGTTTAATTGGTGTTTTATTAACCTTAGGTGGTTTGTTATTATTTAGTCAAAGTGCTTTGGCTTATTATTCTTTGGGTCCGCCGACTGGTTTTGTGACTGATAAAATTGGTTGGCTGAGTGTGTCGGAAAAAAATAAATTAGAACAAGATTTAACTAACTACGAAAAACAAACCAGCAACGAAATTGTGGTGGTGACTGTTGATAATTTACAAGGCGATACTATAGAAAATTTTGCAGTCAAGTTGTTTGCCGAATGGCAAATTGGTAAAAAAGATAAAGATAATGGTATTTTATTGTTGATAGCTAAACAAGAACGACAAATGCGGATTGAAGTTGGTTATGGCTTAGAGGGGGATTTAACCGATGCTCAGAGCTTTCAGATTATTGATAAAATAGTTAAGCCATTATTTCAGCAAGAAAAATATGGTGAAGGAGTGATAGCGGGAGTTAATTCAATTAAACAGGCTTTAAGTGGCAATTTAGAGGTGCCGGCCACTACTACCAATAGTAATACTCAAACTAAGTTTGATTTTGGGGAATTTTTCTTTTTGTTAGTGTTTGTTTTACCGGGTTGGTTGCTCAGTATTTTAGCGAGAAGCAAGTCTTGGTGGTTGGGTGGAGTAATCGGTGCGGTAATCGGTGTAGTGATTTGGTTTTTTTCTACTTGGTTGGTTGGTCTGGGGACTATTTTATTGTTAGGTGGTTTGGGTTTATGGTTAGATTATGCCGTGTCTAAAAATTACCATGAGCGTAAAGCTAAGGGTTTAAATCCGGCCTGGTGGGCCGGTGGAGGCGGTTTTGGTGGTCACGGCGGCGGCGGCGGTTTTGGTGGTTTTGGCGGAGGTTCTTCTGGCGGTGGTGGTGCGAGTGGTGGTTGGTAAACTATTATTTTATAAATATTTATGATGTATAAAAAAACTGTTTTAAAAGATAACTTGCGGGTTATTTTGGTGCCCAGGAAGGATACCGCGGCGGTAACTTTGTTGGTGTTGTTTGGAGTGGGTTCACGTTATGAAAATAGAAGAATTTCCGGTGTCTCTCATTTTGTCGAACATTTGATGTTTAAGGGTACTAAAAAGCGGCCTAATACTTTAGCGATTTCTAAAGAATTGGATGGCATTGGCGCGGAGTATAATGCTTTTACCAGTAAAGATTATACCGGTTATTATATTAAGGCTGACGCTAGGCATTTGGCTTTAGCGGTGGAGGTGTTATCTGACATGTTGCTCAATTCAAAATTTGACAGTGAAGAAATTGAACGGGAAAAAAGAGTGATTATTGAGGAGATAAATATGTATGAGGATAACCCCATGATGTATGTTGAGGATTTATTAGAGCAGACCATTTATGGTGATCAGCCGATGGGTTGGTCAATTGCCGGTTGGCGGAAAACAGTTTCGGCTTTAACTAGAGCCGAGATTATAAAATATTTTAAACACCACTACCATCCCAAAAATGCGGTGGTCATTCTAGCCGGCCAAGTAGATCAAAAAGCGGTTAGTTTGTTGGCTAAAAAATTTAAATTAATCAAAGCCAAAAAAACTAAGTTCGCCGCGGTTAAGTTAAAACAAAAAATTCAACAAATAAAGGTACTGGCTAAAACCACGGAACAGTTGCAAGTGGCTTTGGGTTTTTCGGCTTATGCTTACAATAATCCCAAACTATATGCGTTAAATATTTTGGCAGTTATTTTGGGAGGCAATATGTCTTCACGTTTATTTTTGTCGGTTCGCGAACGTCAAGGTTTGTGTTATTTTATTCGGGCGTCTTTAAATATTTATCAGGATACTGGCAGTTTGGTAATTCAAGCGGGTTTAGACAAGAGTCGTATTAAGCAGGCTTTAACCTTAATTTTGTCAGAATTAGTTAAGATAAAAGCGGGAGTAACTCTGGAAGAATTAAAGCGCGCCAAGGAATTTTTGCGGGGTAAAGTAGCTTTAGATTTGGAAGATTCTTCAGCTTTGGCACAATTTTTTGGTAATCAGGAATTGTTACAAGGAAAAATAAAAACCCCGGCTGAAAAAATGGCCAAGCTGGATTTAGTGACTTTAAAACAAGTAAAAGCAGTCGCGCAAGAGATATTAGTTAAAAATAAATTAAATTTAGCAGTAATTGGTCCAAATTTAAAAAAACAAGAGCTAGAGAAAATTATTTTACAAGCTAAAATTTAAGCAGTTAACTAAAATTTAAAAGGTCCGAAAGGACTTTTTAAATTAAACTTAGAGCGAGAATAAAAAATGTTAGTTGAATGGTAATACCCCAGAATAAACTAACTTGATCGGAATATTTTTTACCTAAATTGTGAAAGTAGTTATTTAGTTTGGTAAAAGGTTGATATTTAAAATCCAGTAAAGATTCTACGGCTACTAAAAAATCTGGGAGCAGGCTGGCAAAGATGGCCGCTAGAGCACTCCAGGGATGATGAAAAGATTTTTGTTGAGTAATTAAGCCTAACAGATTAGTAAAAACTAAAACATCAATTAGGGTTAGATAAATCAACTTAGCGGTTCTTTGTTTTTCGTCAGCCAGCCAACGATTTAGGTCTTTGTCTCCGTGAGGTATGAAATCTAATAAAAAATGAGAACCCAAACCAAAAATAAAAGCCAGCGCGGGGTTAGCGACGTACTGGCTGATAGCTAGGGCGGCGGTAGCATGGACAGTTAAAAGCATGTAGCAAAAAATTAATAAAGTCTTGGCTGTATTATAAGGTTATTTTTTTTGGTTGACAAGGGGGAGTTTTCTTGTTAGAATAAGCAGGTCGTTAAAATTATTTAGCGCCGAAGTGGCGGAATTGGTATACGCGTGCGACTCAAAATCGCATTCCCTCCGGGGAGTGAGAGTTCGATTCTCTCCTTCGGCACTCGGTTTTTGATAATAACATCGCGGGGTAGAGCAGTTGGCAGCTCGCCAGGCCCATAACCTGGAGGTCGTCGGTTCGAGTCCGACCCCCGCAACATTTTTTACTTTTTTTGCTTGGTTAGTCCTGTCCCGCCTAAACCGGCGGAATAAAGTAAGAGTGTAACATTTACCCTTCACCAAAATTTGGCTGGATAGCTCAGTTGGTAAGAGCGTGGCACTCATAACGCCAAGGTCGGTGGTTCAAATCCACCTCCAGCCACCAGTATTAAAAATTTGTTAATTCGCCCTTGGGGGCGTTTTTTTGTTTCAAAAAACCTAAAAAAATAGTATAATATAAAGTATCATGGCACAAATAATTTCTATTGTTAATCAAAAAGGCGGGGTGGGCAAAACTACCACGGCGGTTAATCTGGGCGCTTACTTGGCTTATTTAGGCAAGTTTGTTTTGTTGGTTGACTTAGATCCTCAAAGTAATGCCACTTCTGGCTTAGGAATTGATCGACGCCAGTTAGCTAAAGGGGTGTATGAGGCGGTAATTGGCCAAGCCAGCTTTAAAGAGGTGATTTTATCTACTAAACACCAAGGCTACAAATTAGCGCCTTCTACGGTCAATTTAGCCGGGGCTAATGTGGAATTGGTTAATCTGGAACGTCGCGAATTTCGTTTAGCCGACGCTTTGCTAGAAATCCGCAATGATTTTGATTATATTTTAATTGATTGCCCGCCTTCTTTGGGATTGTTAACGATTAACGGTTTAACGGCGGCAGATCAAGTTTTAATTCCCATTCAAGCAGAATATTATGCCTTGGAAGGTTTAGGACAACTTTTAGATACCGTTAATTTGGTGCGTGATAATGTTAAGCCGGCGCTTAATATTTTAGGCGCCGTGGTGACCATGTTTGATTCACGGTTAAAACTCTCTAGCGAAGTTTTGGGAGAATTATATAAATATTTTAATAATCGAATTTTTCGTTCGGTGATCCCGCGTTCGGTGCGTTTAACCGAGGCGCCAAGCCACGGCATGACGATTTTGCAGTATGACCCCACTTCGCGGGGCGCTAAGGCTTATGAACGTTTAGCTTATGAAGTTTTAGAAGTTTTAAAATAAAATAAAATTATGAACAAAAGTTTTGGTTTAGGCAAGGGTTTAGGGTCGTTGATTCCGGGACAATACAATAAAACCGAAAATTATACGGAGCCAATAATTTTGCCGGGAGAAAAGGTACAGTTAGTAGCGGTAGAAAAAATTAAACCTAATCCGCATCAACCGCGCAAGGATTTTGCGGCGATAGAGTTAGCCAGTTTAACTGAATCAATCAAGGAACACGGAATTTTACAACCATTGATTGTTTCACCAGCTGCGGAGGGTGACTATCAATTGATTGCCGGCGAGCGCCGCTTACGGGCCGCTAAATTAGCAGGCTTAAAAACAGTGCCAGTGATTGCCCGGCAGTTTAAAGAACAGCAGAAATTAGAATTAGCTTTGATTGAAAATTTACAACGGCAAGATTTAAATATTTTAGAAGAAGCCGATGCTTATCAAAAATTAATTGAGCAATTTAATTTATCACATGAGGAAGTGGCCAAAAAAGTAGGTAAGAGTCGCCCAGTAGTTTCTAATGCTTTACGGTTATTGAAATTGCCAGCTAAAATTAAACAAGATATTTTATCGGGTAAAGTGTTAGCCACACACGCGCGGATTATGGCGGGGTTGGCAGGCGAAGAGTTAGAAAAATTTTATCAGCAAGTAGTCAGCCAAAAATTAACGGTAGCGCAAGCCGAACAGGCGGTTAAGCAAGTAGCGGTTAAAAAACATTTTCGGTCCTTAGCGATTGATCCGGAATTATTAGCCAATCAGGAAGCCTTAAGGCAGGCACTGGGCACTAAAGTAGAAATTAAAAAGAAAGGCGGCACTGGGCAAATAATTTTGCAGTTTTATTCAGAAGAAGAATATCAAAAACTGCTTAATGAGTTGAAACGATTTATTGTTTAGTATGTTTAAAAAGATGACTGAGTTTAGTGAATGGTTGGGGATAATTGCAATTATTTTGGCCTATTTCTTGCTAAGTTTTAATTTAATTTTAGCTCATAGTTTATTATATTTAGGGCTGAATTTAGTTGGCTCGGCAGTTATTGTTATTTCCTCTTTTAGTAAAAAAGATTACCAGCCCGGGGTCTTAAATATTTTTTGGTTGTTGATCACAATTATCACTTTATTTAATTGGTGGTTAAAAACTTAGATAAGTAAAACCTCTCTAATACTTAGAGAGGTTTTTAGTTTTTAGGTTAGCACTATTAGGGCTAGGGTTATCAGAAAGCTCAAAGCCCAAAAAATTGATAGTTTTAATTCTTTAGAGTATTCCTGATAATATTTTTCTCTAATAGTTTTGTCTGAAGTGGTCTGAAAAATTTTTGCCGCTTCTTGGGCACAGGCGTAATTCAAAGCTCCAATCGCAACCATTAAAATTAGGATTGCGATTGCCGTTGTCGGCCAGACCAAGCTAACCAAGATGACAATCAATAAAACAACAAAAGCGATTCTTTTGGCGCGAATAAAGTCTTGGTGGTTAGTAATAAGATCATCCATCAGTCCTACCTCCTTTTTAAAATATTTTAAGCTAATAAAACAGTAAAGTCAAACTTACTTTTTTTTGCGACCAGGCATTAAACCTTTGGCGGTTTCCCAGGCCTCGTTAAAATAATCCTGAATTTTGGCAGAACTTTTTATTTTGGAGCGGGCGGCGGAAGTTTTGGCAAATTTTAACCAATCTGGATTAGGGGTTTTGCGATGTTTATCAATAATTATTTCAATCATATCGCCACTTTTTAAAACAGTATCTAGGCCAACCAGTTGTTCATTTATTTTAGCGCCGACGCAGTGCATACCAATATCGGTGTGGATATGAAAAGCAAAATCAATGGGCGTAGCGCCTTCGGGCAAATCAATCACGTCGCCATTGGGGGTAAAAACAAAAATACGGGTGGGAAAAACTTCTAGTTTAATGGCTTCTAAATATTTTTCGGAATCTTTAATTTCTTTTTGCCATTTTAAAACCTCGTTTACCCAAGATAATTGTTTGGATAAACGGGAACCTTCTTGTGGTTTGCCTTTTTCTACATATTGCCAGTGAGCCGTAATACCATATTCGGCTTCTTCGTGCATTTCTTGGGTACGAATTTGAATTTCCACAATATGTTCGCGTTCAGCCCAAACGGTGGTGTGGATGGATTGATAGCCGTTGGGTTTAGGTTGCGCGATATAATCTTTAATGCGGCCCGGTAGAGGTTTCCATAAGCTATGTACAATACCCAAAGTAGCATAACAATCAGCAATATCTTTTACAATAATCCGCAAAGCCACAATGTCATAAATTTTGCTAATATCGCGGTTATATTCTGGGCGCAATAATTTTTGGCACAGGCTGTACAAATGCTTGGCGCGGCCATGAACGGAAACTGGTTGAATGTTATTTTTGGTTAGTTCTTTGTCTAAAATTTTTTTGACATCTTCTAAATATATTTCTTGTTCTTGTTTTTTGGTGGGTAAAATTTTAGTAAGCCATTTGTAATCATCAGGATAAACAAAAGGAAAGGCTAAATCTTCTAGGTCACCCTTAAGTTGGCCCATGCCTAAACGATTAGCGATTGGGGCGTAAATTTCTAAGGTTTCTTTGGCAATTCGAAGTTGTTTGTTGTGGGGTAAGGCGTTAAGAGTTTGTAAATTGTTTAAACGATCAGCTAGCTTAATAAAAATTACTCGGACGTCTTGCGAAATGGCCAAAAACATGCGGCGCAAATTTTCGGCGTAACGTTCAATGCCACGATATTTCAAAGTCCCTAACTTGGTAATGCCACCAACCAAATTTGCCACTTCATCGCCAAAATTATTTTTTATTTCTTTCAAAGTAATCTTGGTTTCTTCGGGCACATCATGCAGTAAAGCGGCAATAATAGTATTATTATCAACTTTTAGGTTGGCTAAATAAATGGCCGCGCCCAAAGGGTGGTTAATATAGGGTTCGCCGGATTTGCGTAATTGACCTTCGTGGGCTTTGGCCGCAAATTCAAAAGCTAGCTGAATCATAGTAGTGTCAGCTTGTGGGTCATTAACTTTGATGATTTTAATTAGTTCTTGAAAATCTGGCTTCATAAGGTTATTTTAGCCATTCTAAAGTAAAAAGACAAATAGCTTGAATGGGTAGTGGACGAAGAGCAGTAAACATTGGGTCAGTTTGACTAATTTTTAGGATAGGTTTAATATGGTAGCAAATAAAGGAGGTTATGTTTTATGTTAAAGAAAAGCAAAGGAAAAAAACAAGGCAAGCCAGCGGAACGCACATTAGAGCGGAGAGTAAAAAGATTTTTAAAGACGCCGGAAATGGACGATCCGGCTACGGCGCAAAGGAGAAAAGGCGGTTTGTTTCCCCGACTTACGGATGAGGAACAAAGGCTTTTTAGAAAAATTTAAAGAGGTTATCAAAACCGACTAATAAATATTGGTCGGTTTTTTTATTTCGCTTGACCTTGCTATGTCCATCAGTAGATTGGTTCAGGATTTGCCCCTTTGTCACCCAGACCCTGGGTGCTTCTGACAGTGTTAAATAATAATTAAAATACCCAACAAAATTTAAAATTAGTCATTGGATTGAGCATAATCAACCAAGGTTTTGATTGTTTGTAAAAAAAGAGGTTTTTTGTTAAGATAGACACAGCTTAGCTGTTAAAAATCAGTTAAGTTTCAAATAATTTTATGCCCCAACTTTGCCCCGAACTCACTACTAAACTAGCCTCCCTCAAACAACTTAAACAACAGTTTGATTTGGAATTATCTAGTCTACCGCAAACAGGCAAGACAGAGGATTTAACTTTGATTAGAGAAGCTAAAAATAAAGTAGAACAAACCCTTCAAGAGCTTCAAAACAAACTCTGGCTTAACACCCTCGAACTAACCCGAGAAAACCTTAAAGCCCAATATGAATTTCAGAAAGATGTTCTTATTAAGTCCGGCCTCCTAAAAACCCTCTCCACTGGCGAATTAGGCATTGAAGCAATTGATAAACAAGAATACCCTCTACCCACTCTAGAACAGATTGAAAAAATAATGCTAGAGAAACGTAAACTCTTAGAAACCAAAATCCCACAAGGCTTTGTTAAGTTAATTATTGTTCCCTTTGGCTTACCGATAGGTTCTCTAATGGAGGCTTATGATAATGCCTTGATGGAGTGTTATCAACAAGCTAAATTATTAGACGCCCAAAATCAACCCTTAAAACTTTATGGAGAACCCACTTTTGATTATGCTGGATACGTAAAAGCCGAAGCCACAGGGGATTTGGTATATTTCCCCAAAAAATACTCCTACGCTAATCACCAAGGTAAAACTAAAAAACAACTCCTAGCCACCCAAGCCTGGCAAGTCTTGCTACTTGAAGACTTGCCTTGTCTTCCAGATGAAGGTAAGGGTAAAACCATAGCTGGCCGTGAGCAACCAGGGGTTTACCAAAAACCCAGTGAGTATCTTAAACAACTCCAAACTGACCCTCAGTATAAAGGTGAACAAGGTTTAACTCTGGAATCCTGGCTAGTTTACGGCTTAAGCCACTTAGACCAAACTAATCAAGTGATTGACGAGTATCAAAATTCAGGTAAATTTTGTCTTTTGGTGAGTAGTTATTTTAAACAACCTGGCAATGTGTCGGGTGCTGATTTTTACCACAACCTTGCGCGGTTTTATTCGGTTCGGAGTGATCCGGATGATCCCTTTTCTTATGGTGTCGCCCGTTTTGCGGTGAGTATTTTATAAATTTTAATTTTATGTCTAAATATTGTTCCAAGCTTTCTGCTAAATTAGAAACTCTTAAAGCGCTTAAACAAGAGTTTGATCAGGAAATAGTTAAAGCACAAAGTCTAAGCCCCAATAAACCAGAGGATTTAGTTTTGGTTAGGGACATTAAAGCTAAACTAAATCAAGAGCTTAAACAGTCTCAAGAGGTGATTGAAGTTTTTTATAAAATAGTTGATTGGCAAGATTTTTATCAAGAAGTTTTTGAACTTAAATATGATTTTTTTGATTTAATCATTCCCAAAAAAGAGGAAGGTTTTGATCGGTTAATAATTATGGCCCCGGGTTTAACTAATCAACAACTTTGGGATAAAACTTCGGAAATTTGTAAAAGACTGGCGGGAACTCTTTTGATAAATTTTAATTTGTTTACTTCTGAGCGGACGACAAAAACGGCTTATGCTTTTTGGGTGCGCGATGATCAAGAGGCTTGTGCAGATGAATCAGCGGAATTTTTATCCGTTAAACAAGTTAAAGAGCGAGAACCAGTGGCCGAGACACTAGAGGAGCGTTTGTTACACGATTTGAAATATCTTAAGGAAACAGGTCGTCGTTTAGATTATCAAAGCCAAACTTTATGTAGTGGTTCAGTTGATAAATTTGGTCGGATGCCCTGTATTGATTGTAATAATTATACTGAGACTCTGGTTAATTTGCTTGGTCTTGATACCGACTTATCTAAGATTGGCACGGATTATAAAAGATTACGTGCCCGTAAGGTAATTTTGTAAATTTTTTATTTTTTTTAATCCTTGATGCTCAATTGTTATTCAGTCCGCCCCGCGTAGCGGAGACTCGGGGTGCTTCTGCTGGAATTTTTAAAAAAACAAAAACCGACTAATATTTATTAGTCGGTTTTTATAATTGATAATTTTTAAACTGCTTCTTTGGTATAACCGCAATCTTTTTTGCTACAGACCAGGGAACCATTTTTGCCGTAGACGATTAAGCTTTGGCAATTGGGGCATTTTTCGCCGGTTGGTTTGGACCAGAGGGCAAATTTGCAATCCGGATATTTATTGCAAGCATAAAAAACTCGGCCTCGTCCGCGCTTGGAAACAATTTCGCCCACGCCACACTGCGGGCAAGCGACTCCGGTGCCGTTATTTTTTTCAATATATTTACAATCGGGATATTTGGAGCAACCAACAAACGGACCATAACGACCCACCCGTTGCTGTAAAGGGGCGCCGCAATCCGGACATTTTTTATCTAAAATTAAAGGTTCCGGAATTTCTTGGCCGTTCTTATCAATTTTTTTGGTATTTTTGCAATCCGGAAAATTAGAGCAGGCCAAAAATTTGCCATAGCGTCCCCGTTTAATAATCATTGGTGAATTACATTTTTCGCAAACTTCATCGGTTTTTTCTTCCGGCATAATGTCGGATTTTTTTACTTCTTCCATTTTTTCGTTAAGTAATTCTTTGAAAGGATGATAAAAATTACTAATCACCGGCACCCATTCGGTTTTACCTTCGGCGATAGCATCCAAATCATCTTCTAGTTTGGCGGTAAATTGGTAATCTACAATTTGCGGAAAATGTTTGATTAATAAATCAATGACGATAAAAGCAATTTCGGTAGGCTTGAGCCGTTTTTCTTCGCGTTCCACATAACCACGATCAATGATGGTAGAAATAGTTGGCGCGTAAGTGGAAGGCCGACCAATGCCATATTCTTCCAGGGCTTTAACCAAGGAAGCGTCGGTGTAGCGGGCGGGTGGTTGGGTAAAATGTTGTTCAGATTTTATCTCTTGGCTTACAATAGTTTCTTTAACTTGCAAAGCGGGCAAGAGTTCTTCTTTGGTGGCGACGGGGTAGACTTTTAGCCAGCCATCAAATTTAACCACTTGACCATTGGCGCGGAAAATAAATTTTTGGTCTTGCGAAATTAAATCGGCGGCGGCGTTTTCTAATTTGGCTCCGGCCATTTGGCAAGCCACGGCCCGTTGCCAGATTAATTGGTAAAGTTTAAATTGGTTATCGTTTAAAAAAGTTTCAATTTGTTGAGGAGCCAGTTTAACATCGGTAGGGCGAATGGCTTCATGAGCTTCTTGGGCTGATTTTTGGGTTTTAGAAAAATGGCGAGGTTTGGGAGTGGTATAATTAGCGCCAAAGTTGTCAATAATATATTGATGAGCTTCGGTTAAAAATTTTTCGGCCAGATTTACTGAATCCGTGCGCATATAAGTAATCAAACCTACCGAACCTTGTGGTCCTAAGTCCACACCTTCATAGAGTTGTTGTGCAATCATCATGGTTTGTTTGGCAGAAAATCCTAGGCGACGGTTAGCTTCTTGTTGTAAAGTAGAAGTGGTAAACGGAGCATTGGGTAATTTTAGGGTGCTCTTACTAGTTAAATCGGCCACGGTAAAAGGTTGTTGACCGATTTGGTTAACTAATTCTTGGGCTTGCGCTTCGGTGGTGATAGAAAATTTTTCTAAAACTTTAGCCTCAACTTGTCGTAAGTTAGCTTTAAAAATTTGTTGAAGATTGTTTTGCGGAGCAAATTGTCCGGCGATGGTCCAGTATTCTTCAATTTTAAAATCTTTAATTTCCCGTTCGCGTTCTACAATCAAACGAACGGTGACGGATTGGACGCGACCGGCCGATAAACCTTTAGTAACTTTTTTCCACAAAAATGGCGAAAGTTCATAACCCACCAAGCGATCTAAAACGCGACGAGCTTGTTGGGCGTCTACCATATGTAAATCCAGCGCTTGAGGATTTTTTAAAGCGTGCAAAATTGCCTCTTCGGTAATTTCATGAAAAGTAATACGTTTAATTTTAGCTTCAGGAGTTTTAAAAATTTGGGCCAGATGCCAAGAAATTGCTTCACCTTCGCGGTCTTGATCAGTTGCAAAGTAAATGTTGTCTGCTTTAGTGGCTAATTTTTTTAAAGTAGTGACTACTTTTTTAGCTTTAGTCGGAATTACATATTGCGGAGTAAAATCGTGCTCAATATCAATACCCATTTTGCTTTTGGGCAAATCACGAATATGGCCAAACGAAGACTCCACTTTATAATCTTTAGTTAAAAAGCGAGAAATGGTTTTGGCTTTAGTGGGGGATTCTACAATTACTAAATTCATAGATGAGAAAATAATTTTAAAGTTATCCTTTAGTATTATCGCGCGCAAACGTAATTTTGTCCACCGAGATTTTTTATTTTGCCTTTGATTTCCATAACGGCCAAGGTAGCGGCCACGGTGCTAATGTTTAACTTAGTCAACTTAGCCAAACTATCAATATGAATTGGTTCGCGGTTCAAATGTTTAAGTAGACTTTCTTCAGCCGGGCTTTCGGGGACAATGGCGTGAGCAGTAATATAACTGGAAACGGTTTTTAAGTCAAGGGCGCCCAAGATATCTTGGGCGGTAGTAACCACTATGGCTCCTTGTTTAATTAGATTGTTGGTGCCGGCCGAATTGGGGTGATAAATGTTGCCCGGCACGGCAAAAACCTCACGATTTTGTTCTAGGGCATACTTGGCAGTAATTAAGGCGCCAGATTCGGCCGGCGCTTCAATAATTAAAGTACCCAAAGACAAACCGGAGATAATACGATTGCGCAAAGGAAAATTATGCACCAAAGGTGGCATACTCAAAGGAAATTCAGAAACCATTAAACTGCCAGCGGCAATAATTTTTTCGGCCAGTGAGCGATTTTGCGTGGGATAAAGACTAGACCAAGCTAAACCCGAACCCAGCACGGCAAGGGTGCGACCTTGATTTTGTAAAGTTGCTTGATGCGCCAAAGTATCAATTCCCAAGGCCAGGCCGGAAACAATTGTTAAGCCGGCTTGAACCAAGGGGATAATTAAGGTGTCAATTAATTGTTGACCATAAGGTGAAACCTTGCGAGTGCCGACGACGCCCAAAGCAAAACGATCACGATTATTATCTAAGGTGCCACGATAGTAAAGGATTGGCGGGGGGCTGTAAATTTCTTTGAGTAATGGCGGGTAGGCTTCTTCTAAAATTGTTACGGCCTGTACTTTTTCGGTGTGTAATTTTGTTAATTCTGCTTCCGGGTTAATTTGCGGTCGACGGCTAATAATTTCTTGGGCTAAGTCAGGTTCTAAGCCACAAGTTATTAATTCGGATAAACTAGCCGCCCAGGCGGTTTGTAAATTTGGAAAGTAAGAATAAAGTTTTTTAAATCTAACCGGCCCGAGTTTAGTAAATTGATTAAAAGCTAGCCAAAAAGGTAAATCAGTTGAAGACATAAGATAAGTTAAAATAATATTTAGTTATTATAAAACTTTTTAGACCATCTTGACAAAGATTTAAAAGGGGGATATAATAAAATATCAAAAAAAATTATTGAAAGATCATTGAAAGAGAGATAAAATTTACAGAAAAGGGAGGCGCTCATAATGGGCTGTAGTAAGAACAGGACCAAAAATTTACAGTTCAAAAAAGTTAAATTGCGTTATCGGGTTGAGTATGATTTAAACCCAAATTGTTTTGTGGAATGTTCGGCCTACAGTGAAGCCCAGGCTTGTGGGTATGTTTCTTCTCATAAAAGAGAGCTTTGTAAAAATTGGGGGATTAATCTTAGTTTTATTAATTCCTCTACCTTAAAAGCTTTTGTTTTGGGAAGGGCTTATCAAAAAGTAATTGTGGTCGCTGAACAGTTGGAATTTAATTTCCTCCGCTAAATTAATAAAATTTAGCGGTTTTTTTACCAGAAATTATTTTTGTCAGGTATTGACAAAATTATTAACCTATGCTATACTATATAATCACTAGGAGTTAATTGAAATTGTCCAATAAACAGCTATCTATCAGTGGCGAGAGCCTGGTTCCCTCCTACCACGCTGATAGCCTAAAGCTGGGACTTTAGGATGGTTCCTAAACGTTCCACACTGGTAGGTGGCTGTTTGTTGAACACTTTAGTTATAAAAATCACCCCGGTTAGCGGAGTGATTTTTTTGTTGAATAAAAAGGTTTAGCGTTGATTGTATAAGTTGCTGGCCTGGGCCAATTCTCCGGCTAAAATTAAGTTGATGGCGTTTAATAGGTTAGGCCAGAGTTTAGTTAGTTGTTTTTTTTCGTCAGCGGTTAGTTTGCTTAAAACAATGTTTTCCGCTTTATTTTTTTGTTCAGGATTTTTAATGCCTAGCCGTAAACGAATAAAATTTTGCGTCCCCAGTTCTTTAATAATAGAAGCCACGCCGTTATGTCCGGCGGCCGAGGCATTAAGGCTAATTTTAAAGCGGCCTTGAGTTAGATCAAAATCGTCATGGATAATAATTAGGTCAGCTGGCTTGATTTTATAAAAATTAGTAATTTTTTGGACCGCTTGGCCGGATAAATTCATATAGGTTTGCGGTTTGGCTAAAATTATTTTTTCGCCGGTCACTTTACTTTCGGCTAATTCGGCTTGGAACTTAGTATTTTTTCGCCAAGTGCTGGCCGCTAATTCTTTAGCTAATTTTTCCACCGCCCAAAAACCCAAATTGTGTTTGGTGTGGTTATAAGTTTTGCCAGGGTTACCTAGGCCGATGATTAAATGCATAGGGTTGGGTAGTTGAAAGTATAAAGGGGAAAGTATAAAGTATAAAGTAGAAAGTGGAGGATGATTATATTTTAGCTTAATCGCTGGGGCTTCGCAAGGTTCAGGATCTAATCCCTTGTTATCCCGAGTTTGCTTACCTGCTGATGTGCTTAATTGCTTACTCGCTTATTCTAGCCTAATTTGTTTGTAAAAAGTATGGGTTTTTGTTAAGATAGACACAGTTTAGCTTTTAAACACCAGTTAAATTTTGAAATATTTATATGCCCCAACTTTGCCCCGAACTTACAACCAAACTAGAATCTCTTAAACAACTTAAACAAGGGTTTGATTTGGAGATAATCAAAGCGCAAAGTCTAAGTCATAATAAATCAGAGGATTTAGTTTCAGTTAGAGAAGCTAAAATAAGATTAGAGCAAAAGCTAGAGCAAATCTCAAAAATATTATGGCAAGAGTTTTATGTCAATTCTCCCCGAGGACTAACCGCTGTAGAAAAGAAAATAAATTATCATGTAATTGAAACTCTCGAAGGACATGCTAATGCTGTGTTCACTCTCCAGGTCCTACCTGATGGTCGCATTGTTTCGGGTAGTGGTGATAAGACTATTAAAATCTGGCAACCAGACAGCCGAGGTAATTATAAAAACACTAAAACTCTCAAAGAATGTATTGGTGTTGTGCGTATCCTTCAAGTTTTACCTGATGGACGCATTGTTTCTGGTAGTGATGATAAAACTATTAAAATCTGGCAATTAGACAGACGAGGTAATTATAAAAATACACAAACCCTCAAAGGACATGCTGATTCTATTTCCACCCTCCAAGTTCTCCCTGATAGTCGTATTGTTTCGGGTAGTGATGATAAAACTATCAAAATTTGGCAATCAGATAGTAAAGGTAACTATAAAAACACCCAAACTCTCGAAGGACACACTGGTTCTGTGTTCACCCTTCAAGTTCTCCCCGATGGCCGTATTGTTTCGGGTAGTGATGATAACACTATCAAAATCTGGCAACCAGACAGCCAAGGCAACTATATAAATACTAAAACCCTCGAAGGACATATTGGTTCTGTGCGTACCCTCCAAGTCCTCCCTGATGACCGTATTGTTTCGGGTAGTGGTGATAACACTATCAAAATCTGGCAACCAGACAGCCAAGGCAACTATAAAAACATTCAAACTCTCGAAGGGTATCTTATGGGTGTGCGTACCCTTCAAGTCCTCCCTGATGGCCGTATTGTTTCGGGTAGTTATGATAATACTATTAAAATATGGGAACCAGACAGCCGAGGCAAATATCAAAATATACAAACCCTCAAAGGACATGCCGATTATGTATTCACCCTCCAAGTCCTCCCCGATGGCCGCATTGTTTCTGGTAGTCGTGATGACACTATTAAAATCTGGGATGGCGATAAGGTAGAATAAATAAATTTATATGCCCCAACTTTGTTTAGAACTTACTTCCAAATTAGAATCTCTTAAGCAACTAAAAGCAGAGTTTGATTTGGAATTATCTAGTCTACCCCAAACAGGCAAGACAGAGGATTTAGCTTTGGTTAGAAATGCTAAAACTAAATTAGAACAAAACCTAAAAGAGCTTCGAGAAAAACTTCCGCAACTTGATTGGCAAGATTTTTATCAAACAGTTTTTGGTCTGGAGTGTGATTTGTCTGGTATAAAAATTCCGGAAAAACGGGAAGGCTTTGATCGATTAATAATTATGGCCCAAGGCTTAACGGCGGAACAGCTTTGGCTTAAAACTAAGGAAGTTTGCGGTGAGGTTGGTAGGATTTTTTCTTCCGAGCTTGATAGTACTATTTCTGAACGTACCACGGAAGCGGCTTATGCTTTTTGGGTGCGTGATAATCAAGAGGCAAACGTAGAATTAAAAAACATATCAGTCGAGCAAATTGAGCAACAAAATTTAACAACAGAAACTCTAGAGGAACGTCTTTTGCATGGTCTAAAATATTTTAAGGAAACTGGGCAACAGCTAGATGTTGACTGCCGGACTATGTGTTGTAGTTCATTTGGTCTTTTGGGCTACCCACTTACGGTTGGTTATACTATGGGTAAAGTCAGAATTATGGAACATGTCGACCGTGTCCAAATTAGCCTTGTTTGTGCTCGGGAAGTAATCACTTAAAGTTTATTTTTTAATTTTATGCCTCAATCCTGCCGAAGGCTTACCAGTGAATTAGAATCTCTTAAAGTGCTTAAAGAAAAGCTTGATTTGGAGTTAATTGGCCTACCGCAAACAGGCAAGCTGGAGGATTTAGTTTTGGTTAGAGATATTAAAAATAATTTAGAACAAAAACTTAAAGAGTTTCAGAAACAAATTGTCGTAATTGAATGGCAAGGGTTTTATTTTGATTCTCTTAAAATGCCTGGCGCGGTAGAAAAGAAAAAAAATTATCATAAAATTCAAGCTCTTAATGAACATACTGTCGCGGTGCGTAGCATTCAGGTTTTGCCTGATGGCCAAATTGTTTCGGGTGGTGATGATGGAGCTATTATAATTAGAGAAGTACATCAACAGGGTGGTTATTATAAAAAACAAATTCTTAAGACCAAAAGAGCAGACATTCCTTACGCTTTGCAGGTTTTGCCAGATAGTCGGATTATTGTTGGTTATGATAGTGGCGCTATGATAATTTGGGAATTAGACCAAGTTAGTAATTGTTATAAGGCGCAAGTTATTAAGGAAGGAGAGGAGGAACTTGGCCTGGTGAATAACTTACGATTTTTACCTAATGGTCGGATTATCGCCGGTTATGAAAAAGGTCAGATTGTAATTTGGGATTTAGATAAGGAAGGTAAATATTTCAAAACTCAAACTCTTAAGGAGGGATATGGAATGCCTCTAAACACCATGCAAGTTTTGCCTGACGGTCGAATTGTTTCCAGTTATGCTGAGGGCCCGATTGTAATTTGGAAAACAGATGAGCAAGGTAAATATTTTGAAGACCAAGTTTTTAATGCAGGGGGTGTCGAGACAGTGTTTGCTTTGCAAGTTTTGCCCGACGGTCGAATGGTTGCTGGCTATAATAAAAGTGGCAATATTATAATCTGGGAAGCAGATCAGCAAGGCTTTTATTATGAAGGCCAGAGTTTTAAGGAGTCGGATTCTGGTTATATATGTGCCATGCAAGTTTTACCGGACGGCCGAATTATTGCGGGTTATAGTAGGGGTGGCGTTATAATTTGGGAGGTAAATCAGCAGGGTAAATATGTTAAAGCTCAAACTTTGGATGAAAAAGCTGAAGGTAGATATTTTTCCGCTGCAGCCTCCCTAAGTGTTTTGCCCGACGGTCGGATTTTTTCAGGTTATGGTGATGGCAGAATTTTGGTTTGGGATGGTGATAAGGTAGATTAAATAAAATAAAGCAGTTAGTTAAATAAATTTATATGCCTCAATCCTGCAAAGAACTTACTATCAAATTAGAATCTCTTAAAGCGTTTAAAAAAGAGTTTGATTTGGAATTTACTAAAATTAAAGATTTAAACTCCAAAAAGTCCAATGATCTTATTTTTATCAGAGATGCTAAATTTAGATTAGAACAAACCCTCCAAGACCTCCAAAACGAACTCTGGCTAGAAACCCCCGAACTAACTAAAGAAAATCTTAAAGCCCAATATGAATTCCAAAAAAACCTTCTCTTAAAATCAGGCCTCCTAAAAACCCTCTCCACTGGCAAATTAGGCATTGAAGCAATTAATAAGAAGGAATATCCCATACCTACTCTAGAAAAGATTGAAGAAATGATAATAGAAAAACGCAAGTTTTTGGAAACCAAAATCCCACAAGGCTTTGTTAAATTAGTTATCGTTCCTTTCGGTTTACCTCTAGATTATCTAATTAAAGCCTACGGCGACGCTCTAAGCGAACACCACCAACAAGGTAAGCTCTTGGATACCCAAAATAAACCCTTAAAGCTCACGGAAGAGCCTATTAATGATTGGGCTGGATACGCAAAGGCTGATGAAAAAGGGGATTTGGTATATTTCCCCCAAGCATACTCCAAAACTACTCATCAAGGTAAAACCAAACAGGAACTTTTACCCACCCAAGCCTGGCAAGTCCTGTTACTTGAAGACTTGCCCGACCTTCCAGCTGAAAGCAAAGGCAAAACCGTTAATGGTCGTCAGCAGCCAGAATCTAACCAATCACCCAATAACTATCTTAAACAACTTCAAACCGACCCTCAGTATAAAGGTGAACAAGGTTTAACCCCAGAATCCTGGTTAGTTTATGCCCTAACCCATTTAGCCCAAACCAAGCAAGTGATTGATAACTGGGAAGGCTCGGGTAAGGCTTGTTGGTTACTTAATAGTTATTTTAAAGAAACTGACAAAGTGCCGAGCGCCTATTTCGATCGTAGCGATGCGCGGGTCTTTTTGGATCAGTACGCTCCGGACGATCCCGTTCCCAGCGATGCCGGCCGTTTTGGGGTGAGTATTATTTGATCTTTGGTTTTTGATTTTAGACTTTAGTTTTTATTTTTTTAAAATAGTATAAATACAAAAAACAGGCTTGGGCCTGTTTTTTAGTTGATATTTATTTTTGACTATTTCCCTTTTTCTTTGGTCGTTAAAATAATCGGGGTGCCGACAATTTTGAAATATTCCCGTAAGCGATTTTGAAAAAAGCGGAGTAAAGAAAAATGTAGGAGTTGGTCGTTGTTAACAGTTAACACAAAACGCGGTGGATTGGTGCCTGATTGTTCAATTTGATACACCATTAATTTGGCTGGTCGATTACCGCCACGTTTTAGGCGATGATGACCTTCCTTGGAAGGTAAATGTTGGCGCAAAGCGCTTTTTAAAAAGACGGCCAGTTCTTCTTCGGATAATTGACGATGGCGTTGTTCGTAAATTTCTTTTACCAGCTTAAAAATTTTTTTAACATTCAGACCAGTTTTGGCTGAGACAAACATAATTGGCGCCCAAGTTAAGTGAGAAAAGATTTTTTGGTAGTATTGATAAACTTTTTTAATCGTTTCTTCATTTTTGGTGGTGGCTAAATCCCACTTGTTGGCCAAAATAATTACACTAGATTGATGCTTGGCAATTTCTTCGGTTAAGTGTTTGTCTTGGGTAGATAAATCCGAAACCACGTCGGTGACTAATAAAACCACATCGGCTTTGGCCGCGGCGGCTAAACTTTTGTCCACGGAAGATTTTTCTAAACCGGCGGAAACTTTGGCTTTTTTGCGAATGCCGGCGGTATCAATCAAAGTATAATTTTGTCCTTCATAATTAAAATCTACATAATGGGCTTCGCGAGTAGTGTGAGGAATTTCCGAAACAATTACTCGCTCTTCGCCGAGTAGAGAATTTAATAAGGAAGATTTGCCCACATTAGGTTTGCCCAAAATTGCCAACTTAATGGAAGGCACAACTTCTGGTTCGGTTTGTAAGGTGGGTAGTTTGGCCACAATAACATCCAACAAATCACCTACGCCAGAACCATTACTGGCGGATACAAAATTTGGTTCACCTAAACCTAGGCCATAAATTTCTTTATTAAGTTGGCGTAAACGCAAGCTATCCGCTTTATTGATTACTAAGAGGATTGGTTTTTTGCTGGATTGAAATTGTTTAATAACCAATTTATCGCCGGGCAAAACTCCGGTTTTGGCATCGATTAAAAATAAAATTAAATCCGCTTGCTTTAAAGCTTTGCGGGCTTGTTTAATAATACCTAGTTCAATGGTGTTGGCTGGTTTGGCGATATCTAAGCCGCCGGTGTCAATCATTTGATAAGGGCGTCCTTGCCACCAACACAAGCCGTAGTTAACATCGCGAGTAGTTCCGGCCAGGTCTGAAACCATGGCCTGGTCTCTTTCTACTAGACGGTTAAAGAGAGTTGATTTGCCCACGTTGGCGCGTCCGACAATAGCGATATTTAACAAGGTTGATTTGCTCATAAAATTAATTAGTGAGTGAGGCAGTGTTAGCGCCTAGAATAATTAAAAAATCTATTTGGGGTAAGGAGGCATCTTTTGTTTGATCTTGTAGCCAGCCGGGCAAAGTGGTTTGGGGCGAAGTATTAAAATGTTGTTGTAAAATTTTGGCGGTGGCAGATTTTTGGCCAGCGGTTAAATCATAAATAATGGTTTGGTTGTAATCTTGGCTTAAGGCATTGCGAGTAAATAAAACAGTTAAGCCCTGGGCGCGTAATTGTTTAGCGATTTGACTGGCTAAACCGTTGGTTAACGTGCCATTTTCCACAATAATTTTGGCCTTTTCTTCGCTAACCGTTATATTTTCGGCCTGGTTAAAAATATTAGCCGTAATATCTTGGAGTTCTAAAAAATTTCCCCAACCAAGTTTAGGAATTAGCAAATAGGAACCGTTAACGGTTTGTTCAGTTAAGGGACTGCTCAAACTATTATCAAATACTTCGGTAATAATTTTTTGGTCAGTATTTTTTTTGACTAAACTGACCAGTCTTAAAATTTCCCAAAGTTTTAAATTGGTGCTGACATTTTGTTGGTAAGTAGAAACCAAAGCTTCTAACCGATAAGGGTTAATAAAAGTTCCTAAAGAAAAAATTTTAGTTTTTAGGGCTTCTAAAATTTTTTGTTGACGTCGGGCGCGGGCAAAATCCGAACCTTCTATCCCAGCCGCATGGCGCGACCTAGCATATTGCAAAGCGCGCTCGCCGTTTAAATGTTGCCAGCCTTTATCAAAATGTAAGTGACTATAACGTTGGGCGTCTGTTAAGGCTTCTTCTTGGCCGGCCACCGGGTATTGGTAATCGTCAAAAGTATTTTCCACGTAAACATCAACGCCGCCAAATTCATCAATTAATTTTTCAAAACCCGTAAAGTCTATTTTAATATAATAAGGAATTTCTTGTTGTAAGATATTACTAACAGCTTGAGCAGTTGCACTACCGCCACTATTTTTATTTTTTTCTTCCGCCAAAGCGTTTAAGCCGTTAATTTTTCGCCAAACGCCGTTGCCATAATTTGCTGCTAAATCTCGAGGAATGGAAATTAAAGCTAATTGTTTGGTTGAAGGTTTTAAAGAAGTTAGTAAAATAGTATCGGTTAGTTCGGTACCAGCATGATTTTTACCGCCAACCCCCAAAAGTAAAATGTTAACTCGATCAACTTCTTCGCCAGTAATTTTTCTTTCGGGGCTAGAAACTAACATTTTTAATTGTTGAATAAAAGTGGGTTTTTCTAAGTTGGCTTGTTTATTGGGATAATAAGGTAATAAATCTAAATAAAAAAATAAACCAAGTAAGCCAATTAGCGCAAGGGCCATAGCAATCAGGGATTTATTGGAGCGTTTGGGGCTTTCGGCCTCTGGTTGAAGAAAGTCAATCTTAATTTTGGTAATCATAAGTTATATTTTAACCCAAAAATCAGCTTTTGGCAATTGTCTTGCTTTTGATTGGTCTTTTATGGTGTAGTATAATTTGCAAAAAAATATAAATTCTATTATAATGATACCAGCTTTAGAAACTGGGGATAGTTTTATGGGTGAGGTTAATTAGGGGTTGTTTTTATAAACTAAGACCGGTTTTTCAAAATTAGGAGCAATTTAGTCAAATCCTAATGATTAGCTGAGTGGTTGGCTAGGGGTGGCTAGCTCAGTTGGTTAGAGCGTTGCATTCACATTGCAAAGGCCATAGGTTCGAGTCCTATGCCACCCACATTTTGTTTAAAACTAAGCTTAAGATTTAATCAATATTATTAAAATAAAATGTTTTCTTTAAAGCCAAAAGTTAAGGATCAACCAGAAATCGAGCAAATTTTGAATTTTCAACCAGAAGGCTGGTGGCAAAATGCCAGACGGTTTTTATGGGAGGTGTCTAAGGTAGTGGTTATCTCCGTGGCGATTATTTTGCCAATTAGATATTTTTTGATTCAACCTTACTATGTTAAGGGTGCCTCCATGGAGCCAAACTACTATGATCATGATTATTTGATTGTGGATGAAATTTCTTTTCGGTTTCGGGATCCGGCGCGTGGCGAAGTAATAGTTTTTCGTTATCCTTTAGATCCTCGGCAGTATTTTATTAAACGAGTAATCGGTTTGCCGGAAGAAACTGTTAAAATCGCCGGAGGTCGAGTGTATATTTATAATAAAGCCAATCCGCAAGGTTTTGAACTGGACGAACCTTATTTAAATGGGGCTAAAACTTTTACTGCGACGGGTAAAAATTATGAAAAAGTTTTAGGTTCAGAGGAACTATTTGTGATGGGAGATAATCGTCCTGCCAGTTTAGATTCTCGGGTCTTTGGTACTTTGCCGTTGAAGTATATAATTGGTAGAACTTGGGTGCGGGGTTGGCCATTTGATCGTTTGGCCATCTTTGCGGTGCCAGAATACAGTAATTAAATTTAAATTTTAATATCATGGGTAGACCGAAAAAAAATAAATTAAAGAAGTTTAAACCTAAAGAACCGGCCGCGGCCGTTAAGGCGGTGGAATCTTTTGGTACTTGGCAAACCTTAAAAGGTTTTAAAGATATTTTGCCAACCGATCAAAAGTTTTTTAAAGCGGTTAAAACGGCAGCGATCAACTTGGCCAATTTGTATGGTTTTAAAAGAATTGATTTACCAATTTTAGAAGAAACGGGCTTATTTGTTAGAGGGACGGGCAAAACTACGGATATTGTAGAAAAAGAAATGTTTTCTTTTGTTGATAAGAGTGGCGAAAATGTCGCCTTGCGCCCCGAAGTTACACCTTCGGTGGTGCGCGCTTATTTACAGCACGGCATGGTTAATTTGTCTCAACCGGTTAAATTATATTATGTGGGCCAAGCCTTTCGGCGGGAAAATCCCCAATCTGGTCGGTTACGACAATTTCAACAATTTGGCTTGGAAGTGGTCGGTGAAAAACATCCGGCCGTTGATGCGGAATTAATCTTTTTGGGTTTTACCATCTTAAAAAATTTAGGTTTAGAAACCGAAGTGGTTATTAATAGTTTGGGTTGTCCGGTTTGTCGGCCAAATTATCAAACTCGTTTGGTTAATTATTATAGTAGTAAAACTAGACAGTTGTGTCTTGATTGTAAAAAACGTCTAAGCAAAAATCCATTACGATTATTGGATTGTAAAGAAGAATCTTGTCAGTCGTTAAAAGCGGAAGCGCCACAAATTGTGGATCATTTATGTGAAGAATGTAAAAGTCATTTAATGAAAGTTTTGGAATATTTAGATAATTGGGAAGTGTCTTATAGTTTAAACCCGCAAATTGTTCGCGGTCTTGATTATTATACTAAAACCGTTTGGGAATATTGGCCTAAACAAGAAAAGGCGAGTAGCCAAAATGCTTTGGGAGCCGGTGGTCGTTACGATAATTTGGTAGAAACTTTAGGCGGCGTGCCAACGCCAGCGGCCGGTTTGGCTTTGGGCATAGAAAGGATAGTTTTGCAACTGAAAGAAAAGGGTCAAGAATTTAGCGAACCTTATGTGCCAGAAGTTTATGTCGCCCAATTAGGGGAACAAGCTAAATTGAAAGCGATGGTTTTATACGAAGAATTACGTCGTCAGGGTTTTAAGATCTCCGCTTCTTTTTATAAAGATAGTTTACGACAGCAATTAGAGGTGGCTAATAAATTAGGAGTTAAGATTAGTTTAATTTTAGGTCAACAAGAAATGGCGGATCAAACAATCTTAATTAGAGAAATGGAAAGTGGTACCCAAGAAGTTATTGATTTTAAAAAGACGGCTACGGAATTAAGAAAAAAACTGGATAAAATGGTGGGAGATCAAACTTATACTGCAAAGGAGGTGGCTTATGTCTGAAATTAAACGTAAACGAAACGAATCTTTTGAAAGCATGTTACGTCGCTTTAATAAGAAAGTAATTCATAGTGGTCGGCTGATTCAGGCCAAAAAAGTACGGTTTCATGAACGCCCAAAAAACAAACGAGCAAAACGCTCGGCGGCAGCTCGCCGTTCACAAATTGTTTCTAAAATGGAATATCTACGCAAAATTGGTAGATTACCAGAAGAAACCAGTTATCGCGGTAAAAAACGTTAAACTTTAATTCATAAATAATTAATTTGTGAGTTTAGTACAAACAATTAAACTAGAGTTAGTAGCAGCACAAAAAGCTAGGCTAGCGGTTAAAGTTGAAACTTTAAAAATGTTAAATGCAGCTTGGCAGAATAAACAAATCGCGGCGCGTAAAACTGCGGCCGATGCCACCAAGGAATTAACGGATACAGAGGCTTTAGCAGTGTTGCGAACGGAAATTAAAAAACGCCAGGAAGCGATTGAGGCTTATACGGCCGGTGGTCGGCCAGAATTGGCAACCAAAGAACAACAGGAATTAGAAATTTTACAGCAATATTTGCCACCACAATTAACTATTGAACAAGTTCAGCAGATAGTTTTAGATAAAATTAAACAAACCGGCGCCGCTGGGGCCAAAGATTTTGGTTTAGTGATGCCTCTGGTGATTGCGGAAGTAGCGGGGGCGGCTGAAGGTAGTTTAGTGAGTAAATTAGTTAAAGAGGCCTTGGGTTAAGGGGCCAACTAATTTAGCCTAATTATAATTTCCATGCAAAAAAAATTATGGCTAAAAATTAAACTAGTAACTCTCTTGGGGGTAATGTTATTTATTTTGCCGCAAATTGTTTTGGCGGCCCCGCAAGATCCCTTGGGTTTAAGCCGTTTGGCAATTTACACCGAAACCGACTTAATGACAATTATTTTAAATGTCATTAGGTGGTTTTTGAGTTTGCTAACTTTTATCGCCGTGTTAATGATTATTTATGGTGGTTTTTTATGGATGACTTCGCGTGGTAATCAAGACCAGATTGATAAGGCCAAGCAGGTTTTAAAAAATACCGTTATTGGTTTGATTTTAATTTTATCGTCTTTAATAATTGTTAGTTTTATTGTGGGTTGGTGGACTGGTGGTTGGCAAGAGCCAGCGCCGGTGACGCCACCGATAGTAGATTGTCCGGGTTGCGGCTGGTTGGGCGGAGGAATTATCCAAAGTCATTATCCGGCGCGTGATCAACAAGATGTGTCACGAGATACCAAAATTGCCGTGACTTTTAAGGAAAAAATGGATGTTAACTCAATTATTAATTGCCAACCAAAAACTGCTTGTGACCCAGATAGTCAGGGGATTTATAGAGGCACAGTCAAAAGCAATAGCGTGGCTATCACTCAATATTTAGATTTAAATAATCCAACTACCGCCACGACAGTTCTTCCGGAAAAAATTGACGCTTATACAGCGGACAGCAGAACTTTTATGTTTAGACCGCAAAATCCTTTAGGAGAACAAAATCAAAAAATTAAGGAAGAAGTTAAATTAACGGCCAACATTGAAAAAGCTAGTGGTGATTCAGCCTTTGTTTGTTCCGGTACTAATTGCCAAAATTATTATGTTTGGAATTTTTATACTAATGGACAACTAGATTTAGTGCCACCTCAGATAATTGAAATTTTACCGATTCCTGATGATTTACATGACGGGGTGGTTGCGATAATTAAAAACTCCAGTCGTGCGACTGGTAGTATTACGGTTAATAGTCAACCCAGAACGTTTTTAACGACTAGCGCCAGTGTAGCTAAAGTGGCAGCTAACAGTACTTGGCCAAATTTGAAAATAAACAACGCTCAAAATTATACTGGTAATTCGGTCGAGGTTTGTGTTTCAACTAATAATCCGGTAACCACCGTAGCAGTTGACTGGGGTTGTGGATCAACGGTGGCTGAAGATGTTTACGATAATAATAATGTTGCCATTCAAAATGACTCAATTAGTTTAGGGGCGGGTTTAAGTTTAACTCGCGCGGCAACTGAACCAGCTTTTGCCAACGGTCAATTATGGAAAGTCACTTTAGTCAAAGGTCAAGCGGCGGATACTTTAATGATAGCGGGTAAAACTTTTACTTTTGTGGCCGCTGGGGGTGTGGCTAAAAGTAATGAAATTAAACTTGATAGCAACACAGCTTTAACTGCAGTTAAAATTTCTCAGGCAATTACTAACGACGCGCTATTAAATTCTTTATTAAGTAGTGATGTTTCTGGTAACGTTATTAATTTATCAGCCAAACCTTTAGGGGCGGCCGGTAATAATTTTACTTTGCAAACTACTGCGGTTGGTCGTTTAGCTTTGCAACCAACCACCGGCCATTTGGCTGGGGGCCAAGATGAAGAGAGTGGCCCGACTGTTACTGATGTTGTTGATCAGCCCAAGAATACTATTATTCAGATTACTTTTTCTAAAGCCATTGACCCGATAAGTTTAGATCGTAATTTATTAGTGAAACAGATCGCTACTTATGTTAATGGGACGCCTAATAATAGTGTTCCACCGGCAGAAATTGCCGGAAAAATAACGGTTAGTAATCAATATCGTACCGTGGAATTTGTTAGTAGTACGGAATGTGGAGTTAATTCTTGCGGTCAGGCAGTTTATTGTTTGCCAGGAGACGCGCAAATAAAAGTTGATTTGGCGGCCGCCACCTTGCAAAGTTGCGCTAGTAGCGCTGATTGTGCCGGAGGTTATCAATGTAGTTTATATCCAACCGAAGCCAAAAAAGTTTGTCTAAAAGAGTCTAAGCCTTATCCGAAAGCAGCTACGGGTTTAGATGGCGTAGTGGATATGGCTAATAATTCTTTAGATGCTAATAAAAATGATTACGCCCAAGGCCCACAAAGCCAGAGCGGTTTAATCCCTTATAATTTTAATAATACTGCTTTATACAGCTCAACCCCGGTTACTACAGTAATGGGCGATGATGCAGTTTGGAGTTTTTGGACTAATAATCAAGTTGATCTAGTAGCCCCGCGGGTTGTTAAGGGAGTTTGTAGTGATGGTTTAACTTTATGTCCAAATGCTTTGGGAGAATATTGCGCCACTTGTCAGGCCTTGTCTAATCCTTATTACGACAAAGTAGTAGAAGCTAATCCTGGTTTAAACGATCAACTAACAAATTTATTTAGTAAATTAATGCGATTGGCTACTTTTAAGCCAGGTTATGGCTACACTTTAGAAAATGGTAAAAAGGTTTGTCAGAGTGGCGCTAAGTTAGGTAGTATTTGTCAAACTGCTACGGATTGTGGTGGCCAAGTTTGCAATAATCAAGATCCCTATCATTACTTGACAATTATTCCACGTTCCGTGCCAGCAGTGGGTTATTGGATTACCGGAATTAATTTAGATACTAATCAAGATACGGTTAAAGATTATAGTCAGGCCCAAATTAATCAAACCGGGTTTAAAGAATCCAGTAAATATAATTTAGAAATTGGCTCGGGCCTGCAAGATTTGCGACAAAATTGTTTTGCTCCTTGCGCTGGCCCAGGTTGTACAGCTTATAGTAATAATAGTATTGAAGGGTGGGTTGAGGGCTCAGAAAATTCTAGTAATAAAAAAGTTTATCCTTATTGTGTTTTACCATTATCCATAGTTCCTACCTCTATTGACTTGCCGATTGTAAGTCAGCCGCCACCAGTGATTATTCCAACGCCGATTCCTCCTGATCAAGGTGGCGGTGGTTAATAAAATTTAGTGTTTTGTTAAAGTGAATATTAGTGATAATTTTTAAAATGAAATTTTTTAAATCAAAATTTAGCCGCTTAATCTTAACCACAGTTTTTTTATTAGGTCTGTCTTTAGTGGTTGGGCAATTTGTTTTGGCCCAGAGTACTGGCTCAACTGGCGAAGCAATGTTGGCCAGTATTGCTTTGGCCAAAACCCCTTTGTCTACAATTGTGATTAACGCAGTTAATTGGTTTTTGAGTTTATTAACCCTAATCGCCGTAATTATTATTGTTTACGGTGGTTTTGTTTGGATGACGGCGCGAGGTAATACCGATCAAATTGATAAAGCTAAAAAGATTTTACGTAACGCCGCCATTGGTTTAGTTATTTGTCTGGCCTCTTGGGCGATCGTGGGTTTTGTTTTTGGTTTTTGGCAAGACACCTCGGAATCAACCTTTGAAAGTTGTACGCCACCGGCGACACAAAGTTGTAATACTAGTGATGGTTGTTTGGGTAATCGGCAATGTGTTCAGACTGAACCAGGTAAAGGCTATTGGGCGAGCTGTGTTAAATTAAGTGCCGAGTGCCCGGGTAATTACTTTGCGATTAGTGATATTTCCCCAGTTGATAAAAGCGTTGGAGTAATTAGAAATGTGGTAGTGAGAATTAAGTTCAATCGGATAATTGATGCAACTACAGTCACGGCTGGCAACATTCAAATTTTAGCTGAAGGGGCACCTGGCGAACCAGCGGCGGGAGTGGGTGGTAACTTTATTTTAAAACCAACTGATGAAAATCCTCAAACGGTAGAATTTAGACCCAGTGCTTATTGTAATGAGGGTAATACAGTACCGGGTTGTTTCGCGGCTAATACTACTTTTGAAATAGCAGTTTCTGGAATTAAAGGTAAAAGTGGCGAGACTTTAGATAAAGCATATCGGAGTGTTTTTACCACTGGAGAAAAATGGGATATTGGTGCGCCGGTTGTTAATATTATTTCTCCGCAAAATAATGCCAATGTTTATATTGATCAAAATAATGAGGTTAGAGTTTTAGCTACCGACGATAGTGGACTTTATAAAATTGAGCTTTATCAAGAAGATGCTAAGGGCGAGCAGTCTTTGATTAGTGAACAAGTCGGTAATAATAACTCACCTTTAGAAGCAACCTTTAGTTGGAACTTGAGTGGTTATAGCGCCCAACAAATTTATAAACTTTATGCCATTGCTTATGATCTTGATGATAATCAAAAAACCTCTACGGCCGTAGCAGTAATTACTCGTCCGGCTTGGTGTAATAATGGCTTATTAGATGATGGTAATAATAATACGACTAATCATGGTGAAACTGGAGTTGACTGCGGGGGAACTTCTGGTTGTGGAGCTTGTCTAGGGGCTAATTGCGATATCAACTCGCAAAATGGCAATCAATGCGATCCAGGTAATAACTTGTGCGCTTCTAATGTTTGTGACGTCAATTCTTGTTTGTGTGTTCAGCCACCAGTTATTGATTGGTTAAGTCCGTATAATGGTCAAGAAGGAACTTATGTTACTATTGGTGGTCGTTATTTTGGTAGTGATATTGGCAAAGTACAATTTATTGCCACTACTACCAATGGTACCATTTGGCTTGATGCTGATACTACCTTTCCTAACCAATGTCGTAATAATAATTGGCAGAATAATCAAATTATTGTTAGGGTGCCGGCTGGTTTACGAATTACTACCAATAATCCTAGAGCAGTTTGGTTAAAAATTATTAGATCCCAAGATCATTTTTCGGCCACCACTACGGCGCCTTGGTTTACGGTTGATCAAAGCAAACACCCAGGCATTTGTTTAGTTGATCCTAATTCTGGTGCGGTAAAAACTAATTTTGATATTTATGGAGAATTCACTGGCACTAATCGTAGTATTACTTTTGGTAAAGCTAGTGGTCAGCAATTAGTTGCTAAGCCGGTTTCTTTTAGTTCAGCTTCGGCTGGCAAGGGGCAAGTGCCGTCTGAATTAGCTCTGGGCACAAGTTATCTTTATGCTTTAATCGACAATGTTTATAGTAATGCTGCTAGTTATAAAGTAAAACCAACTTTAGCGGGCGAACCTGAGATTATTGAATTTAGCCCCATCAGTGGCGGGCCTGGTACTTATGTTACAATTTTTGGCAGTAATTTTAGTAATAGTCGTGATGGCGGCAAGGTCTTGTTTGGGGGAGTAGAAGCAAACTATACTTTTCCGGCGATTTGCCAGGATTCAGTTTGGCAAAACAATATGGTAATCGTTAAAGTGCCAACTGGGGCCACTACGGGGATTATTACTTTAATTCGTTCGGATCAAAAGCAGGCTACTACTGATGGTTTATCGCCTAAGGTTTTTGAAATAAATAATGTAGTTAAGCCTGGTATTTGCAAAATATTACCTAATCAAGCCGCGCCGGGGTACGGCAATATTACTATTGGGGAGCACCAAAATGAAATTTATATTTTTGGGGACAATTTTTCTACCAACAAAGGAGAGGTAATTTTTTACAATAATCAAAGCGTCACTCCGGCTAGTTTTACCTGGGGAAATCAAGTTATTACTAATGTCAAAGTGCCGCTAAAAGCAACTACCGGCAAGGTTAAGGTGAAAAATAGTAATGATCAAATAAGTAATGGTTATAATTTTACGGTAAATAGTTGTAATCAAAATAGTGAGTGTGATAATGGTCAAGAATGCTGTGCTGGCAGTTCTTATTATGCGGGTAGTTGTCGGGCTACGGGACAATGCGAAATTAGCGCCCAGGCTTGTTGGTATTCTTTTGATTTTTGGACCAAAGGAACAAATTTTGGCCCAAAAATCTTGTGTGATCAACAGGTTGCTTGTTTAGACGGCAAACACTTGCCTTCACCTACGCCTTGGTTAGGTTGGCAGGAGCAAGGTAAGGAGACTTATGATGCTTGTGTTAATGCAGTAGTTTCTTTAACCTTTACTGGTCGGGCGGATGCTGGTACGGTTAATTCTGGTACGGTTAAGGTTTATAAATGTAATGATGGCAAAACTTGTGTTAATACTACGGCTATTAATCCGGCTGCTGATTATCCTAAAGTTTTTGTTACCGAAGGAAATGATGAGCAAGTTGAGAAAAAAAATGTTAATGGTGAAAGCGCTTTTGAATTTTTACCAAGCGCCGATTTTACCGTCAATACTTGGTATAAAGTTATTGTTAGTGGTGAGATAACAGACGAGCAAGGGCATATTTTTAATCGTGGTAATGATTATTCTTGGCAATTTAAAACCACCACCAGTACTAATCCGGATTTTTGTCAGTTTGGTTGCGTAGAAACTCAACCCGATCCTTTTACTGCTTACGCTAAAGAACGACCGATTGATTATTTTGCTTTTAAACGGGCCACTAAAAATGTTTGTACAATTTTAAATGCTACGGTTGAAGATGCGGGAAATAAATGGTCACCTTGGGATGCAACTTGGGATGGTAGTGATACCAAAGAAGATAAAGTTAACTACACCGCCACTACACAGCACATTCAAAACAGTGTGTTAGCGCTTGATGAAACCAATCAAATTCCAGTGAAACTAGAGGCCGCCTTACCAGTTGATAAAAAAGATTCCGGAAATTTGTTTATTGATTTTTCTCATCCATTTATTATTGAACAGGAAAATTGTAATAATAATTCCCTGCAAAGTCCCTCGCCGTACAGTGGTAGTAAAAATGCCTGTACCAATGCCTTGGTCTACGCCAGGTTTAATACTTTAGTTAAGCCCAACACCTTACCGGCTAATAATGCTGAAAATCTAAGTGGCAATATTATTTTTCAAAAGCAAGATATTAATGGTTGGGCTACTGCCTCGGTAGTCCCCAAGACTTTTAGTTTGACTGAACCCGGCGGTGATTATACGGCTTTTAGTTTTGATCCGGCCAGTAATCCATCATGTGAATTTTATAATAGCAGTCCTGGTGATAAACAAGCTAATTGTCAGGCTGATTCTAACTGCGGTTGGGTGGCGAATACTTGTAAAGATAAGTGCGCGATTTATAACACTACTTATGACCAATGTTTGACGCAAATTAAAAGTTGTTCCTGGTCAACTGCCGACGGAAAATGTCACAACAGTTTAATGGAGCCGGGTACTTATCGAGTAATTATTCGTGGTGGTGATAACGGGGTTTTAAGTACGCGTGGCGGTAAAATGATTCAATTAAATCGTTGCTTTGATTTTGATAATTCTAGTGGCAGTTGTTATGCTGGTTCTAATTTAGCTATTTCGGGCAGTGGGTATGATGCAAATAGTTGTGTTAGTAGCAAAAATTGTAACGCCTATGTTTGGGAATTTACCACTAAATCAGCGTGTGATGTTAGCGCGGTTAGAGTAGACCCTAAAGCAACCACAGCTAACTTTGTTGGTCAACCAAAAACTTTTTATGGCAAAACAATTGCCGCAAATTGTAATCAATTGTCAAACAACCCGCTAGCCTGGGATTGGTCTTTGGCGGATAATAATTTTGGTAGTGATTCTTATGCTGTCGCTTCGGGAGCGACAAATTTAAATTCATTTATTGCTTTGGCTAAAAATCAAACCCCGGTTGGTAGTCCCGTTAAGGTTAACACGGTTTATGATAATAATGGTAAAGGACTTCCTGGGCAGAGTTTGTTAACAATTAAGTTTACCGGTTTGTGGATTTTGGAGAATTGGCCCAACTGTGACCTGGCTTGTATTAATGCGGTAGTTGGCGCCAGATTTAGTGAAAATATCAAAAAAACTTCCGTTAAAGTTAGTAATCCTTCTAATATTGATTCAGATAATGTTTTATTATACAAATGCGCGGACGCTAACTGTAACTTAAGTACAGTGGCCCCGGTCCCGACTATTTTAAACGAGCCAATAGGCGAACTGGGAACAATTTTACAAATTGAACCAGCTAATCAAGATTTGATTCCTGAGACTTTTTATCGAGTATTGATTAAAGGTGGTAGTCAAGGAATTAAATCCTTCAAAGATACCGAGTTAAAAGGTTTAAATTTTAGCACTGGCGGACTTGAAGAATGTGATGATAGTAATAATGATAATGGCGATGGTTGCAGTAATATTTGTCTGCGCGAGGGCAATAGTCGTAATTTATTAGCTAGTGGTAATAGTAGTTTTGAAGCTTGGACCGGTAACTTACCAAATAATTGGTTGGCTCGTAGAGGATCAACTGTCTCTGGAATTTCGGATGTCAAACGCGATGGTCGTTATGCCGTTAAAGTTGTTGCTAGTGGCACAGCCTTAAGTGGATTGGAACAGTTTATTAATATTAGCGATACGAGTTTAGCTGGTAAAACGGTAACTTTTGGTGTTTGGATTTATGATCAATCAAGATATTATAGCACCACCTTTGGTGGTTCTAATATCTTTACTCATTTAGGGAATAATCGTAGTCTGCCGCAAGCTGATGGTCAAGTAAAATTATTGAATAGCTCGCAGTGGCAATTAGTTCTAACTGTTCCCGTGCTTATTAAGGCTGATACGCAATTTCCTCTTCAATTAAATCCTAGAATTGAATTTGGCGAAGTTCACGCCGGTGACATAATTTATGTAGACCAAGCTTTTATTATCGCCAATTATGATGCTAATAACCCTGGAGATTATTGTGGTGATGGAAAAATAACAGGCTATGAAGAATGCGAAGCACCCGACGAAATTTATTGTAGTAATACCTGTTTAAATTTAGGCAGTACTAAGACTAATCAAACAGTCCAAGCAATTTGTGGTAATGGTAAAGTAGAAGTTGGTGAAGATTGTGATGATAGTAATATTGTTAGCGGCGATGGTTGCCGAGGTACGGAAGATCCTACTAAACCGGGCTGCGTTTGGGAAGGCGCTACTAACGCCGAAGTGCCCTATAAAGCTTTTTGTAATAATAATACGCTTGATTATGGTGAAGAATGTAGCCCAAATTTAGAACCTTGGAAAACAAATGGCGGTTGTGATGCTAACACTTGCTTATTAAATAAGGCCAATTATGATGATGTGTATAAAGATTGTAAAACATATGGTAAAGACGGTAACGGCAAAAATATTTGTGATATTATTTTAGCTACGGTTTGTAATAATAGCACTAGTTGCAGTGGCACGGCTTATCCTTATGGACCAAACCGGGGTAATAACAATCTAGCAATTTGTGGCAACGGCAAAATAGAATTTGGCGAAGATTGTGATGGTGGCAGTAGTTGTTTGAAGTGTCAAAATATTCCAGGGGCTTATGGTGGTAGTTGTGGCGACGGTCAATTAACCCAAAATAACTCTTATTCTTGGGTGTTTAAAACTAAAAAAGATTTAGCGGAAACGCCGGATAAAAATGAAGCCTTGTGTGATTTAGCCAAAGTTCAATGTATTCCTTTGGTTGGTCAGTATGGCTTTATTGGTGAAAAATTACAACACAGTTCTCGTGGTTGGGGTAAGCCCGATCAGTGTAGTCCGGTTGGTCAAGAAGTTTCACCGCGGGATTATCTTTGGCAGTGGACCAGCGATGATTACAGTAAGGCTAGTATTTTAAACATACCAAGTTCGGCCTATTTTCAAAATCAATCTCAAGGCGAGAAGGAAATTTCAACTGATCCCAAGGTTTATATTAAAAATACCGCCAACCCTAATACTAACAATATAGTTTCTTGCCAAGGTGATAATTGTTGTCAGGTTTCTTTAGCTTGCGGTCAGACTTATACGGCGGGAGTAGAAACCACTTGCCCGGGTTATGAAGGCAACTTTGGTTGTAGTCAAGGAATTTGCAAAATTAATAATTTAAATTATCAAACTTGCACTGAAAATAATGATTGTGCGGTGCTAGTTGGTTCCGACACTTGTTGCCATTTACGTCCGTATTTAGCTACCACCACCCCAAGTGGCGCTCATGCCGCTTGTCCTAATGGCATGATTACTGCCACCTTTTCGGAATTGATGGATAAAAATACGATCAATGTTAATAATGTGGAGTTGCGTAAATGCGGTTATGGTTTAGCGGATAATACTAGCGCAAACAAGAGTACTAGTTTGTTTGCCAAAATTACCAATTTTTTACGAAATATTTTAGCGCATATTTGGCCCTTTAACCATTTTGTTTCGGCCCAAAGTTATGGCTGTGTTAAATTAACTAATAATTTTACTACCTCTAGCGCCGGTGAGCTTACTAAATATGCTGCCGACTTTAAAGGAACGATTGAAATTTTTGCCACCTCGACGGCTAATAGTGCTACCAATTTGGTTGGCGGTTGGTCTAAATTAAATTTACCGCTAGCTTATCAAATAAATAATATTTTTGCTTCACCGCGTTTTAGTCAGGATAAAACCCTATATTTAGCCAGTAGCCAAGGTTTGTATCGTTCTAGTGATGCCGGTATTAATTGGGAAAAAACAGGAACGGGCTTACCGAGCACTTGGTCAGGTTTGGCTTGGTCTTTTTCTACCAATTTTGCCAGTGATCATCAAATTATTACGGCGGTGGGTTCGGCGCTGTATCTATCAGAAAATAATGGTAGTAATTTTAGTAAATTACCGTTTATTAATACCAATGATGTTAAACAAGTTTTATTCTCGCCAAATTTTAATACTGATAAGATAATTATAGTTAGTGATGTTTCTGGTAATATTTTTAAGTCCACTAATGGTGGTCAGAGTTGGCAAAAAATTAATAATTATAGTGGTAATACTTTTACGGCTATAGCGATTAATTTTGATCCAACTTATAGTGTGCAAAATAAAACAATTTGGGCGCTGGTGCGTACTGGTGGTAATAGCTATCAAATTTATAATTCTAGTGATATTGGAAATATTTGGGTACCTAACACAGATAGCATCGCTGGTATTGATCCGGCTGGTTGGGTTATAGCTGGAAATTATTCTGTTACGAATAAGATTTCTTATGTTTATGGCCGGAGCAATTTAACGCCTTTTGTCTATCAGGTAAATAATGGTAATTTGGTTAGCCCGCCGCTTAGTGGTTTACCCAATAATGGCCAGATTTTAAATGTTCAAGCCAAAGATAACAAATTGTATGTATTGGTCCAGAGTTCTGATGCCACCAAACCGAGCGGAGTTTATGTTCGTATAGGTACTAGTAATGCTTTTACTAGATTGGCTAGTGTGGTTTCTGTTAATGATGAATTTAACTTTTTAACTTTAGCTAATAATGGTTGGCTATTGGCTGGTCGTAAAGTAGTTGATCCTTTGGCGGAAAGTGGCAATTGGTTGAAAATTCCGGCTGATAGCAACTGGAATTTTAACAGTAATAACTTTCCTGGAGTAGTTTATAATGATCAGGGCTTAGGAGTTAGCGGTTTTGTTTTAAATAATTCTAATAGCTACGCTAGGGACAACTATAATGTGGAAACTACTTTTTATCGCTTTAGTGATGGTGGAGTTTTGGTGCATGCTGATGAAACAGCTAAAACTGGTCTAGCTTTTGTGGTTCGACCACGCCAAGGTGATGCTTATTGGCATTTACGTGATGAGGCCAGTGCTAATGGTTGGGAATCAATCAGCGGTCAACCGGTTCATCGCGGGGAAGTTTTATTAAATAATAATATCACGGCGGGCAATACAGTTAAAATAAAGGTGGTGATGCAAGATAAAAAATACTATGGCTATGTTAATGATCAGTTAATTTCTACTTATGATGACAGCACTTGGAATGAGTCTAGTAAATTTGCTCCAAGTCAGGGACTCGCCGGTGTATATCTTTATCAAAATAGTGCCGCTGGCCTAGAAGGTTTTGCTAACTTTAAAATTTTTCAACCGGGCACCATTACTAATACTTATTCTAGCCCAGCTTATACACTTAGTAGTTATGATTGGAAAGGCCAAACGGTAGTCAAAATTATTCCTAATACCGTTTTAGACTATAGTCAAAAATATGAAATAGCAGTTGGCGATGTAGCCGAAGCGCAAAAGCCAGTTAGCGCAGCGGGAATTCGTTTTGGTTCATTTACCGCTAGTCAGTTCACTACCAGTAATAAGGTTTGTAGTTTAGCTAAGGTAGAAGTTGAAGTAACTCCTGGTATGCAAGGAGCGGTTTATCAGCAACCAGCCGTTAGAAGTAATGATAGCTTTTTCTGCTCCGGTAATAATTGTCAATATGATGTTAGTAGTAGCCAGGCGGGTAATCAACATCAATATCGGGCTTTGGCTAAAGATAGCGCCGGCAACGAATTGATGGCTAATTATTCCTGGCTGGCGGGGGATCCTAATCAAGTGATTAAGATTTCTGGTTCTAGCCGCACCCAAAGTTTAATGGTGACGGCTAATAATACTAACGGCCAAGCAGACTTAAGAGTAGTAGCCGCGACCACGCAAGCACCTTATGAAAGTAAACAAACTAGTTTACCAATAACGGTGTTTATGTGTAATAATCCTTGGCCCAGCCCCGAAAGCTTTCCTTGGGTTGATCAAAATAGTAATTGCACCGTCAATAAAAATAATTGTAGTAATTATAATTTTGCAACCTATTATTGCCGTGATTTGGCTAGCGCCGGAACGGCTGATGATTTGCCGGCCTTAAGTTATTTATTAAGAGGCCGAGAAGTAAATGATAATAATGAGTTGGTGGCCAACGGTTATTTAAAGAGTTTTGAAGGCTTTACCACTAGTGCGCAAAGTTCTGAACAATCGTTTACGCCTACCGAGGCCACTACTAAAGGTGCGGATATTGATATTTATGGTTTGCTCAATACGAGTAATGGCGCACAAGGCTGCGGCACAGATGATGCTTGTTGGTGGAGTTTTGATAATCTTAATATCACCCAACCCGGCGTTTATCAGTTGCAAGCGGTTACCTCTAATGGCTTTACCGCTTCAATGTTGCCCCAGGATTTAAGTGCTAGAAATATTTATCATGATCTTAAAATAGAAGTTGATGGTAAAGAAGTAGGAACGATTAAAAATTTAGCGTCTTATCCGCAACAGCAAGCTGGTAATGTTGTTTTGGGGAGTTTAGCGGTAGGTAACCATACTCTTAAAGTGACCTGGCTTAATGATTATGAAGAGGCAGGTTGCGCGGTAGCCACCAGAAGTGATTGTAGTTCTAACGTTATTCTTCATAAATTATCCTTGGCTTTGCAAAATAGTCAAACCGATGTTATTGGTTGGCGCGTTTATAGTAATTCGGAACATTTATCGCCACAGCTTTGGTATAAAAAGTATGCCCCTAATCCCGCTGCCTCGGTTAGTACTTTGACGGTTGATGGTTATCAGGCGGTTAAGGGTGGTAATACGCTTTATGCTAATGTGGCAAACTTAACTGGTCGTTGCACTAACGATGGTTCTACTTTTGGTGTTTATTGTGGCACCACGAATGATTGTTTGCGTGCAGGGTTGTCTAGTAGTTATTATTGCAAATATAATACTAACAGCACTTATTCAAGTAGTCCGCTGTATCAAGAATTATTTACCAATATTTATTTGTTGACGGTTTCTCAAGGGGCTAGTAGCGCTACGCAAAATATTCATAATCAATTAATTAACAATTTACAGTTTAATAGTAATGTTAGCAATCAACAATCTTGCCAAGCTGAAAGTTTTGTTTTACAGGCCAGCCTAGAGCCTATAGATAAGGGGATAGTTAGGTCAGTGCAAAATCTGGTTAAGTTTAATAATAGATTATTCGCGACCGCCGCGATTACCCAAAAATCTGGAGGAGAGATTTATCGCTTAACTAATAATTTAACTAACAATACTTGGCAAAGCATCTATCAGGCATCAGATAGTAATAGTTTTATTAGTAAGGTAGCTGAATTTAAAGGAGCGTTATACGCGGGTTTAGGTAACACGCAAGCCCAGCTAGTAAAATCTGATAGCCAAGGGACTAATTGGTCAGTGGTCAAAACTTTTGGGGCTAATGATAAAACGGTTAATTTAGTAACAGCTTTTAATAGCGCATTGTATGTTAGCACTGATAGTTTGGTTGATGGGGCTAAACTTTATCGCTCAACTGACGGGACTACTTGGAATGATACTTCGGTTATTAGCGCGGGTTTTGGTGATAGCCAAAATATTAATTTAACTGCGGCTAGTATTTTTAAGGATCAGTTATATTTGGGCACTAGTAATGTTAATGGGGGACAAATTTGGCGCACCGCTGACGGTCAAGCTTGGCAACAAGTGGTTGGCAATACTGGAGTTTTAGCTGGAGGATTTGGTAATAAATTTAATGATCAGATTAATACTTTAGCGGTATATAAAGATTACCTTTATGCCGGCACGCACAATAATGGCCAAGCCGAATTATGGCGCACGGCCAATGGCACCACTTGGGAGAAAGTAAATGTTGTTAATTTGGCTACTAGTAATATTTATATTAATTCTTTGCAAGTGGTGGGTAATGATTTGTTCTTTGGTACTAATAATGGTAATAATTTGGCGGAAGTTTGGCGCACTCAGGATGGAACGGTTTGGGAAAAAATTGCGCCAAGTGCTGATTTAGCTCCGCAAGGTTTAGGTAGCAATGCGGCCGCCGCCAATGCTTTATTTGCTGATGAAAATAATTTATGGGTAGGCACTTATACTAAAAATCAAGATATTAACGCCGAGATTTGGCAGTTGCCGCTAGAAAGTTTAACGGTTAAAACTTGTAGCTCTAATTTAGATTGCGCTAGTAACATTTGTTTAGCAGATAAAAGCAAAATTAGACGCGATATGGCCAGAATGATGAATTTCGGAGACTTAACTAATTTACTATATAAGCAACAGCAATTCCCAGATATTAGTGGTGGTAGTTTTTTGCGTCATTATACTACCAGTGTTTGGGGCTCTTGGTCTAGCGAATTAAGTAATATTTTAAGTACTGCAGTTGCCAAAGATCCACTCAATAAGGTGGTTAGCTGTCCAACTGGTGTTTGTTTGGGTAATCATAATCTAGTTTGCAGTAAAGATCAGGATTGTTTAGCGGCTAGCGCTACTTGTGTTGGTGGTACCTGTCAGGGTAGTAGTGTTAGCTGTAATACTAATAGCGATTGTGCTCGTTGCGCTTTATATGATCAAAATACTTGTTTTAATAGTGGGATTTTAGATTTTCGTTGTACTGATTCATATTTGTATCTTTATCATTACACCAGTGGCCAACAGGCAGAGCTTTATGCCAGATTTGAATATCCTTCGGTGGTTTGGTTGGGTCAAGAAAATTTTGCGGTGTCTGGTGGTCAAGTAACCGACCCTTGCGTTGGCAGTGGCCAATGTTCTTGTTTTAATTATAAGAGTCAATTAAATAAATAAAAGCTTAATGATATGTTTGAAAACAAGCCAACCAACAACGAAGCCCCTAAGCCCCCAGTTAATTTGCCGGTGGAAGATATTTTTAGTGGACTTGATCAAGAGACCACCACCCCTCCAGTGGCTAAAATTTCTACACCAATAGTGCCGGCTAAAGAAGTTAATTTAGCAGAACGAAATAACTACTTACCAGTAGAAGTAACTACTTCACGACGTTGGTTTTGGTTGGGTTTAATTGGTTTGGTTGTAGTGATAATTGTGGTTGCTTTGATTTGGTTCTTTGTCAGTTATTTTTCAACACCGGCAGGCAAGGTGATTAATCAAACAAATCAAAATATTAATCAGGCAGCAGTGCCGGCCATAAATTCGCCAGACGGCAATTTGAATAGTAATTTAGTTATTCCTGCTGAAAATATAAATATTGCTGGTCCGGCCGTTGGTAATGCTTTTATTGATACGGATCGTGACGGTTTATCTGATGAAGAGGAGGCAATTTTGGGCACTGATTTAACCAAAATTGATACGGACGGCGATGGTTTAACTGATTATGAAGAAGTGAAAATTTATAAAACTAATCCCTTAAATCCCGACACTGATGGTGATAGTTTTTCTGACGGCGCAGAGGTAAAAAAGGGCTATGACCCGAAAGGTCCTGGTAAATTGTTTAACTTACCAACCAGTAGCCCCAATCAATAATTATGTTAGAAAATAAAAATTTGAATCAGGTTAACCCTATTAATCAAAATTCGCCGGCACCGGAAATTTTTGTGATGCCACAAAAATATTATGTAGCCCAACCAAAAAGTCATACCGCGGCAATTATTATTTCCTCGTTAGTTACTTTATTGTTAGTTATTATTATTTTGGCCGGGTATTGGTTTTGGCAAGACTATCAAAAATCGCAGTCAGCTTTTCTTAATCAGACGCCGGCGATTAAAGTTAACGTTAATCAAGCTAGAGCCGATGAATTAACGGCAAACAGTAATGTTAATTCCGATACAAAAGTTAATATAAATCTTGATACTAATCCCAATAATACTAATTTAAATGAGGAAGTAAATAGCAATCTTGACACCGAGCTTAATATTAACACGGTTGTGCCAGTAGTGGTCTCGGTGGTTTCTAGTAGCCAAGATTCTGATAATGATAACCTAACAGACGAAGAAGAA
>Ga0172379_10000421_pt1 | contig 107332 bp, 83 predicted proteins | sample GrowelOW334metaG_FD_119756 | JGI IMG/M metagenome (GOLD analysis project Ga0172379, IMG submission 119756) | Groundwater microbial communities from an aquifer near a municipal landfill in Southern Ontario, Canada - Groundwater well OW334 metaG | ecosystem: Environmental > Aquatic > Deep...
AGATCACTCTGAGCGAAGCGAAGTGAGCCGAAGGGTTGGGTCCGCTCTGTTTTGTTGTACCGGCAAATCAGCCTTGTCGGCCTTTTTGTATTGACAAGGACCTAAAAATTTTGCTAAGGTGCCCTAATACACAAACAGAAAACCAATAATAAACACAGTCACTTTCACATTCATACAGAAGGACATATCATGAGTATTCCTGAAAATCAGATGAATGCCCTGATCTCGGCATTCAACAAAAACGGTCTGATCGAACGCGCGAAAAGGTTGTTGGCACTCGGCTGGCACTTGTTTGCGTCAGGTGGTACGGCCAAACACCTTATCGCGGCAGGATTACCGGTCACGGACATCGCTGACCTCACTGGTCTAGGCGCCGTGCTTGGGCACCGTGTCGTCACCCTCCAGCCTCCGGTACACGGTGGCTTGTTGGTCAATTTGTCAGAAATTGAACAGATTGAGGAAATCCTCCGGCTGAAGTGGCCGATTTTCCAGCTGGTACACGTCGACGTCTACCCGTTCCGCGAAGAAATGCTTCGGGCCGGCGCCACGTTCGCATCCATCCTGGAAAAAATCGATATCGGCGGTCCGACCATGCTCAAATCAGGAGCAAAAGGACTCCGCATAACGACCACTTGCCTGTCCGATTTGGACTGGGCTCTGGACCAGCTGACGGCCAATGGCGACCTGACTTTCGAGGAACGGCGGCGGCTGTCCGGAAAAGCGTTTGCGTTTGTCGCCCGGTACTACGGCTGGGTGGCGGAGTTCATGAGCGAAGGCGAGTACAAGACCATCGTCGGACGGCGCGTTGGCAAGCACAAGAAAGGCGAAAATGCCTGGATGGGCCCGTATACCGTCTACTCGACAGACAGTGGCGACCCACTCTCCCTGCCTGACCATCTGGTCCAGGAAGGTGGCATCGACTGCAGTTTCGTCAACTACTGCGACTACGAGCGGATCCTCCAGGTACTGACCCATATTGCGGCAAACTTCCAGGTCAACGGCTGGCCCATGCCCTACATCGCCATCGCGGTAAAACATGGCAATCCGTGCGGAGCTTCATTCGGCCGAACGGCGCGGGAAGCCTTGGAGAACATGATCAATGGCGATACGCGGGCTATCCATGGCGCTGTCGTCATCCTCAACTTCATGCTGGACACGGTCGGCGCCGAAACGCTTGCCTACTACAACTATTCCGGCCCGAGGAAGCGGATTCTGCACAGCATCATCGCTCCTGCCATCGATGACGCTGCCAAGACGGTCCTGCAGGGCAAGGAAGAAAAGTGCCGATTCCTGACGCACAGCGGACTGGCCATACTCGCCCCCTTCGGCGACCTGACAGCCGATGTCCTCGACCGCGCCGAACGAATCCGCTACATCCGCGGCGGTTTCATCACCGGGTCTAACTACACCAAGACGTTCAATGTCTCCAATCCCAACTTGGTTAAGGAAGGAGCCGAACTGGACCTCATCCAGCAGCAGACACTGACACTCGGTGAGGCCATCAACATGTCCAGCAATTCCAACACGTCTACGCTGGTCAAAGACGGCATGCTGATCGGCAATGGCGTCGGCCAGCAGGATCGGGTTGGCGGTACCGAACTCGCCATCAAGAGAGCGAAGGACGCTGGACATGACACGAAGGGATCAATTAATATCCAGGATTCGTTCTTCCCGTTTCCAGATGGTGCAGAACGGGCAATCGAAGCTGGGGCTATTGCCATCCTGGCCACCTCCGGCTCGACAGTCAGCGATAAAAAAGTCCGTAAGACTATTTCCGACGCTGGCGTGACGTACTGGACGCTGCCTGACGATGAGGATCGCCGGTTCAGCAACCATTGATTTCATTTTTCGCATTTTGTACACGAAACGGCTCCCCTCAAAAGGAGCCGTATTTTATTTTTTACGCAAAGCGGTAAAAATATCCTGAGTCGCGAATAAACAAGTGACGAAGGATCCCCTTGTATATTGACAAAATTGTTTCAAATCTGCTAAGGTAACGAAACTCAAACAAAATAAACCAGTTAAAATCGTTTCATTTCAACCCTATCAGTATGGAGGCCTTTCATGTCGACAATCGCCCAAAAGGTGAAAACCTTCCTGTCGCCCGCCCGACGGAGGCAGAAGAGGTTACAGGCTTCGGGACTGAAGCTGCTGAACCGTGGCAAGGTCCGCGACACGTACCAGCTGCCGAACTCGAAGTACCTGCTGTCTGTGGTTTCCGACGGCATCAGCATCTTCGACATCGTCCTCAATTTCATCATCCCGTTCAAGGGATATGTCCTCAACCTGTTGTCCGTCTTCTGGTTCAAGAAGCTGGAAGAACAGGGGTTCCGGACGCATTTTGTGGCGGCCGGAGCTGACATCGACGAGTATTTGCCGGAGTCGCTTCGCGGAAACACCGACCTGCAGGCACGGGCCATGGTCATCAAGAAACTGAAGATGTACGAGTACGAATTCATTTACCGCTACGTACTCACCGGCAGCGTTCTGGACGAATACAAGCGCACCGGCATGGTGGCTGGCCACAGTCTCCCGCCTGGACTGCAGGACGGCGATCTCCTGCCTCGCCCGATATTCACCCCTTCGACCAAAGCGACGACCGGACACGACGTCAATGTCACCGCCGAGGAAGTATTGGCCAAATACGCGCGGGCGGTGATGATGGGCTACGAAATTTTCGTTTTCGCCATCCAGTTCGCTTTGGACCACGGCATCCTGCTGGCGGACACCAAGTTCGAACTCGGCGAAGACGAAGATGGCAATGTCTATCTCGGCGACGAGGTACTCACGCCCGACTCCAGCCGTTTCTGGCTCAATGTCGTGTGGCTCGCTAGCCGGAAAAAAGTGGAACGGAAAGCGCCGTCCTCATTCGACAAACAGCCGGTCAGAAATGCGGGTATCGAGATGGGGATCAAAACCCTGGACAACACGTCGGCTGACGACATCAAGCAGGCGTGGTCCTGGAAAGGCACACTCGACCTCGTCCGCAATACGACGTTGAGGTACCGGTACATCTTCTGGCGCCTCACCGGGCAGACGGTCGAGGACTTCGCCCGTGAACTGCGGGTCGAACTCGACCGGCCGCGCAGGAACGTCGTCATCCTGCTGGGCAGCGAAAGCGACCTTACCGAACAGTTACGGAAAGTTGTCGCTGATGCACTCACTGAGTACATCCCCTCTGGACAGATAACGTCCATCCGCGTGGTGACCAATTTCAGCTGCCACCGCCAGTACGGGGCGATGAACGCGTTTGCCAGGACCGGCAGGCTGGAAATCCCCACTGACGGCGGATCGGATATCAGCAGGCTCCGGCTTTCCGATATCGACTGCATCGTCGCCGGCGCCGGCATGGCAGCCCAGCTGCCGGCCATGCTGAAAGCGGCACTGGCGGCCTACGGCAAGTCGATTCCGATCATCGGTCTGGGATTCGGCACACCGCATACCGACGCATTCGAGGCGGCAAGGCTGTCGATCAGCCAGTTGCCGCCCGGTTCAACCGTACATACGGACGAAATCAACGGTCAGGTCTACATGAACGCGGAAGGCCTGACGGCGGCTCTCGCACGGATCGCCACCGGCGAATTCCCCCCTCTGGATCCGCCGACTATCAAGCCCATTCACATCGACGTTCGTATCGCCGTATAAAGGCGACACTGCGCCATCACCTTCATTCAAGGCTCGGATACCCGAGCCTTCTTTTTATTAAAAAAATTGCGCTGCCCACAGGCACAGCGCAATTCTATCATTCGAATGCATCTCAACCGATGAGACCATGCACACCGCTCATGACGAGCAGACAGCACGGGACACTGAGCCAAAATGCAGTCGTTTCACGGTCGTTGGTAGCCAACGTGACGCGGAACACCCATGTCAATGTCAGCGCGACAACCAATGCGATCAGGGCAGTCACCTGTCCGCCGTAGTTCACCCACGACACGATGGAAAAATGATACCCTGCATATCCGGCGCACACCATGGCGAGGATATGGAGCACCAAGCTTCCTTTTCGTGAAGCGGGTACGCGTCCCATGGCCAAGGCAATCAGGATGATCATCAAGGCCGCGGAAAAGTACGGCAGTACAGCAAGTATCTGCTCAACTGGAAACTTCATACTTCCCTCCTTTCAGAAGGTTCAAAAATTCAATTAAATATACATCCATAAACCGAATACGTCAAGATTACTTATGCACCATTGTGCCATACCCTTGACAAATCTCTGATAATCTGATAGTATAGACGGCTATCTTATATGCTCGTTCTTTGATAGCGAAAGAAACTCCGGCGGTTTTCGACTGGCAACAGTTGGGAATTTTCACCGGGAAACCCGAAACATCCTCACGGAGGAGGTTCAAAGTGAACCTGGCAACATTTGTAGCAACGTTCGCACTCGTCGTCAAAAAGATTGTGACGCATTTTGCGCCACACTTGGACGAACTGCTGGCAGCAATCATTGTCAGAATGTATGGCAAAGATGCGCTGCCCGGGATCGAGACCGCGCCTATCGAGGTACGGAAAGGAAACACTTCAGTTCGGATGGATCCGACTGAGTATCTGCGTCAATACGGCCATCTCATGATCGGCTGTGGCGAGTGGCAACTCGACGAACACGGAGATGGCAATGAAGCCGTCTGTGCCGCCGACCTGGTCGCTCGCGAATTGGGTGTCAAAAACAACCCCAAACTGAAGCGGTTGCTTGATTTTGTCCGCCGGGAAGATCTCGAAGGACACACGACAGCACTCGATCTGGCACAGTGCGTGAAAGTGATGAACTTCCACGCGAAACGCCGTCAGCCGAAGCACATGGAAGCCTGGCTCGCCACCGTGATACACCTGTACCTCAGTGACGACACCACCTTCCCGATCGTAGATCCGAAATGCCGCGTTCTGCCGCAGCTATATGCTCGCTGGCTGGACGAGAACCATTTCAAATCCACCGACCCGAATCTGAAACACCTGACCCGTTTGGTCAATGTACTGGCCAAGCAACCGGCGTCAATACTGTTCGACGCCGCTGAATGCACAGCGCTCCTCTGCGCCCACCATCCAGACGGCCAGGAGGCTGCTTATCGTTGGCTCGTGCCGATGTTCGAAGCTTTCATGGCCAAACAGGCGGACTTCCTACTTTCGGTCACCGCGCTGGAGTGCCAAAAAACTGAGATACTCCGGCCTCAGCCGAGAAGCCACATCAGCGAATGCTGGCAGGTAGTCACCGTCCCCCGGCAGTTCAACAATGGGGACCTGAAGTCGCTTAACGCTGCGGCTAGGTACCTGTACCGGTACCTCGACTTCCTCATTGTCCAGCGGCCAAATTCGGCCACCTCAATCCTCCAGCAGAAAGCCTTTTCCGGTGATATGCTGAGGATGATCGCCCGAGGTATTCGGCTCGAGGAACAGATCGCCGAAGGAATTCCATCCGACGAACTGACCGATGATTTCGACACACTGGGCGCACCGCGTCGCTTGGACTGTGCCAGCCGTTGGTACCTGTTCATTAATGAACATAACAACGGAGGCGCGCTGTTCAACGCGGCCTTCACCCAGCCGGAGATCAAACCAACCAGCATCATACTGGAAGATATCGCTAATGTCATACACGATATCATCCTCCGCGTCGTCAGGACTGGCGCCACGGAATCGACCTGGTCACACTACGTCCTCCAGCGGCGCAACCGTCTGGACCGCGAATGCACCGCCAAGCCCGGCTGTAATAAGCTCGGTGACGTGGTAAAATTCGCTTAACTCGCCCTTTCATGTTGTTCCAATCCGAAAGACCCGACACTCACTTGAGTGCCGGGTCGTTTTTTTATTAGTTTACTTCTATTACCCTGACCTGCGGACCGCCTCCGGATCTGGGCGTTACCAGCAATTCGTCCGTCCCATCATTATCGACATCTCCTCCGGCTACATTGGCTCCGCCCATGAATGTAGTTTGGAATCCATAGAATTGCGTAAGCAGTTTTTCCTGGGCATTATATATTTTTATAAGTGGCTGTGCGTTATTTCCCACGCCAACGACGATCTCCTTGTTACCGTCCCCGTTCACATCAACCCCAGCCACCGATACGCCACCGCGATATGTTGTGCCAAACGCATAGAAACCGGGCGACAAACGGACGATTGAATTCGTTTTTATCTTGAAAATCTGGATGTGTGGAGCCCCGACCTCTGGACCTGTAACGATTTCGTCGCGACCGTCACTGTCGATATCAGCGGTCGTCACTCTGATCCCGCCCCGGAACGTTTTTGCGTAGGCAAAAAAGTTGGCCGAGGCTCTCCCGGAAGCGTCATAGACCATGACCTGGGATCCGCCACCCTGCCCGGCCGCGACGATTATTTCCTGCGTGCCGTTCCCGTCGATATCGCCGCACGAGATGTTGGTGCCGCCGGTAAATTTTCCGTCAAATACCATAAACCCATTATTGATCACCTGGCCAGTTGAGCTGAATATCTTTACGATCGGCCATCCGCCTTTTCCCTGACCAGTAATGATTTCATCTTTCCCGTCGCCGTTCACGTCACAGGTGGCGACATTAACCCCGTTCCGTAGCCGAGAATCATACGCGAAAAACTGGCTCAATACATTGCCGGACCTATCAAAAATCCTGACTTGCGGAGCCAACCCTGACCCGGTACCGACGACGATCTCCCACTGCTCATTATCTGCAACGTTCCCCGAGCTGATCGGGAATCCGCCTCGCGTTTTAGTAGAAAAGGCAAAGAATGACGTCCCAGATGCAACCGGATAACGGGGAGTCGGTGCCGGTTCTGCTGGCGGCGTGGTGCTGGTCGAGCAGTCAAAACTGAGCACCGGTCGGTTGACCGTCGTACCGCATGCATTGGCATCAGTACATGTTCGGGTCTCCTGGTTATTAGTACAGGCTGACCAATTGCTGCACTGCCAGCTTTCAAAACAGGTCAATAACGAGGCGGCAGCTGTTCTTTTGCTGGCGATATTCGACAGAGCGGAAGCGTTGTTCACTTCATCATATGTCTTCAGCGCAAAATAATAGGTCGTGTCCGGCGATAAACCGCTGACCTGCAAGCTTTCCGTCTGGCCGGCTGCTTTTGGGGTAGGCGGGCTGGCAATAACCGTCGCTGAGCTCCAGCTTGACTCGGTAATCAGCTGATTGGAATACCTGATGTCATACCGCGTCGCCTGACCAGTAGTGCCATCGTCACCTGGCGCCGTCCATGATAACGTTACGGAGTTGGTTGTATCATCGGCAGCTGCTTCCACGCCAGCCGCAAAAACTTGATGAACCGGCCAATTATTTTGTGAAGTATCGACAAAAACATATCCAAACGCAACGGCAAATAAAAACACTGCTGCCAACCCAAGGGCCGTATCGATACGGATTGATATTCGAGTTAGGGTTTTTTGATTTGTACCGGTAAACATAATGTAATGTAAATTATTGAATTATAAATATTAATTTGTTTTTAAATTTGAGATTGCTGCTGGCGGAGTAGTATCGGCTACCCCATCCTCAGATATAATCGTGACGCTAATGCTTTTCGTGACGTCAGCGGATACGGTCTGACTCCCGCTTGAATATCCGATTTTTTGAAATTGGATGGTATGCGGGGTATAGGGTATCACTGTCAGTTGTGTTGGGTGCAATGTGTCTGCGACCCGAATGAATTTTTCCGTCAGGGCGAGCGTTGCAATGCCGTCAGGGCCGGAAGTGCCAGTAACTGTCTCAAGGCCCGACGTGGCAGTTACTGTTGCGCCTGTTACGCCCCGCCCCGCCTGATCTGTCACCGTCACATACAGGTACCATTTGTGATATCGCTCAAAACTGTATGAAACGAGATTTGGATAATTTACGTCTTCAATCGACACGCCAGTAGCATAGGTATTGTTGAGGAAAACATGATTATTCTGATTATACCCCGCACTAAATCCGACATGTAGGTTATGGAACGTCACGCCAGACACGTCAGTACCTCTGGTGAAGGTATTAGAATCGAATAATGAATTCTGCGAAAGCTGATTATTCGCGTTACCCAGCCATGCATTGGTATAATTGCTGGTGAACCGGTTGTTTCGTAATGTGCCGAGATTGAGAGAACCGTCATACAGCGGCATCGCCGTTGCTCCTGCATTCGTCGCGGAAAGAGTAATGGTGTTGTTTTCATACAAATTTGCGGCACCGGTGCTAGTATTAAACCCGACGATGTTGGGGGGGCACTGCGGAAACTGCGGATCTTTGGTGGCTGTACCGGATATGGTATTGTTATATATTTGGTTATTGCTGGTGGTGTACTGCGTGCTGTTATAGTCGGTGAGTTTGATGGCGTTAGTGGCATATCCCGTAGGATACTCGGCATTGCACATGAGCGCAGTCAGGTTGAAAATATTATCATGGATGGATGAATCCTGGGTAAAACTAGAGAAAAACACTCCCGACCCCTGCTGAGTAAAGGTATTGTCGTAAATTTCGATATTCTTGCCTTTCCACACTGTCACCGCAAAGTGGTTGGTGGCAGTCCCGTTCGTACGGAATTCATTGCCGTATACCTTGCTGCCAGTGTTGTCGCGGGTCTGGTCTGAGGCAACTTGCGAGATCAGGAACACGCCGCCTTGACCTCCGTACATTTTGTTGTAACGTATTATATTGTTTGAAGAGGCGTTTAGTTGTATCGGGCCCAGGAGTGCATGGCGATCCAGCGTTTCGGTATTAGTATTCACAAAAGTACTGTTCTCAAGGATATTGCTGCTATGGTAGATGGTAAAATAATTATTTGAATCCAGCCCGTGATTCTCGATATACACGTGGTCCAGAGCTGCTCCATTGGTCGTACCGAGATTCATAACTCCCCGGCCGGTAACGGCTCCATGGCCCGCCTCTACAATCCGGCCATTCTTGATGAGCGCCGTAGGGGCGCGTAGCGGTACGTACCCGTTGTAGTCTGGGTAATAATAGGCGGTGGTATAATTATTCGTCACGAAAATTCCCGCATCTTGCTTCGGCCGGATGTCTGCCAGGTCAACTTTACAGTTGCCGCTGTTGACAGTCACCCGCAATCGATACCGGTCAGTAGCCGGCGGACGAAAACTGCACGTCTTGTCCGTTGACGTGCACACCGTGCCATTGTGTTCCGACTCGACCGCTACAGTATGGCTGCCGCATAAATCTACGATGGCATACCCGGCATACGTACGCGCACTCCCGTCATACGCCAGATCGGTATCCGAAATACTCACCCAGTCGGAGACGATACTCTCAGCCGATGGCACATCATCGAAACTCACCAAATACTGGTTCGATAAATAAATGTAGTCATCCCGGACACGTTGGGCATGTGACGCGGCGGAAAAATCCCAATTTGCCGCTAATGAGTCGGATGGTCCGGCAATTTCAAAATCATTATTTGCCAGGCCGTCGAAGCCTACATCGGCATAAGTAATCGTATGGCCGTTCAGGTCCAAAACGCTGTTCGTCGCCTCATACCACATACAGCTCATACGGCTGGACACGTCGGCAGTCAATAGATAATAAGTATTTGCTGTCCTCAAATGGGTGCATGCAGACACATCCTGACATCGTGAGTACGGCGTACCGGACAAATTGACCTGGGCGCAACTGGATACCTGGGTATAGGTAGGCTCCTGGACCTCTACACCCTGAACGGTCAAGGCCTGGACTGCCGGCATGGTAGACCAGACGCTCATTAACGCACTTATTCCCACCACGACAGCACAGACCGCAGCAACATATCCGGCCACTTTCGCAACTGACATAGAATAGCGTGGCTGTCTTTCTCTCATAATAAGTTATTGAACTGTTAGATTTGTCACACCGGCAGGCGCTATTGCGTCTGCTTCGCCTCCGCTCAATTGTATTTCTACAGACCTTCCCTGATCCATGCTGACAGAAGTCGTATTCGGATCAAAGCCAACTTTTGTGGCCGTCACATTGTACGGCGTAAAAGTTTGAACATTATTCACCCCATTGGCGTAATACCTGCGATATTCCGTCAAAGGCACAGAAAGTATTCCAGCCGCATCCGTCAACCCAGAATAAACAGTCGTGCCCGACAGATCATAGATACCGACATTTGCCGAAGCAATCCCCATGCCAGCCGCATCCTTTACAGTTAATCGAAGCGTCCATTGGACTATATATTCATAAGCGGCGGAACGGACACGGTAACTACTGTCATCTGCGCCGTTTTGGTAAACCGAATCGAGAAACGTATTGCCGAGTGAAGGATATGTGCCACCGTTTGCAAAATTTACCGTCACATATTGTGATGATGGATTACCCCCCTTAGCGACAGTATTCCCGCTCAGCAGGACACCGCTGGCGCCGTCCCAGTCCACGTAAAAATTTGACGTATCGCCTGTTAGAATATTGGTATCAAGCGTCAATCCTGCCGATATTGCGTCGACGGACACTGCATTCGCCGCTCCGGCACCACTGCCGACTCGTTGCGCGGTAAAAGTATTCCCATAGACCCGGCAGTTGTTCCCACTCGTAAGACCACTGGCCCGGAATGCCTGCCCAGCACATGCGTCAGCTCTGGCGAGGACGGTATTGTTATACACTTCTAAATTTGTAGCTGGAGTTTCGATCTGAATCCCGAAAACCCCGCCCAACTGGCAACCGCCATACTCTGCATTATTGGATAGCTCGATGACGTCGATTATGTTATCGTGGGCTTTTGACCCGTCACCGGATAAATGTATCCCCCGACCTTGCGTCGGATGACAGTTGTTACTGTATACTTCCGAATTGCCTCCGGAAGCACCGATACAAAAGTCATTGCTATACCCTATAGCCTGGCCGCCCTGACTGATGTCATTGTTATATACCTTTGTATTGTCGCTGTGATAATAATAAATGCCCCCCTGAGGTCCACCCACGATGGTATTGTTGAAAATGTCAGAAGAACCGCCATTCCACAGCTGAATATCATAGCCTTGGTTCTGGTGACGATCCTGGATAGTTTCGACGTGACTGGTGATGGTATTATGATGCACTTGGTGGCCGGTGCCCCACCACATGACTATAGCAGCGCTGGAGTCCGTATACACTTCCAAAGTCAAATGGTCGATTTCATCATCCGATCCGGAGCTGGCGTACACCGCATGGGAAAATGAACCGGCGCTCTGCGATTGCCGGATCGTCCCGTTGGTTACCCGAATATTGTCATAGCTCCAGCCGGAACGTACGCCGTACATGTCGTTCGCGCCACCCGAACCATATGTAATGGAAAAACCGTTCAAGTCAATGACAACATTATTTGCCGTGACAGTCAGGCAGGTCCCGGACGATGACAAGTCCCTTGTCAGGGTGTATGTCTCATTGGATTGCGTGATCGTACCGCAGTCAGACAAGCTGGTAGCTGCCCGTAACGTATCAGATGCCGCGAGATACACGAGTGCCATGACTGCGATTATTCCGGTGACAAATATTTTTTTATACATAAAATATAATAAAGTTTACTCTGCGACTAGATCACTAATAGCTGATGGCGCGGTAGTGTCGGATATGACCGGATCCTGGCATGATTGGCTCTCCACGGGTTTCTGGTCGGTCGTACCGCAATTATTCGCATCGGAGCACGTACGGGTCTGTGTACTATTGGCGCATACAGACCAGTCAGTACAACTCCATGACTCAGTGCAGGCTAGCGTAGGATTGGTGGAAATTTTCGTATACATGACCACTGGTCCTGTTGTTGACCAAATGATCGGAATGTAGTCTGCTGTGGGATTGGCTACCGCCGGGCCAGTAGGAAATTTATTTGCTAATCCATCGGTAGTGATTGCCACAGGATCTGTCCATGTGTGGGACGTCGTATCCCAGATGCGATAATAAGCGTTATTGTTGTCAGCAGTTGAGGATTCTTGTTTAATATAAAACAGGTAGAGCGAATTACCGTGTCGTGTTAGAGAGGGGTGCCAATCACTTGGATTATACGGCAATGTTACGATCGTGCTCTGGTTCCATGAACCGGTACCGTTATTATATTCTTTCCAAGAATGGATCAGGTGATTGTAATTATCAGGATAGATGACGTGAAATTCTTCGTTGACAAAGCTCATGGCATATTCCCGGCGGTAAATTTTCGATCCCCAGACGATTGAGGAGTCGGCATTAGCCACGAACTGGACGCCGTCCCAGATGAAATATTTATACCCCCAGCCGACGTTCGATGAATCATCGCTGTACCAGATCACTACCGCTGGTTGGCTGTTAATCAGAAGTGAGCCGATCCGGACATTCTCATAGCCGGTATTATTCACCCACCCTTCATACGGGAAAGTCGCCCCGCCGTCAGTCGAATGGAAATATCGGACATTACCCGTAGTATTAATGCTGGTCCGGGCAAATACCCAAATATTATCCTCATCCTGGGCTAATACATTGGAACGGGTGGCCACACCTGCCGGTAGAAATGCGGAAGTAAGTGTTATTGGAGTGGCCATATCTCCGGTTGCTACTGCTGGCGAATTAATTTTCCTGAAATACACATTGCCAGAACCGGGATCAGTAACATATATATTACCAACGCCGTCACCGGACAATGACGCATGATAATCGATCCAACTGCGAACTGTGATAGGCGTGCTCCACGTGGCGCCGCCATCCGTCGTTTTCATGAAATTCCCGGAACTTTTTTCAAACATCGCCCATACGGTATTAGGATCTGTCAGGGACATGAACACTTTGTATCGCGGGATCGTTAAAGTGCAACCATCGCTACGGCAGATGCTAATCTGCGTCGGTGCGGTGTATGCGGTTGGGACCAGACGGAAAAACGTTACACCGGCCACTCCCGCTACCACCATAACAATTATCCAGTACGTCGACTGGCTAATAAATGAACGGCGAAATGTATATGTAGTAACCTTCATATAAATTAAAGTTTTTCTGTATCTATAATCCTCACCTGCGGCCCGCCGGCAGAACGAGGCGCTACCAACAGTTCCTGCGTCCCGTCACCATTGGTGTCGCTGCCAGATACATTCACCCCACCGGTAAATGTCGCGAGAAAGGCATAAAATTGTTTTTGCAGCTGCTGTTTAATATTAAAAATTCTTACCAAAGGCGTTGCATTACTTCCCACTCCAACAACAAGTTCTTTTATCCCGTCACCATTTGTGTCAACACCTGCAACGGACACGCCGCCACGGTAATCTGCATTGAAAGCATAGAAACCTGGCGACAGCCGAGTAATCGAACCGGTCTTAATCTTGAAAATCTGGATGTGAGGCGCGCCTAGGTCTGGACCGGCAATGATTTCGTCACGCCCATCTGCATCCATGTCGGCAGCAGCGACACGTATCCCTCCGCGGAATGTCTTTGCATAGGCAAAGAAATTGGCGAATGCCTTGCCTGCAGGATCGTACACCATCACCTGTGCGCCGCCGCCGCGTCCGGCTGTAACGATTATTTCTTTGGTGCCGTTACCGTCAAGGTCGCCGCAAGCCAGGAACAAGCCTCCTTTGAATTTTCCGTCCAGGACTGAAAAACTTTTTTGGAGGAGGCCGCTCCCATTGAAAATTTTAACTACTGGCAAAGCGCCGACCCCTTGCGCGGTGATAATCTCATCCAAACCATCCCCATTCACGTCGCAGATATTAACCCGTACGCCTGACCGAGATGCCGAATCATAGGCAAAGAAGCGGGCCAATAATTTTCCGCCCGAATCCAGGACGCGCACTTCTGGTGATAATCCTGTATCCGTACCAGTGATAATTTCATTAGCAGTTCCGGCCAGGACATTCCCGCCAGCTACTAAAAAACCACCCCGCAGCGTACTGGCATAGGCTAGTAATGATGTGCCGCTAGCCACGTTTATCGATGGTGCAGATGGATTGGATATGGTAGTTTTGTTTTTTGTGGAATTAGGATAATACGTACCGGGTGTCACACCTTTGCTGTCAGTGACGCCTAATCCCCGTTCCAATGTGGAACGCTGACCGTCCAGATTGATCACTGTTACGTCATACCAGCCCGGTTTGAGTTTGGACAAAGGCAATTTCACCGATAAAGCCGTGGCTGTCTGGACAAATGTTTGTTCCGCCAGATAATCGGCAAAGTATGTTTTTACTCCAAAGGTAAATTTCGTGCCAGTCACTTTGACCTGCAGTCCGGCTCCCTTGTTCCAGGCGGGATTGACCTCCTTCGGTGTTACGCTGCTGACTGTCGGCGCTGGATCTGCATATGGCGCAGTACCAGTAATATCAATCTTACGTATTGTGTCATTCCAAGTATCAGCCAGATACAATGCATTACCGGTCACATCAGGCACGAGACCTTTGGGATTATTAAACTCCACAACCGTACGGCCACCATTGGTAAACCCTCGCTGTCCAGAACCGGCAATTAATTTAGTTAACCCAGTTGCAGGATCTACCAAACGGATCCGCATTGATCCGGTATCAGTGACATACAGCAATCCATCTGATCCCATTTTCACATACTCAGGATAGGATAAAACCGCCTGTGTACCGATCGCCTCCCGATACCCAGCCGCGCCGGTGCCAGCAACGGTGGTTACCTGCCCGGTAGCAATGACAATCTTTCTGATGGCATGGTTATTAGAGTCTGCCACATACAGATTTGTTCCGGTCGAATCAATGGTAATTCCGAACGGCCTGTTGAATTTCGCCGCTGCACCAATGCCGTTTGCAAACCCGGCCACTCCTGAACCCGCCACCAGCGAAGTCTGCCCGTCCGAGATCCTCACTCGGCGTATCCGATTGTTGCCGGTATCAGTCACATACAGATACGTATCAGTCGGGTCTATCACAATGCCAGATGGTGCCTGGAAATATGCGCACCCACTGACTCCAGTCGATAGCTGTCCCTCGCACTTAGTCCCATCCTGGTAACCATTTACGGTAATCCCAGTGGAGTTCACGTTTCCAGCGCCAGAAATTAAAAAACTGTATGGCAATGCCGTATCCAAATTGACACCGCGGATGCGGTTGTTCCAGCGGTCTGCCACATACAATCTGTTTCCGCCGGAATTGATTGTGATACCTTGGATAGTCGAAAAGCGGACCGGTCCGACATAATGCGTCGGGTCGTCATCCCCTTCGCGGTAATTATCCACACTGCTGCCGATCACCTGCGCTACTTCGCCAGTCGAACGGGTAATCCGCCGTATCTTATTATTATCCGCTACATACAGGTACTGGCGATTAGTCGTCATGACCATGTCATATGGCCGGCCAAACAATGCTGTCGAGGCAGCGCCGTTTCGATTGCCAAAACGTTCATAGCCGGCAAAAATGTCTTCGTCGCCCGACAAGGTGGTACGAAATTTATGGATGGTACCTATCCCAGCGTTGGCCACATACACATACCCGTCATACACCTTCAGGCCGGATGGGAAATTAATCGAAGCCATACTCCCATCCTCAGCGAATAAAGACGTCGTATTTGTAGACAGGTCAATCTTACGGATAAAATCAGTCAGGCCATTTCCGTCAGAGACGTACAACGCTGTCCCGTCTACTGCAACACCCCAGAGGTTATTAAACGCCGATGCACCCCCAACACCCTCCGTATAACCGGCAGTGCCGGAGCCGGCAACGACAGACACTGTACCGGAAACAGTATTGACCGCGAGCACTCGATAACTGCCAGAATCCGCAACGTATAAAACCGATCCGTCAGGAGAGACGGCTGCTTTTTTCGGATGGTTAACGCCCGTACTGAGAGTACTCACCGTACCACCGCTTGTGGAAACGGTCTTTATCGCACTGTTACCAGTATCAACAATAAAAAGAGTTGATCCGTACACTTCTACGCCTTCCGGACCGTTCAGGCCAGAAGAAACCAAATTCGTAACCACGCTACCGCTTATTTTTTTTATCTTGTTATTGGCCGTATCCGCCACATACACTGCTCCGTCAGACCCAACTGATACGCCTCGTGGCAGCGCAAACTCAGCGGCCGTGGCTGCCCCGACAGTATCGCCGTAGGAACCGGTGCCAGCCAATGTAGACACGATTCCTGAGGAATTAATTGTACGAATGACATTATTGTACGTATCGGCGATATAAAAATTTCCCGACGCGTCGATATCTAGATCTTCCGGGAAATCGAAATACGCGTCTACCCGGCTGCCTCCGTCTCCGTCATATATTTTTCCGGTATACGCACTTACATCGCCGTATGCCGCTTGGGCTGGATGAATAAATAAAAAAATAGCGCCAAGCGCTACCAATGTTAGTACAAAAAACCTATTGAAAAGAATTTTCATATAATAATATTTTTTCTTTTTATTTTTTGATTTTTACACCTCTATTATAGCACGTTTGAAGTTTTTTTGCAAGTATTTACTCATGAAAACGGTAGATTGAAATATTGCCGCTATTGTACACCCTCGATATAAACGGGAGTGCCCCAATATCCTGATATCCGGATTCTTTCTCCAGGGGGCCATAGACGATATATGTTATCCCGTTCTCTTGCAGCAGCTGCTTTTTATGATCTTCGGAACCTACGTTGGAATAAAAATCCTCAACTACTTTTTTTTTCTCAAAAGCCCGTGGCGTTTGATAAGTATGTCCAAAAAATGAAGTTACGCCGGCAACGCCGGGGGCTAGATTGCTGTATGTATAACTGGCGAGTAAAATGGAATCCGTTTGCTTATTTTGATTCAACCAATACATCGACTGCATGACATTTTCAGGGATGAAATATGGCTGGGAGTGCGAACGGAATAAGCGCACGTCCAAATCCATGACAAACCAATTCGTGCAACTCAGTAAAATGAAACCCAGGAATAGAATAATCCTGCTTTTTTGACGGACCCATGCAAGTGACAATTCGTAAATAAAAAGTAAGCCACTGACAGATAAGATAGTTAATGGCATGTGCAAGCCCTCAATAAATTTACGCTGTAAATCCGGCAGAAAGGGCTGATACAATAAAAATACGCATATAATAACCCAAATCACCAAAATCAGCATGTGCTCTTGGCGCTTTTTTATCGCCTGCCAAATTCCGCACAGTGCCAGAGGAACCAAAAATCCATATCCATAAAGGTATACTATTGGCGGCGGCGACCGGAAATCCATGGCACCAAGCCAATCGTCGTAAATACTGCCATGCGAAAAAACGAAAAATAAATATCCCAGCGAAACCAATCCATAGGGAAAAAGCATCCAGAATTTCCTGAAATCGATACCCTGCCTGTTTTCTTGACGGACAAAATAATAGGCAATGCACATGAACGCCAACATCCCCACGAGCAGACTGATATAAAAATGTGAAATTACCAGGACGGCGAAAGAAATGCCGGTCAAATGGACAAACCATGATCTCCCTGTCTTCTGAAATAATATTATCCCTAACAAAGCGAGCAGGCTTAACGTCATGCTAAACAGAAGCAATGGCGACTCATAGATGGTCAAAAAAGTAATGGCATCTGACATCCAATTATCACTCGAAGCAATGATAGAATTGAACATCCAGCCCAGACCGGAACTGCTTACCAGCAACAGAAGGGTGTACAGACGGATTTTTTTTGAGGGGAAAAACACGGCGATAAAGCAATAAGCGATAAAAATAAAAACCAGAGCAGTAAGTATGCGCAGGATATGATAAACAATAATATTCGGCAAACTAAAGATCCCAGCCAGCCATCCGCCCACTAGAAACAATGGGTGGAAAATTACATTTGCCTGGTTTTCTGTTGCATACAAATTCTTGAACAAAAGGTGTCCTTCCCGCGCCTGCTCCATCCAGGCCAGGTAGGTATAGGTATCTCCCCTGTTGATATGGTGGATACCGGTGAAATCCATATTTGCCGGTGCACTCATTGCCCCGAAAATATACGGGACGCAACTGACCGCGACAGTCACGACTGCCACGATCGCCACACGATACCACTCGTGCCGTTCAATATGTAAGAAGGAAAACATATGATTCAGTATAACGCATTTTCGGATAAAAAAAGAGAGAGTCACGGAAACCGCAACTCTCTCGCATTGTATGGAACAAACGGGGTTTAGACCGTCATATCCATCACACGAAATACATGGCCCCACTGCGGGAGGTCATAATGGTACAGACTGAGCGTCTTCACCATCTGGCCATCTGCAGGGAGCGGAAAGATCAACGTAGCTGAGAACGGCGAATTGAGCGGAAGCTCATACTTGCCGTCCAGAGCCAGTCCGCCGTCCACGCTGGCGATCGGAAGCTTGTTGTTCCGGTCATCAACGAGATACGTGCTTGAACTGACACTGGCCGCTTCCGGTGTCGGATGCGACCGCAGCCACTCCACCCGGACGCGTATATCCTTGTCAGTCACCTCGATTTCCTTGACGGAAAAAGAGAAGAATGACATCGCGTCAGGCGACGTGGCACTGATAGCTGTCTGTTTAGGAACAGCGGGCCCGGAAACTTGTCCAGTATTGACGGAATCCGGTACCGATTGCTGAGTAGGCATGGCCGCTAGAGTTGCAGCCTGCCCTCTGGGTTTCGGTGTCCCCAGCCATCTGGCTTTGACTGGTTTTGGGCCAGTCTTGCCCATGAAGCGGCTAAAATACACCGTATCGGAGCCATTCGACAGCCCGTCCCCATTGACATCAGCGTATCTCCTGTCTGCCTGCGGAAACAATGTTGAATCCGCGAGTGCATCCTTGAGATACTTCATGTCAACCGAATCGCCTCGTTTGTTCCCGTTGACATCCCAAAAATAGGTGTCATCAGTACTCAAACGATACACGCCTACGATGGTATTGCCGTATTCATGCGTCTGCTCCATTACCGAAGCCTGCATATCAGCGGGTACCATCCACTGGAAACCCACCATCGCCAGATACACGAACAGGTTGGAAACCGCCGCAGTATTGAGGACCTTGCGGATCCCCTCTTTACGGATCCCGAACAGGCCCAGCGAAAGCACAATGACCATGATGGACATGTATGCTAACTGGCTCTGAGTATCGGCCCAGACCCGAAACATAAGGGCAGATACCATCAATGAGACCGGCCAGCACAGGACCACGATGTAGTCAGCGATGAACTTACCGAACGTTTTCTGTGCTTCCGTCTGCTTCGAGAAAAACCGGGCCACGACGCTGATCGGCCAAAAAACAATGGCGAGCAGAGCCATACTGGTAATGACGGCCAGTATGGCAAAGTACATCATCCAGGGCTGTGCGTTCGGCAGATACGAAATGCCGAGGATCACGCCGCCCACGACCATCAATACCAGTAATGGGGCGACCAGAATATGCGCGAGGCGCGACATGATCGACCAAATGAAAAGGCCGAGAAGTATCACCACGAACATCAGATACCCGATCCAGCCGGCAACAACGATCAGCCAGAGGACCAGCGACATACAGATACCGATACCGCCTAATATGATCAACCAGCGATACAAATGCTGAAGATCAAACAGGCGGCGGGCGGCGGTTACGATCAGGCTGTCATTCTGGCCTCTTGCAGAACAGGGTGTCCAGGTATTGAGCATGGTTCGGATCTCAGACGCCTTCGTTTCCCCCCAACCCCAGGCAAACATACCGCCTTTCAGTATGTAACTGAGGATGAGCAAGAACGCTCCGTAGAAAGTCTGGTTGCGGTTCACGACCGAACCCAGTCCGATGAGGGCGAACACGTCCTCAATGCGACTGATAGGCTTTTCGTGCAAAGCTTCGTCGACCTTGCGGATCGACCCGGTAAACTTTGCCCACAAGCTCTGTTTCTCTGAATTTGTATCAGACATGATAATCTCCTACATCAGTGTACCGTGTTTGTGTTGAGAACGTCAGCAAGACTCCTGAAAAGCGGCGCAATGCCACTCAACCGTGGGTCGCTGCTGACAACTTCCACCGCTTTGTCCGCGAGTGTCTTGCCCGCTTTCCGGTCACGTTCATGACCTTCATCACGACTCTTGCGCCACTTTGCATAGAGCTCCTCAATGAAAGACGTTTTATCGCCTTCATCAGGAACCTGCTGGGGCAGCGTAATGCCGAGCAGTGAGGCCATCAATTCATGAGAGGAAAACCCGCTGAACCGCGTGAAATCCTCAACCAGCCACCCAGCCATCCTTTGGAGGACCAGCTGGTACTGGCCGGTTTTGTCCTTGGCAAAGACCGCCAAGAACGCGATGATCCGATCCCTGACCGCGGCATCGTCGATGCTCATGATGACCGTGAGTACAGACGACTCTTTGTTGGCCGGGGTGACATGCTCTGCTTCTTTTTCATCCGACAGGAAACCCATATCGTTGAAAATTCCGAAGAGTACACTCCAGTCCTTGCCGCTAACCGGGTTGCGGGGCAATCGCTGCAGAATCTGGCCGATCTGCTGCGGCTTCATGCTGGCAAACATGGCTTCCAAACGTCTCCGTTTGGCGTCGGACAACTCCTGCAAACCGGCGTAGAACGTCGTGAGCTGGGCGTCGTCCAACTGCATCACGAATAGCGCAAAATTGCTAAACGTATCCGCAGTCACGGCAGCCTGTCCGGACAGCTTCTGTGAAATCTCCCGTTCCAAATTCCCAAAATCACGCTCACCAAACCTGATACCGGTCGGGGTTGGTTTTGCCGCCAGTCGTTTCAGGGCTTCACTGACTGATGTAGGAATTTTCGCCAGGAAATCCTCACCAATCCCGCGCAGCTGCGCCGGTAGAATTGGTTTAATCGAACTGGCTAAAATCTGTAGGCTAGTAACGAGCATGGCCTGCGTTTGGGCCGGATGCTTCTGAGCCGCCACGATCAGCCTCTGGGCTAATTGCGGATGACTTCTCTCGATCTGATCGATCACGAAGTCGACCATGAGGTCAGCGAATTTCATTGCTCCGAAATCCGTCATGACTCCCAAGTTCTTCTCCAGCGCGTCGAATATACCCGCTGGATTAGATTTTTTTTGCTTGTCATTGTCAGGCATGCAACTCACCTCCTTCAGGAGTGTTGATTGTTATCTGAGATTTTTTTGGATTGGGTGATCTCAAACACCTCGAGTTTTTCATACTCGCGTGCATATAGCACCTACCTTTCTTCTTTTTCACTCCCACATGTGGGGTGAGTTGGTTTATGATTGACAGTTATTATTTCGAGTTAGTTGTCAAAGATCATACTGATCTCAGACTATGATTTTCGGCTAAAAAGCTTCCGACCATAGCCGGTCATACTAGTACATATTGGCCAATTTGTCAAGGGGTAATATCAACACATTCGGCAATACTCAGCGTTGACCCTGAGCGAAGCCGAAGGGTCAACACGATAAAAAAATCCCTCGCTGGTTAAACAAGGGACGGGTATCGGCAACGGATTACCGATAAAAAGGCTGTATCAGCCTTGCTGTCCGGAAGTATCAGGACGAATCTTTCCTCTGATGAGATCAACAGTTTCAGCGAGGTCGCCCTGCCCAGTTTTTGAGGCTTTGCGATTCTCCTCCTGAATCTTGATGTAGATCTCCTCACGATGGACAACCACGTCGTCCGGCGCCTCGATTCCCAAACGGACCTGACGTCCGCGGATACCGAGCACTGCCACCCTGATTCTGTCTCCAATGGTTATCGATTCCCCTAACTTCCGTGTTAAAATGAGCATGACCTTCTCCTTACGCAACAGGCACAAAAAAATACAACGTTTCGGTAATATAACAGATAGCCCGGCTTTATGCAAGCGTTATTCGGTACTTATTGTATTACCATCAGAAACCATTACAATATCGCCTCCGACATCGGTGCGCAATATCATGGATCCGATATGTTCCAGGCGTTTCATAGTTGATAGGTGGGGGTGGCCGTATGAATTCCCGGCACCTACGGAAACGACGGCGTATTCAGGATATACGGCTTGTAAAAACTCCGGCGATGACGAATATCGGCTGCCATGATGTCCGACCTTGAGTACGTCGCTCCCGATATCAATTCTTTGCTGCAGAACGATCTTTTCCACATCTTGTGGTGCATCGCCGGTAAATAGGAAAGAGACGTTCTGATATACCAACCGGCTCACCACAGAAGTTTCATTCAGATCCTTTGCACCGGCGACCGAGTCATAACTGATCGGATACAAGATATCCATGGTCACGGTACCGAATGAATATTTCTTTCCGGCAAACACAATATTGACCGGAATGTTCTTGCGCTGAGCCGCGTCCTGCCACGCCAGGCAGCCTGGCGAGCCGTCACCGACCCCGCTCCAGATGACCTGCCCAACACCGTACCGTTCCAGTACGGCAGCCAGTCCCCCTTCGTGGTCAGCGTGGCAGTGGGTCAGCAGCACCAGATCAATATGGCGGTCATAAAATGGCAAAACCTGTCCGAGTTCGGACAACACGGTCGTATCGGGTCCTGCGTCTATGAGAATATTCTGGTGCGACGGCGTACGGATAAGCGCGGCATCTCCCTGGCCGACATCAAAAAAAACAACACGCAAATCAGTTTTGTATTGGTCATGACAATAAAGGCAAGCCAGGAGTAACCCGGCGCACACGGTACCAGATAACCATACAACTAACTTGTTACGCTTTGATTTCATGGGTTGCATGCTGACGATATCTAGCATATAGTATCCCGGCCACCAAGGATGCATACCACGCCACCGGCCAGATCCATGACATCCGGGTAACGGTAATGGACGCATACTGAAAACCGGAAAATAATTCCGTGACGCTTACGATATATCTCAGTACCAGGCCGACCAGCCACCCTACCCACTGTCCGAGCGGCAGCCAAATCATTGCCAGTACGGTAGCGCCAAACCCGATCCCCATAGTCAATGAAATTACCGGGACGACCAGCATGTTGACTATGGGCGCCACTACGGATAACCGTCCAAACTGGTACGCAATAAGGGGCGCGGTAAAAAAAATTGCCGAAAGTGTCGCGGCCAGAGTAGAACTCAGCCAGCCGGGAAGTATCGGGTGCTTGAACCATTTTTCAAAAATCGGAGACAAATATAGTAAGCCAAGCGTGGCAAGGAACGACAGCTGGAAACCAGAGTCGAACATCAGCACCAGCGGGTTTATTAATACCATCGCGGTGGCAGCTAGCAACAGGACATTCGTAATCCTGCTCAATCGTCCCAATCCGCGCCCCAGCAGTACCAATCCGCCCATGACCCCTGCCCGTACTGCCGATGCTTGGGCGCCGGTCATGACCACAAACAATGCGATCGCTGCGCACGATACAAAAAAACTCATCCGGCGAGGCAAAGAAATCCTCTGGGTCAAAGCGGATAATGCCACGGCAATAATCGTTATGTTGAAACCGGACAGGGCTACGATATGCGTAATGCCTGTCCGGTTGAAACCGTCCATGAGGCTTACTGGCATGGCTTTTTTCGCGCCAAGCAATATGCCGCCCAGCAGCGACGAGAAAGGTTCCGGTAAAATTTCCTGCATCGCCCGGATAAATCGATTTTTTATACCAAGCAGTCCGGCCATACACCAGTTACCGTGCCCCCGGCCGCGCAGCACCACCGACACTGGCCGATAACATACTGAACGAATCTCGTATCTCGACAAATATGCTCCATAGTCAAAAACCCGGCTTGAACCGTCATCCAGGGCAATACGCCCGGGAGTTTCGATCTCGCAGGTTATCTCCAGGAGGTTGCCGTATTGATAGGCCGGATACATCGGTACGGTCATAAGCACCAGGCCGGAGATGCGGCTGCCACTACCCATTGTTAATGCCTCTATGGATAACTTCACGCTGTCCTGACGCACATCGGGCTCACTGGAAATCATGCCGAGAAAACGAACAGTTCGCCCATTATAAAAATCAATGTCTGTTTGTATCGGATCATGTACGGTCAATTGAATCCTAAAAATTCCGCTGATAAAAAATAATACGCATAAACATAGTAATCGCATTAATCTCTGCGACCAAAAAACACATACTAAAACAACAGACGCCCCGGCCAGCATAACAAGTACCGTCCGGGGCACACTGACTAACGTACCTACACCTACGCCAGCGCAAAAACTAAGGCAAACGCAAAGGAATATTTTTGACCGACTTAATGCCATAAAAACCTTCCGCACATTAATGGGAAGGTTATTGCCTATAGCCTATCATATTGCCCAATAGTGTCAAATAAAAAAGGCAGAGACCACGTGAATCTCCGCCCGTAAATAATAGAACATACCACTGATTATGGCCTGGTACCGAATGGTCCAGCGTACTGGCCCTGCTTCAGCTGCCGCCCGCGACGATTTATCAACACCGTTCCAGACTGATGCAAAGGGTGCCCCGCCAATCGAAATTTGAACTGACCGACAGTCCCGAAAATCGGTTCAAAAACACCATCCTCTTCGAGATGGACGACCTTGCATTTCGTGCAAAGCCCGATTTTTCTGGGCTTGCTCTGTTGCACTTTACCGATGATCTCGACTGTCCCGTCACAGCCTGCCTCAGACATGCAGACGAAGTCAGTCTCGGACAGTTTCGGTTTGGCGGTTGAACTGGGCATACGTAATCCTTCCTTTACTTTGCATGTTTCGAAGCTTATCAAAGGACGCTGAAAACATAGATCGTTGCATACTCCTCCTTCTGCCCTCCTGTCAGATTACATGTTGGATGAAAAAACATCTACTATATTTCCACTGCGGGAGATGTCCGTCATGTTCATTTGAAAAGAACTGAATATTTGAGAGTAGGGGCGGGGTTCGTGGATCAACCGCCAAGAAAATCCACAAATCACCTGCCCCATCTCTACGTAATATAATTATTGTATCATACTACGCACAACACGAGTGTCAAGCCTTGGCCACAAAAAAATTCTCGTTTTTTTTAAAACGACGCATGACTCACAAAACCGATGCCTTCCTTTATTCAACAGTTACGGATTTAGCCAAGTTTCTGGGCTTATCCGGATCCTTCCCGCGCAGTACAGCCGTCCGATACGCCAATAACTGGAGCGCCGCCAGCACCAGCACGGGCGTCAGGTGTCCGACGGTTTTTGGGATTTCTATCACCCATTCTGCCAGGCGGCGTATATCGGTGTCGCCCTTACTGACGACGGCAATAATTCGGCCATGCCGGGCGGCGACCTCCTGGGTGTTTGAAACTATCTTACTGTATGTAATCGATTGCTCGACGTCCTGCGGGGCGATCACAACCACTGGCATATTCTCGTCTATCAGGGCGATCGGGCCATGCTTCATTTCTGCGGCCGAGTACCCTTCTGCATGGATGTATGAAATTTCCTTCATCTTGAGTGCCGCTTCATAAGCCGCGGCAAACAGGTATCCCCGGCCCAGGAACAACGAATGGTCCTGACCATAAAATTCTTGGGCAATCTGGTCGATGATGCCGGCTTGCCCGCCGACACCATCAAGCACCTGTTGAATGTATTCGGGCAATTTGATGAGTTCACCGACGATCTTATCGAAATCTTTATCAGAAATCCTCTGCGTACCGTCAGACAGGGGCTGGCGTTCGTCCATAAACTTCGCCAGGCCGAGATTCAATATTGACAGGGCGACTACCTGGCAGGCAAACGACTTTGTGGAAGCAACGCCGATTTCCGGTCCGGCGTGCATATAGACGCCGCCATCCACCATGCGTGCGATAGAGGAGCCGACTACATTGACGATGCCGAGAGTATAGCCGCCTAATTCTTTCGCCAGTTTCAGGCCGGCCTTCGTGTCCTCGGTTTCACCGGATTGGGATATGGCGATACATAAGGTATTCGCCGGCAAATACGGATCACGATAACGGAATTCAGATGCCTGCTCACATGTGACTGGAATACGTAAAATCCGTTCCATCAGTATGGCGCCGATCAGTCCGGCGTGCCACGATGTGCCGCAGGCCAGTATCTTGATCGAATCAATGCGTTTCACGTGTTTAGGAAAACCATTTTCCAGACATCGCAGATGGATGCTGTGTAAGCCGGACTTCACCCGTCCCGCCAGTGTCCGCCTGACCGCTTCCGCCTGTTCGTAAATTTCTTTAAGCATGAAATGGTCAAACCCTTCTTTCTCGATCATATCGAGTGTCATGTCGACTTCGACGATCTGTGCGTCGACGTGCTTATTGTCCAGCGTCGTGACTACATGCATATCCGGGGTAATTATGGCCATTTGGCCGTCTTCAAGATATATCAGCTTATTAGTATGTCCGATTATTGCGGATAAATCCGAGGCCACAAAATATTCGCCATCTCCCCGGCCGATAACCAGCGGAGATCCCCGTCGAGCCGCAACGATAACATTGGGATGTTCACGGGAAACGACAGCAATACCAAAAGTGCCCTCCACCATCTGCAGTGACTGGCGGACAGCTTCAGCGAGGTCACCCCGATACAAATAACCGACCAATAAGGCCAAAACGGCGGAATCATTCTCGCCTTGATAGACGACTCCCCGCTGAGCCAGCCAGGCAATAATAGCCCGAAAATTTTCAATAATCCCATTATGCACCAAGGCGATTGAACCATCCTGACTTAAATGCGGATGACAGTTCTGAATATTCGCCTCCCCATGGGTCGCCCACCGGGTGTGAGCGATGCCCTGGACGCTACCATGAGCATCGTCGCCCAATTTCTCAACCAACGATGCAATTTTTCCGACCGATTTGCATGCCCACAGGCCACCGTCAGACACGAGAATAATCCCAGCAGAATCATATCCGCGGTATTCTAGCCGCTTCAAGCCGTCAACTAAAATTGATTGCGCCGGACGTTTACCTACATAGCCTACAATGCCGCACATATGATTATATTAATGTTTTCCATACATACTTAAAGATCATCATATTAGTCTGATATAAACCAGGATCGGAAATAATCATACCGATGGTCTGTTTGTTTTTATCGAGGGATATCAACCCAAGCTTATTGTAATAGATAATCATGTATGTCGGGGAACCCTCAGTCTTTGACAGCCATTTGCGCTCGTCCATCCCCCAAAGCTGACCGCCGGAACCGACGGCAATCACTTTGCATCTGATTTTCCGCTTGACCCGTTCCTTGGCAAAATTCGGGAAACCATCATACAAATGCTGGCGGATATTCGAGGCCGAATATACATAATATTCCTTTTCGTTCGCCTGCGTCATCACTTCAAGTACATCGCCCAAGACAGTCTTCACGCCTTTCGTGCCCTGATAGTATTTGACCACTGGCTTGTCCTCTGCGCGATTATATACTGACTTTAACTCGGGGATAATTTTTTCAACGGCAGATTTGGATTCCTCCAGTTCATGCATCCTGTCCTGTAAAAAATTCTTCAATTTTTCCGGATCTTCTGCCAGGAAGTACTGACGCTTGTCCTGGTGATAATAACTCGCCAACCCGCGTTTGATTAATATTTTTAAAATATCATAGGTCGTCCCACGGTTAACTCCGGCGGTATTAGCCAAAGTCCTGACGGAAGATGGGCCGGCATTCAGTAATGCCAGATACACCTGAGTTTCCTTTTCCGATAGGCCTAACTGTTTGAGAATGGTTGATACAGACATATTTGGATGGAAATTCACCTATATTCATACAGTATAAACCTGTAGCACAAATTGTCAATAATTTTCCTACAAATAATATATATTCTTGAAATATAACTAATGTTAGCTAAATAATGATACTATTACTGTCAATAAAAAAATAAGAACCAATAATAATTAATGGCATCATGGCTAACTCAAGCTTATTTTTTCAGAGTCCTCAGATACGACTCAATAAACTCCATGATAGAACCGTCCAATACGCCATCGACATCCTGGACCTCATGTTTTGTTCGATGGTCTTTTACCATTTTGTAAGGCTGTAACACATATGAGCGCACCTGGTTCCCCCATGCCGCTTCCTGATAGGCACCGCGTAACTCCCTTTTTTCCTTTTGCTGCTCGGCTAAGTATCTGAGGTGCAGCTTCCCTTTCAATATCTTCATGGCCGTTTCCTTGTTCTGTTGTTGCGACCGCTCATTCTGGCAGGAAACGGTGATTCCGGTCGGGATATGGACGATCCGTATGGCTGAATACGTCGTATTGACTGACTGGCCCCCATGGCCGGATGACGTTGACGTATCAATCCTCAAGTCTTTGTCGTCAATCTGCACTTCGCTGACTTCCTCCAACACCGGCAGTACCTCGACCAATGCAAACGAAGTATGGCGCATTTTCTCAGCATCAAACGGCGAAATCCGGACCAACCGGTGCACTCCCGCCTCTGCCTTGAGATAGCCGTAGGCATACCGGCCAGCAACTTCCATGGTGACGCTCTTGATGCCGGCTTCATTGCCCATGGACTTGTCCACGATTTTCACCACCCAGCCCTGGCGCTCGCAGAAGCGTACGTACATCCTCAACAACATCGACGCCCAATCCTGAGCATCAACGCCGCCGGTTCCGGCATGGATGGCTACAATGGCAGGCGATTCGTCATACTTGCCAGACAACATAATATAAAATTCCAGTGTCTGGAACTGGCTGTTCAATTCCTCAAAACGCTTGGTAATTTCCGACTTCAGAGACCGGTCCTCTTCGTGATCGGCGGCGGCGGCCAGCTCAATTAGGTCACGCACTTCTTGCGCAATATGACTCCACCTATCCAGATCTTTTTTCAGCTCATCATGCTCCTGGGACTTTTTCTTTGCCAGGTCTGGGTCGTTCCAAAAATCCGACCTGGACATGGCCATTTCAAGTATTTTAAGCTTTTCTCCGGTCTGGTCCAATTTCAAAATAGACCAGGTCCTGGCTATCTTTTCCTGCAAATCAACCAATGTATCGATTAATTCCCTCATATCTGATTCTTATTGTATCCTACTGACGCTTTCTGGACAAATAGAAAAAGACCCCATCAGTTTCAGAGGCTCTGCATTTAATAATATTCAAGCTGCCATCTTCTTAGTTTCCGTTTCCTGCAGTGCCTTTAAGCCTACTGAGAAAGCTTCATAAAATTTTTGAATCGGGCCGCCGTCCATTTTGGTATGGTCAAAAATCGTTTCAATGAATTCAAATTTGTCCTTGTCCAATTCATGGCATTTCCTGACTTCGGTAAGTAAGCCCTCTAATAAACCGTCAGTGTCGGCTACACCGGCCGCCTGTAGAACCTCGCGCATCGACCGAATCGTCTCATTGAGTTGAGGGCTATGTGCCTCGATTTTCATCAAAGTCCAGCCCTCATCAACATACCTTTTCATGTACTTGTACAGGGTTTCAAAGTCATGCCGCCGCGTTTCCATAAATTCACGGTCAGCTTTTAAATCTTCCGGTGTTTTGATAATTTCTTTGGGTTGTTCCGGTTCAACAGAAGGCACTTCTGACTCAAGACGGTCATTCATAGGGATAAAGTATTACGGTTTAGCCTGTTCCAATTTCACAGACACGGTCTTTTCAGTGCCCGCGTGAGATATCTTCAGTGTCACACTATCACCAACGTTATATTTCTGCAACTCACTAGCTAGGGGGTGCTCCTCATTAATTTTCTGGCTGTTTACCTCCAGAATAATGTCATTTTCCACAATCCCCGCCTTATCAGCCGGACTGCCCGGTATGACGGCAAATTCCGTCTGGTCAGCGCCCCGGACGACCATCGCGCCGTAGTCGACGCTGAGTTTATTTTTTTCGGCCACATCACTGTTGATAATGACATACCGTACCCCTAAATACGGTCGGACAATCGTACCGTTTTTCTTTACGCTTTCCACAGCGCTTTTCACCTGATTGATCGGGATGGCGAATCCGACCAATTGGCCTGAACTGTTCACTGCCGTATTGATCCCGATAACCTGCCCTGCCAGGTCAAGCAACGGGCCGCCGGAATTGCCCGAATTGATCGCCGCATCGGTCTGAATAATATCCTGGAGGGTTTCTGACTGGCCAGAGCCGTCACCGGCCGTCACAGTCCGGGACAATCCGGAGACGACCCCTTTGGTCACAGTATTCTGATATTGCCCGAGGGCATTGCCGATGGCAATCACTGACTGACCGATCTGCACGGTGCTAGAATCCCCCAAAGCTAGCGTCGGCAGATCCGTGGCGTCAATTTTGACGACAGCCACGTCATTAAACGGATCTGTGGCCAGCACCTTTGCGCTGTACTTCTTGCCGTCATTCATCACTACTGTATATTCCGCTCCTGTCGTGCTGACCACATGCTTATTGGTCATGATCAGGCCGTCCGATGAAATAATAAACCCGCTCCCGGCGCCAATCTCCTGCTGACCCTGTGACGGGGTTCCAAAATTAAACAAATCACCAAACGGCGAAAGGTTTGAACCGGAATTATTGTAGATTTTACTCAGGTCCTGGGTAATGACAATACTGACCACTGCCGGACTGGCCTTTTTCACCACGTCGACAGTTGCCGAATCTTCCGTGACCGCCAATGTCTGGGGGGTAATCGAGCCTGTTGAAGCGACCGACGTAGTATTACTATTCCTAAAAATATTTTTTTGTACCCATGAGGAGACAGAGGAATCGGTGCTGGCCCATGCGCCAAATACCAGTCCGGAAAGTGCGCCAACCAGAAGGCTGACAACCAATACGGCAATCGCTAAATTCCGCAGTTGATCATACGTAACAATCGCCCGATCTGCGGCTGGCTGGCCACTGACACCTACCCGACCGACGGGCCGTGTATTTTGAGCTGTTAAAGATTCGGATACCGAGGGTTCTTTTTTTTCCATACTTTTTTCTTTTTTAAATGTATAGTAAAATTATCAGGATTTTTTTAAACTATGTCAAGACCCGCCATACTGATTAATACACCCAGATGGCTGTTTTTATTTCAGTTGGTTGACGCAGGCTGTAAAAGCCTCCCCGCCGGACCAGCGGCACTGCCCCCGGTCGCACAGGCAGCTATCCTGAGCATAACAGGCATACTCCGGCTGCCATTCACATGTCGTATAGGACGATGAAACGTTGTCGCGTGGCATACAGGACGTGCCTGAACACCCGCCGACGAGGCAATCGCTGTTCCGTTCGCATTGAATACTCGTTGTTTCCGTATTCACCGTTGATGAATTCTGATTATGTGAACCAATCCTGATTTTTGGGGACAATAAAAAAACCAAGCCACAAAAAACAGCAATGCACACAAAAATTAGAATTATTCGTTTTGTCATTTTAAATATTCAACGCAGCGCCATATGAATTCTGGATAGTCTGCACCATCCAGGGGAAAGCTAGGGCAGAAATTATTAGAGGGATGACAATAACGGCAATCCCAATGATCAGAGTCCAGAGCCGAATTTTCCTCTGTTTTTCCAGAGACAACCACATCTTCTCGGATAACTCGATATTTTTCTGCAAAAGCTGTTTTATTTCCTCCTCTGACATATTTATTTCAGCAGGGCTTCTAAACTGACAATACTATACCCTTTACCTTTTAGTTCCACAATCAGGTCTGGCAGTATTTCGGCGGTTGTCGCATTACTAGCCTGCATGAGGATAATCGCTCCAGGCACGACGCCATTCAGTACGCGGTCCTTGGATTGGGCTGCCGTATACTCCGAGGACCAATCAAGCGCGTCTACAGTCCACGTTACCGGGCAATACCCGGCTTGTTTGGCAGCCGACAAGACATCGGCATCCGCTTCCCCATACGGCGGACGGAAAAATGGTTTCGTTGACTTCCCTGTCGCGTTACCGATAGCCTGGTCGGCTTTCGACAGTTGTTCTGCTATCCCCGATGCCGGCAAATCATTGAAATGAGGATGACTGTAGCTGAGATTGTACACGGGGAAACCGGCATCATTGATTTTTTTGATCATTGAGGAATTATTTTCTGCGACATCACCACGGGCAAAAAATTCAGCCGTGGCCTGGCCCGCTTTAAGGCCGTCCAGAACTTTCTGGATTTCCCCTTCTTTCACCGTCCCAACATTGAACGTCAGCGCTACCTGTTTCTGTTCAGCTGAACCACGTGAAGTAACTTTCGTACACCCATCCAGACTGAAATCACTAGTTGATGCGGCGATATTTACATTCATATTGGAATTGGTATTTCCATTCACATTTGCATTAGTATTCGTGTTGGAATTCTGGTTTACGCTATTCGTATTGCCATTTTCATTTGTATTGATACTGGAAAGTGTGGCGTTGTCGTTCGGTAGGGTCAGGGTCGGAGTCGGCTGTTTTGAAAATATCGAACGGCCAATCAAAAAAACAACAAAAACACTGCCAGCGATAATCAATATCCTGGTCCAGTTAAACGCCGTCTTATCCCCGCGGGGGCGAAAACGCTGGTATTGTTGGTAATTTGCCATATCATGGTTCTCCTTCTACCCCTATTATAACGGCTTATTGGCAAATAATAAAGGGATAAGAAAATGCCGGACTTTCCGGCATGTATGTTGTTTTTTATTATATTGCCCGCTCGACCACCTTTGTTGATACCGGCCTCTTGGACATTGCATACTTCACAAGTTCATACACCCCGAAAAATACCGAAACATAGAAAATGTCACCAAAAAACGTATTCCGGTAAAACGGCACAGCCATCACATAACTCTGTACCAAACCAGCCAATGTTTTGCTGTACAGCGGCGTAAATGCCCATACGGCAAAATTCGTTATGGCATAAAACAATACCGATCCTGCGATCGTGCCTGCCGCGATCCGTCCGACATGCTTGTTTCGACGCACCCACCAACCGATCATGCCAAAAAAGAAGTAACTTCCCCAGGTGAATAATACAAGGTTATGCCAACCGATGATCGAATCGCTCACGACCATGGCAACAAGGGGTATGACCACGCCCCAGCGGGAGCGGACGTACGTTCCGCAAAACAGGGCCAGTGCGCCCATCGGGATAAAATTATACGGGTGCGGAACCAGGCGCATGAGTACCGTCAGCATCACAAAAACCAATACAGCCAGACTGACAAACCACCGATTGTTTTTCATATATACTTTTTTATCTTTTATTAAAACAGACTGGTTTGAAATTTAAATTCGATGGCATCTCCGGGCTGGACAATCTGCCTGTCTACGGCCATGGTGGCTGCTTGGCCGTCGATATAAAACGACCAATACTTGTTATCCTGCCCACCCTTCAGATCCCCGATGGCATTGACCAGTGTACCCATCTCACCATAATCCTTTGTGTCCAATACCAAGCCGTATATCTGCGCCGCCTGCTTGAGCGCATCAAGCGCCGTACCGCCAGTCGGTACGCTCAAATCAACACTGACTGAATTACCGCTGCTGCGTGCGATGGTGACTTTTACTTTCACCACCTCAACTCCAGCCACCCGGCCGGCAATCGCATTGTGATTACCAACGGCGACTTGGATGTTATTGGTATGGGAGTCCTGGATGGCGATTGCCCGATCAGTCGAATAACTTGAAATAGCCAAAGCAGTAAGCAATATGACGGCAAAACTTACGACTGCGCTGGCAAACCACCAATGGAACTCCTCCTTATTGTTTTTCATAGTATGGCAATTACTTAATAATCTATGGACGGCCTGGCGAGTATTCCTTTGGTAAACGGATGCTTGACCATTTGTATATCCGAGACATAATCGGCCAATTGTATTATCTTAGCTGGTGCCTGCCGTCCTGTCAAAACCAATTCCACATGAGCCGGTTTTCCCTTGATCAAACTCATAACTGACTGTGCGGTTACTAGCCTCTCCTTAATTGCCACATGTATCTCGTCCAAAATGACAACACCATACCGACCGGATTGTACAGACCGTCTAGCCACTCGTAATGCGCGTTGGGCTGCCTGCTGATGAACACGTAACGGTTTCCGATCACCTAATATTTTAACAAACCCCTCGCCGAGTGCCAGGATTTCGAGAAATGGTGCAAGTTTCTTTACGATATCAAGTTCGCCAGAACGCCACGGGCCCTTAATGAACTGCACCATCAGCACTTTTTTTCGATAACTGATGGCGCGCAACGCCAAGCCAAGGGCGGCTGTGGTTTTCCCCTTGCCATTGCCCGTATAGACATGCACCAAGCCTCTGTCTATCTTTTTAAATTTCATATCATCTCAACTATATTATCCGAGACTACAAGCAGAAAACCCGCATTTAGGACACACCGAGCATCCCTCTTTGATCTCCATGTTCGTCTTGCATTCTGGGCACGTTTCGATCACATGGCTTCGGCGGGCAGCGCTTGCGACCGGGACTTTGACCGACTCACTCGATGTTTTCACGGTCGGTATAGTTACTGCGCCACTGCGGAGGTCTTCATAATTATAGCTGAATGATTTTTTCGATTCCTTGTGCTTGACTGAGCCGATGTTCAGTACCTGTACGTCACGCGATCGGTCCCGGTAAATAGTCACGCCTTTGCATCCTTGCCGGTAAGCCAGCATATACACCTCTTCAACATCCTCAACTTTTGCGTCATTCGGAAAATTAACCGTTTTGGAAACTGCATTATCAGTAAACTTTTGGAACACGGACTGCATTTTCAGATGCCACTCCGGTGTAATGTCATGGGAAACCACAAACAGTCTCTGCCATTTGGCCGGCACTTCATCCATGCCCTGGACTCCGCCATGTTCGGCGATTTTCTTCATAAGTTCTTCAGTAAAAAATCCTTCACGGCGGGCAATATATTCAAATAACGGGTTCACTTCAATGAGCTCATTATCATCCATGACATTGCGGATGTACGAGATGGCGAACAGCGGCTCAATTCCAGACGAACATCCGGCGATGATGCTGATGGTGCCAGTCGGTGCGATGGTATTGGTCGTTGAATTACGCATCTTCGGCGCACCCGGTTTGTCGAAAATACTCCCTTCAAAATTCGGAAACTGTCCGCGGTCCTGCGCCAAATCCTGAGACATTATCTTTGATTCATCGGCAATAAATTTCATTATTTTCTCGCCTAATTCCACCGCTTCCCGGCTGTCATACGGTACGCCCAGCATGATCAATACATCGGCCCATCCCATCAGGCCAAGGCCAATCTTCCTGTTGTCATGCACCATATTGGTAATCTGCGGCAGCGGATAGTGGCTCATATCAATGACATTATCCAGAAAATGAATGGCCGTGCGTATGGTCGTGCGCATCTTGTCCCAATCAATCTCCACAGTTTCACCGACTGAAAAATCACCTTTGACCATCTTGGCCAAATTCAATGAACCGAGATTGCATGCCTCAAATGGCAGTAATGGCTGCTCGCCACATGGATTCGTGGCTTCCATTTCGCCGACTTTGGGCGTGGGATTATCGTGGTTAATCCGGTCGATAAAAACAATGCCCGGATCCCCATTTTTCCAGGCCAACGTGACAATCAGGTCAAATACCTTGCGTGCATTCAACCGGTCCACGACCGTCTTGTCCTTGGGGTTCAACAGGTCGTAGTCAGTGTTCTGTTCGACGGCTTTCATAAAATCTTCAGTCACGGCTACGGAAATGTTAAAATTATTCAAACGGTCATTATTCTCCTTGGCGGTAATGAATTCTAAAATATCCGGATGGTCGACCCGCAAAATACCCATATTCGCCCCTCGACGGGTGCCACCCTGTTTAATGGTCTCAGTCGCCGCATCAAACACGGTCATGAACGATACCGGTCCTGAGGCCACGCCTTTCGTTGACATGACGCGGTCGTTTTTTGGGCGGAGCCGCGAAAACGAAAATCCGGTTCCACCGCCTGTTTTATGCACCAAAGCGGTCCATTTCACCGCATCAAAAATCTCCTCCATGGAATCACCGACCGGCAACACGAAACAGGCCGCCAGCTGCTGAAGTTCCTTGCCCGCATTCATCAATGTCGGGGAATTCGGGACAAACTCCAGCCGAGAAAGGACCTGATAAAATTCATCCTCAGTTTTTACCAAATCAATTTTCTGGTTCAAAAGCGAATCATACCGGGCGTCAGCTTGGGCGATATTGGCGGCTACGCGGCGGAACATCTGAGGCGGTGTTTCAATGACCTTGCCGTTTGGATCCTTGCGCAGATACCGCTTGGAGAGCACGCGCAATGAATTCACAGACAGATTCGTATCCAGTTCAGGTAGGCCCAAATACGATCCCTTGGCGGCGCGGATCTTCTGGTGCTCTTTTCGATATAAAATATAAGCTTTCGCTAATTGGATTTGTTTTTCCTTGATCAGGACTTCTTCAACAATATCCTGAATCTGCTCGACTGTCGGGACCGTTGTGCTGTCGTACTTTTTCTCGAGGACGCCGACCACCTTTTTGCATAGCTTCTCGGCCAGCTTCTGGTCCTCCTGCTGGATGGATACCGTCGCTTTGTAAATTGCGTTTGTGATCTTTTCCAAGTCAAACTCCACGACGACGCCCGAACGTTTACGTATCTTGTTTATTTTTACCATACTATTATCAATTAGTATTTATTTTCTTTTCGTTCTCCGATTGCTGATCAGCTTACGGAGCTCATGTTGGAATGTTTGCGCGTCCTTGAACGACCGATAGACCGAGGCGAAACGGATATACGCAACCTCATCCTTCTTTTTCAGGTGCTTCATGATTATTTCACCGATCTGGCTGCTTTTGATCTCCTCTCGGCCGACCATCTGGATGTCTCGTTCGACTTGGCTTACTAGCCGCTTGAATTCGTCCTGGGTAATAGGACGCTTTTCGAATGATTTTTTTAAACCGGACTCTAGCTTGTCTTTGGCATACGGCTCCCGATGCCCATCACGCTTGATGACGGTAACATTCAGTATTTCCGCTTCCTCATAGGTAGAGAAACGAAAGCCGCAGCGCAGGCACCGGCGGCGTCGCCGAATGGCCATGGCGTCATTAACCAGGCGGGAATCACTTACTTTAGTGTCCGCATAATGGCAAGCTGGGCATTTCATAATATCAACATGTAGTACGTCCGATTAACAGTATACTACTAAATATGGATACGGTCAAATAGGCTAAATTAGCTGAAAATGCTAATTCTGTGGATAACTAGCATCATATTTCAATACATGAGACTCCTGGCGCAATTTTTCGCAGCCAAAACATGGCCGCGGAAAACAATTTTGGTTGTACTTTTTGTGTTACTGCACGATACCAGCGAAATGTATCGCCTACTACATCATTTTCTTGCGGATAAAAGCCGGTATCTCCAAATCATCCTCTTCTGAAATTGTCGGTTCTTTCTTTGGCAACGACGGAACCGGCGGTGGAGTATATGCGGGTCTTTGTTCCGGCACTGATTTTATTTTATTGGACGAAAATATCGTTTTTGGCTCCTCACGCTCCACCATGCCGCCAAAACTGATCGGTTTTATCTTTTTCAGGGACTTTTGCTTCCCCCCAAATCCAGTGGCAATGACGGTAATCTTTATTTGGTCCTTCATCGCTTCATCGATCACAGCACCAAATATGACACGGGCATTCGGGTCGCCGGACGCAGTAATGATCCGTGCCGCCTCATTGACTTCATACATACCCAGATCAGGTCCGCCGGTTACAGTGAACAAGATACCCTTAGCCCCTTCTATGGACAACTCAAGCAGCGGACTGTCAACTGCGGCTTTGGCCGCGTCGATGGCCCGATTTTCACCGGACCCCTGCCCGATTCCCATCAATGCCGAGCCGGCGCTTTCCATGATGGAACGCACATCGGCAAAATCAACGTTGATTAGTCCGGGAACGGTAATCAGGTCTGAAATCCCCTGCACACCCTGGCGTAACACTTCATCAACTGTCCCAAACGCATCAAGCAATGAGGTCTTTTTATCGATGATCTGAAGAATGCGGTCATTCGGGATGGTAATGATCGTATCGACTTTTTCCGTCAATTCCGCCAAGCCAGCTTCAGCGATGCTTTTCCGCTGTGCCCCCTCAAATGAGAACGGTTTTGTCACGACAGCGACCGTCAAAGCCCCGACATCCTTGGCAATATCCGCAATCAGAGGCGAGGCGCCAGTCCCCGTTCCGCCGCCCATGCCGCATGTGATGAAAATCATATCCGAACCTTTCAGCAGGTCATGAATCCCGTCCTGGTCCTCCTCTGCAGCCTTCCTCCCGATCTCAGAATCCATGCCAGCCCCCAAACCGCGCGTCGTGGTCTTGCCGATATGGAGCTTATGGGGGGCTTTTGAATGGTGCAGGGCCTGCGCATCAGTATTGATGGCAATAAACTCGACACCACGTATCTTGGTGCTGATCATGCGGTCTATCGCCGCACCGCCGGAACCGCCTACGCCAACGACTTTTATCTTGGCAAACGTCTCAATGTCAGGTTTAATTTCCATAGTATTCCGATTAGAATTGTAATTTTTCATTATATATACCCCCTCCCAACGTTACGGCATTAATGATTTAAACCATTGCTTCATTTTTGACGTCACTTCCTTGGCAGATGAGAAATTCGGCAATTTAAACCCGCGGCCACTGCTGTCTTTGTCCGATAAACCGGCGCCCCAATAGAGGAGCCCGATCGCCGTGGAGTAATTTACGTCATTAACTTTATCAACGGCCGTCGAAGCCAAATCCAGTGGATATCCGAGCGAGGCAGGCAGTTTGAATTCCCGTTTCGCCACCTCGATCAATCCGGGCAGCTTGGCGCCACCGCCTGTAATAATAACTCCGGCCGGCAGTAATCCGGCCCGATCGATTTTCTGCAACTCCTTATCGGCCATTTTGAAAATTTCCTCAGTCCGGGCTTCGATAATCTCCGCAATATGGCGCCGTGATACCACGCCTTCTTCGCGTGAATCAATTTCTCCGAGGTTAATCTCCTCACGTTTATTTATTTCGTCGGGGACAGCGTTGCCATATTCAATTTTAATCTTTTCAGCCAAATCTATCGATGTTCGCAAACCGATGGCGATGTCATTCGTCACATGACTAGACCCGACCGGCAAAATTGCCGTATGCAACACATCGCCTTCCTCAAAAACCAGCAGACTGGTTGTTGATCCGCCGATATTCAACAGCGCTACACCCAAATCACGCTGCTTTTTTGTCAGGACGGACTCGGCAGAGGCCAAAACACCGAGGACAAGATCATTGATATCGATACCAGTACGGTAAATGCATTTAGTAATGTTTTTTACTTGAGAAGACAGCCCCTGGATTATCTGGGCGTCAACCTCTAGCCGAATTCCGGTCATACCGACCGGGTCCTTGATCCCTTTTTGGTTATCAACCGTAAAGCTCCTCGGGATGACATGGAGAATCTCATAATTTGGCGGTGTCGCAACTGCCTGCGCCGCTTCAATTACCCGCTCAACATCCTCCTCACGGATCTCACCGTCGGATTTTGATACCGCGATGACCCCATGGCTTTCCTGGGCAGTAATATGGCTGCCATTGATGCCCACATAGGCGTGTTCAACTGGAATACCGGTCATACGCTCAACCTTTTCAAGGGTCGCCGAGATGGAGGAGACGGCGTCTTCGATACTGGTAATCGCACCTTTGCTCACCCCTTCAGCCGGATGCTCTGCAGCACCCAACACATGAATTTTATTGTCATGCGGATTGACCTGCCCGACCACGATACGGATGGTAGTAGAGCCAATATCAAGACCAGTTATGATTTCTTCTTTAGCCATATATTTTTTTAACGGAATCCCTATGCGCACTCCAGTTAACCGTCTGTCTGAGCAGCCGTAGAGTGCGGTTCATTTACCCATATTATAAAGGATTTATATGTAATATGCAAAAGGTCCATTAACACGCGTATTTTTACCAATTTTGGCCTGGTTCTGGAACACTACCAGGAAACAAAATAAGGCACAAAAATAAGCAAACCGATAACAACCGCCCCGATCGAGGCTACCAGAACTGCGGCAGCCATCACATCCTTGATCACCTCAACATACATATGTATCCGGGGGCTGAGGATGTCGGCGACTTTCTCAAAAATCGTATTGATCAGTTCCAAAGCCAGAACAAACATCATAATCATAAGCAAAATTATCGCCTGCCAAAGCGCTACCTCAAAATAGATCATGAAAATGATGACGATCAGGCTGGCCAGGAGGTGCAGGCGGATGTTCTGTTCATTTTTCAGGGCATACCAAAAGCCACGGCCGGCATAACGGAAGCTTTTAATGAGTTTGCGAAAATCAATTAGCGGCATACGGAAAAATTACAGTAAATTAGTTGTTCGACAGATACGCGCGCAAAATGCGTTTTTCTAGGCGTTGCATTTTTACCGCAGCCGCATTTCTTATATGGTCATGACCAATCAAATGGAGCCACCCATGAATAAGCAAAATAATAACTTCTTCCCTGAATGAATGGAGTAATCGTTTTGCCTGCCGCCTCGTATATGGTACCGCAATGACGATTTCACCTACATACCCGGTGGAAATCATTTCGGCTTTCTTCACGTCCAATTCTGAAAACGAAAGTACATCAGTGGGACGATCAATGTGCCGGTACTGGCGGTTTAAGCGACGACTGACCGCATCGCTGACAAAAGCGACCGACACCTCAGCATGGCGATACTGAGGATCCTCTTTGGCGGCCACTGCCATGACACGTTTCACCAGCTTCTCATGGACGCCCGACGCATAAAGTTGGTTAACCAGGACCCGCATTAGAGCCGATTGGTTGCGGAATTCAAATTGCTGTTTGTATTTGATGTATTGGTGTTATGGTTCGCGTTGATATTGGTATTGGTATTTGTGTTCGTATTCCGATTTGTATTTATGTTGGTTGCCGTATTGGTATTCACCGGCACTACCCCGATCCTGAAACTGCGGTACATCGCCTGAAATACCGTTTTGTAATTTGCCTGAGCCAGAATATTAATGTTGTAATTAATAAGGTACACTCTGCTCCCGCTGACGAAATATGCCGTGAGTCCATCAACGCTCAAAACTCCGGACAAAGTTTTATCCCAATTTGTAACACTCATAATTTTTGACGAGTCGATACCAGGCGACTGGGTGAGGTACCAGTCACGTGCGGATAGCCCGGCGGGGTTCTCCTGCACGCTCACCTCGACAAACTCGCCGCTGGCCGTGAACATTTTCCCGCGGGTATTCTGTGGATCGTCTGATAACGCCCAACTCGCAGGGTACAGTGTCGAATACCCGTATACACTGTCATAATACGTTTTTATGGCCGCATTTGCCTCGATTTTACCCGTCCCAGCCGGATTGTATCCCCCGCCGACCTCCAGGCCATCAGAATAACTGTCCCCATCCGTATCGGCTTTATTCGGGTTGGTGCTAAAAATCGTTTCCTCTACGTCAGTCAAACCGTCACTGTCGCTGTCCTGGCTGGACACCACTGGAGTTATATTGGTATTTACCGACGTATTTGTGTTATTCACATTAAAAACTGGGAATAAATTCGTATTGCCGGACATGTTCGCATTACTGTTCCCGTTGGTGTTTTTATTCGTATTGCCGGACATGTTCGCATTACTGTTCCCGTTGGTGTTTTTATTCGTATTCGAATTAGCATTCTGGTTTCCGGCGATATTGCTGTTTGCGTTTTGGTTCGTGACAACGATATTTTGATTAGCATTCGTATTAGCTGATGGACCGAATTTTTTATAGGCAAAATAACCGGCCACCCCCAGAATCAGTACCACCACAATAATGATCAGCCACAAAAACAATCGGGAGCCGCCACCCGACGAACCGTGATCGTCAATGTGAAACTTGGCCGGCATCGTGTACATCTTTACCGGTTTATTGGACATTTGGGAATTGGCAGTTGGAAGTGGCGGTGTTTCAAATGGCATAGATAGAAATCCTTATTGGTTCGTATTAGATAGCGTGTTTGTTAAATCATACAATTTCCCGGGGCCGACAGGACTGTACCCATTCTGGACTTCGACACCGTCATCCTTGGCGTCTCCGTCCGTATCTTTTTTCAACGGATCTGATTTATATACCTTTACTTCTTCCCGGTCAAAAAGTCCGTCGCCGTCAGAGTCAGCTTTCTGCACATCAGTACTGAGAGATTTTTCCTCTGTATCAGCTAGACCGTCGCCGTCAGTATCAATCAAAGCAGAATTTACCGCGGAAATATTTACCACAACCGGTACGGCATCACTATTAACCCCCTGAACCGAATTAGTATTAGTCGTTACCGTATTCGTAGTTTCTTTTGTAAACAATCCGCTCCGCCATGCAGCCATCGCGCCAGCCGCACACAGTACGACTAACAGCGCTACCCCGGCAATCATGAACCGGCGATTTCCAAAAAACATGCCCCCCGAAGTGCCCGAAACCGCGCCATCCTCCCGCGCGACTGATAGGGGCACCACTGGCGATTTAAGTACCGCCGGCCGAACAGCCCGCTTCTTACCCGACGCCGTAACTGCCTTTTTAGCTGCAGCACGGTCTGTTTCCTCAAAAATATCTTCAACATTTTGTTTCTGGTTTTTCGCCATACAACTATTATAATGCTGGTGAAGAGGTATCCTGCGCGATGTCAATCTGACACGAACAGTTCTGGCCAGTCACTGTCGTCACATTAATCGTTGTAATTGCGCTCGTGGTCGAAGACGTCGCATCATACGCAACTGCATACAACCCTTTCGGCGTTGTCGAAATGATATCCGTACATACTTCATGCGTTCCTGTGGGGCAATCAAGTGCCGACAATTCAACTGCCCGGGCGGTTTTCACGAACGGTAGCCGCAGGCCAGACTTCACCATGGCATATGACTTAATCGGGCTTTGAAGGAAAGTCACCTGACTGACATTGAGAGTACCGGTGAATGTTACAGCTGGCGTTGAGGCGACCGTAGAAGCGAGAGGTCCGCCCCCACCGCTGCTAAATAGATCAACTTTTGTAAGCGCAACATCGTCGGTGGCAGAGATGCTGTAACTCAATGTGCCGGTGCTGGTATAGTATGCGCCATTTGTGGGCTGGTTGATGGTCACCGTCGGGGCGCTTGGTGGTACAGTGACGTTGACTGTCCGTGTCGCCGTAGTAGTCAGTGATGCGCCATTGTAGGCGATTGCTTTCAAGGTATGACTACCATTGGTGAGCGACCCCACGTTCAACACCCACGTATAATTATGGCTTCCTAACGGCTGGTCATAAATCTGGGTATCGCGCGGCATTGATTCCAAATCAAGGTAAAATTCTACTTTTATGATGGCGCTTTCGGGATCCGTCGCATTTGCCACCACAGAATAACTGGCCGTCGACAGCACAGTCCCATCAGTCGCCGGAGCAGTTATGGAAACCTCCGGTGCAGTTGTATCAGGCGTGGTATTGCTCACCGTAACAGTCACTGCCGTAGAGGTAGTCGAATTCCCTGCCGCATCCCTGGCGACCGCAGTGAGTGCGTGTGACCCAGATGCGGTTGCGGTCGTATCCCAGCTAACAGAATATGGCGCTGAAGCATCTTCCGCTCCAAGGTTTAAATTATCGATCTTGAATTGCACTCCGCTCACACCGACAGTGTCAGCCGCAGTTGCATTTATTGAAGTAGTCCCAGTGACGCTTGCGCCGTTAGTCGGTACGGTGATTGAAACGGTAGGGGCAGTGGTATCGGAAGTAGTCGTATTGATATTAAAGTTGGCATTACTATTGCCCGTCCCGACTGTAATAGTCGCGGCCGCAGTTGATACAGTCGGATGACCCAGGGCATCTGCCAGTTGAATATCCACCAGATAGAGCCCATTCCCATTAGCTCCGGTATTCCACGTGTTGGCATATACATCATCGCCCGCGGTACCGTCGCTGTGCTTACCGTCATCATACAGCTGTATGATGGCGATAGTCCCTCCGTTATCGCGCCGGATATTTGCCGTGGCCACACTGATGCCCGAAACGTCAGTGGTTTTTACTGAAATGACCACTGACCCCCCCAGTGCCACTGACGCAGGAGTGGCTGTCGTGCTTTCCAATGTCGGACCGGCTGTGGCGCCTGCGGTATTGCTGTATACTTCCCCGCTGGGCGTATTGGCCGCGCGGACAAATGTGATCCCCGCGACAGCAAATATTCCCGCCGCAAAAAGAATTATTAATAATTGTGAAATCTTTTTCATAATCATGTATGGTTACGTATTAATTATTATAAATTTAATCTACCTACAGGCATTCGCATCTTGGCATGGATCGGCGCCCCTGGTAATTGCTTCAACAATACGCTGAATGGCAGGAATCGGTCCTGTCGTCCCCCATGATGAGATATACCTATGAATTCCGATCGGCAAACTCGCACCAGCATATAACGTCGTACCATCTGCATATAATGAATACACAGCCTGTTTTCCGGCAATTGTGGTAGATAGCCACGTATTCCCGTTATCATTTGAACGGTATACGATGCCATTTGGAGTAGACCCGACAAATATCGCAGTCCCAAATCTTGCAATACTTAAATATGAATTTGCCCCACCGCTTGGATTACGGTCAGTCCACGTTGCCCCATTATTATTAGTGTAATGGACTAGGCCTAACGCTCCACTGGTCACAACATACAGAGTGCTATTTGCTTCATTATAATACATATCATTAATGGCCGATTCCGTAGCGGCAAACCTCCCTATATTCGTCCAGGTTACCCCGTCATCAGTTGATCGGAAAACTGCAGGCCCAGTTGCCGAGCCGGACGTACCGGCATACAAAGCACTCGGCGTGGCAATTAAACTCTCGATCCGCGGATCCGTCACAGAACCCGTCAAAGTCCATGTATTTCCCGCACTGAGCGTTGAATACACCGCGCCTCCACCGCCTGCCGCAAAAACTTTTCCGCTCTTATAAGCCAATGGCGATATGGATATATTAAAAGCCGCGCTCCTGCTCCAGGACTCAGTTCCGCCGTCGCACGTCCTCCAAACATAACCCCGAATTGGACTGTATGCGTTGCCTGATACATACAGACAGGCACCGACAGGCTGGATATCTTCCAAATTTGTCTGTCCAGCGGGCTGATTTGTGGTCAGTACCCACGAAATTGCATTATTTATGGATTTATACACGACCGCTGCCATGGAAGTCGTGTTATTTCTGGCAGTAGCGAATAACGCTGTCGGACCGCTGTACGGAGGATTGACAGTGAGCCGAAGTGTTTGTGTATCTGATAGGCCGGTGGAGTCCGTCGAGGTAAGCGTGATATTATACGTCCCAGCCGTGGTCGGTGTGCCGGTAATACGGCTGCCGCTGAAACTGAGGCCGGCTGGTAGTGGTGCCGCAGTGAATGTGATCGGCGGCGTGCCACCCGAAGTGATAATCTGGTAGGAATAATAATCACCGACAGACGCGATGCCAGTCAACATACTGATAATCAAAGGGACATTGGCCGAGCATTCCAAAGGACATAAATCATTGGACTCTGGCGGAGCGTCGCAGGTCCCGTTGGCATTGCAGATCGGCCGTCCGGGGATATTCTCCAGCTCAGAGGCATTCATCTGGACATCTCGTGCCTGGATATCCACCCACATCACCGTTTCCTGGTTTGATGTCCATGTCCCGCTGTATCGTCCGGATATATTATCGCCGGAAATCCTGCCGAGCGGGATGGAAATGCGCGGAACTAAATCTGTTTCATCGGGATTTTGGACGAGTGCGACTGGAGGTGAGCTCGTATCGTCGACGCCGTCAGTGTCGCTGATGTCGGCATAAAAAGTGAACACTGTCCCGACTGCGCCTGTTTCTGGAGTCATAAAGGCATTTTCAATAGTCGGGCCGCCGGGACCGCGGACATTATAATTACGTTCAATACTGGTACTGCGGTTACCTCGCGCATCAAGCGCGTCCACCTGGAACGAATGCCAGCCGTCTGAAATCGCCCGGGTATCCACGACCCACTCTGTCGGCTGGCCTGCCAGGGCTGTCTTACGCAACACATGATCCAGGTAAAAATTTACCCGATTTATTCCATAATTATCCGTCGCCGTCACCCGGAGGGTAATGGACTGGTCAACAGAAGTCCCCTCATTGGGCGTCGGCGGAGCATCAAACACGACAGTCGGTGCCTGATCGTCGTCCTGAGCTACATCCACCGGTAAAAATATCGTCGAAGTGGTCACATTACTGGCATCATCAAAGGCATAGGTCGAAACCTGGTGTCCTGCACAGGTCAATCCCGGACTTAACAGCTGGCATTCGCTGGTCTCATTACATTGGGTCCCGCGCCCATTTGTGACCACGCATCGATCGCCCGACTGCGGACAATCACTGTCGCTGATACACGCCTGGCCACCGAGTTGGCACTGGCTGGCGCAGACCCCCCTGGACAGGCCGGCCGTACTCCAATTCCAGTCCCAGACGAATGCACACACGCCCGGCGCGCAGGTAGAATTGTCCGTACATAATGCGTTTGGCGCTACACTACAGTTGCCTTGGGCCCGACGGATACCGTCGCTTTTAAATAGCCCATCCACGTAAAACTTCACCTGGTTGACCTGCTTATTGTCCGACGCCACTACCGGCACAGCCACTGTACCGCTCCGCAGACAGATCAGATTATCCGCTGGGGCATAACTGTCTTGGCACACCGCGGCAGTATTCGATTGGTCACAGCTAACGTCAAAATTACAACGGGCACCATCAGGGCAGGTATGAACATAATCACATGCCACATCCGGATCGGCCGGATCTTCTTTCTGACACAACCCCTCGCCGCACCGGCCTTCAATATTATTGAAACTTACCTGTGGAGGAGTGGGATCAAGGTTATCGACATTTATCAGGATGGACGTGGTCCCTGTGCGGCCGCCGCTGTCCCTGGCGATCGCAGAAATGGTGTATTGGCCATTGGCGACACGGGTGGAATCCCACGGCGGCGAATACGAACAACTCAGGGTCGTGCTGGCATTGCCGGAGCACGAATAGCTGTCCCCATTTGAGATATTAATCGTCACGTTATCGACCTGCCGGTTATCCGTAGCCAGGGCATTGATCTGCACTCCATAGCTGGTCGACGAACGGACACGCAATATCCTGTTACCGCTGTCTGTGATATACAAATAATTTCCGGATATGGCCACATCTTCCGGAGCAACAATATTTTCCAGATCCTGCGGTCCGGCATTATTTCCGAAAATAAAGATTTTCCTGGAAAGGTTGGTATCAAGAGCGGAAATGACATTCCCGGCGTTTTCCGTCACATACACCGTCGATCCGTCAACATGTATCCCGTCAGGGACGTTTAATTGGTTGGGACCATTGCCGTTTATGCCGGTGCCAAAAACGGCGCCAGGCACCAGATTTAGGTTGGAGTCCAATTTGAACACCTGGCCGGTGTTCCGTTTGCTGACATACACGTTACCGGCGCTGTCTGTATCGATTCCGTTCACGCCGTCACTCCCAAAATCATAGTGATGCTCGATGGTATTTGTCACCGGATCGAAAATAACGACTGTCTGGAAATAAATAATTGCTGCAATTTTCCCGTCCGGGCGTCCGACGGAATGAGTTACGCCAAACTGCGGCAACGCCCCGCCGGTTTCATCCACAGCCCCGAGGTTATAGACCGCCTTTGGCGCCTGGAGAGGCGTCATGCTCGGATCAAACCTCAAAACCCGCCGGGTGCCCACAGGTGCCGGAGTATACGTTACCAACAGGTCGCCGTTTGAGTGATCCAGGCCGACATGCCATGCTATCTGTGAAGAGGGCGATAATCCCAACGCATCAAAATCAAAAGTTCCTAAATCCACGCAACTATCCAGATTGCTGTTGCACCGGCGGAGATGCGCCGGATCTTCCCAATAGGTCACATAATAAATATATCCATTGTTAGAAGCCTCAAGGCTATGAATGCCCGCAGTATCCACAGCCTTGTCCGGCAAAAACGATATGGTACGGTTGGAAACGGTATCCCCGTCTTTTGGCGATGTAATGGTGACAAACGGATTGGTTGTATCCGGCTGGCCGCTATTGTCGATGCGAACCGCATATTCCTTGTCCGTCTGATTATCCGCATTATCAAACGCCCGGACCCGGACCGTATGGGCGCCGTCGGAGAACCTAGTTGTATTGAAATCCCAGCTCCAGATGGCGCTGTCCGTATCAGTAAACGTACGGATACCGTCAACATAATACTCTACCCGGTTTACGCCTGACCCAACGTCTGTCACCGTCGCATTCAGGACACGGGTTCCGCTCACCGCGGTTACGGCATTCTCAACCAGCAAATCGACATCCCCGATGACCGGGCCGACATGGTCAGCAGCTGAACCAGTGACATTATATTCATAGTTAAAACACGGACACTGCGCTTCAGTCATACCGACACATTTATCTACTACCGGATCGGCGACCAGATACCACTCCCAATTACCCTCTGCATTAACCAATAAATGAACATTTTCCAAATGAGCAAGCAGACTGGCCCGGCTGCCCGTGGCATTGCCCAAATATTGGTAGACAAACGAACCGCCCGGACACTGGTATGTTTTTAGCGTTTCATTCCAGCAGGTATTCTGGTCATAGCCCGTGCCGCACAATGTCGGCGGATCCTCCACGATAAACTTATCGTACGGATCGCCCGGCAAATTGCCGCCGAGTGCCGCCCCAAGCGTCTCCTGCCAGGACGGCCATTTGGACGTGGAAAGCATCTTGACGTATGATCCGCCCTCAAGTTTCGGGAAGTAACCATTATCGGTGCGGTAGATCATCAGTTTCTCGTAGATGGACGACAGGTCATTGATCCGCCGCATATCGCGCTGGACCTGCTCCTTTTCGGTCTGTGTGATGTTGATGCTGAATTCCCAATTCTCAATCATCCGGTTGTAGATGCTGACTGTTTCGTCAGACGCGCCCTCGTTATATGAAATCAAATATATATTCGGATACAGCCGGCCGAGATTGCCTGGATTCCAGGCGGCGACATACACGCTCCGTCCGGCCCGTACTGCGGCGTACCCATCCACTGTCAGATCCTGGGGTTGTGGCGCAGCCGGTCCAAACTGGCCATAGTACCAATCGTGGGGCGACTGGTTGCTTTCGTTCTCGTAGACCCGGATGCCGATAGCGTCGTCCGTATCCGCACGGGTGAAGAAAAATTCCCTGATCAGCTCGTTTTTCTTGTTGCCGAATTGATAGCTCCCCGCTTTGACAATCACGTCGCCAGTCGGCGCCAGTGATGGCAAGGCGCCGGGATCACGGCAGTACGAGATAGAAAAATTCGTGACAGTATCAGTATATGGGAACGTGTCTGCCGGCACAGAGAAGGGGTTCGGCCACGGGTGTTCGCACACATTGACCGTCACTCGAGCAGAAGATGTTTTTGTACCGGTGAAGAATTCCGGATCAAATGAGGCATTGACCGTCGTCCGGCCGTTCTTGTTCTGGGCCGTCAGCCATCTGGAAAAATCCCCCAATGGAGTCAGTTGGGCGATCGACGTATCGCCAATTGAAAAAGTAGCCGTCGAATTGACGGGATTATTATTTTTATCATATGGTATCGCCTCCACTATATGTTGGTTGCCATTAACAGCACCCAAGTCGTCACTGCAATCTGTCGGTGCGGTACACGTAAATATATCAGGTGGGTTATAAAATGGGGTATCAGCATTTACGAAAGTCCAGATAACGTGGTCAATCTGACAGATGGACGCCAACGGATCCACATCCCATTCAAATAACCGCCAGTTGTCCACAATGTTTGTCCAGGTGATGCCCCGCTCACTTTTTATAATATCGGTGCGCAAATTAATATCTATCGCCGTGCCAACATGCAGGGCCACAGTCGGCGAAACAATGAATCCGTTGATGATTTTCTTAACTGTAAACGCAACTGGCGCAAGGTTTTCGGTCAGGGTGACAGAGTCACCAACGACGACCGAAGTCATGTCAATATCCTGGTCAAACTTGATGATAAACGAGTTATTCAAACAGATGAGCGGCGAGTCCGGCGGAACCACGTCAGGCTTGATGGAGACAAACTGCGGCCGGGCATAACAACAAGTACTCTTGCCGCACGCGATCGTCCCGGTCCCGTCCTCATCGCACTGGGCATCGCCGGTCGCGGTATCCTCATAATCACACCCGCAATATAATCCCCGATTGCCGCTGACGCATGCTCCCTGATCAGCAGTACACTTCAGGCCATTTTTATTGAGCTGTACCAGATTGGTCCCGTCACCGTTGACATCCGTCGTGCAGCAGGTCAGGCAGGGCGAAGATGCTGGTGGCGGATATACCCGACTCATCACAAGAGGATCCCCCTGGCTATCCGGAGCTAAATGCCCGTCAGGATCAATGCATCGATACGAACTCGTACCTGAAACAGTCTTCCCTAGCTGACATAACGTCGCATCACGATGCTCCTGGTCATCCAATTTGCATGGATCGCCTGGCCCACCTGAACTGCAGGCAGCGTTATCAGCCTGGCATTCGTGATCCAGGCAGCAGCCGGAACTGCATTCTCCGGGGTTATCGCAATAAATTCCGATATTAATGCCATTGGACGGGCAATACGCCCCAGTGCCATCGCCGACAGAAATCCTGGCCGGACCGGGGTCAGTGTTAACGGGGAGCGTTGCGTCAGAAAATGTTGTCCCGTCAGCGCTGGCAGTACCGTCCGGGGAATCAATATAACCCGCGCCCTGCGTAAACTCGGCTTTTACCGGTAGCGCGTCGTGTGTAGTCAGGTTGAACCCCATGAAATCCACCGGGCTGCCGATTCTTTGCACTAACGGAGTAATTGAACACAAACCCGGTACGGCGATATTATTGCATGTGTCATTGATATCAAAAGTGATATTTTGGTGGCTGTCATCAATATTGCTCAGCCCGGCCGCAGTTCGGACTTCCACAGAATTCGTTCCCAGGCCGACAGTTTCAGGAATGGTAGTGATGATCTGACTGTCCTTCCATGGAGCCGCGCAGAGGAACAACCCTTCATTCGCCACATCGAACAATACCTTGCTTGTGCCGGCCACATAACTCCCGAAATAGCACCCGTTAATGGTAATAGTCTGGCCGCGCGGACCGCCGGGGACAGGAGGAGGACTGATACTGTTGATCACCGGCGTGCACCGGTTTATAGTTAAATCGCACACACTGCCGACGCACTGCCCCTCTTTCGCACAATCAAAACCAACATCGCAATAATCCAGAATCACACTCAGTTTGGCCTGGCCGGTCTTCCCTGCCGTATCAGCCTGTATATATGTATAGCCCGGCGCGACGTCAGAAACGGCTGTCGCGGTTGCTTGGTACGGCGGCTGGGGAGGTGCTGACGCGACAGTCGCTATGGCCAAGACAGTAGATACCCAATTCCAGCTATAACTGGCCGGATTCATAAAAGTACAGTTAGGACCGAGCGGTACCGAGCTGTAATCCTGGGTGGCGCCGATAGTGGTCAGAATCCTATTTGACGGTGTCACCAGGACACGGCTAACTGGACAGGCGTCCGTACCTGTCTGCGTCTTCACAGTCCACGCATAATCATTCACCATCTTCACATTCGTGATACTGCGGACTTCCTTGCTGATAGTCACTCTATAATAGTGGTCTGGGGTCAGGTCTGCTGTCGGTATCATCCGGAAACTCGTCTTCCCTGCATCATCGGAGGCAGAAAAATTTACATCTGGTGGGGTGATATCAACCGGTACCGGGTTCGTGCAGGTACTATCATTGGCGCAGTCATACAGGCCAATAGTGCTGCTATCCAATGTCGCGTGGTTCATCAACGTGGTAAATGTCGCGCCGAATACCGCATTCAGGCAGACATTTGTCGTGCCCTTATACGGGTTTGGCGACGGGATGGTGTCAGGCAAGCACGCGCCACCGTCACAGTCAGTAGGATCATTGCAACTATCACCGGCATTGGCCGAGGCTGCATCGCATGTGAAACTGCAGGCTGTAGTTTCATATACTTTCGGCACACCGCCGCACGGTACTTCAAAAGGCAGGGCATTGCTCCCCCCGTTCACGTTTCGGGCACTAACCTTATATGGGTTCTCGGCATTATCAAGATCGGGCGTTGTCACTGTGATCTGGCCATCTGTCCAGTTCGCAAGTGGCGGCACTACTGAAACTGGAAGATCAAGTCCCAGAACAAAATTCACGCTACGGTCAGCGGGCGGGTCGAATGTCTCGCCAGTCAATGTCAGCCCCACGCCTTGGACGCCGCATACCGGCTGGACCTGGCACAATCCCGGACCGGCCGCCTCATTGGTATAAACAAATGTAACAATATTGCTTCGTGTCCCGTCTGATTTGACCAACTGAACGCCAACCTGACTGTTTGCTGGGCAATTAGACCACTTCCCTTCTGGTGCTGTGGCGGGATCGCAAACAGTGGCAATGAGTGAGAGGTCAGGCACTTTTACAATTGCCGATGTATTGGTCCAGGTGGCATCACAGGGCGGGTCGGGGGGGGCTGCAGCTAATATTTCATCTCCATTCGACATATCACGGAAAAAAACCTGCCCGGCAATGCAGTCGTCCGGATCAACACAGAATCCGGCATTTGAATCGTTGCGTTTGATTACCGAAACATACTGGCCAATGCCGCCATGCGGCTGGTCATTAAGCCCGGACACTTCGCCGATCTGCGGACTGGTCACGTCGAAATCTGACGCGTTGCTGTCGGTGACACAGCGCCCGCCGGGACAATCCGCCGCTTCATTCAGTTTGGTACATGTCCGATTGTCGTTAACGCCGCCTTCGCATACGCCCGGATCGATCGTGACTTTCACGCCGCCGTCTTTTGCGCCATTGGACGGGATGATGCCGCCGATATTCACCGGTCCACCAGGCACCCTGGTCTGAATAGCGGTCCCGTTCCACGAGACGTTGCAATTCTGGCTTGGCCAGTTCGCAACACTAAAACAATTCCCGCTGTCGAGCACGCCGTTATTGAACGCCACATCGCCGCCAATCCCGAAATTAGTGCCATTAATCTGTATCGCCGGGTCAGCCGGGGTGCTGTACCGTCCAAAACTCGGGACAATATCAACTATCTCGGGAATACATCGCGTATTGGTTGAATCTGTATCAGCGGTAAAATTCCACGGTTCAGTGGGGAAGGTGGGGTTAGTGCTTGCTGGAACTTCGGACAGGAAATTATCCCCTCCAACAGTGCCATCCTCAGTGCCGTTTTCATTGCCGTCCAGGTGGTTCTTGCAGACATCCATAATACCCTTACCTGGATCTTTGTAATCAGGGCTGTTTTGGTCATTGGTGCCGGCAATAAGTTCGACACTGTACTGGTCGCCGGTCGCCATCGGTTCGAAGGGCCTAGTCGTAAACAGCGTGACACCGCTGGAAACGCTGAACGGAGATCGCAACCGCTGGTCAGTGCCCGCACTCGTATTGCGGAATTTTACTGTAGCCAGACAGGTCTCGGGAGCCGGACAGTCACCATCGATCAGGCAGGATATTTTGGCCACCGAACAGTAGCCGGCATGGATCGAGGAGGCGCGCATCTTATTTGAAAACCGTTCCTGGATCGGCGAATTCAGACAAACATTTGTAGCGTTGTCATCCGGATATATTTGCGTGACCGTGGGCGGGTCGGTTAAGTTTGTATTCCCAGTCGTAAAAGTCCAGATACTGGCCTCCGTATCTCGCAACGGCGGGTCGGTTTCCAGCACCGTCTCATTGATCTCGACACGGTAGGTGGTATTGAATAAATAATTTGCGGTTGGGTCAAATTCAAGGATAGATGCGTCAGCCGGCGCCAGACTCCATACCCCAGCGACCCTATCGCCGACACATTGGGACGTCCCGGCATCGCAAACTCCAGAACTGCATTCATTGTCGTTGGCGCATGGGCCACCAGCACCCTGTCTAGCCTCATGGACATAAACCCCGACATTAGGCTCGACAATAGTTGTCGGATCGAAATTACCATTGTATTGTGCCTGGATCATGCTGCAAACCGGAATATTAGATTCATTAAATCCAGGATCAACCCATTTCCGGTGGAAAGTTTCAGTATCTTCACCGAGACAACGCATTGGATTATTTGTCGGGTCGTATACAGAAAATGCCGTACCGGCCGCATTACAGTCATAGCAGCCAAGTTCGTCACCGGGGCCACAAATCGTCACACCGGGACCATTAATTATGTCATTCAACCGGCCGATAATGAAGGTCACGATCGCCCAGGCCAACATGATGATCACCAAACCGATAACCGCATCCCGGAGGATGCGTTTGGCTTTCCTGATCTTTTCCTCATTACCCGCTGCGGTCAGCCAGACAAAACCGCCGTACATGATGATGATAACCGCCACGAGTCCGAGCAGGCCTAGCGCCCACTGGAGAATCTTTATCACCGTAGACTCCAGGTCGGCGGTCCCTAGCCCGAGGGTGCTGCCGACATTCTGGTCGACAGTAACAGCCAGCGACGGCGAAGATGTGAGCCAGAAAGCAGCCACCAGAAAACCGGCGAACACCACCAAGCCCAACAGGGCTCCCAGAAAAAATGTATTTTTATTTGTACGCGCCCTCATGTTGTTACGCGTAAATTTTTTATGTAAGTTTTAGGAAGTACCCAACGTTTCCTTGACGATCTTGCTGACAGTCTGGCCGTCGGACCGGCCGGCCACTTTCACCATGACGGCTTTCATGACCTGGCCAAAATTTTTCTCATGCTCGCCGGTAGCGGCCACGATTTCCTGCACGATCTTCCGAATCTCATCACTGGCCATCTGCTGAGGCAAATACCCCTCAATAATTTTCAATTCCTTATTTTCTTTATCAGCCAATTCCGGCCGGCCACCCGCGACAAACGCCACTGACGCTTCCCGGCGTTGTTTCGCCTGTGCTTGGAGGACCTTTACCACATCCGTTTCCGGCAGCTCCTTAACCCGTTTCGCAATGGCCACATTATGGATGGCGCTCATCAACATACGAAGCGTGGTCACGCTAAATTCGTCATGCTCGCGCATGGCTTTTTTAACAGCTTCCGAAATGTTCGACTCGGTCGACATGTAAAAAATATATTATCTGACCCGAGCTTGCAGCAGTTTTTTTATGGTACCGCGTTTGTTCGGTCGTTTTGGATCAATAAAATCGTCAAGTTTCCCGATCTTACGCAGAAACTCCTTTTTCTCGACGATTAGCTTCCGCCTGGACGCGTCTTCACGCATTTCCAGTTTGGTTTTTTTTGATGTGTAAAAACGGCCGCGTTTAGCCCGCAACAGGACTCCACTCGCTTGCACTTTTTTCGTGAAACGCCTCAATAAGCTTTCTGGCGACTCACCTTCTTTTCTTCTGACTTCTACCACGTGATTATTTCACCTCCCCAATAATGTTGCCTGCCCAGGCAATTTACTGATTAATAATTTCGGGCGTGTATTAGTATATGATACCTAAATAATATGAAAAAATCTAGTCCTAATATAACACATAAAACAGCCTTTTGTCAAAATAGGCTTTGTCAGCATTCCACTGATTGCGGCCAAATATCGTTTTAGCGCTAAGGTTACGTTAAACCTGATAATTTCTTGCCACCTAACATATGAATATGTAAGTGAGGGACCACCTGACCTCCGTCAGGCCCACAGTTCACAACCAATTTATATCCATTTTGTAGACTGTGGATTTTTGCCAGCTCCCTAGCCTGTAACACCATATCGCCTACCAGCTGCTGATGGCGCTTTGCCAACTCATCGACAGACGGAATATGTTCCTTGGTGATGATGAGCAGATGGACCGGCGCCTGCGGCGAGATGTCCTTGATAACGATAAAACCCTCCGACTCATAGATCAACTCAGTCGGAATATCTTTGCGGATAATCTTGCAAAAAATACAATCTGGCATAGACGCCTATATCGATAATTTGGCCGTCCCCTCGTCTGCCGGTTTTGGCGGCTGTTCGGCCATGTGGATATGGTTATGGTTTGTGGCGACTACATTATTTTTTGACAGGCGTTTTTGAATTTCTGAAATTACTTTTTGGAAGTCCACTGTCTCCTGGATACCGTTTTCCATGTCACGAATCAGAATCGTACCGTCAAGCATTTCTTTTTGCCCGAGAATAAGCGCATACTTCACCGCCAGCTTATTTGCCATTTCCATCTGCGGCTTGATGCCGTCTTTTGAAAATGTTTCAGCCACGCGCAAACCGGCCCGCCGCAAATCTTCATACAGTCGCAACGCTTTCTTTCTGGCCGCGTCACCGAGTTGGGCGACAAACACGTCGGGTCCCGCCGGCATACCGACTTTGATATCACGCGCTTTGATCTCATTGATCAGCCGTTCGATCCCGGCAGCAAAACCGATGGCCGCTGTCGGAGCACCGCCGAGCTGTTTGACCAGGATGTCATACCTACCCCCGCCGCATAAGGCACTGGGGTTGACCGGGCTTTCACCCTCAACCACAGGCCAAATTTCAAATGCTGTTCCAGTATAGTAATCCAAGCCGCGTACCAATCGGGAATTGAGGACATACGGAATCTCCAGCCCATCCAGGTGTTCCAATACCTTTACGAAATGCGCATGGCAATTTTCGCACAGGTGGTCGACTGTCTGCGGCGCATCCTGGGCCAGGAGCTGGCAATCAGGCACTTTACAATCAAGCAGGCGCAGCGGATTTTTCTGCAGGCGACGCTTGCAATCCTCGCATAAGGCATTCTTGCGGCTGCGATAATATTCATTCAGGGCTTTTTTATACGACTCGCGGCAGGTCGGGCAACCAACACTGTTCACCTGAAGCGATACCGACAAACCAATCTCGTTAAAAAAACTGTACGCCAGCATCATCAGCTGGGCATCAATGACGGGATGGCCGTCCCCCAGCACTTCAAAACCGAACTGATGGAACTGGCGGTAACGGCCAGCCTGGGGCCGGTCGTACCGGAAAAACGGGCCGATATAATACATCTTGACCGGCTGCGGCCGATTCAGCATCCCGTGCTCAATATACGCCCGGACGACACCGGCCGTGCCCTCCGGCCGGAGCGATACGGAATCATTGCTCTTATCCATGAAAGAATACATTTCCTTCTCTACTACATCCGTTTCCTGGCCGATCGAGCGGACAAACAACGACGTTTCCTCCAGAACCGGGGTATCAATCCGTGCAAACCCGTACGTCTGTGCGAGCTGGTCAGTCCGCTGCCGGATAAAATCCCAAAAACGCTGCTCTTCTGGAAGGATATCTTTCATCCCACGCAGGAGCTGAGGTAGCTTCTTTGGCTTGTCGGACGCTTTTTTATTCATAGTATTATTATATAGATAAATTGTATATGGGACTGACGAAATGCTGGAATTCAGAAAACGGATAGACCCGCAGCCAGGCCCGGCCGACGATATCTTTTCTGGGTAACGGCCCAAAGATGCGGGAATCCAGGCTGACCGGACGGTTGTCGCCCATAACGAAATATTGACCATCCGGAATCCGTGTCACTGTTAAATTATTGGTAAGGGTGCCCTCAGCCAAATACGGTTCCGGAAGCACGACGCCATCCGGATATTGCTTATTGATAATAGTAATCTCCCCATTAACGGATTTGATCGTTTCGCCCGGCAGTCCAATAATCCGCTTAATAAAAAATTCACTGGTCCGGTTCGGATTGCGCATCACCAGGACGTCTCCCCGCTGCGGATCAGTGAATCGGTAGGTGATTTCATCGATGATCAGGTATTCATTATCGTGAAAATTCGGCTCCATCGAGGCGCCGCGGACATAAAACGGCTGAAACAAAAAATACCGGACCGGGATGATGATAGCGAGGGCGATCAGGACGATCTTGACCAGTTCAAGAACAAAACTGCGAGGAGAATTGGCAAATGACGGAGGATTCAGCTTAACATCCCTCTGTTCCTGCTTAACCTCTGCTTTGGCTTTCTTATTGTCGATATCGTAGTCGCTTACCGTCAGTCTCATATATTAGGTTTTAGTAGGTTGGTGGGGCAAAATGAGTAAAATCTTCAAACGGCCAGACCCGAAGCCATGCCCGGCCGATAATCTGCTTTTTCGTAATCGTGCCAAAGATGCGGGAATCCAGGCTAACCGGACGGTTGTCGCCCATGACGTAATACATATTCGGACCGAGCGTAGTTGTCACATTGCCGTTTGTCAGGATTCCCTCCCCCAAATACGCTTCATTAAGTTCCGTTTCGGCACCACTCGGGGAAACAATGTACACATGCTGATCTTTGACCTCTACGGTTTCATTGGGCAGGCCAATAATCCGCTTGATCAATGCGTCGCGTTCGCTGGGTATTTTCAGCACCACCACATCTCCACGCTGAGGCTCGGAAAATCGGTACGTAATCTCATCAATCAACAAATACTGAAAATCGGAAAAATTCGGTTCCATCGACGCGCCCTCCACATAATACGGCTGAAAAAGGAAATAACGGACCGGGATGACGATCACCAACGCGATTAGAACGATCTTGACCAGCTCAACGACAAACGCCCGTGGTGATGAAGCGAAACCCGGCTCGACAGCCGCCCGCTTCTCACTTGTCGCTTTCTTATTGCTGATGTCATACTCCCCGACCGATAATCGCATAATGGAAATATCCAATTAGTATATTGAATGGTGGACGATGAAGGAGTTTCCGCCAGATGCGGACCCCGCCCTACTTTAAAATTTTTATTTATCGTGACGGGGGAACCTTCAACTTTTCGGATGTCCCGCTCTATCCGGAGCATTCGGGCGGTACCCGCATCTTCATGCCCACCTCGGCTCTTCACGAAGGAAAGCTGGTTGTTTCGTTCGTGGCCTTGGCCCAACTGAGCTTCTATTGGTGTGGTGGGCGCGATAGGAGTTGAACCTATGACCTCGGCAATGTGAATGCCGCGCTCTAACCAACTGAGCTACGCGCCCAAGGTTTATTAAAACCAACTGCCTGCCCGCCGAAGTGTACCCGCGAAGGCGGGAGCTACTTGTCCTTATCCAGAGATGTTATTTGAAAAAAACCCAATGAATAGGCACATCATACCACAATTTAACACCCAAATCAAGTGGCAGGCCGGAGTAGCTAATATATCAAAAAAACCACTAGGCTATTACTTTATTTAAACCGCAGTTTAAACACCCGCCATAAGCTTTCCCACATAATACGGATACTGAACTTTGACGCCCCTCCTCGCCGTTCCATAAAAGTTATAGGGATCTCGACAATCCTGAATTTATGACGATAGGACCGGTATTTCAGCTCGACCAGAATCACATACCCGATTGCCGCCAGTTGACTAAGACCGATTTGGCCAATAACCTCTTTTCGGAAACAGATATACCCGGTGGTCAAATCTCTGATGGGAACGCCCAGCACTGTCCGCACATACCAATTCCCCAAAGCGCTAATAAACCTGCGCGACCAGTTCCAATTGACAATTTTCCCTCCCGGCACATAGCGCGAGCCGATGACAACATCAGCCGACTGCGCCTTTTGAATAAACTGAGGGATTAATTTTGGGTCATGAGAAAAATCAGCGTCCATGCAAAAAACCAGGTCCGCACCCAGTATGTCGAGTGCATGATGGAACCCCTGGACATACGCCCGGCCGAGTCCCTCCTTCTGTTGGCGATGCAGGACTTTGACCCGGCCATCCTTCCGTGCCAACTCGTCGGCTAACCACCCCGTGCCATCAGGAGAATTATCATCGACAACCAATACCTGCAGATCATCTACGGCCAACGCAAAAATTTCATGGACAATGCCTGGCAGGTTTTCCCGCTCATTGAACGTGGGCAATATAATGACGATTTTTTGACTCATGTGTATAAAATAAACATATCCCAAACCTTCAATTCGTAGCCGACAACGCCGAAGATAGTTCATACTACCACGGTTTTTGACTTAATGCACGACTTTTATTATAATTTGTCCAGTCACTCGGTCCTGAACCCGACATTTTTATAAACGTCTCCTGACCAAAAGAACCCCCTCTCCCATGCCAGATCTCCGCCCAATCGTAAACTCAAACATCGAACGACGTCCGGCTGACGCCCCGGTTAAGGTCGACCCGCATGTCTACAGCAGCGTAAAACCGATTGCTCAGAGCACCCATCTCCTGTGGTGGACGCTTGTTTTGGCTGCCGTAATCGTCCTGATCGGGTTGGCCTTTGGCGTTAAATTCATTTCAGCCATCAACAGCACAAACAGCACCTCCGGAAAAAAAATCAGCTTTTTCCAGCAACTGTCGCATTTGGTATCAAATCCGGAAGAACAGTTGAAGGGTGCCAGTGATGACCGGATAAACATCATCCTGGCCGGCATCGGCGGAGCCGGACACGAAGGGGCATATCTCACCGATACGTTGATTTTAGTCAGCATCAAACCTTCCACAAATGAAATTGCCACCATCTCCATCCCACGCGACCTGGTGGTGGAATTCCCGAAATACGGCTGGCGCAAAATCAACAACGCGCTGGCGTTCGGTACGGAGATGGATTATCCTGGCGGCGGCGAAGCACTTCTGACGAAAGTCGTCGGGGACGTGACCGGCCTGACCATTAATTACTATGCCAGGATAGATTTCGAAGGTTTCCGTAAAGCAATTGATGACCTGGGCGGCATTGACGTCTACATCGATAATACATTCACCGATTCCAATTATCCTGATTATTCCCACGGATACCAGACAGTAAAATTCACCAAAGGCTGGGAACACATGAACGGGGAACGAGCCCTGCAATTCGCCCGGTCCAGGCACGGCTGCTGCGGCGAAGGGTCGGATTTCGCCCGGTCCAAACGCCAGCAAAAAATCCTACTTGCGATGAAAAATAAATTTTTTTCGATAAACTCCGTAGCCAATCCATCCTCGATTATCTCGGTCCTGACTGACATCGGCACCCACAACCAGACGAATATAGAGGTCTGGGAAATGGTACAGTTCGCGAAAATCGCGAAAGACATCAATAAGGACAATATCATCAATATGGTACTGGACAACAGCACACACGGACTCCTCGAGTCTGCCACAGGATCGGACGGAGCCTACATCCTGCAGCCAAAAGACGGCGACTATTCAGCCATCCAATCCATGGCAGCTAACATCTTTTCCACCGGTCAGATCATACACGAACAGGCCAATATCGAAATCCAAAACGGCACTACCCAGACCGGACTGGCCAGTAAAACAGCCGATCGATTGACCGCGCTGAACTATAAAATCGCCAGAACAGCCAACGCCGCGTCCAATGAGCCGGTCACCCAGACGACCATCTATGACCTGTCAGGCGGCACCAAGCCGTATACGCTGGCCGGACTGAAAAATACCCTCGATGCGCGGTTATCAGCCACACCACCAGCCAATTACCTCAATGCGAACACGACGGCCTACTCAAATGCTAACAGCAATACAAACACCGCACAAGCAATCGACATTTTGATAATTGTCGGAACTGACCAGTCGGCCACCACGGCCCCAGCTGGCCAGACTTCAGCCGCCCGCCGTACTTCCTCGTAATGCATATGAAAAATTCTTTGCCCCGCGTAGTCCTGGCAGGACGAACCAATGCCGGAAAATCTACATTGTTCAACACGCTGTCCGGAGTTACGCAATCTATCGTGTCACCGATCCCCGGCACGACCCGGGACCTGAACGTCTCGACCATTACCTGGCGTGACTGCAGTTTTGAGCTGATTGATTCTGGCGGCCTCGATGCCGCCGCAATCGGTCTGATCGAACAAAAAGTCCAGGCCAAGGCCCAGGATGCCCTCCTGCAGGCAGATGTCATTGTTTTTGTCATCGACAGCCAGCAGGAACTGACGGCTCTCGACTTTACGATCGCCAAAAATCTTAAAAAAATGAATACGCCGATCATCCTGGCTGCCAATAAAGCAGACAATACCCGACAAAAACAGCGGCTAGCGCCAGAACTGTACAAACTGGGGTTGGGCGACCTACATGCGCTGTCCGGGCTGAACGGTACCGGGACCGGGGACCTCCTCGATGTCGTCGTGGACCGGCTGCAAAAAAAAGATTACCAGCCAGTACGCAGCGACGTGCGCGTTTCCATTATTGGCAAGACAAATGTCGGGAAATCTTCCCTCATCAACGCGCTGATCGGCCAGGACTGGGCTATCACCAGTCATCTCCCGCACACGACGCGTGAACCGCGCGACTCAAACATACAGTTTGACGGGAAAAACATTACTCTGGTCGACACGGCTGGCCTGCGAAAACACGACGCGAAAGCCGGACGGATCGAAAAAATAAGTGCCGGCAAAACTATCCACGCTATCCGTCGGTCGGACATCTCCCTATTTATTACCGATGCCACTGTCCCGCTGTCCAGCCAGGACCTGGCTATCGCCCACCTCGCGCTGGAATCCCGAAATGGTATAATTATTGTGGTAAACAAGTGGGACGCCATACCGGATAAACACCCCCAAACAATCGACCTTTTCATCAACCGGTATCAGCATTATATGCCCTGGCTGTCATGGGCCCCGATCATATTCATTTCTGCGGAACAAAAACAGCGCATGCACGAACTGTTAAAACTAATTATGTCAGTTCAGGAAGCCCGCCAGCGGCGCCTGGGCCCTGAGGAACTCAAAAAAATACTTTCACACATCTCTCTGCCCCGTGGCCGGGTCTCCAAGCACCCGCCGACAAAACTGACCGGCTTAGTCCAAACCGATACCAGTCCGCCCACCTTCCTGCTCTCCACCAACCGGCGCAATCCGATCAATGCGGCAATCATCAACCTGGTGGAAAAACAATTGCGCGCCCAATATGATTTCAACGGGACGCCCATCAACATTAACGTCCGAAAACGCAACTAATATGATCCTCATCGTCGGACTGGGAAATCCAGAACCTGAATATGCCGATACGCGGCATAACTTCGCCGTTACCGCCCTAAAACCACTTGCTGAATCTTTTGAGAATAAGTTCGATTCATTATTTACAAAATTAACTAGCAACGTTTTTCTTAGCTTACCTCAGACGTTCATGAATGAGTCAGGCAAGTCGATATCTCAAATAATAAAATTTTACAAAATACCTGCAGAAAATATTTGGGTTGTCCATGACGACGTTGATTTACCACTTGGGAAAATCCGGAACAGCTTCAATTCATCAGCGGCAGGCCATCGGGGCGTACAGTCAATCATCGACCATCTTGGAACACAAAACTTTTGGCGTATTAGGCTCGGTATCGGGCGGCCCCCCGAACACATACCTACCGAAACATACGTTTTACAAAAATTTTCACTAGATGATACTCTCACTGTTACCAGAACCCTCGGATATATCAAAATTCTGATTGAAAAATCCATCAATGACGGACTTAGTGAGGGCACATATACTACTAACCCAGTATAACCATGGATACACAGGAAAAACTAGCCATCGATAAAATATTACGGCTGGTCGCCGAGCAAAAAGCTTCCGACCTGCATCTGATGATCGGCAGCCATCCGGTGATCCGCCTGAACAATAAGCTGGTCATGCTGGAGGAAGAAAAAATCATCACCAGAGAATTTATGAACGGCTTCATCCAGAGCGTCCTGGATTCCGAACAGCTGGCCGTGTTGGAAAAAAATAAGGAAGTCGTATTAGCCTACCAGTTCCAGAAACAGACCCGATTCCGCATCAACGTCTTCTACCAGAAGGGGCAATTAGCCGCTTATTTACGGTTGATCGGCAACACCATCCTGCCGCTGAGGAGCCTGGGGCTGCCTCCCATTTTAGAGTCGATGACTGAACTGAAAAAAGGACTCCTCATCTTCAGCGGATCATTCGGCTCCGGCAAAACAACGACGTCCGCTTCCCTGCTCGACCACATCAACCGGACACGTTCGGCCTACATCCTGACCGTGGAAAAACCGATCGAATACCTGTTCAACAACCAGAAAAGCATCATCGAACAGCGGGAAGTCGGCCGGGATACGATCAGCTTTGAGCAGGCCCTGGCATATGTCACACAGGAAGACGTAGAGATCGTTTTCCTGTCAGAATTATCGACACCGGCGGTCATCCGCCAGGTCATGAACATCGCCACTTCCGGCCGTCTAGTGATCACAAACCTGGAAGCCGATACTATCATCAAAACCTTAGAGCTTATCATCACAAGCTTCCCCAAAGACGAGCAACAACAGATCCGTGAACATTTGGCGGCCAATCTGGCCGGTATTGTTTGTCAGCGGCTCGTGCCCCGAATCGGCGGCGGACAGGTCGCAGTGGCAGAAATCATGACTTCCACCCCGCCCATCCAGGCGCTGATCAAGGAAGGTTCCCTATTCCAAATCAACAACATCATTCTGACTTCACGTGCCGAGGGCATGGTATCTCTGGATTGGTCATTATCCGAACTTGTCAAGACAAACGAGGTACTGCTCGAAGATGCCCTGCAGCATGCCAGCGACCCCCAGCAGTTGCGTTACATGCTTCGTGTATAAAAAACATATGGCATTATTCAACAAAAAAAACGTAGGGCTGATCGGTGTCGATTTCGGCTCGGGCGCCATCAAAATAGTTGAGCTCATCAATACCAGCGGAACGATCGAGCTGGTGACATACGGCCTTGGCATCAAGGACCGGGTGACGGTAAAAACCGATGCGGTACGCAACCAGCAGGCCACCGTCGGACAGCTGACACATATCCTGAAAGAATCGCGCGTCAACACCACTCGCGTCGTAGCGGCCTTGCCCGCAGTCAATGTTTTTACCACGGTCATCACCATGCCGCCGATGCCGAAAAAAGAAATCGAAGCCGCCATACGTTGGGAGGCAAAGAAGATGGTTCCCCTGCCCCTGGACAAGATGTCCATAGACTGGCATCCTGTCCCAGTTGACCCCAACGACCCGAAAGAAAAAGACAAATTCAAAATAATTATGACTACTGCTCCTTCGGACGTCATCCAGGGTTACGTATCAATGATGAGAAGCGCCGGGCTACAGCTGGTAGGCTTGGAAACGGAAGCGACAGCGCTACGTCGGTCATTGCTCCCCTCAGCCCATGGATGCCAATTGCTCCTCGACATGGGCGCATCAACATCCAATGTCATAATTTTTGACCACGGACTGCCTGTGGTTACCCGCAATATCGACGTAGGCGGCGAAGCTATCAACCGCAACATCGCCAATGCCATGAACATCTCACTGGATCGGGCTGCACAATTCCGCGATGATATCGGTCTGCCCGCCAACGGACTCCCGTCCCATCCGGTCCACCAGGCTATTAGTTTCGTCATCGATAACCTTATCATCCAGGAACTCACCCGGGTATTGAACACGTACCAGATGGGCGGCGGCCGTCCGATTGACCGTATCACCATCGCCGGCGGCTGCAGCCACATAAAAAACCTGGCTACCTACCTGACAACTCGGACTAAACATACAGCCGTCATCGGCAATCCGTGGCAGGAAATCAGCTACCATCCTGAATTGCAACCGGACCTGGACAAGCTGGCACCGCAAATGGCTGTGGCGATCGGATTGGCGCTGAAAATCAAAACCACCCCCTAATCTTGACGGCCGCTGGCAGGGCACGTATACTAGTAACCCGAAACTAGGTTCTTTTTTACATATGGAGGTCCTCATGCCCGACAAAACACCAAACAAGGTGTCCGTTTCCCCATTATCCGGAGGGAACGGCTGGTGCATCAAGATAAACGGTACGCCATTCAAGTCTTTGGTTACAGTACACGAACCGGTCATAACGAAATCTGACCACCAGGGCGTTACCTATGAACACGAAGGCCAAGAATATACCATCAGTTGGCCAGACTAACCGACGGTATTCAGTCCACAACATAACCGGGTCAGCCGATCCGGTTTTTTTATTGAAATCAAATTATACACTCAAGATATAGAGAAGTGAATTTTAAAACGGTTTCCTGAAATTAAAAAAACCACTTTACTGCCGCCAAGCGCAAGGTTTCACAGAAGAATCTGCAACACCTTAACTTTAGGTTACTAACGAGACGTAGGAGGGGTTGTCTCATGGTCACCGCTTGGGTCGGCAGAAAAGTGGGTTTTTCCTGCAGTTTTCCACTTGCCAAAAATGTAAAAATGCGTTAATATAGAATAGTAGCAGACCAGCCCACTCCTGTCAAGACCATAAATGGCGAGCCAGGAAGCGGACTTTGACGTTCACTACCCTTTCAAAATATTAAATAAATCACTGTGCCTGCCAACCAGTCCAGCCATACTGGCATGCCCGACTTTATCAAAGAGTCAACAGAACAGCTGCAAACCAAGAAAACCGTCAGCCTAGCCGGGCTCCCGCATCTCGCGGCTCAAACGTACTACGTCACCATCCATCCCTTCATTTCTGAAAGGGTCATCTTTTGGTTGGCGACAACCAACGAATCCGCTTCGGTCGAGAGGTTGATTTCCTATTGGCATAAAATTTTCAAAATCAACATCCCTGTGTGGCGGTTGGAAGACATCAATCCGCTCCGGGCTCAACATCTGGCCGATCTGAAACCCCAGGTTGTCGTAGCCAGCTACCGCCAGTTGAACGAGAAACTGCCGGCGCTCAATTCCAATGGCCAACATATAATGACGCTGTCCGTCGGTGACAACCTCACACCGTCCTCCCTGTCCCAAAAACTTATAGATTTCAATTATGAATTCACCGGCCAGGCCAGCCAAAGCGGATATTTCGCCCGGCGGGGTGGGGTCGTCGATATCTATCCGATCAATTTTGACCGGCCAGTCAGGCTGGAATTTTCCGACCGCCAGGTCATCAGCCTGCACGCCTTCAATCCTATCAACAAACGCGCCGGGGAAGCCATGAAGTCATGCCAGATCGTAGCAGTCAAATTCCGCCCGAATACAGGACGCACGACTTTTTCGACCTATCTGGAAACGATCCAGAATCCCTTAATAATCTACCGCGACCAAGAAGAGGCGTCCGGGGAGCTGCCCGCTTGGCGGTCAGTAGAGGAAAAAATGGAGTCATACCAGCGCCTGGTGTTTAATGATTTCCATAAAAATTCTATTAATATACATTTTGAGCATGCCCCGCTGTACCGGCAAAATTTTGGAAAATTGGTATCGGACTTCCACGACATGGCAAAAGCTGAATGGCAGATTGCCGTCGCCTCAAATCGGCCTAAGGAACTGCAGCAGATGCTTAAAGAAAAAAAGGCAGGAGACGTGCCCGTGACCTGGTGGCCATTTATCCACGAATTGGAAGGTTTTCAAAACAGCCGAGCCAAACTACTATTGCTCACAGACAAGGAAATATTCGGGGAGCAGAGCCTGAAGCACGAGTCTCCACGACACCGGGTTGACCAGGCACTGATCATGGGTATGCGGCCCGGCGATTACATCGTCCACCTGGACCATGGGATCGGCCGGTTTGTCAGCATGACAAAAAATATCGTAGAAAACATTACCCGTGAATACTTCGTCCTGCAATATGCCGAGGGGGACAAACTCTATGTACCGGTCGAAACTGCCGACAAAATCTCCAAATACATCGGCATCGCCCACCCTAAACTGCACCGGCTCTCTGGCGGACAGTGGTACCAGCTTACCCGCAAGGTAAAGCAGGAAGCAAAAATACTGGCCCAGGAGCTCCTCAAAATCTATGCCAAACGCGAACTGATCAAGGTAAAACCGTTCACAAAACCGACGCCAGAAGAAACGGAGTTGTCCGCGTCATTCCCCTATAAAGAAACTGCCGACCAGTCAAAAGCCATCAATGACGTGGAATCAGATATGTGCCGCGAAACGCCGATGGATCGGCTTATCTGCGGAGATGTCGGGTTTGGCAAGACCGAAGTGGCCGTCCGGGCTGCATTCAAGGCGGCCATGAACAAAAAACAGGTTGCCCTGCTGTCACCCACCACCATCCTGACCCAGCAACACTACGATACGTTCAGTGAGCGGCTGAAAAAATTCCCGATAAAAATGGGCATCCTCTCCCGTTTCGAATCTGCCAAGGAGCAGCAGCAGACGATTGCCGGCATGAAAAGCGGCGATATCAACATTGTCGTCGGCACGCATCGGCTGTTGTCCAGCGATGTCAGCTTCAAGAACCTGGGCCTGATCGTCATTGATGAGGAACAGCGGTTCGGCGTGAAGGCAAAAGAAAAATTAAAAGCGCTGCGCACGCAGTCCCACATCCTGACGCTGACAGCCACCCCGATTCCCCGCACATTGAACATCGCCCTGTCCGGGGTACGGGACGTCAGTATTATCGAAACCCCGCCCGAAGGCAGGCTCCCCATCAATACCCTTATTGAACCCTATACAACCGAACTGGTCCAAAAATCCATCACTGAAGAGCTCAAGCGTGGCGGCCAGGTATATTACCTGCACAACAAGGTTGAGACTATAGCTTTCGCCGCAAAAGAGATCGCCCAGATGGTCCCGGACTGCCGTATCGGCATCGCCCACGGCCGACTGCCAGAAAAAGACCTAGCCAAAGCCATGGCAGACTTCGATACCGCAAAAACAAACATACTGGTCTGTTCCACAATTATTGAAAATGGCCTCGACCTGCCAAACGTAAACACCCTGATTGTCGATAATGCTACGAATTTCGGATTAGCGCAACTGTACCAATTGCGCGGGCGGATCGGCCGCGGCAGCCGGCAGGCCCATGCATATTTCCTCTACCACCGGAAGAAACTGAAAGGCAACGCGAAAAAAAGGCTACAAGCCCTGATGGAGGCAAAAAAACTGGGCAGCGGGTTCCAACTCGCACTGCGCGACCTGGAAATCCGGGGCGCCGGAAACATTCTGGGCAAGGAACAGCACGGTAAAGTTTCAGCTATCGGCCTGTCACTCTATACCCGTTTATTAGCTCAGGCTATCGAGGAATTAAAATTCGGTAAAATCCAAGAGCCGGTACGCGACATCCTGATCGACCTGCCGATGGAAGCGTATATCCCCCAGGAATTCCTGCCGGAGGAGGAACGCCTGATCCTCTACCAGCAACTGGCCGGCATTATGAATATGGATGACCTCCACGAAATGCGGGAAAAAATGATCCGTTCGCAGTCCCGGGAAGAGCAGAAACATTTTCCGAAACAGTTAATCAACCTTTTTGAAATCCTGGAAATACGGATCTTGGCGCAGAAAACCGACATGTCGCACATCGATACGACCTGGTCGACAGACCAGCATGGCCATAAAATACAGAAGCTGATTATAAAATTCCTTTTCCCGCTCAAGCCCGAGCCGCTGGCTAGATTACTCCAAAAGAACCCGAATTGGCAATTTACCGACGATTCAGTAAAAATCGATTTGGACAAATTGGGGTCCAGCTGGCTCGACGAGCTGAAAAAAACCATCCGGAACTTCCAGCATCAGACCGCCGCAATAAAAAAATAAAGCGCCGGTTTACAGACACGGCGCTCATGCCTATTTCACCACATATTCAATAGCGATTGCTTGTCGCCATACCCCTCTCACCGGCAATGCTGCAACGGCGTACGGGCCCATCGCCAGCCCAGGAAAGTGCACAAACCGACTGCCGCGAGCGTCAGACCAACCACGAGATACAGTACCGCCAGCACGACAAATAAGAATTTCACTAAAACCATCTTACACATATCCACCTCGCACTGAATGAAAGAGCAATTGCACGACTACTGACATATTCTATCACTAACGCCAAATAGTCAAGCCACTTGCCAATAATGCTTCTCTGGCTTACAATGGACAAAGAAGACCTTCCTACAAATGAAAGGTCTATTTTTATGCAAAAAAATGAGTTAAAATACTGGATCGCTTTCTCACATATCGATTCAATTGGGCCGCAAAAAATTAAACTGCTGACGGCCCATTTCCCCGATCTGGCCACAGCCTGGCTGGCCAATGCCCATGAACTGAAATGGAGTCGGATGAGCGAAAAAGACATTTTCGCCATCAACGCCGGCCGGGATGCGCTTGACCCCGACCAATTACTGGAAAAAATCGAACGGCTCAATATTTCAGCAATTACCGTACAGGACACTGCATACCCCCGCCGACTGAAAGAAATACATTCCCCGCCCAGCGTACTATATATAAAGGGGACGCTCCCAGAACATCTGGATTTAGCATTGGCGGTAGTCGGTACCAGGAAAACCTCCGCCTATGGCCGGACCGTCACTCCCACGCTGATTGGCGCCTTAGCGAGAACCGGAGTATTGATCGTATCTGGGTTAGCGCTGGGGATCGATGCTTTAGCTCACCAGGCAACGCTAGACGCAGGCGGCCAAACGGTTGGCGTATTGGGATGCGGACTGGACGCAGCGTATCCAGTAACGAACCGACGTCTGGCTGAGGAAATTATCAGCCACGGAGGTGCTTTGGTTTCCGAATACCCACCAGGGACACAGCCATTGCCCCAGCACTTCCCGGCCCGTAACCGGATCATTTCCGGGATGTCCCGCGGAGTACTGGTTATCGAAGGTGGCGAAGATTCCGGATCCCTTATTACCGCCAAATACGCAATCGACCAAAACCGGGAAGTGCTGGCCGTACCGGGGAACATCATGTCTGACACTTCCGTCGGGCCCAATAACCTCATCAAAATGGGGGCAAAAGCGGTCACCTCAGCAGCAGACGTATTGGCGGCCTTGGATTTGGAATTAGCCGAACAGTACCGGGAAAATTCCACCGTCATCCCGGCCTCGCCTGATGAAGAAAAATTACTTGACTGCATCGGCCATGAACCGACGCACATTGACGAAATTATCCAGAAGAGTAAACTGAATACCAGTATTATCAATTCCACTCTGACGATGATGGAAATGAAAGGAATTGTGCGTCATCTCGGCGGAATGTACTATGCTCGGACCCGATGAAAAACTACTCGCTAGATTCGCTCAGTCACGGCCCTGCCTTCGGCTCTGAGACCCGATAGCCGCCCCGCTCAGGCTCGAAGAGAGCCCGCCTCTGGGCTGAAATTTTTTACCTGATTATGGCAAAAAAAGAACTCATAATTGTCGAGTCGCCGACCAAAGCCAAAACCATCTCCCGCTTTCTGGGGAGCAAGTTCCACGTGGAGGCGTCTTTTGGACATATCCGCGACCTACCGCGGTCAAAAATGGGCGTAGATACCGAACATAACTTCCAGCCGCAATACATCATCCCCCGCGACAAGCAGAAGACACTGACTAAATTACGGAAGCTGGCCCTCGCATCCCCTACCATCTATTTCGCAACTGACGAAGATCGCGAAGGCGAGGCAATTTCCTGGCATCTCCTGGAATCATTCAAAACTGACAAAAAAAATACCAAGAATCCCGTTGACCCAGCGGCCATAGACGCAAAAGCGAAAAGGATCGTGTTCCACGAGATCACCGAGAAGGCCATCAATGAAGCGCTCAAGAATCCCCGCCAGCTGGACATGCACCTGGTGGACGCCCAACAAGCCCGCCGCATCCTCGACCGTCTGGTAGGCTACGAACTGTCACCCTTTCTCTGGAAAAAGGTGGCCAAAGGACTGTCTGCCGGACGCGTCCAATCAGTCGCGCTGCGGCTTATCGTGGAGCGCCAGCGGGAAATCGACGCCTTCAAACCGGAAGAATACTGGACGATTGAGGCAGTATTCCACAAGCAAAAAGGCGAAGCCATCGACATCAAGGCAAAATTATACAAGGAGAACGGGAAATCACTGGAAAAATTCGCCATAAAAAACGGCCAGGAAGCGGATACGCTGCTGAAAAAACTGAAGGATGCAAAATATTCCGTGGCCGATGTCCAGGCAAAAGAATCGAAAAAGAATCCTCCTTCCCCGTTTACCACTTCGACACTGCAGCAGGAAGCGAACCGGCGTTTCGGATTCTCGGCCAGACAGACCATGATGCTGGCCCAGCAACTGTACGAAGGTGTTGACCTGGGCAATAACCGGCGCGAAGGCTTGATCACGTACATGCGTACGGATTCGCTCAACCTGTCAGACAAATTCCTTACAGAATCAAAAGAATTCCTTACTAAATCGTTTGGGGGGAAATACTCACTGGCGGAACCCCGGAAATTCAAGGCCAAATCCAAATTGGCACAGGAAGCCCACGAAGCCATCCGGCCGACTGAAGTCATCAACACTCCTGACGCCGTCCAAACGTTTCTTGACCCGAGGCAGCTGAAACTGTATGAACTGGTTTGGCAGCGTGCCGTTGCCAGCCAAATGCCTGAAGCGATCATGAATAACGTGACCATCGACATTAACGACGATTCAAACACCTACACGTTCCGGACCACCGGCTCCACCATCAAATTCGACGGCTTCATGAAAGTATATAACCTGGTCAAAGAAAATGCCGTACCAGTCGTCGAATCCGGAGAACCGCTTGATGCGAGCAAAATCGAGCCAATCCAGCACTTTACCGAACCGCCCGCGCAATATTCTGAAGCCGGCCTGGTCCATGCCCTGGAAGAAAGGGATATCGGTCGGCCATCGACCTACGCACCGACTATCGCCACCCTTATCGAACGCAATTATGTAAACAAGGAACAGGGCCGATTGAAACCCACTGAGATCGGGTTCCTCGTCTGCGACGTACTGACTGAACATTTTTCCGCCATAATGGACTATGCATTTACCGCCCACATGGAAGACGACCTGGATTCTATCGCCAGCGGTCTCAAGGAATGGGTACCGGTCATCAAAGAATTTTACGACCCTTTTAAAGAAAACCTTATGAAAAAGCACGAAGAGGTGGCAAAATCCGAAATGACGTCAGACGTTGTCTGTGATAAATGCGGCAAACCCATGGTAATCAAAATGAGCCGGTTCGGCAAATTTCTCGCCTGTACCGGATATCCGGAATGCCGGAACACCAAACCTCTCGACCAGAATGGTGCAGTCGCGGAACACCCGCCGGAACACCAGACGGAGGAAAAATGCGATAAATGCGGATCGCCCTTTGTCCTGAAGCACGGACGGTTTGGGCCATTCTTTGCCTGCTCTGCCTATCCTAAATGCAAGAATATTAAAAATATTCAGCAAAAAACCGGCGTGACCTGCCCCCAATGCAGCCAGGGTGATATTATCGCCAAACGGTCTCGGCAGGGACGGACATTCTACGCCTGCAATCGGTATCCAGAATGCAAATTCGCACTCTGGTCCAAACCGACTGGCGAAAAATGCCCGACCTGCAGCTCGCTCCTCGTCTTCGCGGCCGGCGGCAAAGCGCGCTGCTCAAACAAAGAGTGCAAGTTTGAAAAAATTTCCGATGATCAAAAAACAGATGAATAAAATCCTCGTTACCGGTGCGGCCGGACAGGTCGGCTCAGTATTAGTTCCCGCATTGCAAAAAAAATTCGGCGCTGACACTGTCATTGCCGGCATCATGAAAACTGCCCCCCTCGATACACATGTCCATACGGAACGCGTGGATACGACGGACAGGGCCTCAATACACAACGTAATCCAGAAGCACGGCATCTCCACCATCTATCACCTGGCTGGCATGCTTTCAGCTGCCAGCGAAAAAGATCCGGAGAAGTCCTGGCAGGTAAATTTCGTCGGACTGAAGAATATCCTGGATCTATCGCGCGAGATGAATATTGCAAAAGTTTTCTGGCTAAGCTCCATCGCCGCTTTCGGGCCTAACACGCCAAAAGACCTGACGCCGCAGTCTACCATCCTCGAGCCCTCTACTATGTACGGCGTAGCCAAGGTAGCCGGTGAACTGTTATGCAATTATTACCACCATCGGTACAAGCTTGACGTGCGCAGTCTGCGCTATCCCGGCCTGATCAGCCACGCCGCTCCGCCGTCAGACGGCACCACGGAATACTCAATCTCGATGTTTTATGCGGCATTGCAGCGCCAGCCGTTCAGCTGCTTCCTGAAAGAGGACACAGCGCTACCAATGATGTATATGGATGACGCGGTCAAAGCGACAATCGACCTTATGGAAGCTGATCCGGAAAAATTGACTGTCCGTACCAGCTATAATGTCACGGCATTTAGCTTTACTCCGGCTGAGCTGGCCGATTTGATAAAAAAAGAAGTTCCGGATTTCACCGTAACGTATCAACCGGACTTCCACCAAGCCATCGCCGACTCCTGGCCCAAGAGCATTGACGATGCTCAGGCACGCCAAGACTGGGGCTGGCTACCTGACTATGACCTGCAGAAGATGGTCGCAGATATGTTCAAACATCTGAAAAAGAAGCTCAACGTCGTATAGCAAAAATCGCACGAGGCACAGCAGCCCCGGGTTGTCATTTTGTATTTCCGATATTTTCCTTACGTGCCGGCGGAAATCTGTTTATTGATATCCACGAGTAACTGCTGAATTGTCTCGTCGTCCGGCTTGATGCGCTGCGCCGCCTCTGCTGAAGTTTTTGCACCAACAAAATCGCCTTGTGCCTGCAGTACATAAGCGATATTTACGTCCGCCAGATAATTGTCCTGCTGTAACGATTTGGAAATACGGAAATTTTTTACTGCCTCATCCAATAATAATGCTGACCGGGCTTGTATTTCATTATTCGCAGACTGACTGTCAGCCTGCGCCTGTACGAGCAGGGCTCGGCCGAGATTCAAAAAGGCAATCGGGTTGGTCGGTTCTAACTCTGATAATTTTACATAAGCAGCCATGGCCAATTGGTCGGCATTGCCGATGAGGTTACGGAGGTTATCATATAGGGACGCAGTCTGCTCGTACACCATGGCATTATCCGGATCCGTCTCACGGGCCCGTTTTAGTGCATCAACCACAGCCTGGACGTCTGACTTGACCGCACCAGTATCTGGGCTTGATTGTCCAGCCTCCAATTGGGCTGCCGTCGCGTGGCCCTGCGCCAACGTAATCAGGTACCCAGGCTCATGAGGATTGTATGACGCGGCCATAACCAGGAGCGCCTCAATATCGCCGACCGGGGCCTGTTTCTGGATCAATTCATTGGCCCGAAAGTAATACAGGTCAGCCAGCCAGTACCGAACTCCAAAATAGCCGGAGATCGCTACCAAACAGCTCAGTGCTGTTATACCAATTAACGACCCTAACCAAGCGAAACGAAAGGGCTTCAACGCAAGGCGCCGTTCCGTGAGTGTGAACGGTCCGGCCAGGCGGAAGCTTATTCCCAGCCATAGCCACCATAAAAAATAAAGGATGAAATTAAAGGGCGTCAGAAAATAGACTGCCATCAATCCTGCCCATACCAACAGGACAGTCATGGACCATACCCATTGGGTACCCCCAGCCTGCCAATCGGAGATAAATTTTTTGAAAACGCGGATAAAAAAATAAACGCAAAAAAATATTTGCACCGCCACGAAAACGATCCCCAGCTGAGACAGCTGGCCCCACCATTCACTCCCGGATTTATTAAACCGTATGGCTGCGTTCGGTAAATCATTAAAACTGGCTGGGCGATATGTTTGAAAATCTTTGGTAAATGTTTGCGGCCCCGTCCCCCACACCGGTGAGTGGCGGATACTTTGCCAGGCAATATCCATCGAAGACCTCTGGTCCAGAACAAGCGTCGTACTCGTCTGGGCGCCGGTTAACTGGGAAAAATTCACCAACAATCCCGCAGCCAGCAGAATGATAGCAGCCAGCGGGGCGATAATATCTGTTTTGCTGAATTTTTTTGCGTGCCATGAAACCGCGATTGAAAATAAAAATAAGCCAATCAGAGATATATACGTAGCCATGGCCTTGCCGGACAGCATAACCAGCACCAACTGCACCAAAACGCACCCTCCCCAAAATATTTTCCAGTACTTGCCTCTGCTTTGCCACAGCAATGACAATGCAATGATCGAGCATAAAGAGGCGACTATTGCCACTGTCACTGATGATGAGGCGACCAAATTGAAACGAACATCATGAGTCATGGTCCATGGCAGCATATAGAGTCCGTAAATTTGGAAAACACTCAACAGCGAAACAGCCGTAACAGCAATAGTAAACGCCCTGACCAGCCAGCCCCAGTCATCTACATTTCGTGTCGTATATATTAGCAGGAAAAAGAAGATCATAAACGATACCTGACTTACGCCGTTTCCGCTAAAAGCACCGCCAGACCCGAACAGGCTCACATAATGATTTTGAGAAAAAACCACACTAACCAAAATACACAGGAACAAAATTGCCGTCAGCCAAAACGCGTGATGTGAAAAAAACCGCAATTCCCGCCGGTTAATCATGTTCACCATAAGTACTGCCGCTGCAATAAATACAACCAGGGAAAATAACACGGTTTTATTGAGCTCCTGGGGGAAATTTCCGACCGGCAGGAAAAAAACAGGCATAAGACATACCAGCCCGCGGACGATCCACCGCACTATCCGTAGTTCATTTCCCTCCGAACGAAAACCGACCCATCGTTTAATGGATTCAATCACTGACATGCTAATTGGATATTTTACGAATAATTGCCTGCAATTCTTCTGCCGAATAAAAATGCACGGTTATGGTTCCACGTTTCCCTTTGCGCCTGATTTCGACTTTCGTGCCCAATGCTGCCTGCAACACGTCCTCTTTCTCTAGCATATTCGGATCTTTGGACCTCCGGGCGTGCTGGCGGACTGACACACGCCTGGCCTGGGATTCGGCAATCCTAACCGACAAGCCGCTTTTCAATATTTCCTTAAACAGCTTTTCCCGTTCAACTGCCGTTTCCACGCCCAGGAGGGCTTTGGCGTGACCTTCGGTCAGTTTCCCTTCAGCCAAGGCTTGCTGCATCTCGCTCGGCAAGGTCAAGAGCCGCAATGAATTCGTGACGGTTACGCGATTCTGCCCGACTTTCTTCCCCACTTCATCCTGCGTGAGGTTGAATTCGTCGATCAATCGCTGGAAGCCCCTGGCACGCTCGATTGGATTCAGACTTTGACGCTGTACGTTTTCCACGATGGCCAGCTCAAGTTTTTCCTGCTCAGTCGCCGTCCGGATGACTGCCGGGACTTTTTTCAGGCCGAGCAGTTTGGCTGCCCGCAATCGCCGCTCACCGGCAATCAGTTGGTAGCCCCCGCGCGCATTGATTACTACGAGCGGCTGGATAATTCCATGAATTTTTATTGAATTCATCAGGTCTTCCAATGCCGCCCGGTCAAAAGTAAAACGGGGCTGGTGGGGATTCGGCTGGATGTCATTGATCGGCAGCTCATTGGTGCCCTGGCTGACCACCGGCTCCTCTGCCACCGTACGCTCGGCGTTTCGGGGTGGTATTAAGGAATTCAAACCTCTGCCTAAGCCGGTTCTGTTCATATGGTTTATAAAATTATTTCTTGTTCAATTATTTCACGGGCTAGACGCTCGTACGCTTTTCCGCCCGATGAACGGCGGTCGTAGTGCAGAATGCTCTTACCATAACTCGGCGCCTCCGCCAGCTGTACGTTGCGCGGGATAACCGTCCGGAATATTTTATTCGGGAAGAACTGATAGAGCTGATTGAAGACATCTTTCGACAGACGGCTCCGTTCGTCATACATAGTCATGACGGCGCCGAGGATTTGCAGACTTGGTTTGAGGTTTTGCCGGACGAGTTCGATGGTCTCCAGCAGCTGGCTCAATCCCTCTAAGGCATAATACTCTGTCTGAACGGGAATCAAGGCCTCATCCGCCGCCACTAGCCCATTCACCGTCAATAGACACAAACTGGGTGGACAATCGATGATGATATAGTCATAATCATGCCGTATTTCCAATATGGCGTCGTGCAATCGGAATTCCCTGGTCTCCAGTTCCACCAGCTCGACACGAGCACCGGCCAAATCTACAGTTGCTGGCACCACCCGCAACCCATCTACTGAGGTCGGATGCGTCACATCACGGATAGAGACGTCACTAATCAATGGGTGGTACACGCCCCGGTCAATTGATCGGTAATCAATGCCGATACCAGACGAAGCGTTGCCCTGGGGGTCCAAATCGATTAATAAGACGAATTTGCCGAGATGGGCCAGATAGGCCGCGACATTAACAGCAGTCGTGGTTTTCCCCACTCCGCCTTTCTGATTTACGATGGCAATTACTCGTGGCATAGGTGCACTCATTATAGCAAGAAATGATTGACAAAAACAGCTTTTCCTTTTAAAATTGAGGCAATTGATAAAATCGAGCGACTCGCCCCGAGCGTTTGCGAGGGGCCTCGTATTTTCTGGAAATCTCGCATGCGAACGTTACCATATGCCGGGATGGCGGAATTGGCAGACGCACAGGACTCAAAATCCTGCGACCGCAAGGTCATGGGAGTTCGACCCTCCCTCCCGGCACCAACATATTCAAAAAATACTCTTAAGAAATTCTGAAGAGTATTTTTTGAATCATAAGTTGTAACACCTGGTACCAGGGGTGGGAGTTGAACCCACGACCTTGGGCTTATGAGTCCCACGCTCTAACCAACTGAGCTACCCTGGCCTACGTCAGGTGGGCGTCCGTTTTTTTGGTTGCCGGGGGGGGATTCGAACCCCCGACCTCGGGATTATGAGCCCCGCGAGCTGCCACTGCTCTACCCGGCGACGAAGTATAGAAAAACCCTTATAAGGGTTCGCTGGCATTATAATGTACCGTTGGTAAATAAGCAAGCCTGTACCAGCATTTTTCCTTACGGAGCAGAACTCGTGTTATACTAAATACATCTTCAAACATTGATTTATGACTCCATTACTTGGGTTACTTGCTGCATTTATCGCTTTTCTGGCCTGGGGATTTGGCGATTTTGCCATCCAGCGTTCGGTGCGGCACGTGGGCGCGGTGCCAGCGCTTTTCTTCATTGGTATTTTTGGTCTTGTCGGTTTACTGCCGTTCGTCTGGCAGGACCTCCCCCTCTTCTTCCACAAGGAGAATTTGGCAACGCTCCTATTCTTCACTGGCCTGGTGACATTCGTGTACGCAGTATTCTTTTTCCAAGCCCTGGGGAAAGGCAAAATTTCTATAGTAGAGCCAGTAATGAGCTTCGAACTGCCCCTGACCATACTCTTGGGCGTCTTAATAATTCACGAGGAACTTACTGGTTTGCAGTATTTTCTCGCCGTGATCATCTTTCTGGGCCTCATTGTCACCGTCGTGCAGCAGGAACCGCGACACTGGTGGAATTTTTTTCGCAAACGGCGGCCGCGCATTGAACGGGGCGTCATTCTCGCTGTTATCGCCGTAGCATTGTCCGCCGGAGCGAATGTACTAACCGGACGGCTGAGCCAGGAGTCAAAACCTATACTTGCGATCTGGGGCGTAAATGCCATCTATACAATCTGCTGCTTCGTTTGGATGCTGTGGCGCAAAGAAGTTCGGGATTCGTTCCGGCATGCATACAAGTATTGGCGACCAATCGTACTACAAGGGATCCTGGATAATATTGCCTGGGTAAGTTTTGCCGTCGCCGTCCTGGTGCTCCCCATTTCAATTGCCATCGCTATTTCCGAAAGCTATATTGCACTTGGTATGCTGTTAGGCATCCTCATCAATAAGGAGCGCCTGCAACGCCACCAATACCTCGGCATTGCCGTAACACTCATAGCGGTAATCGTATTAGCCGTCATCAGCGCCAACAGCTAACGCTATGTTTGCCACTACCCACATCCTTACCAGTGTCGTTATCAGCCAGCATATTCAAAGCTCCTGGTGGGCGTTTTTCATATCCCTGGCATCCCATTACTTGCTTGACTTGATCCCTCACGGAGATGCACCGCTTGGCCCATGGATGACAGTTGACCAAAAAAAACGGAGGCTAATTTATGTTTTGGGCACGGACGCGTTCTGTACAATCCTCTATTTATCTATCCTATGGCTGTACGGTGACCTGCCCAACCTATCGATCTTAATCCCGGCAATGGTGGGCAGCGTATTGCCAGATTTCATTTGGCTGGTGAGCTATGTATTAAAAAAACGAGATTTCAAAAAAAACATACTGCCTTTGATTGCCTCTGTCCTGGACCGAGTCAATGCTTTCCATCACGCCATCCATTCTGTCATTAACCAAAAAATACAAAAACTCTGGCCGGGACTACTGATCCAGCTGATATTTATCGGGGGACTTATCTATCTGACCATCTCATGGCGATAGGTACGCCACATCCCATATACGGCCAGAAAAAAAATAATCACACTCAACCATTGCGTTTCGCTCAGCGCCCCGATCATCGGTTTGTGTAAACGGATAAAATCCAAAGTAAAACGGGTAACTGAAAATAACAAAAAATACAATAGGGTCAAGACTCCTGGCCGAAGTTCCGCTTTATAAAAAAACCTCATCAGTATGCAGAATACCCCCAGCATCAGAAGCGACTCATACAAAAATAGCGGATGGAAGTACGCAAATGACTCATACCCCGGCTCGCGAAACGCCATATCGATCGGCATGCCCCAGGCTGAGCCAGTCGGACGGCCATACAGTTCCTGGTTGAAATAATTACCCCAGCGGCCAATAGACTGCATCAACGGCAATGCTATAACCAATAAATCCGTCAGCAGCCAAAACGACATTTTTTTCCGGTGGGAATACATCCAGATGGCCAGTAAAGCGCCAAACAGAACACCGTGAATGGCCAGACCGCCATGCCATATCTTGATGATTTCCGGCAGGTGCCGCACATAATACCCCCACTCGCCGATTATATGCCCCAGTCTACCGCCGACCAATCCAAAACCGAGTATAAGAAAAAACAGGTTATACACATGGACCGTATCAACCTGTTTCTTCTTAAAAAAATGTATAGTTAGTAGCAATCCCGCGAAAACCGCGGCAGCCATTATTAATCCGTACCAGCGAAATGAAAATGAACCGACGGTTGCAGCAATGGCCTGTGGATGGTACGTATTCCAGAACATTGCAGATATAAATTTTATGAAACGTTATTGTGCCAGTGCGGCATCAATGGCGGACTTGAAACTGGCATATGGCAAGGCGCCGGACACGAGCGTGCCATTGATAAATGTAGCGGGCGTACCATTGACCCCATACCCCTGACCCTCTGTCTGGTCACCGTTGACTCGGGATGTCGACGTACCTTTATCAAGGCAATCGTTGAATTTTGTAGTGTTCAAACCGAGATCCTTGGCATACCCTTTCAGATCGGTAACGGTAAGTGCGGACTGATTTGCAAACAATTTGTCGTGCATTTCCCAGAATTTATCCTGGGCCCCGGCGCATTCTGCCGCTTCTGCCGATTTTTGGGCGTTCGGATGGATGCTCGTCAAAGGGAAATAGCGGTATATTAATTTTACCTTTCCCTTATAATCAGTCATGATTTGGGTTAGCGTCGTGTTTAACGTTTCGCAGTACGGACATTCAAAATCAGAGTATTCCACGAGCGTCACTGTTGCATTAGTATCACCTTTAACGTGATCGGTCGCCTTGACCTGAATGTCAACTTTTGTCGGAGCAGTGTTTGTGTTAGCGGCCGCAACCGTATTGGTATTTGCCTGGGCAGCCGTATTGGTATTAGTACCCTCTTCCCCATTAATTTTTGTACGGAGAAGCGAATACGTCATGATAAATGCGACCAAAGCGGTCACGGTGATGCCGGCCAAGATACCGGTAATAAATGCCATCCGCGGCGGCGTCTTGAAAATTACCGACTGCGGTTTTTCGTCAAAACTTTTCATGTCAGACATATACGTACGTTTATTAATAATTATTTTTGTGATTAAAAGTACCGACCCATTGATTTTATTGTACCATACCCCCCTGACGAGTCAATAATTGCGGCCTTATTGTCCATATGCAGCCAACAGCCGATCAATAGCACTCTGCATTTCAGAAAATGTTATGACGCCCGGGAAAATCCGCCCATTTATGAAGAATGTCGGCGTTCCCGAAACCCCAGCATTCAGCCCGTCTTCAAAATCCTTCTGTACTTTTATGGTGTACGCCCCTTGATCGAGGCATGTGTTAAACTTCTCGGTATCAAGATTGATCTCTTTCGCATAATTCTTCAGGGCTAATACGGACAGATCTGACTGATTGATGAACATCTTGTCATGCATGGCCCAAAATTTATCCTGAGCCTGTGCACACAAGCCCGCCTCGGCCGCTTTCTGCGCATTCGGATGGCTTTCGGTAATCGGAAAATTCCGGTATTCAAATTTTATGCTATTGCCGTAATAATTGATCAGCTCCCGGACAACCGTGAATGCCTCCTTGCAATAGGAACACTGGAAATCAGAAAATTCAACAATCACCACCGAAGCTGTTAGACTGCCCGTATAGGGGGCGTCAGCCAAATCCACATTCACATTTGTCGATACAGTACTATTGCTATTGTTATTACTGTTGATATCCTCAATGCTCTGCCTGACCAGGGTATAAAAATATATTCCACCGACCAATAGTACTCCTATCACGACTGCCGCAGTGATGAATAAGGCCCTCCACCGACGGGCTTTCCGGGCGGCCGCATAGAACTGATCATTACTGGTGTCAGTCTGTTCCATAAGAAGAAATTACTGCGCGATCAGCGCTTCACTCCGGAAAAATTCTCCGGCCGTTATCCTCGTATAATTCTATTGCCAGAACCGGGCATGATTTTGCGGCGTCCAGTATTGTCTGGTCATCAGCGCCGTTTTCGTTTTTCATTTTGACTTTACCTTCCTGGTCAAGCTCAAACACCTCGGGTGCTATAGCCACACATGTGCCGGCGCTGATACATTTATCCCGATCAAGATGAATTTTCATATAAGTCTCTATTCTTTTTTGCCGCGCTTGCCTACTTGGTGATCCAACATGAGGATGCCGCTGCTCTTGTCACCGATCATCTTTAACTTCTCGGTAATTTCGAGCGTACTCGCTTCCTCCTCGACCTGCTCATCAATAAACCATTTAAGGAAACTCTGTGACGGATAATCCTTCTCCTTCAGTGCCAAATCATAGAGGCTGTCGATGAGTTTGGTAATTTTCTGTTCATGCTGGTAAGCCAGGCTGAACGCCTGGTGCGGTGGCGGCAGTTTAGTCGGAGGCTTTGGTAATGCGGATAATTCCGCGGTACCGCCCCTTTCAATGATGAAATTAAAAAATTTGATGGCGTGGGCCAATTCCTCTTCATACTGCAACCGCAGCCACGACCCAAACCCTTTGAAGTTCATCGATTCATAATACCCGGCCAGTGCCAAATACAGCATGGCCGAATATTGCTCCTCGGCAATTTGCTTATTGAAAGCTGCTTCCACTTTTTTGTTTATCATAAACGTTGTTTGTTATTGCTTAGTCTTATACACTATACTACATTTTTACTCTATTTGGTAGCCATGTAGCTCGCTTCTACAGCCACCCAATTAACAGCCTGCCAGAAGGCTTTGATGTAATCAGCCCTGACATTTCGATATTTCAAATAATAGGCATGCTCCCAGACATCCAGCCCTAGCACAGGCGTATGGCCGATCGATAAGGGCGAATCCTGATTAACGGTTTTTTCAACCACTAATTTCTGGCCATTCAGGGACAGCCAGGCCCATCCCGAACCGAACAGGTTGAGGGCAGCCTCGCTCATCAGTTCTTTAAGCTTTTCAAAACTACCGAAGTCTCTCATTATCGCAGCCAATAATTCACCGGTCGGTTCTCCGCCAGCCTTCGGGCCCAGTGCCATCCAGTACAGATTATGGTTATAATGGCCACCGCCGGCATTCCTGACGGCCAGACGGATATCCTCTGGGATGGCATCCAAATCACTTAGCAATTTTTCGACCGGCGTTTCGAACAATCCCGGATGCTTCTCGATTGCCATATTCAGTTTCTGGGTATAGGTCTCGTGGTGTTTGTCATGATGCAGGACCACAGTCTCTTTGTCGAGATAGGGTTCCAGCGCATCATAGGCATAGGGTAATTGAGGGGTGATAAACTTATTCATAGATATTCCTGTTAATTATTTTTCTTAGGCTCTGCATGGGCGGCCTGCCGCAGCGTCTCCAGAGCTAGTAAGGCGCATTTCCTCCTGGCCGGCGTGATCGGCACGCCCATGTCTTTTATAAAATCGTCGTCTGAATACTTCTTGAGGTCTTGAAAGCTCTTGCCCGTCGTCTTTTCCGTCAATATCGACGCGGCTGCCCTGGCGATACTGCAGCCGGCACCGTCAAACTTCACTTCCTGCAATTTCTTCTTTGCCTTGTCCGTCCGGTAGCTAATACTAATACGATCGCCGCATAGCGGATTATTTCGTTCGGCCACGCCATCGGGCTGCTTCAAAGTGCCGAAATTCTTCGGTTTCCGTGAATGATCAATGATAATCTGCCTGTACATGTCAAAGCTCATATGTTGAATAGTTCCTTAGCTTTTTTTAAAGCATTAGCCAGCGATTGGACATCAGCCTCAGTATTATACAGATAAAAACTGGCCCGCGTGGTCGACTCTACGCCAAGTATTTCGTGCAAAGGCTGGGCGCAATGATGTCCGGCCCTGACTGCCACCCCCTGCTCATCCAAAATTGAAGCCAAGTCATGCGGATGGATATCTTTCATACTGAAGGAGACAGCGCCGCCCCGATCTTTGACTTCGCGCGGGCCATAGATCGTCAGACCCGGGATCGCCGTTAATTCTTTGATGGCGAGGGCAGTCAGCTCCTGCTCATGCGAAAATACCCGCTCCATCCCGACCGCCTGCAGGTAATCGATCGCCGCGCCAAAACCGATCGTACCGGCGATATTTGGAGTCCCTGCTTCGAATTTCCAAGGCAAATCATTCCATCGAGCCTCATGCAACGTCACGTGCGAAATCATGTCACCGCCGGTGAGGAAAGGTGGCATATGTTCGAGTAGCTCGTGTTTACCGTACAACACGCCCACGCCGGTTGGCCCGAGCATCTTATGGGACGAAAAAACATAAAAATCTGCATCAATTTTTTTCATGTCCACCTGAAAATGAGGCGCACTCTGCGCTCCATCCACGAGCACGACAGCTTGCGGTGCTTTTTTTCTGATCTGCCTGACCATTTCCCGCGCTGGGTTAATAGTCCCTAGCACATTAGACATATGCGTGAAAGCCACCAATTTTGTCTGTTTGGCCAGCAGGGTATCCAAATGTGAAATATCCAAACGCCCATTAGGGGCCACAGGGATAAACGCCAGCTGAGCGCCTTTTTCTTTAGCCAGTACCTGCCACGGCACCAGATTCGCATGATGCTCCATTTCCGTGAGGACGATACGATCCCCCCGCTTGATATTCTGCCGGCCCCAGGTGAAAGCCACGAGATTTATGCTTTCGGTGGCATTCCGAGTAAATATTATTTCTGTCGCTGATGAAGCATTGATAAACTGCGCCACCTTCTGGCGGACCAGTTCGTACGCTTCGGATGCTTTTTCGGAAAGCGTATAAATGCCCCGATGGACATTGGCATAGTATGTCTCATAAAAATCTTTCACTGCGTCAATCACAGCCCTGGGTTTTTGGGTACTGGCCGTGGAATCCAGATACACCAGCGGCTGGCCGTTGATTTTTTGGGAAAAAATCGGAAAATCAGCTTTTACTTTCTGCCATGATTTTTTTATAAATGGCGTCATAGGCTATGTGGAAATAATTTTTCTGCAGGCTTGGGCAGTCGGGCCAATATGGGATGGAAAAACCCCTGGATCATATGCTGAATCGCCTGGCGATGGGGTAATCCCCGACTCTTCAGATAAAATAGCTGGTCGGTATTTACCCGGCTGGTCGTGGAGCCGTGAGTCGCACGTACGTCATCAGCCAATATTTCAAGGGTTGGGATCGAGGTTGCCATCCCGCGGTCAAGCAAGAGGACATTGTCGGCAAAATACGAATTTGTCTGATTTGCACCTGGATAAATTTTCAACAGGCCATTAAACTGGCCGTATGCCGAATCCTCATACACGCCTTTAATAAGTATATCACCTTTCGTATTTTTTGCCTGATGACGCATGGCCACGTCCAGTGCGTGCCGGTCTGTTCCGAAACCATGGAAAAGCCCCGATACGTACGCTTCCGATGCGATACCGGCGAGTTCGATGGACGCCTTCACCGAAACATTGTGCGAGCGCGATACCGCCACAGCGAGATGCAACCGGGCATTTTTTTTGAGGGTGCACTCTACTGACGGACTAACTGTCCGCTTGAGACCATTACCCAGCCAAACGAGATTCAGCTGGCGGCCCGGCTCAATAATAATTTTAAAATCCAATACCGGATGCTTCCGCATATCAATTTCCAGCGTCATGTCCCGTTTTATATGTAGGCGTTTGGTTCGTACCATAGTATTAACCGACACTCCCTTCCATTTCCAGCTGAATAAGACGGTTTAGTTCCACCGCGTATTCCAGCGGCAATTCTTTGGCGATCGGCTCAATAAACCCAGAGACAATCAGATTCATAGCCTCAGGCTCGCTCAACCCTCGGCTGCGCAGATAAAACATCTGCTCCTCGCCAATTTTTCCGACCGACGCCTCATGCCCGATCTGGACGTCGCTTTCCTTGATATCCATAGTCGGGTAAGTATCTGAACGCGAGCGCTCATCCAGCAGCAAGGCATCGCAAACAACATTGGATTTCACTCCAGTCATGCCGCGCGGTACCCGAACCAGCCCACGGTACGAAGTCCGGCCAGTTTCCTTGGCAATGGATTTGGAAATGATGCGCGACGTAGTCTCAGGAGCCCCATGAATTGCCTTGCCGCCCGCATCCTGATGCTGCCCGGCTCCAGCTAAAGCGATGGAAAGCACTTCGCCGTGGGCTTTACGGCCGAGCAAATAGACCGACGGGTACTTCATGGTCAATTTACTGCCCAAATTTCCGTCCACCCATTCCATAACGCCCTCTTCATAGACAAAACTTCTTTTCGTAACCAGGTTGTACACATTCTTTGACCAGTTCTGGACAGTCGTGTATCGGACACGGGCGCCAGGTTTCACGATGATTTCAACAACCGCAGAATGCAATGAGTCGGTCGTATAAACCGGCGCTGTACATCCTTCCACATAGTGCACAAAACTACCGGGTTCGGCGATGATGAGCGTCCGCTCAAACTGTCCGGCATTGCGCGCGTTGATGCGGAAATATGCCTGCAGAGGAAATTCCACTTTCACACCAGCTGGCACATAGACAAAACTCCCGCCGCTCCAAACCCCAGTATTCAACGCGGCAAATTTATTATCGCCGGCCGGTATGACACGGCCAAAATATTTTTTTATAATCTCGGGGTATTTCTTCAGGGCTGTGTCCATATCCTCAAAAATGACGCCGCTTTTCCCCATCCGGTCCTTCAGGTTGTGGTACACTGCCTCTGATTCATATTGAGCCATGACTCCGGACAAGTATTTTTGTTCTGCTTGGGGGATTCCTAACCGCCGATACGTGGTCCGGATAGCTGGCGGCACGTCGCCCCAACTCTGGAAAACTTTTTCCACCGGCTTCATATAATAATAAATGTCGTCAAACTTTATTGTTGACAGGTCTCCGCCCCAGGCGGGGTTTTTCTTCTTTAAAAAAGTTTGATACGCCCTCAGCCGGACATCGAGCATCCACGACGGTTCGCCTTTCATGTGGGAAATCTCCCGGACGACCTGTTCTGACAATCCCTTCTTCGCCTTAAAAACGTATGACATCGGGTCAGGCCTGGTAAGCATCTCCTGTTTGGATGCGGTCGTGGGCATATCCCTATTCTTTCTTTTTCAGCCAGTCATATCCGCGTTTTTCCACCTGCTGTGCGAGCTCTCGTCCGCCAGACTTCACGATCCGGCCATCGATCATCACATGCACGCGGTCTGGTCTAATAAATTTCAAGATGCGGATATAATGCGTAATCACAATGAACGTCCGACTCTCCCCGCGCAAACGATTCACTCCTGAGGCAACGGTCTTTAAAGCATCAATGTCCAATCCAGAATCGGTTTCATCCAAAATCGCTAACTTTGGTTGTAGTAACGCCAACTGCAATATCTCCAGTTTTTTCTTTTCACCGCCCGAAAATCCGTCATTCAAGCCACGTTCCGCGAGGTCGTGCCGTAATTTCAGTGAGTTGGCTGCTACAATAAATCGTTCATGGAACTCCAGCACGGATAGTTGTTTTGTATGGTAGATGGCATTATATGCGGTGCGCAAGAAATGTTCAATCGAAAGCCCGGCCACTTCGCTCGGGTACTGGAATGACAAAAAAATCCCCAACCGCGCTCGTTCGTCAGGATCAAGCGAGTTGATGAGTTTTCCCGAAAATCTAATGCTGCCTCTAGTGATAGTAAAACCCGGATGGCCCATAATCACGGAGGCGAGTGTTGACTTGCCTGAGCCGTTTGGCCCCATTACGGCATGGATTTCCCCAGTGCCCACGGACAAATTTATTCCTTTGAGTATATGTTTTTTACCGGCAGCTGCCTCTAAATTTTTAACTTCAAAATATTTCATACTAAAATATTAATAACAACAGCTTTCTTTATACCCGCATTGTAGACAGACCGAGCCCTTACTGCCACGGAGTGACGGCATTGCTTCACCGCAGGTCGGGCAAGCCTGCACGTCCGGATTATCGTTTGGTATGCTGCTCGGCATGTACCGGTCCATAATAATGGCAATTAGTCTGGAAGCAACAATCTTTGCAGACCGGAGTTTCCTGTTGCAGGTCGTTCAATAATTCACCGCAGGCCATGCAAAATAATTCCGGGGTTTTCAATTTCGGAGATAATTTTTTCTGGCAATCGGAACAATACCCCCTGATTTCAAAATTGTCAGATCGGACGAAAAAATTTCCCTTCATTGCCAGAGACCTGGCCAGCGTTGCTAGATGTTGGTCATCTATCTCGTTGATCGAATGGCAGCCCTCGCATACCAGATGTACATGGGAATCGACCCGGCTCTCATAACGGGTAACCTTGTCTACGACGCATTCCTTAATATACCCGTGGTGCCGCAAAAAATCCAGATTCCGATAAACGGTACCGAAGCCGATGCTGCGCAGCCTCTTCTTGACCCCGCGGTACACCTGCTCGGCCGTCGGATGTCCGGGTTCATGACGTAAAAACTCCAGAATATCCAGCCGTTGGCTGGTCAGACGCCAATCGCGGGAATTGGCCTTTTTGGATGCTTTTTTAGCAGACATCTAAAGATTGCTTATTAAGAATGATTCTCAATAAGCATATATGACAAACGCGTACCTGTCAATATGTCTCTATTCTTCGCATGAAATCGCCCGTGTCGGACAGCTGTCGATCGCATCCTGGATAGGCATCCCGTCATAACTATCCAGGGGCTTCACCTGCGATTTCCCTTCCAGGTTGAGCTCAAATACCTCGGGACACAAAGCTGCGCAAGTACCGCAACCGGAACATTTCTCCCGATCTACCGTTGGTTTGTTCATACTGTTTTATCCTACTGCGTCTTCTTTGACACTCATTCGTTTAATGGTAAATATCTTCTTGCTTTTCAAAGCTTCCTGGGCTAGCGCTATCCGGTCATCATTCGATCCATACAGAGTAAATAAACGTTCCCCCTTCCTGACTTTCTGCCCAAGCATCTTATTTATATAAATACCTGCTAATTTATCATGCGGTGCGCCAAGGGTTCGGGCGATCTCATCAACCATTTCGTCATCTACCTCGGTAACCTGACCACTATATGGTGCGTGGAACCTCTGGCGAACAGCCGATTGGGTCAAGTCTTCTGAATCAAGCTTCCACCTGCCGCCCTGCGCCCTGATGATCTCCTGCATCTTTTTCCAGGCCCGGCCTGACGTCAGAGCTTCGGACGCAAGCATATGCCCAGTCCCGGGTTTCGCCTTACCGGACAACTCCAACAAGCGTCCGGCCAGACCGATAGATTTTTTCTCCAAGTCAGACGGACGGTAGTCTTTCTGCTGTAAGACTCGCAGTACGTCTCTCGCCTCCAGCGATGGACCGATCCCCCGGCCGACTGGCTCATGAGTCTCGGTCATGACCACATCAATTTTCATATTGAAACGTTTTGCCAGATACTCGAATTTTCTTTTTACTTCGAGGGCAATCTTTTTGTCCATAATTTTCACTGACGGTCCGAATGGCAAATCCACAACCAGATGCGTGACTCCCATGGCAACTTTCTTTGCCATGATGCTCACCACCATCTTGTCCAACGGTTCGAGCATCAACGGATGTGAGACACGGATGATATAATCATCAGCCGGCGCCAGCCGGAAACTGCCGCCCCAGATCAGGCAGGCCCCCACTTTGTCCAATACTTTCTGGATTTGTTCAAATGTCAGGTGTACGGGAGCTAGCACCTCCATGGTATCAGCCGTGCCGGCGGGAGAGGTAATTGCCCGAGAGGAAGTTTTCGGAATAAACACCCCACACGAAGCGATGATCGGTACAACCACCATTGTCGTCCGGTTGCCGGCCACACCGCCGACCGAATGCTTGTCTGCCACCACTTTTACTTTCGGTTTCAGGACCTCACCGGTTTCAGCCATGGCCTTGGTCATGAAATACAGCTCTTCATTTGAGAATGCCGTAATAAAGCTAGAGGCGACGAAATAGGTTATTTCGACATTCGACAGTTTGTGATGGACGATATCATAAATGACGGACTTCATCTCCTCAAAAGTCAGGCTCTGGCCGAGCAATTTCTTACGGATCGCCTCAATGGACGGTGGCCGGGACAATACATGTAAGGATACCGGTTCACCGTCTTTGACTTTACGGTGCCGCCAGATCTCAGTAAAAAACCCGATCTCACCTTTTTCCACCTTATGACGCGAATAATAAGCCACAACAATAGCCCGTTGGCCGGCCCACTTTACCTCCAAAAGGTCCCCCAGCACGATGCCGTACGTCTTGGCCTCTTCCTCGTGCAAAATCACGACCCAGGGCTGGCCGCCAGAAGAAAAATCTAATTTTTTTGCCTTGAGGTAAAGCATATCTTATATACAGTATAAATGAATTCATCAAATATGACAAAAACACGCTCCTGAATGCATCGGTCGAGACACCATTCTTGACAATCTCATGATGCCTTGGTATCCTGACAATCTCAAACTAAAAATACAAATTGCTTTTTCACCTGATAACCACCAAGGAGGGTGCGTGTTCGTAAAGATCAGCGAGCTTATCAGACGCTGCCGACCGGCAGCATTTACCCCAGGCACTACGGAATACCGCATGCGCGATGTTCAAAAGACTATTGCCGACTCGGACAAGAGAGTCAGGAAACAGTTTCAAGCCAGACCGCCTGCCGTCGAAGAAGATGACCTCATTTATGGAGACGTTTCCGTCCCCCCAGACGTTTTCCGTGCTCATTTCGGAGGCGACCCGAAGGATTAATAGGGCCGAGCCAACAAATTAAAAAACTCCGCCCAATCGGTCGGAGTTGTTTATTTTTTATCAGGGTCAAGGACGATAGTGATTCTGAAAGGACGAAACTAGTGTTCAGCCAATTCTGCATCAGGCGGTAAGGCGTCCTGATGGCAATGGCCACAATACGGCGGCTTCCCGTCCGGCTGGGGAAAAAGCTGGTTTAATCCGCAGCGTCCGCACGAATCCCAAACTACTTGATTGATGGACGGCGTTGATCGATGAGAAGATCTCAAAATATACCTCCAAATAACGATGTTGGATTTGTTGAATTACTCTAGAATAAGCCTGTTTATGTCTTTCAGTAAAGGTTTCAAATCAAGACCATGGACTGCTGCCCCAGATTCCAGGCTCTCAAACGGTGAAATGGCGCACCCGACGCAATGGAACCCCCGCTCCATGAGCAGTGGGGTAACTTGGGGATATCGACTGATTAATTCCCCCATCAGAATATCACCGGTAATTACCGATTTTTGATTTTTTCTTGATTGAGTTTTCTTAACTTTCTTTCGTGTTGTCATAGATAAAATACGGGTAGCTGATAGTCTACCTGTTGTCTTGAAATAAGTCAATACTAATCGATCAGCAACAGGAGCGCCATAATCCCCACGCCAAAAAGCAAAGACAACAGCTGCAGTACCGATTTGCCGGTGTGGGATTCTTTTTTCAGCTCCGGGATCAAATCTGCCGAGGCAATATAGATGAATCCGCCGATGGTCAGGGGTACGATAATCGTATGTATGGACTCCATGGAACGGCCGATAAGTAGCGTGACTACCGCACCCAATATGGCAACACTGGCGGAAAGGAAATTATAAAACAACGCTTTAGCCCTTTTCATGCCGGTGTGCAGCAAAATTCCAAAATCGCCAATCTCCTGTGGAATTTCATGCAAAATGACTGCGATAGTCGTTGTTACCCCGAGTGGCACGCTGACTAGAAAACTCCCTGCAATGATAGTGCCGTCAATAAAATTATGAAAAGCATCGCCGATCAGGTTGGTAGAAGCTACCGGGTGAGGATGGTCTTCTGACGTGGGTATATGGCAATGCCGCCACCATAAAATCTTTTCAAGGATAAAAAATGACAGTAACCCTGCCAGTATAAGCAATGACATCAATGTGATATTATACTCCGTATCCTTTATCGCCTCCGGCAACAGATGGATAAATGCGTCACCCAGCAGCCCGCCCGCGGCAAAACTGACCATAAATAGCAACACTTTTCTGAGCCGATCCATCCCGATTGATAGGGTAAAAACACCGATCAATGAAATCAGACTTATTATTATGACACTGGCGATTGTACTGACCCAAATCTGTACCATAGATATATTATATCAAAAATGCCCCCAGCCGGCCATGCTTGGCCTTCCAGCGCCAATCAGGACATGCTATCTCAGATACCCCCACGTGTGCAGACGGTCACGGTCGTTTGACCAGGTCATCCCGATGTCTGTCCGGTAAAAAATGTTCGGCACGAGGACATTCTGTGCCCGGCCATACGCAACCCGCCTGGCTTCTTCCACAGTAGCACCGCTTCCGGTAACCACCAGCACGCAGCCAGAAGTGCCGGCAACGCGCCACACATCGTCCACTTTTTTGATATCCTCAATATGGATCCCCTCTATAGTCGGGCGCGTTTTGAACGAAATGGCTAAGTCGCGGTATGTCCTCACTAATTCAGTATGGGGCTCCTGGGAAAAATAGGTCGGCAGCAGCAGGCGCACGCCCAACTGAAACCCGCGTTTGGTGTCAATCTGAAAATCTTCGCCATTCGCCATCCGGTGGAGGAATTCCCCGATCGGCATCTCAATTCCTTCCAACTGGATATGGATAGTCGGGTATCCGAAACGGCAAGTGAACTCCAGTGGATAAATGCCCCGTGCATTTACGATGCAATTGATGTCGACATACCCGACATACCGGGATGCCTTAAGCGCTGAATGCATCGGCAATAAAATTTCCCTGAACAGGTTATTTGGGGTCGACCAGTACATCAGCGTCCCCATCTCACCGGTAAATGGGCCAAGATTCCCCGGGAAAATCCGTTTGTGTTCAAAATTGATATTGATCGGATACAGGAAATCATGCCCGTTGAAATAGGCTCCGACTGCTACCTCCACTCCTGATACGTACCGCTGCAGGACAAAATGGGGAGCCCGCTGGCGCCAAATTTGCTTATTATTCTGAAAAAGTTCCAGCAAATCACGGCCATCTTCCTCCTGGCCGATGAACAGCAGGCTTTTTGGCGCACTGCCGCTCGGCTTAAAAACATACCGGGATGGGTGGGCTTTGATAAATTCTATGGCTTTATCATAATCGTCAAACTGCCACCACCGAAGCGTATTGATATCATGTTTCTTGAGCTCGGCCTGGCCAAATTCCCGGTCATCCTCCAGCTGGTCAGTGTACTCACTGCCGCCAATCACCAGCTTCCCGCGCTGCCGCAATTGATCAGCCTGCACGCCGAATCCGACGTCATCAAAAACGATCACATCTGCCCAATCAACCTCCGGCTCCCATACTTTCACCTTTTCCACAAAGCCGTCATACACATCTGCATCATCAGGATTGGAAATATATACTTTCACGCGATGCCCCTCAAGCTGAAGGCGCCAGGCCAGATCGCCGCTGACGCTCTCTTTCGATACAAACAAGAATTTCTTTATAGGATAACCACCCATATGCAAAGACATCCCATTGACTCGGGGCGTCATGCTTTCTGAAAACTTGCCGTTTCCAGTCTGATTGTTATGTGGGTTTTTACCGTCAGGTGGTTTTTCTTGGTTCATACCTTGTGCCATACAAACTGAAACATTTACGTTGTACAGCAGTATGAATAATACTCCTCATGGCCATGAATGCAAGAGTGTGGACAAGTACCCAAACCAAAAACCCGCCAAGGAGGTGACGGGGTTTGGTGTGAGAAGAACTATTGGACATTCCTTGACTTGCCTGGGATGGTAACCGCCATATAGACAGCGGATACACCGACCAGGCTGTACACGATCCGCGATAAAGCGGACATGTCACCAAAGATAGTTTCGACTAGGTCAAACTTGAATAGTCCGACGAGGCCCCAATTGAGGGCTCCGACGAGTACCAGGATCAAGGCGACCCAATCGACAGCATTCATCTTTTTCATTGTTGTTATTTTAGTTGATTATTCTGGAATGAGTACGGAATCAATCACATGAATAACTCCGTTATCGGCAGTAATATCGGTTTTAAGGACTTTTGCCTCACCGATCTTTACTCCATTATCTGAAACGGTAATTGGCAGCGAACCGCCCTGTACTGTAGCGAGAGACTGTTGTTTGACGACATCGCCAGCAAGCATCGAACCGCTGACCACATGATAGGTCAGTACTGCAGTCAGCTTGGCTTTGTCCTCAAGCAATGATTCAACGGTACCGGCTGGCAACTTGGCAAACGCCTCGTCGGTAGGGGCAAATACGGTAAATGGACCAGGACCAGAAAGGGTAGGCACCAGATCTGCGGCTTTGACCGCTGCCACCAGTGTCTTGAAGGTGCCTGCCTTTACCGCTATATCAACGATAGTAGACATAATTGTTTTTAGTTAGTTTGTTAACGTGCTACTGCAAGCCTTGCATGAATAAAGGATACCTGGTAACATAAAAACATGCAAAACGTGCATTTGAGCCCACCGGAATTAGCTCCCCTTTTCGGGGTCAACGTATCCACTATCAAACGATGGGTGGACAAAGGTTTTATCCAATCTGTTAAAACATCCGGCGGTCACCGGAGGATTTCGCGGGAACAGTTGGCAGCCTTCGTCCAGCGATACCCGGATCACGTACACAACTCGTATGTCCTGTCCCGGCTGTTGAAAAATAAACAGACCAGGCTGAAAGATTGGCAAAAATATTACCGCCACCTCCACCAAAACGAAGTACGGCAGGCAGAACAGCAGGTCCAGCAACTCTACCTAGCCAACGTGCCAATCGCCACAATTCTGGATGAAGTCATCGCGCCCGCGTTGCGCCACATCGGGGACGAATGGTTTGCCGGTCATGTGTCCGTTTTTGAGGAACATAGGATGAGTTTTATCGTCAGGGTACAATTACTTAAACTAGACCAGCTCATTCCCGATCGAACCGATACACATTCTCCACTCGCCATCCTGGCCTGTGCCGCCGGCGACCATCACGAGCTCCCTTTACTGATGGTCGGGCTGATATTAAAAAGAAACGGCAGGCGTACGACCAACTTAGGCATAAACATCTCTGCTTCCGAAATGGACAAAGCCTGCCGCCTCCTCAAGCCACAATTGGTCTGCCTGACAAAAACATACAGCCAAGGCCAAAATGCCTCGGCGTACCTGGCTCATATCAAACCAATGATAAAAAAAATTAAGGCTCGCCTGATTATCGGCGGTAATGGCTGGCCAGCATCATTACAAAAAAAATCACAAGACACCCGATATCGTTACATCCCTGATTTAGGGGCATTGGACGGATATCTCAAGAAAAATTAAATACTGCCAACTTGCCCTCTCCGCCCGTTATGCAACGGGGTGGGCATCGCGAAGTAAAACCGTAGACGCGTTTAATATTTTAAGTATTCATTCGCCTTCAAAATCAAGACACAACTTGGAGCGTGCTTGATTTTATCATCCATGACCATTTTTAGGGCTTCCCCAAGTTTAACTTTCAATACCCTAATTTGTTCAGTCCCTTCTGGGGTTGCTTTTACAAATCTCAATTTTCGAGCCAAATACAGAGCGGAGGATGATTTAATAATTGTTGTCAGCGGATATATGGTCCCCAAAAAAATAAATTCGTCGGCTATTATCCCCGCCTCTTCTTTAAGTTCTCTTTTGGCAGTCTCCAAAATTTCTTCACCTTTTTTTATTGAGCCTCCCACGACTTCAATATTATTTTTCTTTAAAGCGTAACGAAACAGGTCTATTAAATATACATATCCGTCATCATCAATTGGAAGAATACAAACGCCAATAAGCATCTCAACAATGCCGCAAATACCTTCTTTTCCATCTGGCCGGATTACTTTATCTTCACGAACTTTCATCCAGGGATTTTTATATTTTTCCTTGCTCTCTATAATTTTCCATGACCCATTAGTTTTCATAAGGTTATATTAGCACAAATTGACATCGTCATTAAGCAGGCTAACAAAAAGCCGCCCCCAACTTCGCTTAGTGGTTGGAGGTCCCGTACGAAATCTTCGATTTCTAACGGGGCAGGCATAGCGGCACTACCCTACAACCAAATTTAAACACTCCCAACCTGCTCCCGCCACATTGCGGCATAGAGCCCGCCCTTTGTAAGCAACCCACTGTGCGTCCCCTGCTCGATTAGTTTACCGTGTTCCAAAACATAAATCCGGTCAGCGTGAGCCACGGTCGACAGGCGATGGGCAATGATAATTCGCATCAAATCCGCATTCATCTTTTCCACCTTGCGGATAGTGTCAGTGATCGCCCTTTCTGTGATGGAATCGAGGCTGGACGTAGCCTCGTCAAAAATTAATAGTTCCGGGTCCCGCAACAATGCCCGGGCAATGGCTAATCGTTGGCGTTCACCGCCGGACAACTTGATCCCGCCTTCGCCGATGCGCGTGTTTAATCCCCCTTCACCGCGCGACAACAATGACTCAGCTGATGCGGAACGCAACACATCCATACAGTTTTCATCAGTGGCTTTTGGATTTACAAATAAAAGGTTTTCCCTGATCGTACCGGCGAACAACTGCGTTTCCTGGGCAACCAGCCCTATCCGTCTGCGAAAATCGGAAAAATCAATGTCATTGCTATCTAATCCATTAAAAAGTATTTTACCGCTGGTTGGACGATAGAGGCCCCCGAGCAATTTCACTAACGTTGATTTTCCAGAACCGGACGGGCCGACCAGAGCGATCGTCTCCCCGGCCCGCGCTTCCAGTGAAATGTCTTCGACAGCATGTATTTGGCTTGATTGGTACTGGAATCTTACAGCCTCAAACTTCACCGATTGCAGCACGTTGAGTTCTTTTGGCTGTGCCGGCCTTGGTTCAGGCGGTGCAGAGAACACTTCGGATAATTTTTCCAAACTCGCCCGTGCCTCCTGATAATTCGTAGCGACCGTCCCCAGTTCAGCCAATGGAGAAAAAATAAAAAAGGAATATATGAAAATGCTGAAAAACTGCCCCATTGTGATGATGCCCTGTGAAATGAGCCACAGCATGAGCAGAAGGAGAATGGATCGGATGGCATTGATGGCCGTCCCCTGAATAAAACTAATCTTGCGTATCATGACGACCTTCTTCAGTTCAAGCTCCAGTATCTTATCATTGACCGTATTCAAACGACCGATCTCCTGTGATTCCAGTCCCAAACTTTTCACCAGCTCTACATTACGGATTGTCTCAGTGGTCGATCCGGCCAAAGAGGCGGACTCGGTTACAATTTTTTTCTGGGCCGCCTTTATCCTGCGGCTTGAGAAAAAGGTAATAGACCCCAATACTGGTATCATCAGGAAATACGTCAGGCCGATTGACCAATGTACCGTCGTTGCATAGATCAGGACAAAAATAATGCCAATCACAGAAAAAAATACTATATTCACCATACTCGTGATCAGGGCCTGGGAATCGTCGCGGGCTTTTTGCATCTTACGTAAAAGCTCGCCGGAACGCTGGTCCTCAAACACGACATACGGCAGGGAAAAAGAATGTTGGACGCTGTCGGAGTATAATTTCGTCCCTAACCGCTGGGCAATGACATTAACATAATAATCCTGGAAATTTTTCGCAATCCGGGAAATCATCGCCACCGTTACTGACGCCAACAATAAAAGCAACACGCCCCTAATGAAACCACTATGCGTGTACTCATGGTACCGGCTAGCATACGTATCAACGATGATCCGAAAAATCTGCGGGTCCAACAGCGAAAATACCTGGTTGACGACGGCCAAGGACAATGCGCCGACTAATAATTTTTTATACCGTTTGAGGTATGACCAAAGTAATTTCATATTTACTAAAAAAATGTCAATTTTAAAGTGCGGACAGTATACCTTCAACTACCGTCTGTGTCAACCAATCGTGCCCAGTATAAAATAAAAAATCCGGAGACACTCTCTGTCTCCGGACTATGATTAGCTAGACTTTCCTCCTTTACTTAGTCCCAATAATACCTAACACCGTCAGCGCGGCAATGACAATACCCATGAGAGATTCTCCGGCAATGGCACCGCTACAGAGTGAGTAGGTGTACCGGTCGGTCCGCTCCGCATTCCACTTCATGAAGAAGAACGCGATGAGCGCGCCGAGGAATATTCCCAGCGAGCTTGAGAACGTCACGATCATACCCAGGCTCAGCCCGAATGCTGAAGGAATGAACTTCTTCGCTTTTTCTGGTACAACCTTGGGGAGGATGTACAGGACGACACCGACGAAGCTGCCGATGAGCAGCCCCCACTTGGCTGTGTAGTGCAGCTGGCTGAAGCCCTTTGAGAGGAGCTGTGCCACTGCTGCCCACGCTTGCGCCGCCGGTGCTGGCCACGCTTCTGTGCCAATGACCGAAGCGGTCGGCACGAGCAGGTAGTACACCGGCACCGAGGCCAGGACACCGAAGAAGACGCCGAGGTACTGCGCGAGGAACTGCTGCCGTGGTTTGGCGCCCAGGCAGTAGCCAGACTTCAGGTCTGTCAGCAAGTCGGCTGCGTTGCTCGCCGTACCGGCTGTCACCCCAGCGGTCATGAGGTTGGTCGTCGTATTACCTGACGCTAGGACTCCGAAGAGCAGCTGGGTAACCTTCCCCATCGCGCCAATTGGCGTAATGTCGGTTTCACCCGTCGCTCGGCACGCGACCATGGCGAGGAAGAACGACAGCGCCACGGCAATAATGCCCATCCACCAGGACGTGCCGAACGCGAACATCAGCACGAGGATGCAGCCGATGCAGGAAAGTGACGCACCCCAAGCAAACCAGGAGCTCGGCACTTCTATGGCAGCCATGTTTGCATGCAGAGTCGATTTGCTCTTCGCCTTCTGGATGCCCGTCACCGATCGAGCGATTGTCTTCCACTGCGCGAAGAACCCGATCAGCGTTGGGATGACCATGATTGGCACGCCAGTCCAGACGCTCCACTTGATAATGGAAAGCGGCGTCGCTGGATCCTGGGGTACCGTGATGGCACCATGGCTGACGGCGTACGGTGCCATAGCAAAGTAGTTGATCAACGCTCCCAGGAGCATTGACCACCCCACGTGCATGCCAATGATGGCACCAACCGCTACCATAAGCAGGCTAACGTCAAACCCAATCGTCCATCTGGCAAGCGGTAAGCCCATGAGCGTCCCAGGGAGGGGAAGCGTTTCCGGTATGCCGAAGGGAATTTTAGCACCCGTCAACCACTTCAGCCCAGCACCGCACAGACCAGCGATGCCCAGTGACTTCGCCTGGCTCAACGCCGTGGAACCTTTCGCGTACAAGCTACGCAGTGTCGACGCCGCAACGATTCCGCTAGGGAACTTCAGCTGCTCTAGGTTGATCATTTGCCGCTTCATGGGGATGGCCATGAACACGCCAAGGCTGGACGAGCAGATCATGAAGAGGATGAGCGCCAGTGGGGGGATGTTCTGACCGGTAATCAGCAGAAACGCAGGTACCGCGGCGACCAGCGGGGTGACAATTGCGGCACCGGCAGATGACGCGGTCGACTGCATGCAGTTGTTCTCCAGGATGCTCATGTCGCTGGAGAAGAAACCCGGAACGAGTTTCCGGAAAACTTTCCAGATGGCAAACGACAGCACGCACGAGGTAATGGCGACGCCCATACCCCAGCCGATCTTCAGCCCAACGTACAAGTTAGAAACTGACATGATCATGCCGAGGATGGCACCCATCGCAACGGCACGGAATGTCAGTTGACGCATACTATCACCGCGATAGTACTTTTGGTACCAATACGAGTCGCGTTCCTCCGGCTTTAGCGCTAGCATCTCTTCCTGAGTAGGAATCCCTGGATCCGTCTGAGGATCCTTTCTTTCAGACATAAAAACCTCCAGTGTATATAGTTTCAGTAATTCAACTCATCCTAAAAAGTGCTATGAGAACATCGGAATACAGTGCACATGGATGGCTAAAAACCACCTCCTTTTCAATTGTATTAAGTTATAAAAGTGCTAAAATTCTGCCCCCATCTTACTCTATATGCAACTTATGTCAAATACAAAAAACCATATAATTCCTTATTGTAATCTATAGTATATTACATGTTTATTCCTCGACCTCCATCGAATTGTTACCGGCCCGTTTCCGTTCGTTGATAGTCAGATATTTTTTCCGCAGTCGGACGCTTTTTGGCGTTACTTCCAGATATTCGTCCTCAGCCATAATTTCCAGGCCGCGTTCGATAGACAGCTCCAATGGCGGCGCCAGCTGGATCGCATCATCCGATCCGGAGGCCCTCATGTTGGTTAATTTCTTTCCCTTGATCGGATTTACAGCGATATCGACGCCTTTGGACGTATTGCCAATGACCATACCCTCATACACTTCGGTGGCAGGAAAAATATACAGTGTTCCGCGCTGCTGCAGATTATCCAGAGAATATCCGAGCGCCTTGCCGGTAGCCATGGAAATCATCGAACCGACATCGCGTTTCCTGATCTCACCCGCCAACGGCCGGTACCCGATGAATCGCGAGCACAAAATACCCTCACCTTTCGTATCCACTATAAACTCACTGCGGTAGCCGAGCAGGCCGCGAGTAGGAATTTCGAACAGCATACGGACTACGCCACCGGTATGCTCCATATGGGTCATGATCCCCTTGCGTTTGCCCATTTTTTCTATAACTATTCCGGACGAGGCTTCCGGTACATCAATTGTCGCTTCCTCATAAGGCTCCATCTTTTTCCCCTCGATCTCCTTGATGATGACCTGGGGCTGGGACACCTGCACTTCATACCCCTCGCGCCGCATATTCTCGATCAGAATGGATACGTGCAATTCGCCCCGGCCGTATACTTTATATGAATCAGATGAAAAATCAATTTTCAGCCCGACATTTACCTCCAACTCCTTTTCCAGTCGTTCGCGCAATTGCCGGTTCGTCACGAACTTGCCTTCCCGCCCGGCAAAAGGAGAACTGTTTACCAGGAAATCCAGAGAAATTGTCGGCTCATCAACTGAAATTGCCGGCAAAGCTTCTTGGTCTTCTCGCTCGCATAACGTCTCGCCGATGTCTATCTCCGGAAAACCCGCCAGCATGACAATATCGCCAGCATCGGCCTGTTCTGATTCGACCCGTTGCATGCCTTTAAAGGTGAATAATTTGGTGACTTTCCCCGTCTGTGAGATGCCACTGGGTTTTTTCAGGACCAACGTACTGCCCAATTTGACAGTGCCCTCATATACGCGTCCGATCGCCAAGCGGCCCAAATAATTATCATACCCCAGGTTGAACGGCTGGAACCGAAACGGCGCGGTGACGTCAGCCAGGGCCGGATGGACTTTTAATAAAATCGTGTCTAACAGCGGAGTCAGGTCCTTTGAATCGTCGGCTAGGTTCATTTTAGCGATGCCGTCACGGCCAATGGCATACACGACCGTAAAATCCAGCTGCTCATCATCGGCACCCAAATCCAGAAATAGCTCATAGACCTCCTCCTGTGCCAAATCCGGATCAGCGGCCGGTTTGTCGATCTTGTTTATTACCACGATTGGCTTCAAGCCCAGCTCGAGGGATTTTTTCAAGACAAAGCGCGTTTGCGGCATCGGACCTTCCTGGGCGTCAACTACCAACAAGACGCTGTCAATCGAGCGCAGGACGCGTTCTACCTCAGAGCCGAAGTCTGCGTGGCCCGGCGTATCGACAATATTAATTTTCGTATCGCGGTAAAATACCGAAGCATTTTTTGAATAAATAGTAATACCCCGTTCTTTCTCAAGCGCGTTCGAGTCCATGCTGGCATTGGCGTCAGTGACCATGCCCGTCTGCCGCATAATGGCGTCAGTCAGCAAGGTTTTGCCGTGGTCTACGTGGGCGATAATGGCGATGTTACGGATTTCCATACTCTCTCTATATGCTAAAACGTATTACTCCCGCACGTGGCAAGAGTAAACTTACTAGTTAGTTAACGAAACCGGCGAGGCGCATAGCCGAGACGGGAACGATGAGGAGGCACGCGGCGTCGGGGAGCATACTGACGGCCACGGCCGTTATCACCCGGCCGTTGGTTGATGTCTGCATGCGGCTCGTGTCTGGCTGGCGGTAATGACGGCAATGGTTTTACAGACAAGGAAGTCCTAATCAACCGTTCAATGCTCCGGACATCCTGCCGTTCCTCAAACATGGCGAACGATACGGCTCGGCCAGTGCGGCCGGCCCGCGCGGTGCGGCCGATCCGGTGAACGTAGTCCTCTGCCTGCATCGGTAAATCAAAATTTACGACTAATTCTATCCCGGTCACATCAATGCCCCGCGCGGCGATATCAGTAGCGATCAGTACCCTGTATTTGCCGGACTTGAACCCGTCCAAAGCGTCCCGGCGTTGCGCCAAACTTCGATTTGAATGAATCTCCGCCGCCTTATGGCCCATTGCTAGGACACGATGCGTCAGGCGTTTTGCGCCAAATTTTGTCCGGGTAAACACCAACACTGGGCCGAGTGTCTGTGACAACAACACTTCCAGAAGCCGCCCCTTATCTTCCTTGGTAACAAAAAAAACTTCCTGAGTAACCTGATCGACCGTAGTGCCTGGACGGGCGATTTCGACGCTGATGGGCAATTTCATATGTCGCTCGGCAATGGCCACGATTTCTTTCGGCATCGTTGCGGAAAAAAGAAGTGTTTGGCGGTCATGAGTTGGCAGCGCGGCTAATATTTTTTTGATCTGAGGCGCAAATCCCATATCCAGCATGCGGTCGGCTTCATCCAGGACAAGTACGCGGACTCCGTCCAGACGGACAGTTCGCTGTTCTACATGATCTAGCAGCCGGCCGGGGGTAGCAATGACAATATGCGGATTATTCCGTAATTGCTGTCGTTGGACATTCATCGACGCCCCACCGATCAGGACTGCTGTCCGGAGCCCAAATGAACGGCCGAGCTCTGCCAAAGCTTCATCTACCTGGATAGCCAGTTCACGGGTCGGCAATAACACCAGGCCCTTGCCGTTTATTTGCGCCAGGCGCTGGAGCATGGGTATGCCAAAAGCCAATGTCTTGCCGGTCCCGGTCTGGGCAATACCGATCAGGTCCTTGCCCTCTATCGCTACTGGGATTGACCGCTCCTGAATAGGAGTTGGCTCGGTAAATTTGAGCCGTTCGAGGGCTTCAAGCAACCGTGGCGCAATGCCTAAGCCATGGAATCCATTGGTCGGTATAGTGTCGGTTTCTGAATGTTGACTGTCAGTCATGTGTTGTATTGATACAAAATAAAAATCCTGCGTGAGGATTTGCTAAAGTGCCGAAAGTATAGATGATTAGCACTAATATGTCAAGTGTTTACGGCACCTCCCTGATTTCGAACTTCTCGATCCCTTTCCCGTCACGAATAAAATGAAACGTCCCTTCCACCCTTTTTCCTGCCAGCACCAGGGGCAGCCATTTCGTATCGCTTACCCACATAAGGTCATAAGGAATTTTTTTAAAAGAAAACCATGCCGGTTTCATCTCGTCTGTTTCCTGCGGCTCACCCTGCCATTTTTTTAATACATACACATACATTTCCGTATTCCAGTCGGGCTTATTTTTGAAATAAAAAAGTATTCTGCCCATATACACCAGGTCTTTTTCGGAAGCAGTAACGACTGCCTCTTCCTCTAATTCGCGTATCGCCGCCCGCTCATTCGTCTCACCGGGATGGATTTTTCCACCGAAACCGTTCCACCAGCCAATGCCAAATCCTCGCTTTTTCATGGCAAGGGAAATTTCATTCTCCCGTATTAATAGACATAATGTCGTACTGACCATATTCACAAGTATACATCATTTGTCCATCGGCCAAAAAACTCCGAACTCAGTTCGCAAATATGTATATGGACTCGATATTCGAATCACGCCGTTACCGGTTCAGTAAACTGGCTATTATATAATGAAGCGTAGAAACCTTTTTTCGCCAGAAGCTGTTCGTGTTTGCCCTGCTCGACGATGTTGCCGTCCTTCATCACCAAAATAAGGTCAGCGTTGCGGATTGTTGAGAGCCGGTGGGCGATAACAAAGCTGGTCTTGCCTTTCATCAGTCTTTCCATGGCTTGCTGGATCAGCACTTCAGTACGCGTATCAACCGAACTGGTCGCTTCGTCCAAAATAAGCATCGGCGTCTTGATCAACATGGCGCGGGCGATAGTCAGGAGCTGTTTTTCGCCCTGCGAAATATTGTTCGCCTCTTCGTCCAACACCATATCATACCCATGCGGCAACGAGTGGACGAAATGGTCGACGTGGGCCGCTTTGGCCGCCTCGATAATTTCCTCTTCCGTCGCTTCCGGTTTGCCGTAAGCTAAATTTTCACGGATAGTGCCATTGAACAGCCAGGTATCCTGTAAAACCATGCCAAACAGTTTCCGCACGTCCGCCCTTTTCATAGACTGGATATTGACGCCGTCAACTTTGATGACGCCGCTGTTGACCTCATAAAACCGCATTAACAGGTTGACCATGGTTGTCTTGCCGGCGCCGGTGGGACCGACGATAGCAATGCGTTGGCCAGGTTCCACATGGGCCGTAAAATCGCCGATGATGATCTTGTCAGGATTATATCCGAAATGCACGTGGTCAAATTCGACTGCACCGCGGACGCTGGTCAGCGCCTTTGAGTCAGCCGAGTCAGTCGTCTCTTCGCCTTCGGCCAAAAACTCAAAAACGCGTTCGGCAGAAGCGGCGGTCGATTGCAGCACGTTGGCGATATTGGCGGTCTGGATGATCGGCTGGTTGAATTGGTTGACGTATTGGATGAATGCTTGAATATCCCCGATATTGACACGGCCATGAATGGCCAAATAACCGCCTAACACGGTCACTGCGACATACCCGATATTACCGACAAAGTTTATGATCGGGAATAATAACCCGGATAAGAATTGCGATTTCCACGCACTGCCGTACAACTCAGTATTGTGTTTGGTAAAAATGGCGATTGAGCGCTGTTGCCCATTGAATACTTTCATAACATTGTGGCCCCCGTACATTTCCTCGATGTGCCCGTTGAGATGGCCGAGAGTATCCTGCTGTTTCTTGAAATACTGTTGTGAGCGTTTTACCACCAGCATGATCAGGCCGAAGCTGAGCGGCAGCGTGACGATCGCAACGAGGGTCATTTGCCAGCTGATCGACAACATCATAGCCAAGATGCCGATGATCATGGTCACTGAAGTGATGATCTGCGTCATGGATTGGTTGAGTGTTTGACTGACGGTATCCACATCATTCGTGATCCGGCTCAGCACTTCGCCGTGTGTCGTACGGTCAAAATACCGTAACGGCATGCGCCCAATTTTCGTCGAAATATCCTTGCGGAAACGATACGTAACTTTTTGGGTGACGCTGGTCATGACCCAGCCTTGGATATAACTGAATAAAGCGCTGAGGCCAAACAAGATGAGCAGTTCGATTGCGATATTGATTAATTTCTGATAATTAAATGACGGCCGGGTCGACAGGTCAAGTGTAGCAATGGTATTCAGAGAAGCTGTTGGGATCTTGCTGGTCATAGCCGGCGGCATTTTTTTCAGCAAATCTGCGCCAGTCGTACCAGCGGGAATTGTAGTGCCGGCCGGCAGCTGTTTGATCATCTGGTCATAGGCGGTCCGGTTGATGAAATCAGTTACCACCTGATTAGTCATACGACCAAGAATTTTCGGGCTGGCGATGGCAAATATCGTGCTGGCGATGGTAAAAACAACAACCACCGTCAGTGAAATCCAGAACGGCTTCAAGTAACCCCATAATTGCTTCATGGTTTTCTTGAAGTTTTTCGGTTTTTGGGGGACGCCCATCATGCCCATCGGACCGCCGCGACCCATCGGACCCATTGCCTCCGGCTTGGCCGCTGCGTTGGAACTTTGTTGAACGGGCGTTGGTTCTTTTTGGGTACTCATATAGTTGCCTCCGAGGTCACGTGTTTAGGCGCACGTCCGGGGTGGCTGCGCAGTTCTTCTTCGGACAACTGAGAAGAAGCGATTTCGCGATAGACATCACAGGTCTTCATGAGTTCATTGTGCGTCCCTTGTCCCACGATCCGACCTTCGTCGAGGACAATTATCTTGTCTGCATTCATGATTGTACTAATTCTCTGCGCCACGATGAGTACAGTCTTATTTTTTGTGGCCGAGACGAGTGCCTGGCGCAATTTCGCGTCAGTGGCAAAATCGAGTGCGGAAAAACTGTCATCAAAAATGAATAATTCTGGTTTGCGGATAATGGCGCGGGCAATAGAGAGGCGTTGTTTTTGCCCACCGGAAACATTCGTCCCGCCCTGTGAAATATCCGCCTGGTATTGGCCGTCTAACTGCTCTATAAAGTGTTTTGCCTGGGCGATTTCAGCGGCCTGCCTCACTTCATCATCCGTGGCGTTTGGCGCACCGTATTTCAGGTTACTCTCCACTGTCCCGGAAAATAATACTCCACGCTGCGGCACATATCCGATTTTTGAGTAAATATCTTCCATACGCATCTGGCGTATGTCTACATCGTCAATTTTAATAGCTCCCTTGGTAACGTCATAAAATCTCGGAATGAGATTGATCAATGTGGATTTCCCGCTGCCCGTACTGCCGACGAAAGCAGTGGTTTGGCCCGGCAAGGCAGTGAAAGAAATGTCATGGAGCACTGGTTGATCAGCTTCTGCGTAACTAAAAAATACATTGTCAAACTCAACCTTGCCGCTATGGATGGCTGTACCCTCCACCGGTTTTTGGGGATCCTTGATAGTCGCTTCAGTCCCGATCACTTCGCCAATACGTTCGATTGAAACCGCGGCACGCGGCACCATAATGAACACCATAGTGATCAACAGGAAGGCGAAAATTGCCTGCATGGCATATTGCATGAAAGCCATCATTTGTCCGATTTCCAAGCCTCCCAAATCAATCTGATGCGCCCCGTACCAGACAATCGCCAACGTGGTCAGGTTCATGATGAGCATCATGACCGGCATCATGATAACGAGTAAACGATTGACGAACAAATTAACCTTGGTTAATTCAATATTTGCAACATCAAATTTTTTTTCTTCAGCTGGTTCGCGGTTAAAAGCGCGGATAACCCGCAGGCCGGTCAGTATTTCCCGACTGACCAAATTCACTTTATCGACTAATTTTTGGAGGCTCTTGAATTTTGGGATGGCAAATTTGAACAAAACAGCGATGATCGTAATCAAGATACCGACTGCCAGACCCATGATCCAGGTCATCGAGGGGGCGTTATGATACGCTTTGATGATAGCCCATACGCCCATGAACGGTGCCATCAGGGCCATCCGCAACAATATACCGGCCACCATCTGGATCTGTTGGACATCATTGGTTGACCGGGTGATAAGCGATGCAGTTGAAAAAGTATTGAATTCGTGGAGCGAAAAGCTTTCTACCTTTGCGAACGCTGCTGCCCGGATATCACGGGAAAA